>Ga0163151_10009904_pt1 | contig 10218 bp, 11 predicted proteins | sample OliLakLV19MP5IB2_FD_145596 | JGI IMG/M metagenome (GOLD analysis project Ga0163151, IMG submission 145596) | Freshwater microbial mat bacterial communities from Lake Vanda, McMurdo Dry Valleys, Antarctica - Oligotrophic Lake LV.19.MP5.IB-2 | ecosystem: Environmental > Aquatic > Freshwater >... | reverse complement strand
AGTTAGATTTAAAGGGGGAGCTTACCTTTCTCCAAAAAAACAACTTTCCAATAAAACCAGTATCTGCCAGTCATATTTTCAATGTTTTTTGCTCTTCTCGGACGCTAATGTATAATAACATAGTATTTAAAATTTGTTTTCAATAATTACAATCCGCGTACCAATCGAACTAGAATTACAATTATGGCAAAAAGAAAGATAAAAATGCTGATTCTATTGATTCCATGCATCACTTTTAGGTTAAATGATGACGGAGTGTCAGTTTCTTGTTTTTTCCAAAACATTAAGTAAATCAAAAATTTGTGCCACATCATAAGGCAAACTTAACCTTTTTAGTCCAATTTTTTTAACCCAATTTAGCTTGTTAAAAAAATATTTTTAGACTTGTCTAAAAATTATATATTTGTGGCATGTATTCATTTACAGAAGAGAACTACCTAAAGGCAATTTATAAGTTGCAGGAACAGTTGGATGAGCCAATAAACACCAATGCCATTGCAACGGTTATTCAAACAAAGGCCGCCTCTGTTACCGATATGGTTAAGAAATTATCTGAAAAGAAGTTGCTTAAATACGAAAAATATAGGGGTGTTGAATTAACGCCATTGGGAAAAAAGGTGGCTATTGAAACGGTTCGCAAACACAGATTATGGGAAACCTTTTTACACCATAAATTGGGCTTTACTTGGGATGCGGTGCATGATATTGCAGAGCAATTGGAGCATATTCAATCTGCGGAATTGGTAGATAAATTAGATGCGTTTTTGGGCTTTCCATCCCACGATCCGCATGGTGATCCCATTCCGGGAAGAAACGGTGTTATAAAGCAAAATAATTTTATCCTTTTAAGCGAATTGAAGTCAGGAGATAAGGGTGTAATTAGCGGAGTGGTGAACCACAGTCCATTATTTTTACAGCATCTTCAAAAGCACTCGCTTGTTTTGGGCAAGCTAATTAAAGTGTTAGAAATTAGTGAATTTGACCAATTGGTTAGGGTAGAATTGGAAGACAAATCTCGCTTGCAATTAAGTCACGAAGTTGTAAGAAATATCTTAGTAAAAAGCAAATAGATATGAAACCAAATTCAGGCAAGTCGCTTAGCGAAGTTCACGAATCCATAGACGTTTCTCAACCCAAGAATAAAATCAAAACCTTTCTTGCTTTTATTGGTCCAGCCTACCTTGTGAGTGTGGGTTATATGGACCCAGGCAATTGGGCCACCGATATTGCAGGAGGTAGCAAGTTTGGTTACAGCTTAATTTGGGTACTCTTAATGAGCAATTGGATTGCCCTATTGCTGCAAAGTTTGGCTGCCAAATTAGGCATCGTAAAAGGTTGGGATTTGGCTCAGGCAAGCAGACAACAATATCCAGCTTGGGTAAATGGTTCTTTATATGTTTTCGCAGAAATAGCCATTGCAGCAACAGACTTAGCAGAGATAATTGGTATGGCCATTGGTCTGAACCTACTCTTTGATTTGCCCATGCTGTATGGCGTGTTGATTACTGTTTTGGATACCTTTTTATTGTTGTTTCTAATCAATAAAGGAATTAGAAAAATTGAACTATTTATAGTGAGTTTAGTGAGCATTATTGGATTATCCTTTTTAGCCGAAATGATTATTGTTGAACCCAATATGCCAGAAGTGGTAAAAGGATTTATGCCTACCGCATTAAGTGGCGATGCACTCTATATTGCCATTGGTATAATTGGCGCTACGGTAATGCCGCACAACTTATATTTGCATTCGTCATTGGTTCAGACCAGAAAAATAAAAAAGGACGATGAGGGAATAAAGCGGGCCATTCGCTTTAACTTTTTTGATTCGGTCATAGCTTTAAATGCGGCATTTTTTGTGAATGCGGCCATCTTAATTTTGGCCGCTGCGGCCTTTCACCACAATGGGTTTAACGAGGTGGCCGACATTGCCGACGCGCATCAATTGTTGAGTGGCATTTTTGGTACCTTGGCGCCCACCTTATTTGCCATAGCCTTAATTGCGGCTGGACAATCCTCTACTATAACAGGAACTTTAGCCGGACAAATTGTGATGGAAGGCTATTTAAATTTGCGCATTAGTCCGTGGGTAAGACGCTTGGTTACCCGCTTAATTGCAGTGGTTCCGGCGGTTATCACCATTGCCTATTTTGGCCCAGATAAATTGGGCGAGTTGCTTATATTGAGTCAGGTTATTTTAAGTTTACAATTGGGGTTTGCTGTGATTCCACTGATTCATTTTACCAGCAGTAAAAATTTAATGGGCAAATTTTCCAATCCAGTTTGGGTAAAGATTTTGGCATGGGTATCTGCCATTTTAATTATTGGACTAAATATAAAATTGGTTGGCGAAGAAGTCAATAATTTTTTAGCATCGAGTTATGCAAGCATTGAATTTTTTAAAATAGCCTTATTTACAGTGTTGATTTTAGCTGGTGCATTGCTATTATACGTAACCTTTGCACCCTTTGTAAAGCGCAAATTAGAGAAGCGCATTGTGCCACATTTGCCTATTAAAAAATTGGATTTAAGTAGGCCAAATGCGTTTACTCGGATTGCTATTGCGGTTGATTTTTCTGAGTTTGACGAAGCCAGCATTCGGCATGCGTTAAATATGGGAAATAAAGATACGGTGTTTGTCTTAATTCACGTTGTAGAATCGGCAGCGGCAAAGTTACATGGAGCCGAAGTGATGGATATAGAGACCAAGAAAGATTTAGAAGGAATTCAATCTTATGCGAATGATTTAATTGAGGCAGGTTATGCGGTAAAGTATGAAATGGGATATGGGAATAGGGCCCACAATATTGCAAAAATTGTGGAGAGTTCTGAGGCTCAATTATTGGTAATGGGGGCGCATGGGCATGCAGGATTAAAGGATTTGGTATTTGGCTCTACAGTGCATGCAGTAAGGCATAAAGTTAAGGTGCCAATTTTAGTGGTTAGATAAGATGAAAAATGTGTTTGAAATTGGGTCGGTTCAGACCTATGAAATAATTGTAGCAGCTAAGGATACCGCCACTTTTGATAGTGGAAGAGTGCACCCCGTTTATGCAACATTTGCATTAGGCAGAGATGCCGAATGGTGTTGCCGACTTTTTGTTTTGGAGATGAAAGAGGATGATGAGGAGGGCATAGGAACATTTTTAAGCGTTGAGCATAAGCAACCCGCTTTAATTGGAGAGAAGGTGAAATTTATAGCTATCGTTAGCAAATTGGATAGAAATGAGATTATATGCACTTATGAAGCTTTTGTTGGGCAGAGGATGGTAGCAAAAGGGGAGCAGGGGCAAAAAATTTTAAAGAAAGAACGCTTAGAAAAATTGTTTAACGACATTTCTCAATTGAATAATTAGATTTGCAGCCCTCTTCTAAAGAAGGGGAATGAAATGGCAAAATTAAAAGAAGTACATATTCCCAATAAGAAGGCAGGATTTGAATACATCTTGCTGATGAGGTTTACAGCAGGTATGGAATTAACAGGAACCGAGGTAAAGTCTATTAGGAATGGGAATGCCAATATCAATGATGCTTTTTGTTTTTTTAAAGGCGAGGAGCTTTTTATAAGAAACATGAATATTGGAACTTTTAAGCAAGGTAGCATTTTTAATCATGAGCCACTTCGCATAAGGAAGTTGTTATTGCGTAAAAAGGAATTGCTTAAGATTAAGAATAAAAGTTCTGAAAAAGGGGTGGCTATAATTCCGGTGAAGTTGTTTGAATCGGAGCGTGGGTTTTTAAAAATCGAAATAGCTTTGGGTCAGGGTAAAAAAGCATACGACAAGCGTGAATCGATTAAAGAGCGTGATGTACAGCGCGATTTGCGAAGGGTAGAATCTTAAGGTAATGATATAAAAAAAGAGGCTGTCTTTGTGAGACAGCCTCTTTTTTTATGCGTTATTTTGTTTGATTAAAATACAAATCCTAAACGAACACCACCTGTAGTAACACCGAATAAATCTGTGGTACTCGCTTTTGTAGTTTTAGCAGTAGTTGATACAGAACCAACTTTAGTGATGGTTTCGCCTTCACCTGTATTTGCCATGCCAAATAAACCTAAACCAAATTCACCACCAATGAAAACTCCATCAGCAATATAGTAGTCTGCACCCATCATTAAACCTAGGTTTAACATGAGCATTGAACCGGCAGTTGACTTGTAAGAATCTCCTACCACGATAGATCCAGGATTAGGATTGCTAACACTTGCATTGGTAACTTCTCTAGAAGCTTTTCCACCAAGAGTAATTCCTAACTGAGCACCAACATAAGGAGATAATTTACTTGTACCTTCAAAGTGCATTTCATAGCCAGGCGTAATTGATAATCCTAATCCGGTTTTGTCTGTAATTTCTGACGTGTTAGCAGTATTGGTAACAGAAGTTTTGGTAGTAGAAGAACCTAAGCCTAAACGAATTCTTACTGCAGCATTGTCTGCTAAGAAATAACGTAAGCGAAGTTCTGCTGGCAAATTGTAGTTAACAGGTGCAGTACCTGTTTGGAAATTTAAATTAACCTCGGCTGTTTTGCTTCCAGCTGATGGTTTTTGAGCGAAGGCAAAAGAACCTGCTAATGCGAACGCTGCAACAAGTAATGTTTTTTTCATACAAATTTTTTTTGTTTGGTATCACAAATTTAAACGAAATAGATTTCGCATTGTCAAGTCAGAAATCTCAGAAAAAATGTTAATAACATTTAAAACTATACAAAATGGTTTTAATCGACTAAAAATCAGTGCTAAGCTTAAATTAAAATGAGGTAAAAAGTTGATAAGTTTAATGTATTACCAAGCTTGATTTCCAATTAAAGGAACAAATCTGAAGGCTTGCATGGGAATAACTTCTACGTTACCATCGGTTTTTTTGATGATTGTATGCATTATTTGTGTTTTTTCGTCGCCAACAGGAATGATGAGAATTCCACCTATTTTTAATTGATCAATTAAGCTTTGAGGCACCTTAGGTGCGCCAGCGGTTACAATGATTTTGTCGTAAGGCGCATTTTCTGGGTAACCAATAGAACCGTCGCCCAAAATAAGGTTAGCTTGGTAGTTTAGTTTTTGGAAGAGCTTTTTAGTTTTGATAAACAGCTTCTCTTGTCTTTCGATGGAGAAAAGTTTGGCGCCCATTTCCACTATAATGGCAGCTTGATAGCCAGACCCCGTGCCAATTTCTAATACTTTTTCATTTGGTTCGATATGTAATAACTGCGTTTGATAGGCAACGGTATAAGGTTGAGAAATGGTTTGCCCTTCGCCAATTGGAAATGCTTTATCTTGATAGGCATGGTATCGAAAGTCTTTATGTATGAATAAATGCCTTGGCACCTTATTAATGGCTTGAAGCACGCGCTCATCCAAAATGCCTTTTTCCTTTAATTCTTTCATTAAGAGTCGGCGGGCTCCTTTATCCTTATATGAATCTTCTATGTTTAACACCTTTGCAATTTCAGTTATATGAGATTAATAATAACTGCTTGTTCAATATTGTTCTCAACAATTTACTAAAGCTTGTTTTGGAATGTGTTCAAATGATCTTTAAATGGTGGATATTTGATTTAGGGTTTCGGGATTTTGATTTAGGTTTTCGGAATTTTGATTTGAGGTGTATAATTTTTATGATAAGCTTAGTGAACTTTGTTTAAATCTATTCTCTCATTGTCGCATTTATGAAATTGTGCTGGAATACATTTGTGATACCATACCAACGCACAAAATGATTAATATTGGCATAGTAGGCGCCAACGAGACAAGTAAGCGGCACATTGAGAAACTAATTGAACTAAAAGAGTTCAAGTTGGTAGGATTTTACGACCACGACCAGGTAAGTTCGGCCATAATAGAGGAGAAATACCAAATACCGCGTTACAACAGCTACCAAGAGCTTATTAGGCAGGTAGATGCTGTAAACATACTTACGCCCGTGGGTTCTCATTTTCAATATGCTTCTAGCGCCATAAGGCATTGCAAGCATGTGATAGTTAAACAAGTGTTGAGTGAAAATTTAGATGAGGCACGCGAGCTGAACCAATTAGCTGATGAAGCCAATATACAGTTGTATGTTTCGCATCATGAGAAGTTTCATCCCAATTATCAAACCTTGAAACGGCTTTTAGACCAGCCCTTTTATATTGAAAGTGCCCGTTTTGACAAGCATATTTTAAATTACAGTGAAGAAAACATGGTTTTTGATTTGTTGTTAAATGAGTTGGAATTGGTTTTAAATTTGGTGAAAGCTAGGGTTAAAAAGATTAGGGCAACTGGAGCGTGCTTGCATCATTCTCATGTTGATTTTATTAATGCCCGCATAGAGTTTGACAATGGTTGTGTTTTGAATATGGTTTGTGGCAATTTTGAATCGGAGCAAAAAAACAGCATTCGATTTTTTCAGAAAAACCGCACCTATCACCTTAACCTCGATAATTTTAAAATTGGCATGTTAAATTCTACAGTGCCAGATAATAGGGAGCACGAATTGAATTTGGCTAAGACAAAAAATGTTTCGGATATGATTAAAAGGGAGCTTTCCTTTTTTGCCAATTCCATTTCTAACCATTCATTGAACTTACGCACCCATTACGATAATTTCCAAACGCTGGAGGTGGCGCATGAAATAATTGATAAGCTAAATATCAACAAAAGGTAATACTTTTGCGCTTTAATCGTTTTGGACTTTGATGTCAAGATTTAGTGTTTTATTTATTTTTCTATCGCTGATAATTGGTTTAGCCTGCAAAAAAAAGGATGTGATGATTCCATCCTATACTTATTTGGCACCATCTACTTTACAAACAAAATTTGATAATACCCAAGGGTATCCCTCTCAAAAGGTGGAGGATTACTATGTATTTGCCAATGGGGAAATTAAAGGCTTATATGCTGTAAATACGCGTATTCCTTTGCAGCAGGTGGGTAAAACCAATATCAAAATTTCGCCGGGCGTAAAATACAATGGCATGGCAGAGCAGCGCATTATATATCCCATGTTTAATTTTTATGAAAAGGATTTAACATTAATGGAGGAGCAAGTAGATACCATAAAGCCTTTGTTTACTTATGTGGAGAATGCTGTGTTTCCTTTAATAGAGGATTATGATGGGAGTGGTTTGGCTTTTGAGTATAATCCGCAATACAAAAATGTAGGCGACACTTTGTTAAAGGATAATTCTGCTGGGGCTTGGTTGCCGGGGCAGTTTTCTGGAAAGGTTGAATTGAAAAGTGACAATACCAGTTCTACTTTAGAATTGTATTCTAAGGTTTTTAACAATTGGCCTAGGTTCACACCCTTTTATTTAGAATTGGATTACAAGGGGAATATACCCATTGTTATTGGCATGTATGCCACGAGCAATGGGGGAGCAGATGTAAGCAAATTTCCAGTTTATGTTGCCAACCCTAAATTGGGTTGGAATAAACTATATTTAGATATTGAATCTGAAATTAATCAGCGTGGAGCAGGAGTTCAGTACAGGATATTTTTGAGTTTTAACAAGGGTTCTGTGGTAAATCCTGAGGCCTGGATTGACAATTTAAAGGTGGTTTATCTTGATTAGGCGCAGGTTATTCCATAGGGCGGTTTTCATGATTTTCGACGGCATTGCCGGTGGAATAGGCTGGGCTTTATTTTTTGCTTACAGGAAATATATTATTGAATCGGATAAGTTTGGGTATAAAATTCCGGTTGAATTAGATAAGAACTTTTACTTGGCTTTGATTTTAATTCCAATATATTGGATCAGCCTATATTTTTTGGCTGGCCATTACAAGGAAGTTTGGCGTAAATCGCGGATCAATGAGATTTCTAAGACCTTTACGGTTACCGTAATTGGGGTTATTTTGTTATTTTTTGCTTTGCTATTAGACGATGAGGTAAGGTCGTACCAGAGTTATTACAAGAGTATTTTGGCCCTATTTGCACTTAATTTTGGATTCACTTTGTTTTTTAGGTTGATAGGCGCGTCTTATATTAAATCTCAATTGAGGAAAAAGAAAATAGGCTTCAACACTTTAGTTGTAGGAAATACCCAGAAGTCGTATCAATTGGTTACCGAATTATTGGCAGAAGGTAGTACCCAAGGAAATATTTTTAAGGGATATGTGAGCATGAATGGCGTTGCGAGCAACCACGTATTAAAAGATTTGATTCCTAACTTGGGTAATTTCGAGAATTTGCCTTCTTTGATCAAAGATTTGGAGATTGATGAGGTTATTATTGGCATTGAGAGTTCCTTACATTCAGATATTAATAAGGTAACGAATGTTTTAGAGGACCAACAAGTAGTGCTTAAGATTATTCCAGATTTATTTGACATGATGAGTGGACAGGTAAAGATGAACAATGTTATTGGTGCTGCTTTAATAGAGATTAATCACGATAGCATGCCTCATTGGCAAAAGTTAACGAAGCGTGTGATTGATGTTTTTAGCTCTGCCCTTGTTTTGTTAATAGCTCTGCCAGTATTTGTGATCATTGCCATTGCTGTAAAATTGGGTTCGGCCGGACCTGTTTTTTATAAGCAAATAAGGATAGGTTATAAGGGGAAGCCGTTTCATATTTTGAAATTTAGGACTATGATTCAAAATTCGGAGCTTGGTGGTCCGCAATTATCGAGTGCAAACGATTCGAGGATAACACCTATAGGAAAGTGGTTGCGTAAATATAGGTTGGATGAGATACCTCAGTTTTTTAACGTGTTGTTAGGTGAAATGAGTTTGGTGGGGCCTAGGCCTGAGCGCAAATTTTTTATTGATCAGATTGTTCAAATAGCGCCACATTATAAGCATTTGCATAGGGTAAAACCGGGGATAACAAGTTGGGGTCAGGTGAAATATGGATATGCAGAAAATGTGGACCAAATGGTTGAAAGGCTCAAATTTGATATTTTATATATAGAAAATAGGTCGATAGCAATAGACTTTAGAATACTGATTTACACTATTTTAACTGTTTTGCAAGGCAAAGGCAGATAGATTTTGGAATAAATTCTATCAAACTCATTGGAAAATTTGATATGTTTCCTATCTTTGCGGTCCTTAAAATTTAATAAATAATGTTTGCAATAGTTGAAATTGCTGGCCAACAATTTAAAGTTGAAAAAGACCAAATGGTTTATGTGCATAGATTGCCACAAGCCGAAGGCGCCAGCATTGAACTCGAGAACGTGTTGTTAGTTAACAACAACGGAAGTGTAAAAGTTGGATTACCAACTGTACCAGGTGTAAAAATTGGCGCCACGGTGTTAACGCACCTAAAAGGCGACAAAGTAATCGTTTTCAAGAAGAAACGTAGAAAAGGTTACAGAAAATTGAACGGTCACCGTCAATCATTAACCAAGATTCAAATCAATTCTATCAACGCATAATTGTAGGAGGAAACTAAGAAATGGCACACAAAAAAGGGGTAGGTAGTTCAAAAAACGGTCGTGAATCCCATAGTAAGCGCTTAGGCGTTAAAATATTCGGTGGTCAATCTGCCATCGCAGGTAATATTATTGTTCGTCAAAGAGGAACAAAGCACCATCCAGGTGAGAACGTAGGTATTGGTAAAGACCATACTTTGTTTGCCTTGGTTGATGGTAAAGTGGTATTCAAGAAGAAAGCAAATGATCGTTCATTTGTTTCTATTGATCCAATTGTTGCACAAGCATAGTATTGATCAAAATTAGAGGACAATTCTGATGGAGTGCAACTCCATCAGAATTTGTTTTTTTCGCCTGAGTGAATGTTGAGGTGGTGGAAATGCCACCTTTGTTAATGCTATGGTGGTCGAAAGGGGGGATTATCTCATTTGGCTATAGCGTCCCGAGCATAGCTCGGGAAGGCGAGCGGTAGATAATCTTTTTGGGAATAGATGAACATAATTGGGGGATTATCTCATTTGGCTAGAGCGTCCCGAGCATAGCTCGGGAAGGCGAGCGGTAGATAATCTTTTTGGGAATAGATGAACATAATTGGGGGATTATCTGATTTGGCTAGAGCGTCCCGAGCATAGCTCGGGAAGGCGAGCGGTAGATAATCTTTTTGGGAATAGATGAACATAATTGGGGGATTAGCTCATTTGGCTAGAGCGTCCCGAGCATAGCTCGGGAAGGCGACCGTTAGATAATCTTTTTGGGAATAGATGAACATAATTGGGGGATTAGCTCATTTGGCTATAGCGTCCCGAGCATAGCTCGGGAAGGCGAGCGGTAGATAATCTTTTTGGGAATAGATGAACATAATTG
>Ga0163151_10009902_pt1 | contig 10218 bp, 4 predicted proteins | sample OliLakLV19MP5IB2_FD_145596 | JGI IMG/M metagenome (GOLD analysis project Ga0163151, IMG submission 145596) | Freshwater microbial mat bacterial communities from Lake Vanda, McMurdo Dry Valleys, Antarctica - Oligotrophic Lake LV.19.MP5.IB-2 | ecosystem: Environmental > Aquatic > Freshwater > Lake... | reverse complement strand
GAAGAAGGTATAATGTCTCGGGATCCCGGGTTCGGATATCCCCCACTATGGCCACTGGTAATTTTTATGCCGAGATGGATGGAACAGGCCTTATTTATCTTTTCGACAGCAACGGGGCAGCCGATATTGGGATGTATATTTTTGAGAGGTAGTTCGTCAGAATCATCGTGAAAGAAAAAAATAAAAATACAGGCCACGTCCCGATAGCTATCGGGATTACACTAATTAGCACTAATATAATTGTGGCTAAATATTTTCACACTAAACAATAACAAAAATGATTTTTAAAAAAAATCTCATTGCTTTTGCTGCGGTTTTGGCCCTGAGCCAGGCATTCGGGTCATTGAATTGTTTTGCACAAAACTGGGCTCAGCACATCGCCCCTATCTTTTACAGCAAATGCACAAGCTGCCATCACTCGGGAGGGATCGCCCCTTTTCCGCTCATCACTTATCTGGATGCTCAACCCTGGGCTTCTTTCATAAAAACGGATGTGCAGAGCGGGAAAATGCCTCCATGGCCGCCAGACACTACCTACTTGCATTACGTTCATGAACGTGTCTTATCGCAGCAGCAAATAAACAGCATTGTTACTTGGGTGAATAACGGAGCACCGCAGGGAAATCCTTCACTTGCGCCTCCACCTCCTGTTTACAACAGCGGTTCATTCCTAGGTACGCCCGATCTGAAGCTGACCATCCCGGTATATACGAGTGTAGCAGCAACACAAGATAAATACCAGTGCTTTGCCATGCCCACCAATTTCCCGCAGGATAGATACATAAAAGCAATAGAAGTAGTGCCTGGAAATTCAGCCATTGTCCATCACGTGGTGGTTATGATTGACAGCGTAAATATTGTTACCGTTCCCTCCATTGACACAACCTGTGCCTGGAGCACAGTGGCTTGTACCTACGCACCGGGCTCCACGCCTACCATTTTCCCGAACGGAGCTAATGTGAAGATGGGAATGCGCCTTCCTGCCGGAGCCTCCATCCATCTTCAGATTCATTATCCCCAAGGCACAGCGGGAATGATAGACAGTACCTCAGTGCACCTTTTTTTCTACCCGGTCAGCACAACAGGTGTAAGAGAAATATATTCTGACTATCTACTGGGCTTTGGCGCACTCACCTTCCCGCCTGATTCGATAAAGACATATGTAGATACATATGGTCCAACGACAAGCGACCTTTCCTTCCTGTCGGTTTTTCCGCACATGCATCTGATAGGAAAAGAAATGGAGTCGTATTCCACTGACGCACTGAACGATACCTCGCGCTTTGTGAAGATCAACAACTGGGATTTTCACTGGCAAGATTTTTACAATTTTAAAAAGGTAATGAAAATTACTATGGGGAGTACCCTTCATTTGCGCGGACTGTATGATAACACGGCAAATAACCCCAACAACCCGAACTCTCCGCCTCAATTGGTGGTTGGCGGAAGGAAAACTACGGACGAAATGTTCATCTGCGGATTCCTGTATCTTGCCTATCAGCCCGGGGATGAAAATATTTCACTGGACACACTGCTGAATCCTCCCACGGCAACTCATGAAATTCTATTATCAAACTTTGCCTGCTATGCTTTTCCTAATCCTACCTCACAGCAAATAACTTTTCAGTATTATCTGGATCATCCTGCATCAATGAAATTATATATATATGACAGCTTTGGTAGGACTATCAAATCTATTTCAGAGGAACAATTCGGTGGGACAAAACAATTGATCTGGAACGGAAAAGAGGAGCAGGGCAACGCGCTGAGCAACGGAATTTATTTTTACAGAATAGAAGCTGGCGAAAAAATTGCTTCGGGAGAAATTGTTTTGTCCAGATAGGAACGCGATGTGGCAAAAAAGAAAAAATAGTTTTATTCGACCCTATTCGCATCGCTCCGCTACAATGGAAGTTTTATAAAAACCATAAAAACCATGAAAACCATCTTCGCTATTTTTACCCTATTGATAGTTGCAATTTTTTCAATCCAATCCTTTTCTAAAAACATCAGCATAAATACTACAGGCAATGCTGCGGATCCATCGGCAATACTGGACATTAATGCTTCAAACAAAGGATTGCTCATTCCGCGCGTGGCATTGCAAAGCGCGACTGACGGAGCAACCATTGTGAGTCCCGCCACCAGTTTGATGGTATATTCTCAAGGAGGCGTATTAACAGATGGTTACTATTATAATTCAGGAACACCAGCATCCCCGGTTTGGGTAATGATGATTAATTCTACAAGCACCAGCAGTTGCGCACAATCCTGCACATGGACACTTGTGGCTGTGGCAAGTTCTGGCGCTGCAGGTAATACCGGAACATTCTCTTCAGGATATACAGTTACAACCGGAAAAGAAGTGCTTGTTGTAGTCATTGGGAATCCCGTAGCAACGCCAAACATGGCGGATGCTTGTGCGATTTTCCCCCTGTCTTTTTCACCTGTGGCTGCAGTGGACGAACGAGTTAGAAATCCTTGCTATGCATTCAATTCACCGGCTGTTAGAATAGATTATTTGGGAGCTGTAACTGGAGCTACCGATGCTTCTATAACAGTTATTTCCGGCAATCTCATTAAAAATGCTTCTGCTACATATTCTCTTATCGGAATAAGTGGCACCACGGCAAATCAGAGAGCAAAGATTAACGGCACAGGGCTGATTGCTTTGGAAGATAATAGAGCTTTTGTTACTGGTGGACTGTATATATTTGAAAGATGAAAACAAATATTAACCTTTTTATTTTTTCGGTTGTTTTTAGTTTCCACTATTGGCTTTTAACCTTGAATTGTTTTGCTCAGGGAACATGGACTCAAAAATCGTCTTTACCTGCCGTGGGTCGTCTTACCGCAGTGGCTTTCTCCATCGGCAACAAAGGTTATCTGGGAACAGGGCGGGACGCGGCCGGATCTTTGAGTGATTTTTGGGAGTATGATCCCGCAACAGATACATGGACACAAAAGGCAAACTTTGGTGGCGGAGCGAGGCATTTTGCTGTTGGTTTTTCCATTGGGAACAAGGGCTATTTAGGCACTGGGGAAAATACAGCGACCACTCTTTCTTATAATGATTTCTGGGAATACGACCCCGTTACTAATTTGTGGACGATACTTGCGAATGTAGGCGGGCCTGTTCGTAGAATGGCATGTGGATTTTCCGTAGGAGGCAATGGTTACGTTGGAACCGGTGTAACAGGGACAAACACTATGTTACAGGACTTCTGGAGATATAATCCGGCAGGTAATACATGGACACAGCTTAGTAATTTTTCGATAGCGCGTTATGATATTGACCGTGCATCTTTTATTATTGGCAATAAGGCATATTGGGGAACAGGAAAAACATCGTCTGCATCATTTAATGACTTATGGGAATTTGATCCTGCAACAAATACATGGACTCAAAAAGCCAATCTTCCCGCAGTGGGAAGATTTGGTGCAACCGGCTTCAGTATCTGTAGCAAAGGATTTTTAGGATTAGGAGGGACTATCAATGGCGTTTTCTTAAATGATTTTTGGATGTATGATCCGATAACTAATTCATGGAGTGCGGCAACATCATTGCCTGCAGGGGGGAGAATAGATCAACCATCTTTTGAAATCAATAATAAGGCATACATAGGAACAGGAGCAGGGCTTTCTGGCTACTTTGCTGACTTGTGGGAATTCACTTTCGCAGGCGGAAATGTTACTGCAATGTCAAGCAACACTACTTTATGTCAAGGACAATCAGCCACGCTTACTGCAAGCGGTGGGATCACTTACGTTTGGAGTCCGGGCGGACAAACGACTACTTCCATTACAGTTATTCCAACCGCCACCACCACCTACACTGTAACCGGAACAGGCGCATGCGGTTCAAGCGCTTCAACAGTAACGGTGAATGTAATCCAATCTGTGAACGCTTCCATCAGCGGAAACATAACTATATGCACAGGAGATAATACCACACTCACCGCTTTAGGGGGTGGAACATATTCCTGGAGTACAGGTGCCACCACTTCTTCTATCAATGTAAGCCCAACAACAACAACATTCTATTCGGTGGTTGTTTCCATCGGAACATGCAGCGATACGGCAAGTGCAACGGTAACTATTTCTACCGGTGTCATTGCTGCCGTCTTGGGGCAAACAACTATTTGTATAGGAAGTTCCGCCACTCTTACTGCCTCCGGTGGAACAGGTTATTCATGGAGTACAGGATCTACAACAGCAGGAGTTACAGTGATGCCAACAGCAACAACAACGTATTCCGTAATTGCTTTTTCCACTAATTGTGGCTCTGATACTGCCAGTGTAACCGTAACAGTTTCACCTCCTCCCGTTGCTTCAGTAAGCAACACGACTATTTGTGCAGGTGATGCGGCAACACTGACCGCTTCCGGTGGAGTAACTTATTCATGGAGCAATGGAGCGACTATTTCTTCAATAGCAGTTTCTCCAACTTCTTCAACAACATATTCAGTTATTGTTTCAATCGGTTCGTGTTCTGATACTGCGAGCGCATCTGTAATTGTAAATCCAAATCCAACTGCAACAGCATACAGCAACGTAACGATTTCTGTAGGACAAAGCACAACACTCACTGCAAGCGGGGGAACAAATTATTCATGGAGCAACGGACAAACAACTTCTACAATAATTGTTTCGCCAATAGTAACCACTGTTTATTGCGTAACTGCCATTGATGCCAGCGGATGCACGGATATTGCCTGTGTAACAATTACAGTATTTATTGAACCGCTTGATTGCTACACATTATCTTCAACAGAAGATTTTTTTATTCCCAATGCATTTTCTCCCAATGGCGATAATGAAAATGACATACTGAAATTATATTACGCAAATATTGCCTGCATCAAAACCTATAAATTTATTATTTACAACCGCTGGGGAGAAAAGGTATTTGAAACAGAAAACCCTATTGCAGAATGGGATGGATTTTTTAGAGGGAATCTTGAGGGTAGCGCAGTGTTCGCTTGGTATATGAAAGCAACTTTGATTACAAGAGAGGAAATAATTAAAAAAGGGAATGTGAGTTTAATGAAATGACTGGGAATAACCAGAATATAATAATCAAATAGTGCCGTAATACTTTTAAAGAATGTTTAAAGTCATAATTACATTCGGATTATTGGGATATACTTTTCCTCTGATGGCGCAATCCAGCTATACTAAATATCAGGATAACGGCACCATCAGAATAGGGCGTGATTCGGTTGCGGGAGGTTCAATTGTCTGGGTCAGCAAAACAGGCGGACTTAATTTTGTCAATAATATGGATTACGGAAGGCAAATTCAAATGAATGTGAGGGATAAGAACGGTGACTATAATCCAACACAAGCCGGAGACGGTGTCAATCCTTCCGGCTCTCTTATTGTTTTCGCGGATTCCAATTACACATTCAGCAAAACAACTCCGCTTTTATTTTACAACTTACCTCCTTATATTGGTCCGCCACTACCTGCAAGCAATCAGCGTTTTTATATGTGGACGGAATTTTTGCCCAATTCTAATTCAAGAGCATTCCTTGTAAAGACCTATTACGAAAATTGGGATTCGCAACCCGGTGAATGTTACAATCAATATGTATCACCGCTTGACTATGTAAACTATGATCCGTTCACACGCTTAAAAGTGTACGATGGAAAATATCCTTGGACAGGTGGCGCTTTATCAAATATAACCGATCCTACAGGAAATTTTATCTCAACTCCTTATTCCATGACAGAAAATTGGCAGGCACTTGTTGACAATAACGATTATGGGTTAGCGCATTTAGGTGATCTTTCATTTGGGGACTTGTTGTTTTATGACTTCCCCAGTCCAAACGGAACGAAAGTTGCCGGAGGGCAGGAGCGTTTTGCAATGAGGGTTGACCCTGGAGATACTATGCAAAGACGAGAAGGTTGGGGAATCTATTACATTGGAAATGTAGCTGCTGCAAGAACTTTTTTTACAGGATATAAACCGGTCAAGGCAGGAAGTTTTTCCGATAATTTCAGTGACATTAACTTACCCAATTGGTATCGAAACAATAATCCCATTCAGGTGATCGGTGGTGCTGTAAAGATGGGTCCAGACACTTCATGGGTGAATGATATGTCACTCATCAATAAATATTGGGGAGATGCCATTTATTCGGTGGATGTAAAAAATGATGTGGGCACTTCCTGGTATGGTATGGCGATACGCAAAACGGGTCGTGGTCATTTTTGGGATGCCGGTTCAGGCTACTATCTTATTTATCTGGCACCCGGTGGTCAGTTGATATTATTTAGTCCTACCGGAGGAATTTTAGCAAATGCAATCATTCCGGGATTTAATGCATCAGCGTGGAATAATCTAAAAATAGATATGTTTGGATATTCATTCAATATCAAAGTGAATAATATATCTTATATTACTTATACAGATCCAAATCAGTCTTTCCTTGAAGGATATGTTTCATTAGTAAGTGATCAAAATACAGTTTCGTTTGATAATTTCAATGTTACCGCTACAGGAGATTCAATCGCTCCTTCACAGGTTACGGGAGCTTCGATGTCTTTATCGAGTAGCAATAAAAATTCATTGACATGGATAAATCCAAATGAAAGTGATTGGCGGTGGACACGTATTGTAAGAAAAGAGAACGGACTTTCCACACATTGGAGGGATGGAATTCCTGTCTATGAAGGAAAATTAAATTACTATCATGACCTCGATATTGACCCAAATAAAACATATTGCTATACTATTTACACTTGCGACCATGCGGGTAATTATTCATCAGGCATTGATTTGTGCCCAACAACGTCAATGAGCGAAGGAGCAAATTCAGATCTACACTTGCAATGTTTTCCAAATCCATTCAATGAAAAAATAGAAATTCAATTTACATTATCAATACCCGCAGATGTTGTACTACAAATATATAATCCATTGGGGCAATTAATATTGAAAAGAGAAAATAGACGTATGGAAAAAGGAGTGCAAAGAATAATTATTGATGGAGCCACACTTGCCGATGGAATATATTATTGTCATTTAATCACAAATCAGGACTCTGTTACAATAAAATTAATTCATCATAAATAACCATCTGAAGAAACCCCTAATAAAAACGAATAATTATTGCTTATCTCGTAGTTCACATATGAAAATAATCGGAATATGAAAACAAAATTAGTTACTTCCATTCTAATCCTGATGACTATCGGGATAGATATCTCCTTTGCAGGAACACAAAAATTGTCGCAATCCGGAGATCAAAAAGAAAAAGCCGCTCAATGGCTTAGCACGCAAAATGAAAAAGGGTTTTTGGAGAACCGCGGGCAGATGACGGATATGAAGGGCAATCCTGTGCCGGATGTTTTGTTTAAAACCGAATCCCCGAACCTGAATTTCTGGATCACCAAGAAAGGAATTACCCTGCAAACCAAGCAATGGAGAAAAGAGATGAAGAAAGAGAATGAACTCACGGAAGAGGATAAGCAAGAAGAAAAAAGAACCGGCAAAAGAAAAGCCGATAAGTTTTTGGATTGGGAACGCATAGACATTGAGTTGAAAGGAGCAAGCATAATCAGAGAAAACATCCTGAAAGAAAAATCCTTGCAAGGGCATAATAATTTCTTCTACGCCCATTGTCCGGATGGGATTTACGGTGTAAAAGAATATGAAAAGGTAACCATCCGGGAAGTATATGCCGGCATTGATTGGGTGTTTTACAGAAAATCGGACGGCACACTGAAATATGATTTTGTTGTACACCCCGGAGCGGAGTACAGGCAAATCGAACTTCTGTACAAGAGCAAAACACCTGTAAATATAAACGAACAGGGACAACTGGAACTCTATACCGGTTACGGCAATGTAAAAGAAAATACCCCTGTAAGTTTTTACGATGGGAAGGAGATAAAAACCCAATTTGAGTACAAAGAAAAAAAGGAGATAGAGATAAACGGAGATCGTGGTTGCGAAACAGGCATTGCATTTAATGTTGCTCCACTCCCATCTGGTGAGATTGCAAACGGTACTCTTATTATTGACCCTCAACTTTTCTGGGCATCATTTTATGGGGGTAATGATGCTGAAGGTGGATGGTCGCTGGCAACTGATGCCTGCGGCAATTTGTTTGAGGCCGGGTATGTTCAATCCACAAGTTTTTTCCCTGTCCTGAATGCGGGAACCTATTTTCAGGGAACCAATGCAGGGAGTTGGGATGCTTATATTCTGAAGTTTGATAATGCGGGAATGTCCGTCTGGGCTACTTACTACGGTGGGACTGCAGGAGAGTTTGCTCAGGCAATTGAAATTGATCCCTCTGGAAATGCATGGGTTACCGGAATGACAATGTCCACCAATTTTCCTGTACAAAACGGAGGAGGATATTACCAGGGAACCAATGGAGGCAGCAATGATTTCTTTATATTGAAATTTGACAATAACGGCAACCGCCTTTTGGCCACTTATTACGGAGGTAGCGCTGGTGAAGTGGGCAATTCCATTGCCATCGATGCTACCGGAAATGTGTTTATAACGGGCGATACTCAATCCGGTAATTGCCCTACACAAAACCCTTTTCAGGCAACAAATGGCGGAGGCCGTGATGCCTTCATCATGAAATTTGATAACGCATGCAACCGTCTATGGGCTACGTATTACGGAGGCAGCGCGGACGAAGAAAGCTATGCCATCGCTACTGATGCTACGGGAAATGTGTGGGTAACGGGTACTACCTATTCCAATAATTTCCCAACGCTGAATGCCGGAACTTTTTTTCAGGCAGCAAATGCGGCAAGTAATGATGCCTTTATTTTAAAATTTGACAATGCCGGCAACCGTCTCTTAGCAACCTATTACGGAGGAAATGGTGGAGATAAAGGCTACGGTCTGGCTGTTGATGCAACAGGAAATATATTTGTGTTGGGCGTTTCCACCTCCACCAATTTCCCTACCCAGACTGCCGGAACATTTTTTCAGCCTGCCAATGCAGGAAGTGATGATGCCTTTATTCTGAAATTTGACAATGCAGGTACACGCCTATGGGCTACTTATTACGGAGGAGCCGGGTCTGAGTATTCAGGTCTAATGACCTACGACAATATTGCCATCGACCCCTGTGGCAATGTGTATGTTAGTTTTGAAACAACTTCCGCCAACATGAGTACCCTTGCTTCCTGCGATGCGAGCGGCTATAATGACAATTCTTTTAATGGCGGCAACGGAGGTTTCCCGCAAGACCTGTTCATTTCTTTATTCAGCAATACCGGAGTCCGCCTGTGGGCAACTTATTTCGGAGGAGACGGAAATGATTTTCGCTCACCAATTACGTTGGATATAAATGGCAATCTTTTTCTGGCAGGCGAATGGTCAAAAGTTTCCAATAGCGCCACCTATCCTGTAACTGATCCCGGAGCAAGCACCTATTATGATCCCACTTTTAACGGCAACTTTGACGATGGTTTCATTGCAAAGTTTTGTAGTCATACCTGTGTATGCAGCAGCTACCAGGGATGTTCTATATCCGCAACGTTAAATGTTACTGCCACTTCTGTAAATCCACTTTGCAATGCTCCCTGCACGGGCACCGCTACAGCGTTAGCGACAGCAGGAGGCTGCACAGGAGGTTCAGTGACGTACAGTTGGAGCACAATACCTGTACAAACTACACAAACTGCGACAGGCCTTTGTGCAGGAGTGTACACAGTAACGGTTACAGATCAAAGCGCAAGTACCGCAACAGCCACTGTAATTATCACACAGCCTCCTGCTGTTACCGTTTCAACAACCGCCACCGCGCAAACCTGCACCCAGGGAGGAACGGCAACAGCTACTGCTTCGGGCGGAACATCACCTTTTACTTACCTGTGGTGTAACGGTGCCAGCACCAGCGCTGTTTCGGGGTTAGCACCCGGCAGTTGTACTGTTTTGATTACCGATGCCAGCGGATGCTCAGTTATTGATACAATTACAATTATTTCAAGCGCAAACAGCCCCACCATTACAGCAAGCTCCACGTCTTCGGCATGCGGATCCAACAACGGCACTGCTTCGGTAAATGCAAACGGTGGAACACTTCCCTATACATTTTCCTGGTCCACTAGTCCGGTACAAACATCGCAAACGGCAACGGGGCTTTCATCTGGCGTTTATTCCATCACGGTCACAGACAGCAACGGCTGTACATCTATTTCTACTGCCACGGTGACAAGCATCTCGGCTCCTATTGC
>Ga0163151_10009899_pt1 | contig 10219 bp, 7 predicted proteins | sample OliLakLV19MP5IB2_FD_145596 | JGI IMG/M metagenome (GOLD analysis project Ga0163151, IMG submission 145596) | Freshwater microbial mat bacterial communities from Lake Vanda, McMurdo Dry Valleys, Antarctica - Oligotrophic Lake LV.19.MP5.IB-2 | ecosystem: Environmental > Aquatic > Freshwater > Lake... | reverse complement strand
GCTCGCGGCGCCTTTCGATCTTGTATCGGTTGCGCTCTCGAAGGGGCTCGGCGCCCCGGGCGGCACCCTGCTAGCAGGTTCGCGCGAGCTTGTGGCCAAGTGCGTGCGTCACCGGCGCATGCTGGGCGGCGCAATGCGGCAGATCGGTTTTTTTGCCGCTGCTGGGTTGTACGCGCTCGACCACAACATCGAGCGGCTCGCCGAGGATCACGCAAACTGCCGCATCATTGGCGAGCGACTAAGCGAGAGCACGCGCGTCGTGCTCGATTTGTCCTCCGTTCAGACCAACATCCTGGTCTTCGGCCTGGCCGCCGATGCGCTCGATGCAAATACCCTTGTCGCCCGCGCACGTGAACGGGGAGTGCTCATCTCCGCGTTCGGCCCACGGACCGTCCGCGCCGTCACCCACCTCGACGTCTCGCGCGAACATTGCGGGCAGGTGGCGGACATCCTGCTGGAGATCATCGGCGGCAGGGCTTGAGGAGTTAAATGCTGCCATTTTCCGCATCAAGTCCGCTCTGGTAGTGGCTCTACAGCCGAATTGCTGCCATCAACGCGGCTGCCCGTAACCTCCCCCGCCGGGCGTCTCGATCACCATGACATCCTGCGGGCCGACTTCTATCGTCTCGCATCCACCGAGCTGCTCGATGCGCCCGTCCGAGCGCTGCACCCAGTTCGCGCCGGTGCTCCCGGGCTCTCCGCCCGCCATGCCGAACGGGGCGATGCGCCGGTTGTTGGACAGGATCGAAATGGTCATCGGCTCGAGGAACCGGATGCGTCGCGTGCCGCCGTTGCCGCCGCGATGCCCGCCCCTGCCGCCGCTCCCGGCGCGGATCTCGTAGCCCTCGAGCAGTACCGGATAACGGAATTCGAGTACTTCGGGGTCGGTGGTCCGCGAGTTCGTCATATTCGAGTGGACCAGGTCCGCGCCGTCGAAGGTCGGGCCGGCGCCGCAGCCGCCGGCGATCGTCTCCAGGTACTGGTACTTCGCGTTGCCGAACGACAGCGTGTTCATGGTGCACTGTGACGAGCCCAGGACACCGAGGGCGCCGTACAACGCGTTGGTGACGCACTGCGAGGTTTCGACGTTGCCCGCCACGACCGCGGCGGGATAGCGCGGATTGAGCAGCGAACCTTCCGGAATAACGACTTTGAGCGGCTTCAGGCATCCCGCGTTCAACGGGATCTCATCGTCGACCAGCGTGCGGAATACGTACAGCACCGCAGCCATGCAGATCGCCGAGGGCGCATTGAAGTTGTTGCCCATCTGCGCCGAGGTGCCGGTGAAGTCGATCGTCGCCGAGCGTTGCAGGCGGTCGACGCCGATCCTGACCTTGATCAGCGCCCCGTTGTCCGTCTCCAGCGTGAAAGCGCCGTCCTCCAGTGCGGTGATGACGCGCCGCACCGCCTCTTCGGCGTTGTCCTGCACGTGCCTGGCGTACGCATGCACCATCTCCAGACCGTAGGCCTGGCAAATCTTCTGCAGTTCCTGCACCCCCTTTTCGTTGGCGGCAACCTGCGCCCGCAGGTCGGCCATGTTCAATTCGGGGTTCCTGGCGGGGTACGCGCCCGAGGCGAGCCTGTCGAGCGTTTCCCGCTCGCGCACGCGTCCAGCCTCCACCAGCTTCCAGTTGTCGAACAGCGTGCCTTCCTCGAGGATCGAGGTGGAGTTCGGCGGCATGGACCCGGGGGTGATGCCGCCAATGTCGGCGTGATGGCCCCGCGAGCCGACGTAGAAGATGATCTGCCTGTCGTCGTCCCGCGCGAACACGGGCGTGATCACGGTGATGTCCGGCAGGTGGGTGCCGCCGTGGTAAGGATCGTTGATGACATAGACGTCGCCCGGCTTCATGCTGCCCGCGTTCCGCCGCATCACGGTCTTGATGCTCTCCCCCATCGAGCCCAGGTGCACCGGGATATGCGGGGCGTTGGCCAGGAGGTCGCCGTGGCGATCGAACAGCGCGCACGAGAAATCGAGCCGCTCCTTGATGTTGACGGAGTAGGCAGTCTGCTGCAGCCGCAGTCCCATCTGCTCGGCGATCGACATGAACAGGTTATTGAATACCTCCAGCATGACCGGGTCGACGGCGGTGCCGATCGCGCGCCGCTCCGGTCGGGCTTCCACCCGGGTCATGAGCATGTGATCGGCGCGGCTGATTTCCGCCAGCCACCCCGGTTCGACGATGGTCGTCGAGTTGCGCTCGGCGATGATCGCGGGCCCTTTGACCGAATCGCCCGGGCGCATGTCCTCCCGCCGGTAAACGGCGGTCTCATGCGAGCGCCCTGCACTGAACATGCGCACCGTTTCGACCGACCCCAGGGCGCCTGTGCGTGCGGGAAACGCCATTTCGCGCTCCCCGGCGGAGTCTGACGCTCCGATGACTTCCACGGCGACGCTGCCCGCGATCACCTTGCGTGCGGGCATCAGGAAGGAGAAGCGCTTTTTGTAGGCCGCTTCGAACAGCCCCAGCATCGACTCCAGCGTGCCGAACGGCACCGCGAGGAACGTGTCCGTCCCGTCATAGCGCAGGTGGACATGGCGCACGACCCTGATCCGATCCCCGGGGATGTGCTGCCCGGCCAGCTCGGCGCGGCCGTCGATCTCCAGCCCGGCAAGCGAGCGTGCCAGCTCGGGCATCGCATGATCGTCCAGCGCAAGTTCGACTGTCTGCTCGCGCATTGCCGTAAAGTCGGCCAGGCCGATGCCGTAGGCCGAGAGAACACCGGCCAACGGGTGCAGGAAGATGCGTGTCATGCCGAGTTGATCGGCGACCAGGCAGGCATGCTGCCCGCCGGCGCCGCCAAACGTGTTCAGCACGTATTCGGTGACGTCATGGCCGCGCGCCACGGAAACATGCTTGATCGCGTTGGCCATGTTGCCGACCGCGATCTCGATGCATCCTTCCGCGATCTCTTCCGGCGCCGGCCGGTTGCCGGTCGAGCGTTGAATACTCTCTGCAAGCGTGTCGAACTTCGCCCGAACCACCTCGGCATCGAGCGGCTGGTCGGCGTTCGGCCCGAATACCCTGGGGAAGTGCGAGGGCTGGATCTTGCCGAGCAACACGTTGCAATCGGTGAGCGTAAGCGGCCCGCCACGGCGGTAGCAGGCCGGGCCGGGATTTGCGCCAGCCGATTGCGGGCCGACGCGCAGGCGGCTTGCGTCGAATCGCACGATGGATCCTCCACCGGCCGCGACGGTGTGGATGCTCATCATCGGCGCGCGCACGCGCACCCCGGCGACCTGCGTTTCGAACTCGCGCTCGAACTCGCCGGAAAAATGCGACACGTCGGTGGACGTGCCACCCATGTCGAAGCCGATGATCCGGTCGAACCCGGCCAGGCCGGCCGTGCGCGCCATGCCGACGATTCCCCCCGCCGGTCCGGACAGGATCGCGTCCTTTCCCTGGAAACGGTGGGCTTCGGTCAGGCCGCCATTGGATTGCATGAACATCAGGCGCACGCTGGGCATCGCGCTTGCGACCTGGTCGACGTAACGGCGCAGGATCGGGGAGAGATAAGCGTCCGCGACCGTGGTGTCGCCACGCGGGATCAGCTTCATGAGCGTGCTGACTTTGTGCGACACCGAGACCTGGCTGAAGCCGATCCCGGCTGCGGCCTTCTCGATCGCCAGTTCGTGCTGCGGATACCTGTAGCCATGCATCAGGACGATGGCGACCGACCGGTAGCCCGCGTCGAACGCCGACTGCAGCGCCCGCCTCGTTTGGGCTAAGTCGAGCGGTTCGAGCACCGATCCGTCGGTGGTTATTCGCTCCGCGACCTCGACGACCCTGTCGTAAAGCGGCTCCGGCAGGACGATGTTCCGGTCGAACAATCTCGGGCGGTTCTGGTACCCGATGCGCAGCGCGTCGCGAAATCCCCTGGTGATGAACAGCGCGGTCCTCTCGCCCTTGCGCTCGAGCAGCGCGTTGGTGGCGACGGTCGTTCCCATCTTGACCGATTCGACCAGGTCAGCGGGGATGCCGGCGCCGTCCTCCAATTCGAGCAGGCGGCGAATGCCGGCGATCGCCGCGTCGCGGTATTGGCCGGGGTCTTCCGAAAGGAGCTTGTGCGTGACCAGCGTCCCGTCGGGCTTCTTCGCAACGATATCCGTGAACGTACCGCCCCGGTCGATCCAGAATTGCCAGCGTGAAGGAGTCGATGGCATGCGCGGTTCAGGAGACTGCGCCCAGGCCGTACAGGCCGGTCAGCACGCGTCCGGTGCGAAAGCGCTCCAGTGCGTACGGGGCAAGGCTTACATCCGTGGGCAGCCCCAGCGCCGCCTGGGCCAGCACGCGCCCGACAGCGGGTGAGAGCTTGAAGCCGTGGCCGGAAAAGCCGTAGCCGACGACCAGGCCCGGCACCTCGGGCAGGCGTCCGAGCACCGGGTTCCAGTCCGGGGTCACATCGTAAACGCCGGTCCAGCTCGAGGCCACGCCGGCGGCCTCGAAGCCGGGGAAGCGGCGGGCGACCTGGGCGCCAACCTCGAGCATGTAGTCCATGCCGACGTCGCCTTGCTCGTTGTCGGGCGCGGGGAGGGTTTCCCCCGCGATGCCTTCGCTGACCAGCATCTGGCGGCCGCCGTAGCTGCGGCAATACAGCATGCCTTCGGAACCCAGGTCCTTGTAGACCGGCATGGCGAACGTGTAGGCCGCGGGCCCGTCGAGCGCAAGCACGCGGTGGCGTTCGGGAACCACGGGGGTTGCGATGCCGGTCCAGCGTTCGATGTCGGTCGCCCAGATGCTCTGGGCGCTCACCACGACGCCTGCCGCAACGCGGCCTTGCGAAGTCTCCACCCCGGCTACGCGGCCGTTTTCGAGCAGCAACCGGTGCACCTCCACACCCTCCCTGATCGTTGCGCCGCGACGGCGTGCGGCGCGCGCGAAACCGGTGGCCACCAGGTAGGCGTCGGCAAAGCCGGCCTGCGGCTCGAAGCCGATCAGCGCAGCATCGTCGAAGCGGGCAATGGGCAGCAGCGCGGCGGCCTCCCCGGCATCGGGCAGGCGAACTTCGATTCCCTTGGCAAGCTGTGCGGCGAGCGCGGCACGCAGCGGTTCGAGCTTCGGGCCCTCGGGTGACGCGATGAGGTAGCCGCAGCGCACCAGCCCGGCCGAAGCCTCTTCGTCGCCGAGATAGGCGGCAAAGTCCGTGAAGGCTTGCCAGGAGGCCCGCGCAAGCTCGACGTTCTGGATCACCGAATAGTGGGTGCGCAGGATGCCGCTGGACTGCGAGGTCGTGCCCGCACCGACCGTTGTACGATCCAGCACGAGCACGCGCCCGGCGCCCAGAAGGGTGAGGTGATAGGCAACCGAGCATCCAATGACGCCCGCCCCGATGACAACGACGTCGTAGCGATCCATTTCCGAACCCGCAAGAGAAGCGAAGGGTATCTGCTAATATCGTTTGGGAGAGCGTAGTCTCGGAAAAATCAGACAAAAGGGGGAGTCACATGCGTGCAAATCTCGTCGCGGCCGTCATCGTCGGCAGCGTTGCGTTTAGCGGTGCCGCAAAAGCGCAGCCGGTGGACAAGAAAGAATTCAACGTCGTCGGCACGTGGAATTTCCTCACCAACTGGCAGAAGCTCGAGCAGCCTTTCTGGGTCACGGAACTGCCCGCAGCGTCAGGCGGCAACCTCAAGGGCAACATCAAGTCCATTACCGAGGTGAACCTCAAGGGCACCGAACTGCTGCGCCTCCTGAAACAAGGCGTTTACGACGTCGCGGCCGCGTTGCCGATCTACGTCGAGGACGGCGGCGCGATCATCGAGGCTTCCGACATCGCCGGCGTCGCCCGGGACTTCAAGATGGGCCGCGAAATCGTAACGGCCTGGATGCCGGAGATGCAGAAGGTCATGCGCGAGCGGCACGGCGCCATGATCCTCGCCACCTTCCCGTTCCCCGAACAGGTTTTCTACTGCAAGGGCGACATCAAGGGCATCGGCGACCTCAAGGGCAAGAAGATCCGCGTGCAAGGCACTTCGCAAGGCGACTTTGCCGCGGCCGTGGGCGCCTCGGCGGTGACGATCCCGTTCGGGGAAGTCGTCCCGGCGCTGGAAAAAGGCGTCGTCGACTGCGGCATCACCGGCACCATGCCGGGGTACAAGGCAAAGTGGACCGAAGTCACCAATACGCTGTATCGCCTTCCGGTCGGCTACACGATCGGCACGTGGGTGATCAACGCCAGCTTCTGGAACAGGCTCCCGAAAGACACGCAAACCCTGGTCCAGAAGCAGATGCAGGCGCTGGAGAACAAGTCCTGGCAGGTGATCGAAGCCGAGACCGACGAAGGCGTGGCCTGCAGCACCGGCACCGGCGCCTGCTCGGTCGGCCCGGTCGGCAAGCTGAAGCTCGTCAAGCCCTCGGACGACGACTTGAAGACGCGCGAGAAGGCGCTCAACGAAGTCGTGCTCGCGCGCTGGGCCAAGCGCTGTGGGGAGGCCTGCGCGGCGAAATGGAACGACCTGGTCGGCAAGAAATACAACCTTACGGCCAAGGCAAACTAGGCACCCTCGGGGAACCGCGGCCGGATCGGCGCCGATCTCTTTTGAACGCGACCCGAGTCCTGGACTCGGCCTGGGCGGCCGTTGCCGCGGTCGCGCGCGTCGCCATCGGGCTGGGCGGCGCAATGCTGTTTGCGGCCGCGGTAGTCGTCACAGCCGAAGTCGTCCTGCGCAAGGGCCTGGGCGCGCTTTTCGGCTGGAGTTTCGTCTTCTCGGGTTCGGACGAGATTTCCGCCTACCTTTTCGCGGTCGGCACGAGCTGGTCGATGACCCACGTGCTCGTCATGCGCGGGCACGTGAGGATCGATGCGCTGTACGGCCGTTTCGGCCCGCGGACGCGCTCGGTGCTCGATCTGCTCGCCCTGATTGCGCTGCTCGTATTCGTGGCTGTGCTGCTCGAGCGGTCCTGGGACGTGGCCTACACCAGCGTTGCCGACGAGATCCGGTCGAACACACCCCTGCGGCTTCCGCTGGCATGGGCGCAGATCCCCTGGTTCGGCGGCATCGCGCTGTTTGCTTTCGCTCTGGCGCTCGCCGTCCTTCGCACTTCACTTGCCCTGATGCGTGGAGACTTCGCGACCGCGTCCGCGACTGCCGGCGCGGCCACGCTGAACGAGGAAATCGAAAACGAGCTGCGAGGGCTTGGCATCGCCACCGACAAAACCATGCCGGGGCGCTAGCGCATGCTCGCCACCGCCCTGTTGCTGCTGGTCGTCCTGCTCGCACTCAGCGTGCCGGTGGCCGCCGTCATGGGCGTCCTCGGCCTCGCGCTCAACCAGTTCTACGCCTCGATGCCGCTGCACCGGGCCATGGGCGAGATCATGTGGAACGCCTCCAGCGAGTACATCCTGATTGCGATCCCGCTGTTCGTCATGCTGGGCGAAATCCTGCTGCGCTCAGGGATAGCCGAACGCGTCTACAACGGAATCGCCCAGTGGCTGTCCTGGCTCCCGGGCGGCCTCATGCATGCCAATATCGGCACCTGCGCCCTGTTCGCGGCCACCTCGGGCTCCAGCGTGGCAACCGCGGCGACCATTGGCACGGTGGCGATTCCGGAGATCAAAAAGCACGGCTACCACGAATCCCTTTTCCTGGGCACCATCGCCGCCGGAGGGACGCTGGGCATCCTCATCCCGCCGTCGATCAATTTCATCCTCTACGGGCTGCTCACCAACACCTCGGTTCCACGGCTCTACCTCGCCGGGTTCATCCCGGGCTTTCTGCTCGCTTGCCTTTTCATGGTCATCGTGCTGGTCGCGTGCCTTGCCGATCGCGCGAAAGGCGGCACGCCGATCGAGACCAGCTGGGGACGGCGCTTGCGGGCCCTGCCCGCGCTGCTGCCGCCGCTGGCCATCTTCATCGTCGTCGTGGGCTCCATTTATGTCGGCATCGCCACGCCGACCGAAGCCGCTTCGCTCGGCGTGATCGCCGCGCTCGTCCTGGCGGCCTTCGAAGGGCGCGTGTCCTTCCCGATGCTGCGCGCCGTGGCCGAAGGCACCATGCGCACCACCGCCATGATCATGCTGATCATCATGGCGGCGCAGTTCCTCAATTTCGTGCTGGCCTCCATCGGCCTCACCGACGGCCTGGGCAAGCTGATCGAAGAGCTGGGCCTGGGCAGGATCGGGACGATGATTCTCATCGTCATCTTCTACCTCATCCTCGGCTGCTTCATGGAGACCATCTCGATGATGATCCTGACCACGCCGTTCATCGCGCCGATCGTCTTCAAGCTCGGCTGGGACCCGGTCTGGTGGGGGATAGTGCTGACCGTGCTGATCGAGGCGGCGCTGATCACCCCGCCGGTCGGCCTCAACCTCTACGTCGTGCAGGGCATGCGCGGGCGCGGGTCGATCAACGAGGTGATCCGCGGCTCGATTCCTTTCGTGGGCGCCATGATCGCGCTGATCGCACTTTTGATGGCGGTGCCCGATCTCGCTCTCTGGCTGCCGCGCATCGTCATGGGCTGACGCAGCTCAAGGAACGATCCGCTCGGTGCGCAATTGCTCGAGCAGCCGCACTGGATGGCAAGCCGGTGCCGGCCCCGAGAATTTACTCGTAATGGAATCGGCACTGGGCAACATAGACGGTGTCGTCCTCAACACGATAAATCAGCCGGTGCTCTCCGGTGATCCGCCGCGACCAGTAGCCGGCCCATTCATAGCGCAATGGTTCGGGCTTGCCGATGCCTGAGAACGGATGCACAAGGATATCCGCGATCAACCGATCGATCCTGGCCAGGATGCGACGATCATTCTTGCGCCAGTGCGCGCGATCCTGCTCAGCCTGCGCGGTCCAGAAAACCTCGCTAGGCGGCTTGGCGGCGGCGCCGGGCAATCTCCGCCTCGATCTGCGTGCGTGCCGAACGCAAGCGCCGGACGTTGGCCTTGGAGCTCGTCAGGTGTGCTGTCTCGCGATGCGAGCGCACGAACTGGCGTAGCGCGTCCTCGGCAAGCGCGGACACGTCCTGCTTCGATTCTGCGGCGATCTTGCCCAGTTCCCGAAGGAGCGTGGGGCGCACGCGTAGGTTGGAGGTCATCGTGGATCCGGTTATTCGGTCGAAAGTTTAGCACGCGGGGTACTCCCGACTCCCTTGGCCGCGCAAAGAACGAGGCCTCTCGTCGCCCACCTCGACGTCTCGCGCCCAGTGCGCACGGGCGGCGGACGTCCCGCTGGATTCATGGGCTGACGCAGCTCAAGGAACGATCCGCTCGGTGCGGAATTGCTCGAGCAGCCGCACGAACATCTCTTCGGTGTCCACCACGTCGTGGAAGCCATGCTGGCGCGCCTTGGTCGTGCTGGTCATGACATCCCAGTCGCTGCCGAAAACGTAGTCGCCGAAGGGCCACGCAACGATGTCCTCGAAGCGGTGCGGCTTGAGGCCGTGCTTTGCGACCATCTCCTCCCACAGCGGGGCCTTGTCCTCCATTTGCGACACGAGCGAGATCGTCTGCGGCTCGGCATGCGGCATTTCGAAAACTTCGGCGATGCGCGGCCAGAGGTTGGCCCAGCGGAAATAGTCGCCGTTGGTGATGTTGTAGGCCTGGTTTGCGCAGCGAGGTTCGATCGCCGCCCACAGCGCCGCTTTTGCAAAGTGCGCAGAGTCGGTCACCTGGTAGATCGAGCGGTAGGCGCCCTGCTTGCCCGGGAACCGGAGCGGCAGCCCGAAGTGCTTCGAGATCGCGGCATACACCGCGATCACCGGCACGATGCTCATCGCTGTGCCGGGCGCGAATCCGCACAGCGTCTGTGGGCGCAGTTCGGTCCATGTCCACGGCTTTGCGGACTGGTGCGCGGTCAGCCAGTCGACCTGGTCGAAATAGTAGTTCGGCGGCAGGTGGCGCGGGTCATGCTCCTTTGCCGGGGTGCGAAAAGCGCCAAGATGGGTGCCGTAGTACTTGGTGCCGGTGACCAGCACGACCCGTTGCAGGCCCTTGGCCACGCGCTCCACGGCGCTGACCGAATTCACCAGCATGTCGCGATTGAACTCGATGCCCCGGGCGTAGTCCGCGGCGCGCGTGCCGGTGGCCTGGAAGGCGCAGTAGAAAATGTGCGTGGCGTTGCCGAGTCCCGCAAGCTTTCGCCCGGTATCCTCGATATCGAGCAGGTCGACCGGGATGTAGCGCACCCTGCCCCGGTCCTCGCCTTTGCGTCGCGACAAGCCCACCACCTGCCAGTCGGGAAGCCCGGAGAGGCACTCGACGATATAGCGCCCGATCACGC
>Ga0163151_10009898_pt1 | contig 10220 bp, 10 predicted proteins | sample OliLakLV19MP5IB2_FD_145596 | JGI IMG/M metagenome (GOLD analysis project Ga0163151, IMG submission 145596) | Freshwater microbial mat bacterial communities from Lake Vanda, McMurdo Dry Valleys, Antarctica - Oligotrophic Lake LV.19.MP5.IB-2 | ecosystem: Environmental > Aquatic > Freshwater >... | reverse complement strand
TATTTTTTGCCCGTTACAAAAACTTACGAAAAAGCACCGAGCGACGAATGAAAAGACGGGAAAATGAGAGCTTGCTCGGTCGAGGAGTTAGTTCTTCTCATATTACCAAAATATAAGAAGACACGGTCTCTTTTGTAAGGCTCATTTTTGACCCAGTTCAGTCGAGCGTCGGTCTTTTGTATATTTACCCTTAGATTGGTAAGATACCTTCATGCAATTTATTCCTATCAAGACCAGAGTTATGCAGCCGCCACAAGACGACCTCCTGTCGGTGCTAGACGGGTCTCTGGGCGATTTTACTGAAGGAGATGTTCTGATGGTGTCTTCTAAAGTAGTGGCGATTCACGAAGGCACTTGTATACCCACAGCAGAAGGTTTAAAAGAAAAACTGGTCCAAGAAGAGGCCGATGTAATAATTCCACGGGATTACTACAATACTCCACTGACATTGGCCCACAACACCTTCATTGGCGCTGCTGGAATCGACGAAAGTAATGGTGATGGCCACTTAATTCTTTTACCTAAAGATTTGTTTCTTTCCGCCAAAAACTTATACGAATATATAAAAGCAAAGAAACAATTGAAATATTTTGGTATAGTTATTATCGATAGTCAATCAACAGTTTTGCGCTATGGAGCGACTGGAGTGGCGCTATCTTGGTGGGGTATCAGGCCACTTCAGGATCATTGTGGTCGCTCCGACTTGTTTGGTCGAGCAATCAAGCACGAGCGGTCAAACATTGTCGACGGACTAGCAGCAGCTGCCACCGTGGTGTCGGGTGAGGTCGATGAGTGCATGCCTTTAGTGATTGCTCGCGCAGTACCAAACCTCGTCTTCACCGAAGAAAATACTAAGGACGAACTGTTTGCTACCTTTGAAGATGATGGTTTTCGAGTTTTATATCAAAATTATTTAAATAACTAATACCTATGTTTTTGTCAGATAAAGACATCCATGCCGCTGTACTCTCTGGAGAGATTTTTCTTAAGCCGTTTGATCCTAAGTTTTTGCAACCAGCTACTTATGACATCCAGCTTGGAAATATTTTTATTGTAAATGAAGCACATTCGACGATTGCCATTGATCCAGTCAAAGGTATTTTTCCCAAGACTAAGACTGTCAAGGTTGCCGACGGGGAAGAGTTTGTTCTACATCCGGGAGTTTCTATACTAGGCTATTCTAAAGAGAAGTTCGGTAGTGATCACTATTTGATCGAAGTAAATGGGAAGTCTAGCTTGGCTCGGATTGGTCTTTTGGTACACAATTCCGCTAGTATCGTAAACCCAGGTCACTTTCTAAATATTGCTCTAGAGTTGTGTAACTTAAACAATGTGCCGATTGTCCTTCGTCCGGGGATGCAGATTGCTCAACTATCTTTTTCAACCTTGTCATCAAAACCAAAAAAAGACTACCAAAAGATTGGTGGAAGATATTATAAAAACAATATTGTTGGTTACGTACCAAAAAGTGAGAAGGTGGTAGCTAAAACAAAAACTCCTAAGAAGAAATAGTCTCTGGTAGTAAACTCTAATCATGCTAGCGAACTAAACAAAAAGACCGGTGCCTTTGGCGCCGGTCTTTTTGTTTAGTTCACTTTTGTAATGTCGTGCTCCCCTCGTTTTATATTAAATCTACCGGGTTCTGGATCTAGGTGTAGGATCAAACCAAGTTCACCGTAGGTGTTGGTAATAATTTTCGCCATTTCCACTGCTTGGGTAGCGAGGGTGGGGTGAACAAAGCTTGTTGCTCGTAGTTCGACCAGGTATACCAAGGCTGGTAAGTCGCCACTGAAGTAGTTACTGATGTTGTAACCCATAGGTAGGTAGTACTGACTTTGGATTAGATTCTGTGCCAAGGCCTCAGTGGCAATTTTTTGACTAGCGATGATTGCTTCTGCTTCAGTACGGAGGCTTGGGGTAAGTTCAGTTAGGTACCAAGTGTTAAAACCCAGCTCAGTGGTCAAAAGAGGCATGCGCTGTGTTATAGCACGGTGGCGTTGGATGTCGCGGAATGAGCCAAAATCAAGCTGATAAGCAAATGTTACTTCGCCATATGAGCCAAGCCACTTTGGTAACTCAGTCTTGATAGGTCTTGTAGACAGAAGTGTTTTATAGGGAAGGAGAGCATCTTTGTCGATATTTTCTCTTACTAGACTTAGTTCTGGGCACTTAACATCGTGATAGTAATAGTGCTCCATCGTCTTGGCGACGTAAGCCTCAGTGTCTTCATAACGCTTCTTAGAGGCATCAAATGAGTTTGGATAACGGGCAATCAATCCGTCTTCCAATATAGCAGCAATAGTTTGAACTTCCCGTAGGGGGTGGTGGCGAAGTAAAGCGATACGATCAGCAAACTGACGGAGAGTACCAGACCAGGCGAGGTTGGTGGATGCTCCAGCCGGTAGAAAACCACGGCAGATATCAAAAGCACGAGCGTTGATTGCTTTAGAGTAAGTAGTCTCTTTTTCGCCTGATTGAATTGGGTAGCGCACTTTGAGAGTGACCTTCATTTCTTCGACCGCCTTGAGGTAGAAAGTACGCCAAGTTTCTAGCACTTTTGTTCCAGCTTCAGTACCGAGTGGATTTATAAATGGCTGTTCGGCAAAATCAATGTAGCGAGTAGAAGCTTCTTGTCCATTGTAAAGTTTGTAATCTTGAACTGCTTTGGCAGCGAGCATTGATACTCCTTCAATAAACACAACAGCGTTACCACAGTCACCAATTGATTTATGCCCATATCCGACATAAAAAGTCGACATAAATTTATCAGCGCCCCTTTCGGCTAAGACTTCTAAGTGACTGTCGATTCCACCGATAGAACGAGAGTGGAGTGCTTGCAACATGGCGAGAGCTTCAGCTGTTAGGCTTGCTCCAGGGTCAATTACGACAATTTGGCCTCCTCCGGGCAAGTCAGCTTTAAAATGGTTAAGGTTTTGCATATAGAGCTATTTTAGCGCGGTATACGCCCTAAGGCTAAATATTTTCGGTTATTACAATAATCCCTAGCTTTTGTACAGATGTGCCTATAAATAAGTGGAATGGTATGATAAAGAAATGTTAGGAAAACTTATAGTGATTGATGGGGGTGATGGTGCCGGTAAGGCCACTCAAGCGTCACTTCTAGTGCAGCGCTTGCGGGCTGAAGGGCAGAAGGTGGAAACTTTAGATTTTCCACAATACGCCCAAAATACTTTTGGTGAACTTATCCGAGAATGTCTTGATGGCAAGCGGGGTGATTTTATGGCAGTGGACCCACGTATTGCCTCAGCACTTTACGCTGCTGATCGATTTGAAAGTAAGCCTCGACTAGAGGAATGGCTTAAAGAAGATAAGGTCGTTATCTTGGATCGTTATGTCAGTGCGAACATGATGCATCAAGGAGCTAAGATTAGTGACCCGGCAGTACTAGAATCTTTCCTTAGTTGGCTAGATCATATGGAGCATCATATCTTTGGTATTCCAAGACCGGATATGATTTTGTATTTGGCTGTACCAAACTCCGTCAGGAATCATTTAAAATCACAGGCGGTCAGTGAAGGGAAATTAGACGCCAAGACTAAAGATGTGGCTGAGCAAGACATGGAGCATCAAGTGCGGACTGAAGAGAGAGCCAGAAGTATAGTAGCCAACAAAAATAATTGGATAGCGATTGATTGTATAGCTGATAATAAAATTAAATCAAGAGAAGAGATACACGTGCTGATTTATGAGGAGGTTAAAAAAATAATTTAAGTTAAGTATGGAACTACAAATTAAAAAATTAAATCCTGAGGCTAAGTTGCCACAGTTTGCTCATGATACTGACGCGGGGATGGATTTCTTTACTCTAAATAATGTAGAGGTAAAACCAGGTGAAAGATGTTTGATTGATACCGGGATCGCGATGGCTTTACCTGCAGGACATGTGGCTTTGATTTGGGACAAAAGTAGTGTACCAACTAAGAAGGGAGTTACTACCTTGGCGGGAGTGCTCGACGAAGGTTATCGTGGCGAGGTAAAAATTTTAGTTGTAAACATCTCAGACGAAGTACAGACCTTTACTGCAGGTGACAAAGTAGCACAAATTTTAATTCAAAAAGTAGAGCATCCAAAAATTGTTGAAGTGACTGAGCTTAGTGATACTACCAGGGGAGAAGGGGGGTTTGGTAGTACTGGAGCGTAGGTTCTTAGAAAACAGCAGGTTTGCACTGTCAAAGTTAATAAAAACGTTAAATAGCCACGGTGTGGCTATTTTTTAATTATGCTAAAATGTCAGTATAAATATTGTCATATGATCTAGCTTCCGATTTTTTATTTGTTGTTTATTTACCTAATTATTTTTACCTATGAATGAATACGAATTTATAAAAAATCAGGATGAGGAGATGTACGCGACACTAGTCGGAGAAGAGGAAAGAGAAAGAAAGGGGATTGAACTAATCCCGAGCGAAAACTATGTATCACGCGCTGTTCGTGAAGCCAATGGCTCAGTCTTTACGAATAAGTATTCAGAAGGCTATCCCGGTAAGCGCTACTACGGCGGTCAGGAATATACTGACATCATGGAATCTATCACTATCGAACGGGCGAAGAAATTATTTAACGCTGGCTACGCCAATGTACAACCACTAGGAGGAGCTGCTGCCAACTTGGCGATGTACTTCGCTTTGATGGAACCGGGCGACACTGTGCTTGGCATGGATCTGTCTCATGGCGGCCACTTGACCCATGGGCACCCGACCACGGCCATCAACAAAGTCTTCAACTTCGTGCGGTATAAAATGAAAAATGTCGAAACGGGGGAGATAGATTATGACGCCCTTCGAGAAGTGGCTTTGCGAGAAAGGCCAAAGATTATTTTGGCCGGCTTTTCAGCTTACAGTCGTGAGCTAGACTACGCTAAGTTTGTAGAGATCGCGAAAGAAGTGGGGGCGTATACGGTCGCTGATGTGGCGCATATCGCTGGCCTGATTGCCGGTGGCGTGCTTAAAAATCCATTTGATTATGGTTTTGACGTCATGACGACCACCACTCACAAAACTCTGCGTGGTCCACGAGGTGGCATGATCTTAGTCAGGGAGGATGCAGCAATTGCCAAGCGTATCAACAAGTCAGTCTTTCCGGGCATGCAGGGCGGACCGCATATGCATATTATTGCGGCTAAAGGCGTCGCTTTCAAAGAAGCGCTGCATCCGTCTTTCAAAGACTACGCGGCGCAAGTTCTCAAGAATGCTAAAGCGATGGAAGCGGTATTTAAGGAAAAAGGAGTGAGACTACTTTGTGGCGGTACCGACAACCACTTACTCTTGGCTGACGTCTACGGCTCTCTTGGTGTGACTGGGCAAGAAGCAGAGACCGTACTTGATGAAGTTGGAATTACACTAAATAAAAACATGATCGCCGATGAGCCACGAACAGCCATGGATCCTTCAGGAATTCGTTTTGGTACACCAGCCATGACCACTAGACTGATGAAAGAAAAAGAGGCAACCCGGTTGGCTGAGATTATGGTTGAGACAATGGCGGCGCGAAATGATGTAGCTAAAAAGCAGGAGCTACAAACAGAAGTGCAGACCATGTGTGAAGCTTTTCCGGTACCAGAGAAGTTTGTGTAGATATACATAAACGATGAATTAAAATACTATTAATAAGTGATAGGAAACAATCCTAAATCAAAAGCCGGGCAGTCCGTAAGGACTGCCCGGCTTTTGATTTAGGTGAGGTAAGTCTTGGAGTTACAGACTGGCCAACCATTCGCCATAGCCTAGTTTTTCCATCTCGGCTTCAGCGATGAATTTTAGGGCCACGCCATTCATACAGTAGCGTAGGCCACCACGGTCTATCGGACCATCGTTGAAGACATGGCCTAGGTGGTTGTCAGCGATAGCTGATCTGGTCTCGGTTCTTGTGCTGAATAATTTCTTGTCCACATGCTCAGTCAACGCAGTTTTTGAGATTGGCGCCACAAAAGATGGCCAACCAGTCCCAGAGTCAAACTTATCTTTGGAAGAGTAGAGTGGTTCACCTGATAATATATCGACGTAGATACCACGATCGTAGAGTTTGTCATAGGGGTGGCTGCCGGCCCTTTCGGTCCCTTCTTCCTGGGTTACTTTATAGGCTGACGGTTCAAGTGTATTTTTGAGAATAGTCAGATTAGGTTTAATGTACTCAAGCCAAGAATCTTTATTAGTCATAGTAGTGGAACTAGTTTTATTATTAGTATTATTTTGCCATTGTAGGGTTGGGCCAGTGTCTGTGCCCCAGTTATCACTGATAAATTTGTCGCGACCAGAACCAGAACGATAATATTTGTACTTTATCCCGCTTAGGCTGCCTTTGTAGTAGTCTTGGTGGTAGTCTTCGGCCGGCCAGAATGTTGGTCTAGCGACTAGGTCGACCGCTAAGGGTTTTTGGTAGGGACCGTTCTTTTCAATATCAGCCACGATATTTTCTAAAATGTTTTTCTCGTCCTTGTTTTCATAATAGAGTGCCGGGCTGTAAGATTTACCTCGGTCAAAGAAAGAACCGCCACCATCAGTCGGGTCCATGTGCTTGATGGTATAGATAGCAATCTCGAAAAAAGTAACCACTTGCGGATTGTAGGTAACTTCAACCACCTCACGGTGCCCATTTTTACTATAATCCTGGTAAGTGGGATTTTCTGTTGAACCCTCAGCGTAGCCAGAGGTAGCACTCAGCACGCCCGGTAGTTTTTCTAGATCAGCTTCGACACACCAAAAACATCCACCTGCCACCATCATGGTCTTGCTCTCTACCTTCACTGCTTCAAGCAGAGTCGTGGTGGCTGTAAAATCGTTTTGCGTAATTATGGGTGCACTTACATTATTTTTGTTATCATTACGAGTGATGACAAAAGCTGCCGTAGCAATGATAGCAATTGTTAAAATGAAAATAAATTTCTTCATACAGAATAGTATAAAGTAACGGTAGCTATATGTAAAGTCAACTTTACATATAAATTACTCACAATGCGAAAAATAACTACTTCAGCCTTATATCGGTACTTACAACATCACTGGTTAACGGTGTCTTTTGTGCTGGGTTTTTTGACAGACGTTATTTTGCTCAATCGGGTAGACGATACTGTAGATAATTTAATCCTGCTCTTTTACTTCTTTTTAGCCACAAGTTCCTTAATACTTTTTTACGCAGGAGTGTCCGAAAAAGTACCAGCGCGACTGATTCCAATTTTACACCGTTATATGCCGATGGTGATGCAGTACTCGTTTGGCGGCTTGCTTTCAGGTATGCTCATCTTTTATGGTCGGAGTGGCGACTTTTGGGTGAGTGCCCCATACTTACTTTTGATAGTAGGTATTATATTTGCCAATGAGTTAATCCAAAAACGTTCAGATCGCCTTCGTTATAATCTCAGCGTTTACTTTATTGCTATTTTCTCATACTTAGTTTTAGTGATTCCAGTTTTAGTTGGGGAGATGGGACCGGTTATTTTTATTGGTAGTGGTCTTCTGTCTCTGTTGGTGATGTTCCTTCTACTGACTGCTTTAGGTAAAATCATTCCGCATTTCTTGATGTTAGAGAAAAAAATGATTGTTTTTACTATTGCTAGCTTATATGTATTATTTAACACTTTTTACTTTTTAAATATTATTCCACCAATACCCCTTTCGCTCACAGAGTTAAGTATTTTCCAGCATGTGGAGCGAACAGTCGCCGGTGGTTACCGCATCACTAAGGAAGATCACTTCTCACCTTTCGATTTCTTTTTGTGGACCGAGAAGTTCCATCCGTTACCTGATGGTGGGGCCTATTGTTTTGCTAGGGTTTATGCACCGACTACTATCAAGACAAAAGTAGTACACCGCTGGGAGTATTATGAAGCTGAACAAGGCTGGGTCACTCGCTTTACTGTCCCTTATCAGATTACTGGTGAAAACAAAGACGGCTATCGTGGTTTTACCCAGACCAAAAATATCCAAAATGGAAAATGGCGTTGTGGCGTCGAGACTGAGAGAGGGCAGGTTTTGGGACGTAAGACTTTTACAGTTGATACTAAAACTGCGCCCCAAGACCTCGTGACAGTTGTGGAATAATTGGTTATTGTAGGGTTCTTATGAAAGATGTTATCTTTGAAGCTGTAACACAAGCCTTAGTTGAACTCGGACTCCCGGCCGTTGATTTTGTGATTGATCATCCAGCTGATTTGGACCATGGTGATTATGCTTGTAATGTTGCGATGGTACTGGCCAAGCAAGTAGGGCAAGCGCCAAAAACGGTGGCTGAGCAATTATTACTGGCATTGGCTGACAAAATTGAATATGTTGACCGCTTGGAAATCGCTGGTCCGGGTTTTATTAATTTTTACCTGGGGCGAGATTTTTTTGCGTCAGAAATTAATCGAGCCAATGAGCTCAAGGAGGGATGGGGAGGTAATGATTCCTTGGCTGAGGAAGTAGTGTTAATTGAGTACACCAGTCCAAATCTTTTTAAACCACTTCATATCGGCAATCTAGTAGGAAACATTATTGGTGAGTCACTCACTCGGTTGTTTGAGTTTGGGGGAGCCGAAGTGAAGCGTGTTAATTATCCTTCAGATATTGGCCTTACTGTTGCAAAAGGTGTCTGGGGACTAAAAAAGATTAGTGGAGATGCTACAGATATTCTAGTACTTGGTGAAGCTTATCGTGTTGGAAACGAAGCCTATGACAATGACGAAATTGCAAAAGAAGAGATAGTCAGTATCAATCAAGCTCTGTATTCTCGCAGTGATGATTATTTAAATCTGCTTCGCGATAAGGGAGTTTTAACATCCAAAATTAAATTAGATAAAATTTGCGCACAATTAGGGACTATTTTTAATGCTGCTATCTTTGAAAGTGAAGCAGCTCCAAAAGGGCTAAGTCTTGTTAAAGAAAATATTGGTCGAGTTTTTGAAGAAAGTGATGGAGCTGTTGTTTATTCCGGAGAAAAAGTAGGTCTACATACACGGGTGTTTATAAATAGTAAAGGTTTGCCGACCTATGAAGCCAAAGATCTGGGTAACTTTCAGATTAAGCAGACAATATTCCCAGATTGGACTAAGTCAGTAATTGTTACGGCTAATGAGCAGAATGAATATTTCAAGGTGCTCTTCGCTGCGCTTCGTGAAGTATTTGAGATTCCCCTTGATAAAAAACTTGAGCATATTGGTACTGGCTTCCTGACTCTGACGACAGGTAAGATGTCATCACGTAAAGGTAATGTCTTAACCGGCGAATCTCTTCTGGAAGAGATGGAAGAGGAGGCGAGAGTTAAAGCAGCGGAAACTAGAACTGATAATTTAGATGAACTAACAGAGCAGGTAGCTGTAGCAGCACTTAAGTATCAGATATTACGCCAAGCCTCTGGTACAAACATTATCTTTGATAAAGAACAAGCTTTGTCCTTTGAGGGCGATTCTGGTCCGTACTTGCAGTATACTCACGCTCGTATTGTTAGTGTTCTAAAAAAGGCTGAGGCCGCTGGCTTGGTTGGTAGTATAAAGTTGGCTCCAGAAATTCCTTATGAAATTGAACGACTTATTTATCAATTTCCAGAAGTGGTGGCTAAAGCTTTGGCAGAAAGAGCGCCACATAAAGTCGTCGGCTTCATTACTGAGCTGGCCAGTGCCTTTAATACCTTCTATGCAGCTGAGAAAATTGCTGATCCAACCGATATTTATGCTCCGTATAAAATTGCGGTAGCTATGGCTGTGAAAAATACTCTGAAAAACGGCTTGTGGGTTTTGGGAATTAAGGCTCCTGAGCAGATGTAGGGTTAGTGCGCTGCAGGAGAACTGCCGTTGGCTAAAAATTAAAAATCTTTGTAGGCCTGTTCACTCCTCCTACTGATTTCTATTAGCTTGAGGTCGCTATCATTTTGACTGTAAATGATGCGAATTTTTCCTACTCGGGCTCTGTAGATATCATCAAAACCTTTTAGTTTTTTGATATCGAAAGTTGATACTTGGTCTGCGAGTAATTGCTCAATAACTTTATAGACAATATCTAGTTCTTTGCTGCTAAGTTTTTTTAGAAACTTTTCTATTCTATCCATGCATTTTTTTTAAGACAGCCAGGACTTTCTTAGCGTCTACGCCACTTTTATCAATTTTTGTAAAATCAACAACACCTAAGTTCAAGAAATAATCGCAACACTTTAGTAATATAGAGTGTATGAAAAAGAAGACTTTTAGTAGAATCACCTACCGCGAAAGAGTAATCATTGAGAATAGGTAC
>Ga0163151_10009895_pt1 | contig 10222 bp, 8 predicted proteins | sample OliLakLV19MP5IB2_FD_145596 | JGI IMG/M metagenome (GOLD analysis project Ga0163151, IMG submission 145596) | Freshwater microbial mat bacterial communities from Lake Vanda, McMurdo Dry Valleys, Antarctica - Oligotrophic Lake LV.19.MP5.IB-2 | ecosystem: Environmental > Aquatic > Freshwater > Lake... | reverse complement strand
TAAGAAGACACCACCTGATCAAAAGCTTCCGGCATTTCAATGCAAAATGTAGTTGTTCCGTCTTCCGATGGAGCTAAGTAAATATCACCTCCGTTGAGGCGAACAAAAAATTGAACAGTAAAAAAAATTTGCGCCTTCTGCTTTCGAGCACCATGCCCACGATATGGATATAAAAAAAATTGAAAACAGATGCGGACGCTAACTGTGATAAAAAGGATCCATCTTCACTACCTGTGAATAAAAAATGAAAGCCAAAAAAAAGAAAATATTTGCCAACACGCAGGTGCGGGTCACTAAAACCACTGAGTAATCTACATCCTTAAAGGCATCAATCACTAAAAAAATAGACATGCCGAAAATGGTAATGAACGTTACCAGCCGGAGCGGGGCTAATTGGGAAGGCCGAACAAACAGGTCATACTTAATTTCCTCTTCTCTTTCAAATTTCCAGATGTAAGAATATCGCGAAAAAAATCGCAAGTTTGTCGTTGTTTATAACTGTTTAAAAAATACAGATTAAATCAACTTAATGAAACTGCCACGCGGTGAGTTCACACAACAAACTGGCTGTTTCAAACTATAATTAAACCTGAGTAACTTATGAAATTCGGAACCAAAGCAGTGCATGCCGGTGTGGAACCCGATCCATCCACCGGTGCTATCATGACCCCTATTTATCAGACATCAACCTATGTGCAGGAATCTCCGGCAAAGCATAAAGGGTATGCCTATGCCCGTGGGGCAAACCCTACGCGAAATGCCTTGCAAAAAAGTATTGCCGCACTGGAAAATGGTAAATATGGCATCTGTTTCTCATCGGGTATGGGAGCCACGGATGCGGTTATAAAATTACTAAGCCCGGGTGATGAAGTGATCACCAGTAATGATCTCTATGGAGGATCGTATCGTATGTTCAGGCGGGTGTATGAAAAGTTCGGAATCAAATTCCACTTCATTGATCTTACGGATGTTAAGAACATAGATCCCTATTTGAATGAAAAGACCAAACTCATGTGGCTGGAAACACCCTCCAATCCACTCATGCGTATCATTGATATACAAGCCTGTGTGGCATTAGCAAAAAAGAGAGGAATCACGGTAGCGGTAGATAACACGTTTGCTTCTCCGTATTTGCAAAACCCACTCGACCTGGGTGCTGATATCGTTATGCATTCGGTAACCAAATACCTGGGTGGCCATAGCGATGTGATTATGGGAGCGCTGGTGGTGAACGATGAGAAACTACAGCAAGATCTTGCCTTCATTGCCAACTCATGTGGTGCTGTGCCTGGTCCACAAGATTCTTTCCTTGTGCTTCGCGGAATAAAAACCCTTCACTTGCGCATGGAGAGACATTGCCTCAACGGAAGAAAAATTGCTACCTTTTTGCGCGAACATGCCAAGGTGGGAAAAGTATATTGGCCAGGCTTCACCGATCATCCTAATCATGACATCGCAAAAAAACAAATGCGCGATTTTGGCGGCATGCTTTCTTTCACACTCAAAAATGACAGCATCGAAAACGCAACTAAATTGATGGAAAGTGTTGTGCTATTTTCTTTAGCGGAATCATTGGGTGGTGTTGAGTCCTTGATTAATCATCCGGCTTCCATGACGCACGCCAGCATTCCACGAGAAGAGAGAATTAAAAACGGGTTAACCGATTCGCTCATTCGGTTAAGCATAGGAGTTGAAGACTCCGAAGATTTAATTGAAGACCTGGAGCAAGCATTGTCAGGTATCTAAAGAAGAAAGGCACCGAACGGTGCCTTTCTTTATTAATCAGGTTTGACTGCTCCATTGTTTTTGCCCTGTGAATATGACGATTGGCACGATCCTGTTTCCTGTCTAGTTTCCTCCGTTCTGCAACCGTTACATTGCCATCTGTTTTAGCCCTGTGTTCTGACCTGCGTATGTGTCGTTGCTCTTTGTTCAACAAAGACGTTTCTCTTTTAGTTAAGTCACCATCTGCCCGGCCCTCGTGAATTCTGACCCGTTGGGCATTTTGTCTGGCATCAGACCTGGGGGTGCCCGGTTCCTGTGCCCAAACTGAAAATCCAGCGAGCATGAGTAACGAAAAAATAAAAATTGCTTTTTTCATAGTAGTTAATTTTCCAATTAGATTGGATTAATGGCTATTAGTTTAATGCTCTTTGAAAAACTAACTGCCATTTTAATTGGAAGCTGATGGGATTTTAACAATAAACTCTGACCCCACGTCTACTTTGCTATTCAACTTGATTTCTCCGTGTAATCTGTCCACCAGTGTTTTCACAATGGCAAGACCTAAGCCATTAGAACTCTCGCCTCCGGTAGGCCTTGCTGATAGTTTCTTAAATCGCTGAAATAAATATTGCTTGTCTTCATCTGTAAAGCCAGGCCCCGAATCACGAATGGAAATTATTGCCCAACCATTCTCCATCGTGTTATGAATAACTACCCGCGAGTGTTTTTCCGAAAACTTAATGGCATTCGACAACAAATTATCCACAATCCGATTTAAGTAATCAGGTACAGAATAAAATTCAGATTGGATCGAATGAGAAAAATCAATTTGAATTGATTTAAAATCGGCTGATACCTTAAAAGAACTAATACGGCTTTCCAATAGCATCTTTAAATCAACAAGAACGCTGGAAGGTTTGTGATCCGACTCATTCAAATAGTTTACATCCAAAAGATCGGTAATCAAATCTGAGCCTGACTTGGTGGCTACCATGATCATCCCAACGTATTCAATTTGTCGTGAGGATAACCCTCCTTCCATCTCAAGTAACCTGGTCAAACCGGTTATTCGATTTAGCGGTGCCTTCAAATCATGAGCAACAATGCTCATTAAAGAATCCTTTTCATTATTCAATTCGTTCAACTCGCGATTTCTTCCTATCAGGATATCGTTGGCTTCAGAAATTACTTTCTGCTGAGTCTCTATTTTTTCATTCTGCTGTGATAACCTTAGGTTTGTTGCCTTTCGCTTTGTGTTATATAAAACAAGAAGGGCCGAGATGAGAAGGGAAGAGATGACAATTATTAACAACACACTGTTTTGAAACCGTTGCTCGGCAATCAAAGTTTCATTATTCAGTTGTGATGTTTTTAAAACTTTATTCTCCGCCTCTATTTTTTCAATCATGAGTTGAAATTGAAGGCGGTCTATTTCTATAAGAAGATCCGTGTTTTTTATTTTTTCATTTAATAATGCAAAATCATTACGATAATGCTGTGCTCTATCGAGGCGGCCAAGTTTTGCATAACAGAGAGCCCCTAATTCAAGAGCCTCTAGCTCATAAATGATGTTTCCCGATTCTCTCGATTCCGTCAAAACCCGCTCTAAAATGGATAGTGCTTGAGCATACTGTCGTTGATGAATTAAGAATTTACCTTTTATTAAAAAGGCCCTGATAAATAACTTTTGATTCGTGGTCTCCGAGATAGTTGCCAGCACAACATTGGCTTTCTCTAAAGCTTGATCAAATTCCTTCTCAGTCAACTGTATTTCCGCAATGGCCATGGCCAGTTCAGCAGTCGTTACTTTATCATGGATGCTTTGTGCTACAACATCAGCCTGTTTGAATTTATCCAGAGCCTTATCCTTGTCACCGTTCGATTCATATAACAAGCCAAATTCAATCAAGGACGAAATAATACCGCGTTTATCTCCAATTTGCTTTCTTATCTGGTAGGCCTTTTCAGACATCTCGACCGCTTTTTCAAATTCATTTTGTGCCTTATACAGACTGGCCAGGCTTCGATACACATACGCCATGCCCGGCTTATCATTCAGAGACTCAAAAAACTTTTTAGAGTTTAAGAAATTTGAAAATGCCCTTACCCAATCGCCACCATCAAGGAACATCCGACCCAAATTGTTATAACTATGACCTAATTGCATAGAATCACTTTGTTCGGTAGCGATTTGAATGGCTAACTCATGAAACTCCAACGATCTTTTATAATCACCCCGGTTTGTATAGGCAAGACCCAAAAAACTAAGTGGCCTTGATAGATTCTTCTGAAGATTTATATCCTTTCCTAATTCGTATGCTTTCGTGCAATAGTGTATGGTACTATCCGGATAGGAGTATCGGTATTCAAACCCTATTGCGTTGAGGATATCAAATTGGCTTCGCTCATCCACCGTTTGGAGTTTCCTTTTTAAACTATCAATAACGGAGAGATTTTGCGCAAATAACCCAGAAGGGACCAGGGATAGAAAAAGACTATAAACAATGAAAGATCGCAAGGTCATTCGTTAATCTTGACTAGGGATATTGGTAAAGGTTAAAGGTAAATAGATTAACGCTAAACACATTGATCATGTAAGAAAGATAATGATTCGTTAAAAGACTGGAGAATATTTGCTAATGATCTTTCTCAACGTAATTAAGATCCCTGGAAAAGGTTTCATCAATAAGCCTGAGAGCCCAAAAAGCAATTATAATTGTAAATAGACCTACAATAAGGGCTGCTTGCAAGATATTCACATGCTCGCGCAGATATCCGAACATAAAAGTAAGGGGCACCACCGAACCACGAATAAAATTCGGAACGGTGGTGGCAACGGTGGAGCGTAAGTTGGTGCCAAATTGTTCTGCCGCTATGGTTACAAAAAGTGCCCAATAGCCAACTCCAAAGCCCAGGAAAAAACATCCGATATAAAAACCTGATGCGGTTTCGAATGGCCAATAAAGGTAGGTGATAATGAAAATGAGTGTGAGCAGTATAAAAACAAAAACTGTTTTCTTCCGCGACCTGATAGCCTGACTTGCGAACCCACTCAGTAAATCACCCGCGGCTAAGCCAATATAACTATACATAACCGCATCGCCTGCCACCACACCTGTGATGCTCATTGCCTTTGCAAATTCGGGCGAAAATGTGATCAGTATTCCAATTACAAACCAGATGGGCAATCCAATCAAAATACAGCCAACAAATTTTTTGAACCGATCCCACTGATTGAAAAGTTGAAAGAAATTTCCTCTTACTATCCCTTGCTCTTTTACCTTCAGAAAAATTCCGGATTCGAATACACTGATTCTTGTTACCAATAGAATCAAACCCAAACCACCACCAATAAAATAGGCCATCTGCCAGTCAAATGTTTTGGCAACATAATTAGCCAGCACCGCACCCATCAGGCCTACTGTTGCTACCAGGGTAGTTCCATAGCCACGAAGTTTGGTTGGCAACGATTCTGACACTAAGGTGATGCCCGCACCCAACTCACCTGCCAAACCTATTCCCGCAATAAATCTTAACAAGGCATATTGATCCACTGTGGTAACAAACCCGTTTGCGATATTGGCCAACGAGTAAAGTAAGATTGATCCGAAGAGAACCGATAGCCGGCCTCGCTTGTCCCCCATGATTCCCCATAGGATGCCTCCCAGTAACAAGCCAATCATTTGTGATCTGATTAAATATTCACCCTGAACAAGCATTTCGGAATCAGCCACTCCCATAGAACGAAGGCTTGGAATGCGAACGATGCTGAAGAGCAGAAGATCATAGATATCAACAAAATAGCCGAGGGCAGCTACAATTACCGGAATGCTGAAAAGTTGCTTAAGGCTACGGGAATCCATATTAAAAATTTACATTAAAATAGGTGTGTTTTATCAAAATACAACTCCTTCCATCACTTGGCTGCTTTTAGCCATTGGTAAAAAAAGGAGCGGTTAATTGATAATTTAGGTCTAAACTCGCTTCATTAAATACAAACTTCTTCTCACTATGAAATACAACTTATTTCTCCTTTCATTACTGCTTATCAGTGCCGGAGTGTGGGCCCAGAAAAAGGGGGCAACAGCTCCAACGAAAGCAGCCACAGGCTATGACGAAAGCCTCTATAATGCCATTGAGTGGCGAAGCATTGGACCTTACCGAGGTGGCCGATCAGCTGCAGTAACCGGTGTTCCCGGCAAACCCAATTTATTTTACTTTGGAGGATCGGGTGGCGGTGTATGGCAAACCACCGATGCCGGAAATTCATGGACAAATATTTCGGATGGATACTTCGGAAGTTCAATTGGATCCATTGCCGTGAGCGAATGGGATAACAACGTAATTTATGTAGGCCAGGGAGAAGGTACCGTAAGAGGAAATGTTTCATTTGGCAATGGGGTTTATAAATCTACCGATGCCGGCAAAACATGGACGCATGTTGGGTTAAAAGAATCCAGGCACGTTCCCCGCATACGCATACATCCTAAAAATCCTGACCTGGTATATGCAGCCGTATTAGGCGATCTTTTCAAATCAACGGAAGAGCGTGGAGTATATCGCTCAGAAGACGGTGGTAAAAACTGGAAAAGAATTCTCTTTGCAAATGCCGATGCCGGTGCTGTTGATCTTATAGTAGATCCCAACAACGCGCGCATTCTTTATGCATCCACCTGGCGCATCAGAAGAACTCCGTATAGTTTGGAAAGTGGTGGTGAAGGCTCAGCCCTTTGGAAGAGCACAGATGGTGGAGACACCTGGACGAACATTTCAAAAAATGAGGGTCTACCAAAAGGTATCTGGGGTATATCCGGTGTAACCGTTTCACCTGTCAATTCTAATCGTGTATATGCCATTATCGAAAATGATAATGGGGGCATCTATCGCTCAGACGATGCCGGAAAAACGTGGAGCAAAATGAACGATGACAGAAACCTTCGTCAACGCGCCTGGTATTATTCAAAGATTTATGCGGACACCAAAGATGAAGACATGGTATATGTGATGAACGTATCCTATCACAAATCAAAAGATGGTGGAAGAACATTTGCTACTTACAACGCTCCGCATGGCGATCATCACGACTTGTGGATTGCCCCGGAAGACAATCAGCGAATGATCATTGCCGATGATGGTGGCGGCCAAGTTTCTTTTGATGCCGGTGAAAACTGGACTACCTACCACAATCAGCCCACTGCACAACATTACCGTGTAATTACTGATAATGCTTTTCCTTATCGCATCTATGGAGCACAGCAAGACAACAGTACACAACGTATCTATCATCGCACCGATGGCTTTTCCATTGGCGAACGTGACTGGGACATAACTGCCGGTGGCGAAAGTGGCCACATTGCGGTTGACCCTTCCGATAACGATGTGGTATATGGTGGAAGCTATGATGGATTCTTAACACGTAAGAATCACAAGACGGGTGAAGAGCGCGGCATCAATGCCTGGCCCGACAATCCGATGGGCCACGGTGCAGAAGGTGCCAAGTATCGCTTCCAGTGGAACTTCCCTATTTTCTTTTCTCCACATGATTCAAAGAAACTTTATGCGGCCTCTCAAAATCTTCACGTAAGTTATAATGGTGGCGAAAGCTGGGAAATCATAAGCCCTGACCTGACGCGCAATGATCCAACTAAAATGGGATCATCTGGTGGCCCGATTACAAAAGACAACACCAGCGTTGAATACTATTGTACCATTTTTGCGGTGGCCGAATCACCCTACGAAAAAGATTTGATCCTGGCAGGATCAGACGATGGTCTTATACACATCACGCGCGATGGTGGTAAGAAATGGGATAATGTAACGCCCTCTATCATGCCTCAGTGGACGATGATCAACAGCGTTGAGTTCGATCCGTTTGTGAAGGGTGGTGCGTATGTTGCCGCAACAAGTTATAAATCCGGTGACTTCCGTCCTTATTTATATAAGACCAAAGACTATGGAAAAACCTGGACCAAAATTACTGATGGTATTGAACCCGGTCACTTCACAAGAGTAGTAAGGGCAGATCCAAAACGTGCAGGTTTACTGTATGCCGGTACGGAGTTTGGCATGTATATTTCGTTTGATGATGGAGCAAACTGGAAACCCTTCCAATTGAATCTTCCTATCGTGCCTATTACCGATTTAACAATCAAGAACGATAACCTGATTGCTGCCACTCAAGGTAGAAGTTTTTGGTTGATTGATGACCTTACTCCGTTACATCAACTCAATGAAAGCATGGCTAAAAGTGATTTTCATTTATACAAACCTATGCCAAGCTATCGCATGAATGGTGCCCAGGCAGGCAGAAGAGGTCAACCTAAAAATGAAGGGCTCAATCATCCTAACGGAGTGATGGTACATTTCTTTTTGAAAGACACTACAAAAGCAGTCGTGGCTCTTGAGATTCTTGAAATGAATGGCACACTGATTAAAAAGTTTTCAACCAAGCCCGATAAAAAGGCGAAAGATGAAGATCTCAAAGTCAAAACCGGCATGAACAAATTCGTATGGAACATGCGCTATTCCAATGCCGAAGGCTTTGATGGATTGATCATGTGGTCAGGCTCCCTTACCGGGCCCAAAGCGATACCCGGCAAATACAAAGCCCGTCTCACTGTAAACGGCACTCCGGTAGATACAGAGTTTGAAATCCTGAAAGATCCCAGAGCAAGCAGCACATTAAATGACATCAAAGCTCAGTTTGATTTTTCAATCGCGGTACGGAATAAACTTTCAGAAACTCACGTGGCCATTAAAAAAATCAGAACAGCCCGTGAACAGATCAATCGTGTTACCGAACCCATGAAAGGCAAAGAAGACATGAAAGATGTAAATGAATTATCAAAGTCTATTTTAGATGACATGAAGAAGATCGAAGAAGCTTTGTATCAAACTAAAAATCGCAGCGGACAAGATCCATTGAATTATCCGGTAAGACTTAACAATAAACTGGCAGCCCTGAACTCAGAAGTGGATGGTGGCGATTATCCTCCTACGCAACAGGTTAAAACTGTTCATAAGGACATCGTGGAAAAAATTGATTTCCAATTGGATCAGCTGAAAAAAGTGATGAACGATAAAGTGCCGAAGTTCAATGAATTAATAAAGCAAAAACAAGTAAACGCTGTAACAATCGACATCATGTGACGATGGTATAACTAATAATAAAAATGGAGCGTGTTACCGCTCCATTTTTTATTGTTTCCTACCTATAAAATAGTATAAGATGGGCCCTAAAATTGGTAAGAAGACCACAGCAATAATCCAAAGCATCTTCTTCTCGTTGTCCTTATTGCTTTTCAAAATATCAATAATAACAATTACATCAATGATTAATATAAGTAGCGCGAATAATCTGGCCATACGATATTAATTTGTTCCCAATATCTTGAACAGTTCGTCCAGATTGGGAGTGATGATGATTTCTGTTCTACGGTTCTTCTGCTTGTTTTGAGCGTTGTCATTTGCTGCAAGAGGAGAATATTCGCCCTTACCCGCTGCCGTAACCTGATTAGCGGAAACACCTGCCTTTGTTAAGATCTTTGTAATAGAGGTGGCACGCATTACACTCAGGTCCCAATTGTCTTGCATATACTGCGATTTTTTTGAAATCGGAACGTTGTCCGTATGTCCTTCGATCATGATCTGAATATCCTTTTGATCTTTAATGGCCTTCGCCAGTTGTTGCAGAGCAGTTACTCCCTTATTGTCAACATCTATACTGCCTGACCCAAATAACAACTGCTCCGCCAGTGATACATACACTTTACCATTTTTAATCTTTACGGTCAGATCGTTCTCCTTAAAATTCAATAACGCGTTACTGATCCGATCTTTTAAATCCTGAACCGCTTTATCCTTATTGGCTAAAACCTGCTCAAGCTCTTTCACTTTTTTTTCCCGCTCAACCAGGCTGGTGCTTAGCGAGTCATTTAACTTTCTGGTTCGCTCCAGATTCTCCTGGATAGAAAGAAGCTGATCTTTGTTCTGTGCCAGATCGCGATTCAGTTTGCCACTGTTGCTCAATAGATTTTTATAATAGGCATTGAGTTGATCAAACTCTTTATTCAATTCGCTCAACTTCTGGCTGGTTGTCCGATAGGATTGATTCAAGTCCGTGGTGTCTCGTTTCAACTTATTTAGGGTCTCATTTAAATTTTTAAGTGAGGCATTGGCAGCTTCAAGCTGCTTGGTTTTATCTCCCAGTTCGCCCTCTGTTTTTACCTTTTGCGCCAATACATCATCATACTTCTTTTTACTTACTATGCATGATGTGAAAAAAAATGTCAGTCCTGCGAAGACAATAGCGGTGTATTTCATAGTTTAAAAAATTATTCAGCAAATATCTACAATAAAATTCAATTCTACATTTGGGGATTTTGAATGAATATTTACCCGTAATTATTGTAATTTTCAAAACAACCATTAAAAACTACAACTATGGAAGGCATGCTAAAACCAGATTCGCTAAAAGGAAAAACCATAATTATAACCG
>Ga0163151_10009894_pt1 | contig 10224 bp, 7 predicted proteins | sample OliLakLV19MP5IB2_FD_145596 | JGI IMG/M metagenome (GOLD analysis project Ga0163151, IMG submission 145596) | Freshwater microbial mat bacterial communities from Lake Vanda, McMurdo Dry Valleys, Antarctica - Oligotrophic Lake LV.19.MP5.IB-2 | ecosystem: Environmental > Aquatic > Freshwater > Lake... | reverse complement strand
TGCTTTGATGTATGACGATTCGGACGGAGATGGTGTTACTGATTTTGATGATTCCTGTCAGGGAACCCCAGCCGGTGTTTCTGTGGATGCCAAAGGCTGCCCTCCGGATACTGATGGTGATGGTAAATATGATTACGCAGACAAAGAGATCAATTCTCCTGCAGGAGCATATGTAGATGATGATGGAGTGGCTATGAGTGATTCTTTGATAGCACAGAAGTGGCGTATATGGAGTGACACTATTAATCAATATGTAGCCTACAATACCGTTACAAACCCTATGGCAATGACGGGTGAGGGATGGAACAAGTCCAGGGATGCCACCGTGGTTTACAGAAGAGAACTGGTAATTCTTATCGGCACATACAAAGAAGGTGTACCCCCAACAGAAATGGAAAAACTACTCAGCGTGCCTGATGTAAGAAATTCTGTTCAATCAGATTCTACCACCACTTATTTCGCGGGATCCTTCAGCAGGCCTTCCGATGCAGAAAAAAGAAAAGATGAGATGATATCTGCGGGCTTTAAAAATGCCAAGATAATGGCTTTAAATAAAGATGGCTCTCTTTCTGAACTTAATGCAGAAACATTGGCAGGATTTAATGGAAATGATAAAGGAAATGCTGTTGCACCTGTTGACATGAAAGGTGTTGTTTACCGCGTTCAGTTAGGTGCTTATTCTAAAAATCTTTCGACTTCCGTATTTAAGAATGCAGGTAATACAATCGAGCTTAAAACAGAAGATGGATTATATAAATACATGAGCGAATCATCCTCATCTATACAAGACGCATTAAAGCTTAAAGATGATCTTATAAAGAAAGGATATAATGGCGCATTTGTAGTTGCTTACAAAGACAATAAGCGTGTACAGCTATCTGCTGTAAGTGGAGGGATCATAAAGAAGAATGAAGATTTTACAGAGCCTAAAACGCCTAAGAGCGCAATCGATAAAAACCAAGTATTTTTCAAAGTACAGATAGGTGCATTTATCAATGACCCGCCAGAGGATGTTATGCGGAATTTCAAAAAAGTTCCTGGCCTTGAAAAAAGAAAGAAGTCTTCCGGAGTCAATCAATACTTAGCAGGCAAATTCAAAAACTACCAGGATGCCCAAAATTCCAGAGATGATATAGCTAAAAAATATGGCATTGCGGATGCCTTCGTGGTTGCATTCTTTAAAGACGAAATGATTTCTGTTCAGGAAGCTGTGGAGCTCTTAAAATAACTCTTGGTTTTTTGGGGAGGCTGAATTACGGAATAAGCCAACACCTGGGGATTATTAAAACTTGCTTGAAAAGTCCTTGAACCTTTTTGCCCCTTTATCTTTTTCAGACAGCAAAGGATTCTCCACTCCCCAATTGATATTGAGATCCGGATCGCACCATAGGACACTATCCTCAGATTCTTTATTGTACACGTTTGAGCATTTATAGGAAAAGATTGTATTATCTTCCAATACAGCAAATCCATGCGCAAATCCAACAGGAACGTACAACATATTTTTCTTAGCAGCAGTAAGCACTTCTGTAAAATGATGTCCGTATGTAGGAGAATTTTTCCTGATATCTACTACCACATCCAATACTGATCCTGCAATTACACGCACCAGCTTTGCCTGGGCAAATGGTGAATTTTGAAAATGTAATCCTCTTAATACACCTTTGTGAGAAAGGGATTGATTATCCTGGACTAATTCCGTTGTAATACCGTGCTTATAAAAAACTTCTTTATTATAAGATTCGAAAAAATTGCCTCGTGCATCTTCAAATACATTCGGCTGAATGACAAACAAATCTTTTATTTTGGTCTCGATTAATTTCATCTGCTATTAGGAAACATGCGTTTAAATATTGATTTCTTCTGACTTATTACTTTATCCTCGTAATAACCATAACCTTGCCCGTATCCATATCCGTATCCATATCCATATCCATAATTATATCCGTAGGATTTCCTATCAATATCCACTCCATTCAAAACAATAGATAATTTTTTAATGCTATTCTCATTATGAAGCCTATCTACATTTTGTATGAAAGATCTTTTTGAATATTCAGACCTAAAAACATAGATAGGGTAATCCACTTTCTGAATTATAGATATTCCATCTGTAACTAAACCAACCGGAGGAGTATCCAAAACCACAAAATCATATTTTGTTTTTAAGTACTCGATAAGCTCACTCATTTTTTTACTTATGATCAATTCCGAAGGATTTGGTGGTATAGGCCCTGCTGTAATAAAATCTAAATTATCAAACACACTATGTTGGATGCATTCTTCCAAAGAATACTTATCAATAAGGATAGTGCTCATACCTTTTACATTCTCGGCACCAAAACCCAAGTGAATTTTAGGTTTACGCATATCCAAATCGATTACTATTACTCTTTTGCCGGCATAAGCAATTATTCCTGCAAGATTAATTGCAATAAACGTCTTCCCTTCTCCAGAAACTGTAGATGTGACAGCTGCCGTTTTAGATCCTGGTTCATTAGAAATAAACTGCATATTAGTACGAATGGATCTGAAAGCCTCTGCTATTAGAGACTTAGGATTTTTATCCACCAGCAATTGAGATACCGGAACATCCTTTTTATATTTCGGAATTATACCCAGTATTGAAATATCTCCTCCTGTGATCTTAGTTATATCGCTTATTGAATTGATTTCATTATACATAATATACCTCAAAAATGTCAAAATGATAGATGCCAAAAAAGCTAAGAGTATAGCAACAATAAATACGATAGATCTTTGGGGGGAAACAGGAACCACCGGGATTAATGCATTATCTAATACAATATGTTTGGAAACATTTCCAGCCATAGAGATCTGATATTCGGCTATTTTTTCAAGCAATAAATTGTAAAATTTCTCATTAATACTAAACAGGCGCTGGAGGCGGGCATATTCTACTTCTTCAGATGGAATATTATAATGCTGCTTTTCCAATCCGGCAATTTTTTCATTTAAATTTTTTATTCTTAAATGCAGCTTATCCTTAATAGACTTAACACTTTCAAGCAAGAGTCTTTTTTGAACATCGATCTGAAATTCAACTGATTTAATTTTTTCGCTTGTCGGGGTAACCTGATACAATAATGCTTCTCGTCCTTTCAACAATTCCTGCAACGAACTTATTTGACTGTTTAAAGCGCTTTCAAACTCAATTCCCGCCAGTAAAGAAACGAGTTGGTACGAATCCACATCCTTTTTTCCTTCAATACTTTTTTCAAGCTCAATAAGTACGTTTTCTCTCAGTTCGAGAGTAATTACTTCATCTTCAAGTAAATTCAAGCGTGAAAAGCCAGCATCAGGAATATTTTTAGTATCCGGTACTTTATTATCCTTTTTAAATGTATAAATAGAGGTTTCCGCAGTACGAAGCCGTTCATAAACAATGGATAACTGATCATCCAGGAATAATAATATTTTCTCAGCGCTTTCTCCCTTTTTCTCTTTATCATAATCCTTAAATTGCTCTGCCATCGCAGTAACAACATCTGCTGTTTTTGCAGCATTGTTATCTTTAAATGAAATTTCAATGGTTTTTGCTGCACCATTTTTTAACGTAACCTGTACGTCAGGCAAATATTCACTGGCAAGTACTTCTAAATTATTAACAACAAAATACTGACTATTTTCTTTTAACGCATTTTGCTGGGACTTAATTTCCTGAAAATCAGGGAACGTAATAATAAAATCTAATTCGGGTGTGCTGGTTTTTATACCCGGTTTAAATTTATAGGTGTGTATTTGATCAAAGAGAGTATATGCTATTTCTCCATCATACTCATTATCAAAATGAATATAAATTTTGACCCCATAAATCGCATTAGACTTTATTTTTGCATCTACAGAATACACATTTGATTTATAACGTTCATTTCCCTTAAACGTTCCTTCAGTAAAGTAAGTAACATCAAGCGGCAGTGTAGTCAACACCCTTTTCAAAAAAACCTTTGACCTTAAGAACTCAATAGACTTAGCAATATCATCGGCAGATTCATTAAGATTTTCCACCTTAAGGATTCTCTGAGCCTGATCATCAACATTTATCTGTATCAGTGTTTTAGATTCATATACTTCAGGAGTATATCTTAGAAAAAGAAAAGCAATGCTAACAGCTACTCCAAAAAATAAAATTATCCAAAGAATACTTTTCCGAACAAGAAATAAAAACAAACCTATCTCAAACTCTTGAGTAAGATTTGAAACTCGTTGTTTATATTGAGAAAACGAATTTGTACTATTGCTGAACTGGTCTGCAAGCATCCTAACTGGGAAAGATTAAGGAGTTCTGTTTGAAAAAAATTCTATAAATAATATGATGGTAGTAACAAATGTAATATAAGGCAATACTCTACCTATAATATCATCTACTATTCTTATAGCTGGCTCAACATAAATGATATCATTGGCCTGAAGAATAAGATCAGCCTCCTTCATGCCCTCGATGGTGGAAAGATCAATTAGATATATCTGTGGGTTTTTTAAATCGCCCCTTATCAATTTGATGTTGTAAGCTTTACCTGATGTTGCAATACCTCCGGCCTGAGCTAAAGCCTCCAGCAAGGTGGTGTTTTCATTAAGAAGAGGTACAACCTGAGCAGCCCCTTCACTTCCAGGGAAAATAGTTACTTTTCTATTAGTCACTTCCAACAAAACAAATGGCTTGTTATAAAATGACGCGAATTTTTCTTCTAAAAAATATTCCGCCTCTCTTACTGTCATTCCCTTCAAGGCAATATGTCCTAAAAGAGGCATTTTAACTGTACCGTCAAATTCCACTTTATATTGAAGCCCGCCACCAGATTGACTATATCCACCGCCGCCTCCTCCCTCTGTGATTGTAGTAATATCAATTAATTTAAAACCATCATTAGAAAATATTTGAAAGGTCAATAGGTCATTTGGTGCAATTTTATACTCAACAGGTTGCGAGGGTGGAAATTCTGCGAATTGATAGTCTTTCCCCGTTTTAAGCATGATACTTGGATTCAAAGTACGACACCCTTGAAACATAATAGCACAAAATATAAGTAGAGCTGATATTGAATATATTCTTCTCATTCAACACGTTAATAAAAGAGTGCAAAGCTATGAAATTTCAGGAAATACGCTACTTGAGTAAATTACGGTACAAAGTACTTGTTTCTCTTACCAGACGGGAGTAATGATATTTTTCCCTTACATAATTCCATCCCTCTTTCGATAATGATGCTCTTAAATCATTGTTTTCTGTAAGCAATAACAAATTTTCATAGAACTGATCCTTTTCCGAAACTTCGGATAGAAGAGCTGTTCTTCCGGGAATAACCACATCTTCAATACCCCCGACCTTGGTTGAAATAATGGGTTTACCAGATGCCTGCGCTTCTATCAAACTAACAGGAGTGCCTTCATTAAAGGACGTTAAACAAACTATATCCAATCCGGGATATACCTTGTCAACTTCCTTGATCCATGAAGTGAATACTACCAGATCGGTAAGGCCAAGCTGAATTACTTTGGCTTCCAGACTTGCTCTCTCTTCGCCATCTCCTATTATAAATGCCCTAATTTTCTTTCCTGAATGATCTTTTAAAAACTTAATTGCTTCTAAAAACAAAGAGTGGTTTTTTATTGGAACCAATCTTCCTATAATACCAATCGCTATTTCATCTGCTTGCAGGTTATGTTTTACCCTAAAAGCACTCCGCTTCTCATCATAATTTTCCTGAAACCTGTTTAAGTCAAATCCTAAAGGGATAACATGAACTTTGTTAGCAGGCACAATTCCATGCTCTTCAACCAACTCTTGTTTTTGCTTCTCACTTATAGCAATTATGGCAGAACTTTTTCTTGCTATATTTCTTTCGATAGTTTTATAAATTGCTGTTTTAAATTTTCCAAAATATGAATGAAACACATGTCCATGATACGTATGTACGATCACCGGTACTTTGCAGGCATAAGCTGCCTGCCTGCCAAGCGCACCGGCTTTAGCAGCATGCGTATGCACTATGTCCGGTTTAAAGTCTTTAATTATTTTTTTGATCTCATTATATGCATCCAGATCATTCAAGGGATTAATTGAACGCTTCATCGAAGAGAGTATCCTATATTCAGCTCCGAGATTTTTCAAGATATATTCCGAGCTGCCTTCCGAATCGTCCTTCATCCCTCCCAAAAGCAACGTTTCAAATTCAGGAGAAAGATATTTTGTAAGATACGCAGCATTATAGGTAGGCCCACCCAAATTGAATCGATTGATAATGCGTAATACTTTCGGCATAAATGCTAATACATTTTCAGTCTACGAAAGATTTTACCGTTCATACTAATGCTACGAATAGGCCATGCTAACATATAGCCGATATTAATAATACTAATTGAACAGCCATTTCCTATTAATTTGTATTATTGGTTTCATTGATATTCATTCGTATATTAACATTGTTATTTGAATTCAAAGTTAATTGTTAATCGGTATGACTAATAGCTGAAAGGCATTATTCTTTCTTATACTTGCAGCGTGAAAATTCATAAAAACATAGCCGATGCTATTCTCAGATCTCTTCATGAGATATTCAATGAGAATAAATATGCAGATAAAGTAATTGAAAGGGTTCTTAAAAGCAATCCGAAATGGGGAGCACGCGACAGGCGTTTCATTGCCGAAACAACCTATGAAATTGTCCGCTGGTACCGTTTACTTCAAGAGGTAACTCCTCGGAAAGAAAGAGCCTTGGAAAGTATTTTCGGAACATACTGCGAATGGAAAGGAGAAGTGCCTTCGGATTCTTTACTCGATAAAATCGAATCGGTCCAATCTATACGAAAAATAAGAGAAAGTATTCCCGACTGGATGGACGAACTATGTATGCAGGAGCTGGGAGAAGATGTTTGGGAGAATGAACTCTATTCATTAAATCAGGAAGCGAAAGTTGTCCTCAGAACGAATACCCTCAAAACAACACGTGAAGAACTTCAAAAGAAATTACATGCAGGTGAAATTGACACCATGGTTCCTGCTGGGTATTCGGATGCACTTGTTCTATCAAAACGAAAAAATGTCTTCACATCTCCTTCTTTTAAGGAAGGGTTATTTGAAGTCCAAGATGGATCATCCCAACTGGTAGCTCCTTTCATGCAGTTAAAAAATGGGATGCGCGTGATTGATGCATGCGCAGGTGCAGGAGGAAAAACCCTTCACATAGGCGCGCTTATGAATGATAAAGGAAAAGTGATTGCCCTTGATAATGTGCAGTGGAAACTGGATGAACTAAAAAAACGTGCCCGCAGAGCTGGAGCTTCTAACATTGAAACGCGAATCATTGAATCTCCGGAAGCCATCAAGAAGCTTGCAAATACTGCTGATCGCCTCTTGCTTGACGTGCCATGTTCCGGCCTTGGTGTGCTGAAAAGAAACCCGGACGCAAAGTGGAAACTTAGCCTGGAATTTATTGAGCGAATGAAAATACTTCAGCAGCAGATCCTATCGGACTATTCTGTGATGCTAAAAAAAGGCGGCATGCTGGTCTACTCTACCTGCAGTTTACTTCCTTCAGAAAATGAAAAACAGGTAGAAAAATTCATTCAGGAGCAAAAAGGGGCTTTTGAACTGGATGAACAAAAAATAATTCTACCCAGCGAAGGCTTTGACGGATTTTTTATGGCGAGGATAAAAAAGGTTTAAAACCGCACCCTTCATTTTCACTTTCATCTTCGAAACATCATCAAAAAAGAAACAAAAATAAATATCCCATATTCAGATTTAATTATATTTTCGGCACCTATAAATACCGGGTCCCTACTTTTTTCGGACTCAAAAACGCATAAGCATGAAAGGAAAAAAAGGCGGAGGAAGGCCACCTACCAAGCCGGTGGTTTTCAAAGATGGTTTCTACATTGAAGTGCGGAACCGCGGAACGGAACCGGGGCACGGAGTGAAACTCCGAAAAGCTACACGAGAAGAAATGCTTCAGGCTGCAGAAGAATACCGCAAAACAAAACTGGTAGTTATACTTGGTGAATATAATGACGGTGTGCAGTTGAGTAAAATCCCAGCTAAGAAAAAGTAGCAATACGTACTGGTTATGTCAAAGCAACCCCGGTAGCAGCAAAGCGTTCCTTAAAGCTTGAATCGAAGCAAATAATCACATTACAGAAACAAGCTGTGTATGACTCACGGCATTTTCTTCAGGCGGATGGGATAAAAATCGAGCACTCACTTTCACCTTATTGTAATTTTCCATATTGATCTCCCTGTTTATTTCTTCGGCAACAGGAATTCCCAACCTTTTATACAACTCTCTAAATTCATAGATCCTCATCCTGTTCATGGGCTGAATGCTGTTGTTGATCCACTTCCACTGAGCCTCCGAATACTTCAGGAAATTATAAATGGTTATGCTGTTATCCATATGTTGGAAATGGTCACTCAGATCAATAGAATGGCTCATCACTCCGCCTTTTTTACACAAGCGCTTAAATTCTTTAAGAATGCCTTCAAGAGCTTCTACGTATATATGCTCGAAGGTATTATTAGAGGTAATAAGGTCAAAACTTCCGTCATTCAAAGGAATCTTGCTTGCATCTGCCACATGATACTCTATTCTGAATTTCTCCAAAAAAGATCCCAGGCTATTGCATGTAGGTTTTTCAATTTCCTCTAACAACATCTCCAGCCGGTGCTGAGACATCATAGGTAAAAAACCCGTTAGCTTTCCGGCCTTGTGGTAATCGTAATATTTTTTTACGGTCGTTCGGAAACGCTCCTCATTCATAAAACGAACAAGGTCAATTGTAGTAATGGTATCTGCACCATTTAAGAACATTCCCAAAGGAACCACCGGGTACCAGCCTGTACCTATTTCCAGGTGAGAATATTTATCGGTTACAGCATGTTTTCTGAAATACTTATAATGTTCCCTGGCATGAATCAATCTGCCCTCAAAATACTCATCCGACAGATTAACCCCGCGAGTTACATACTTTTGAAAAATAAAATTGATCTTATGCCCAAACGGAAGGAATGAAATGACCTTCTGAATAATTGCCTTAAATATCCATTTGCGCATAGAAAGGCGAAGATAACAAAGACAATAAAGCATGAATTATTTATTAATAACTCATGAATATCATTTATTAATTATCTTAGTGGTTCTTCCTTATATTTGTGACTTCTATGGCTAAAAAAACAACTACAGCCGGCATTGAGCAGAAGCTCTCTTTTGATGAATTTAAAAAGACGATTCTTAACGATTATCGTGTTGCCAGCGAAAGCAGGGAAACAAGTTTACTGGGCAGAAAAGAAGTTCTTACCGGAAAAGCCAAGTTCGGCATTTTTGGAGATGGAAAAGAAGTTGCCCAGATAGCTCTTGCCAAAGTTTTTCAAAACGGAGATTTCCGGTCGGGGTATTACCGCGACCAGACCTTCATGTTTGCAACTGATAATATTACACTTGAACAATGGTTTGCCGGTTTGTACGCGCATGCTGATATTGAAGCAGATCCAATGAGCGCAGGAAGGCAGATGGGCGGGCATTATGCCACTCATTCTCTAAATTCAGATGGCAGCTGGAAAGACCTCATGGAAATTAAAAATTCTTCTTCCGATATTTCTCCAACCGGCAGCCAGATGCCGCGTTTACTTGGCCTGGCGCTCGCTTCAAAATTTTTCCGTAACAACCCTGATCTTCAGAAAGAAGAATTTAAAATATTTTCGAACGAAGGGAATGAAGTGGCTTTTGGTTCAATTGGAGATGCAAGTACATCGGAAGGAATGTTCTGGGAAACAATGAATGCTGGAGGTGTGCTCCAGGTTCCTATGGTGGTTTCTGTGTGGGATGACGGACACGGAATTTCTGTTCCTAAAAAATACCAAACCACTAAAGAAGATATTGCCGAAGCCCTCAAAGGTTTTCAGCGCGATGAGAACAAAAGTGGTTTTGAAATTTTAAAAACCCGCGGCTGGGATTTCCCTCACCTCTGTGAGACGTATGAGAAAGCAGCTAAAATTGCCCGCGAAGAGCATGTACCGGTGCTTGTTCACGTGGATGAAATGACCCAGCCACAGGGACATTCCACTTCCGGTTCGCATGAACGTTACAAATCCAAAGAACGCCTGCAATGGGAAGTTGATTTTGATCCTATTCGTAAAATGCGCGAATGGATAATCACTTCTGCGATCGCTTCTGCTGAAGAGCTTGATAAAATTGAATCCAATGCCAA
>Ga0163151_10009892_pt1 | contig 10226 bp, 8 predicted proteins | sample OliLakLV19MP5IB2_FD_145596 | JGI IMG/M metagenome (GOLD analysis project Ga0163151, IMG submission 145596) | Freshwater microbial mat bacterial communities from Lake Vanda, McMurdo Dry Valleys, Antarctica - Oligotrophic Lake LV.19.MP5.IB-2 | ecosystem: Environmental > Aquatic > Freshwater > Lake... | reverse complement strand
GTTCAGACAACTGATAGTGGTAAAAAAAAAACAAAAAAAGAAATTATACGGAGTACCATTATGTTGTCAGCCTCATCAACCCAGCTTTAGTCGCCTGATCAACTCCAGGAATACATCAATCAACCAGATCTGACATGAATCATTCAATACCCTCAGAGATCACCACTGCAGCAAATGCAGATCCTGAATACGAGGAGGCGCAGAAACGAGTCCGTAAGATTAAAAAATTTTATAAGGACCTTGCAAGTTGGGCCGGTACAAGTGTTTTCCTGCTTGCTTTGGATTTCTTCCTCAGCGGAGGTATCTCCTGGTCAAAATTTCCGGTTTTCTTCTATGGAATATTTGTGGTGACCGAGGTCTTCAATATCATCCGGTTACAGCGTCTTGATAAAGCATGGGAAGAGCGACAAATGAGACGGTTTACTGGTAGAGGCCATTCCAGGAATTTACCGGGTAATCATCTTGACAATCAACAGGAACAACTCGAAGATTATAGCGAAGACCTGCTCAATCGTAAGGATAGGGAAATGGAAGATTTGTCTGCGTATCGGAATCTCCGAAGGCCCTGGAAGGATGAGGACCTGGTGTAATCCTGCCGCAGGCCTGGTGTCCTCACCACCAGCTGGCAACCCTTGTTGTTGGGGACACCAACAACGGTAGATCAGGTATCCTTGTGCGGGATCTTGCTAACGACAAACAATCGCTGGATACTGTACTTGCCTCCTCCGTGAGCGGCGATCATAAAGAGACCGCCGGCTATAGCGATATTCTTCATAAACAGAATAGCATGCAAGCGCTGGGTGGTGACAGGATCATTCCAGAAAGAATACACAATAAAAGTTACAGGAAGCCAATACAGCAGCAGCAACCACACTCCAAATCTGATCCTGTATCCAATGAGCAGCATGATGGCGCCAATCACCAAGGCAACGATGGACGAGTAGAGGAGAAAGTCTGGCCTCCAGGTGATTCCATATTCGGCCATGGTCATCTTCATCTTGTCAGCAAACATGATGGAATCGATGGCTTCGAATATAAAAATCGCGCTGATGAGGATGCGCCCGATAAGATCAAAGATGTGGTACATAAACGAAATGTTGACTTTACTTTGACTGAATATAATTCTTCACGGCCTTGGCTATATATTGACCATCCATAGCTGCAGACAGAATGCCTCCTGCGTAGCCTGCTCCTTCACCACAAGGGAATAGTCCTTCTACCTCAACATGCATCCCATTTGCTGTCCTGAGCACACGTACGGGACTGGATGTGCGGCTCTCTGTTGCCACCACCACTGCATCTGTATCAATGTATCCGTTCATCTTGTGATCAAATCCCCTGATACCATACGCCAGCCTGTCATAGATCCATGTTGGAAGCAATTCATGCAGTGGGGCTGAAAACAATCCGGGGATATAACTGCTAACCGGAATATCCGCAGATACTTTCTTGGCAAGAAAATCGGTAAGTCTTTGTGCAGGGGCCGCCTGTGATCCATTTCCGACACTAAACATTTTCTGCTCTACTTCCCGTTGAAGGGCTACACCCATGAGGACACCGGCCGCATTGTAAGGCTGCATATCTTCGAGCTCTACTGCAGTGACAACACCTGAATTGGCATAGGGACTATCACGTCTTGACAGCGACATGCCATTGATCACAATTTCTCCAGGTGAAGTAGCGGCAGGCACAATCAACCCACCTGGACACATGCAAAAGGAAAATACTCCACGATTTCCTGCTTGCGCATTTAATGCATAACTGGCTGCAGGCAGATGGGGCCCGCGCGGGGCAATACCATACTGACACAGATCCACAAAATTCTGTGAGTGTTCGATTCTGACCCCTAAGGCAAATGGCTTGGGCTCAATCAATATTTTATGTTCCAGCAGCAGATCAAAGATATCACGTGCACTGTGTCCAGTGGCGAGAATGACATGATCTGCTTTTATACGGTCCTTGCCATTGATTTCAATGCCGGTCATTCTGCGCTGCGAATCACCGTCAAGTATAAATCCCGTAACAAATGAATTGAAAATAACAAGGCCACCATGCTCTTCGATGGTCTTGCGCATGGTAGCGATAATGCCAGGGAGTTTATTCGAACCAATATGTGGATGCGCATCCACCAGAATCTCAGGATTTGCTCCACACTCCACAAGGATCCTCAATACGCGGTCTATGTTCCCGCGTTTACCAGAGCGTGTATAAAGCTTTCCATCTGAATAGGTACCTGCACCACCTTCTCCAAAGCAATAATTTGAATGTGGATTGACAATCCCTTCCTGTTGAATAGCCTTCAGGTCTTTCCTCCTTGCCTGAACATCTTTACCTCTATCAATTACGATAGGGCGCAAGCCTTCCCGGATACATTCCAGGGCTGCAAAATAACCTGCAGGTCCTGCACCTATGATATGTACTTCCTTTGCTCCCGAAACATCCGGTAAATCATCAAGCTCTTTTGGTATAGTGGGTAAAGGATCACCTTCAGTGACCATAGCACGAACTAAATATACTGGTGGCCTGAATCTGGCATCAAGAGAACGACGGAGAATTCTGTATTCTTTAAGCCTTGAAGCTGCAATCTTTGCAGCCTTTGCCAGATCACCCGTGAGCAATTGCTGGTCTTCATAATCTTCAGGAGCAATCCTGATTTCAACTTCTTGCATCAGTATATCCAGGATTCAGGATTGATAGAAGACCTTGTGTCATTGAGCAGCTTTTGCAGAGCCTCCTGGTCACAGGAAGATCGGATAGCAACTCTTGTCAACGATCCTCCTTTAAGGAGTTCAGATTCGTAACCCAAAGAGGTGAGGCGGTCTAACATCCTTGAAATATTGGTAGGGTCAGTAAAGGCTCCGACGACCACATAACATGGGGATGATTTAGGTGGTTGTATATCTTCCGGAGGTGGAATCTCATTTATGGTTGTGTCAGCAGTGACGGGAACATTTTCAATGTTCGTGGTATCGGCCGTGATCACCGGATCATCAATTCGGGTTGTTGCAGAACTGTCCCGATAAACCTGTTTAAGGTCGTTAAGCTTATTCCTGTTACTGATGATATCCCAGGCAAGGTAGGCACATAATACGGCGATGAGGACCAATGCGGAAATCAGGATAATCCACCAAAGCCTGGAGGTTGATTCATCAATGCTCTCCTGATGTCTGACCTGTCCTTCATCCGCTGGAGAAGGTGTGGTCTCTCTAATAACTTCATTTACAGAAATTGGTTCTGGGGGAACATAACTGACAGGCTCTTTAATTTCAGGAGCGAAGTCATCCGTAACCGGCGGGGGCACATACACCGGAATTGACTTTTTCTCTTCTTCTGTTTTCCGGAGGTCCAGGACTTCCAATCCGCTGAAAGAAAGATTAAAGGCATCCCAATCCGGAGTGAAGCGAATATTACCATGGGATGACCTGGAAAAGGTCCCGAACCTTTCGATCAGATACGTTTTCCCATCAATTGTGTTTTCATGCACTATGCTGACAAATTCAATAATGGCTTTTTCTGGTGACCCAATTTCCGGTCCGGAGACATATTTTATATACTTGGCGAGTGTCTCATTAGGTGCTTCCGGATTGTCCTTGAAATCAGGTTCGACATATGGAGGTTTAATCCTTGAATTCGGGAGATCAATCAATGCAGGGTGAAAGATGGCCTCAAAACGTCCAAGGCCCTCTACATAGACCGATGGGGCCTGTTGGAGGAGATCAAGAATGTAGTATGGCACCTTATCTGAAAGCATGGCACAATTTAACGAATTCGGAGAGTGTCCGGTTAATGCGGTCTTGATAAATCATGAATATCCAGCCAATAACGCTTCGAGTCTATCAGTCGGAAACTCAAGACCTTTGACTTCAGTTGCAGGATCTGAAGCGAGAGGTGCCATATCCAGATTGCAACCTGAGAAATGCTAACTGCGCTCTGTTACCTGCTCACTGCAAACTGCTCACTGCTATCTCTACCCTTTCCCTGGTTTACGTTTACGACGGGTCTTGAAGAGTTCGGCTACTTCTTTTTCCTTCATAAAGGCCCATTCCGGAAACTTATCCATCACAAAGTGTTTGACATCCTGGTAGTGCGCGCTTCGCTTGTCAGTGAATTTCTTCAGACATTTGTTGACAAAGCCCATGCAGAGATCACGCAGGCGGATATTAAACTCCTGATTGGCAAAAATATCCATGTAGAGTTTCATAAACCTGGAGATGCTTTCATCTTTGACCGCTTCTTCTTCAGATTTTTTATGTTCAGAACCGGTGAGGACTTTATAATCCTCCTCAGGCAGATTAGCAATCAATTGCTGGAAATGACCATAGATGGTATGGCGCAGCGATTCATTTATGTTGGAAAGCCCTGCGTGGTTTTCGTAAAAATTCCTGGTAGCTTCTATAGCATCTTCGTGAATATACCCCTTCTGATGGATCACTTCAATGAGCGATGAATATCTCATCAGGTCATCCTGTAATGCAGCATCAAGTAACTTCTGCACATTGAGGTCTGACTCTTTATCCAGTTTCAGTCCTTTCTCTTCAATTTCGAGCAGATATTTGAAATACAATTCATTGAAGTCCGGAATGTTAGTCCTGGCAACATTCAAAACACCCTTTATCCATTCTTCATGGCCGATATGTGGAAAATAGCGGCTGAAAAGGATCAGCATCTTCAGGTATTCCTCTTCCTTCTTAAAGGCTTCGTTATTGAGAAACTCCTTGAAATTTGGCAGCAGACTGAGATTGATCTTGTCGTATTTGATCCTGTAGTGGATAAATTTTTCCAGGGATGAAAACAGGGTTTTTAACTCACCTATCGTTGTAGGAAAATCAGCAGAGTGGTAATTGTAATGAGTAAACTGGCGAAAGTAACCGTCATAAGCAGCCTTCCTTGCGGAAAGCACACGGAACTTATCGTTGATCATGGTTTCATAAAAGTGTTTCACTTTTTTATTCTCCACCTGGTTGATGAGATTACTCACCCAGATTTCGCTGGAGAGGGAAAATCCTATCTGGCAACTCTGTCCGATCTTATTCTTAATCCATTCGAAATTAGAAGAGTCGGCAAGGGCCAGCAATACTTCTTTGAAATGATCTTGCGGGCGCTTGTAATGGTATTCGCTGTCAATCTCTCCCCTGAGGACGCTGAAGCCTAAAACCTTTGGCAAGTATAAGCCTTCGAAATCCGTATGCAGCAGTGCGGATTCCAGGGTTGTCAACTGGAGCGGGTGATCCTCAGCAACGCGTTCATAAAGATTTTCGATCTGTGGCTCGAATGCTTCCCGGATTGCCTGGTAACTTGCCTCTTCCTCATCATCGAGGTAAGTGGCGAGTACATCAGAACTTTGAATGACCCCTCTGAGGGAGTCCAGTTCGATCTGGTATTTCGGATCTAGTTTTTCCATAGGTACATTAATTTAAATACCGTTTAATACATGTACACCTGGTAAGACACAATAGGCCTTACCAGGTGTACTAAAATTCTTTTCCCAAAAACTTATAAACTCAAAAGGCACTACTTTCACAATGCCCTGTATACTTTACTCAGGCTATTACGCCTCAGGAGTAGTCTCTTTATTTGTTTCCTCAGCAGGTGTCTCTTTTGCTGGAGCTTCGGCAACAACTGTTTCAGGTGCTTCGGTGGCAACTGTTTCAACAGCTTCGGTGGCAACTGTTTCAGGAGCTTCGGCAACAACTGTTTCAGGTGCTTCGGCGACAACTGTTTCAGGTGCTTCGGCGACAACTGTTTCAGGTGCTTCGGTGGCAACTGTTTCAGGTGCTTCGGCGACAACTGTTTCAGGTGCTTCGGTGGCAACTGTTTCAGGTGCTTCGGTGGCAACTGTTTTAGGAGCTTCAACAATATCAGCATCAGCTGCAGTTTCTGCTGCAGCTTGTTCAGCCAGGTCAACACTCAGTAATTCATCTTCAACCGGCGTTTCCACCTTTTTCTTAACCACCTTTTTAACTGATCCTGAGATCTGAGCAGATCGTTCTTTGCGTTCGTCTGCTGCAGCTTTCACACGCTCCTGGATTCTGGCTTCTTTAGCATCAACCCAAGCTCTGAACTTGATTTCTGCATCTTCCGGGCTCATAGCGCCTTTGCTTACTCCACGCTGAAGGTGTTTGTAATAGAGAACCCCTTTGAAGCGTAAGATAGCACGAACGGTCTCAGTAGGCTGAGCGCCGTTGGTCATCCATTCATAGGCTTTCATACGATCGATGTCAATCGTAGCGGGTCTGGTCATCGGGTTGTATACCCCGATCCGTTCAATAAAACTACCATCTCTGGGAGCCCTTGCATCAGCTATAACTATATGATACAGAGGGGATTGTTTGCGTCCATGACGCTGAAGTCTAATTCTTACTGACATTTGTTAATGTTAAAATTTAATGGTTAATATACCTTGCCGGCTACCTTCACGAGTGAACCACCGGTTTTTAACGGACGGCAAAGATACATGGAAGTTCCTGATTTACCCACTAAGTGGGGGATTCGTGTTCTTTTTTTCCGGAAAAATAGAACCAATGCTTCGACTTCCAAACTCGCTTCCTAGTCCGCCCGCTCAGCAACTCACTTGTGGACAAAAAAATTCGCCAATTCGTAATTACATGCTCCTGGTCTATGGTTTGCTTTATTTGCCTAATCGATTTTCAAGGTCCTATTTCTAACCTAATATTATTACCTGTGGAGTTTTGGCTTGCAATGAAATAGGCATTTTAGCACCTCAGACAATTTTTGACCACATGAACTACCCTATTCGAATGGAGTTCTTTCAAATCCGATCAGCTAATTGCGTATCGTAGTTATTCATGCTGCTATGCTTAAAATTCGAATCTGAATTTGAGGTTTATCCTTCGTGAGGTGAGGTAATTAGGAATAGCGTATTGCTGAAGGAAAATGGTCTTGACCCAAGTGCGGCTGGCCTCATTGCGGACCTGCAGGAGATTAAATATCTCGATACTCAGCCAGCTGTCACGTGTCATCTTGAAAAAGCTCTTTGGGCGGGTCTGTTCCCAAAGACGGCTCCATAGCCTGAATGAAAATCCGATGTCGACACGGTGATAGGGTTTATAACGGTATGGATTGCGGTAGACGACATTATTACCCTTGATACCAAAGGGAAGTCCGGTACCTACTGACAAATTGAGATGGACACGGAAGTTGTCATTATTAGGCAGGTAATCCTGGAAGAAAACATTGAGGTTCATAAACTGGTCTGTTGGTCTTGGCACATCACTGACAGGCACCCCTTCTGCCTCGCCTACTTCGCGTTTCAGGTGCTGGATGCCATCCAATTGCTCACGGGCTCTTAGAAAGGAGAGGTTAATCCAGGATTCAGCACCCGGCACCAGCTCACCGTTGATCCGGAAATCGATTCCCGCGAGGTATCCTGACGCATTATTAACACCAGCATACCGGATGCGCACATTGTCAATCTCATACGAGACCAAGTCCCACAGTGATTTGTAATAAGCTTCTATGATCAGCTTATACTTAGGCCCGAGTGTTCCGGCAGGTCCGAATCCTGCCGTGTATCCGCCAAGCACCTGGAAAGACTTCTGGGCAAGCACTCCTTTGTTGATCACGCCATCAAGCATACGGAGCTCCTTATAAAATGGTGGTTGGTAATACCAGCCTGCGGCAAACTTATAGCCTTTATAAGCTACTGGTGTATACGTAAATTGAACCCGGGGACTCAGAAAAAACTCATCATTAACATCAGAATACTGGCCCCTTACACCACCTGTAATCCTGATCTCCTTTCCGCCGCCATATTGTCTGGTATACGTATTCTGAACATATCCTGAATACAAGAGCGTAGCGAGATCTCTGTCTGAATTCAAAACATACAACAAGTCAAGTTCTTGTGGCTCGTATGGTAAAGAAAAACCTGCAGAGTCTAGTCGCTCCCATTCGTGGATATGGTCAGTGATATCCTGATAAGTTACTCTTAAACCCGCTTGTATAAAATTTGATTTTTCAGGGCTTCGCTGCAATTCAATTCCGCCTTTGACTTCTGCATTGAGGATATTGGCCTGGAGGACATTTCTGCTATAGATGTGTTGTATGCCAGTGCCCAGCAGTGCAACTTCCTCCCCGGCGCCAGGATCATTAAGATTTGTTTCAATCTGGCTCAGACGATATTGTCCGATGATATCAAGATTTTCCTTTTCGAGGCTCTTATAACCTGAAAAAAGAAACTTCAGAAACAGGGGGTTCTTCTTTCTGTCGGGCACATAAGACAGGGCGAGGCCTGTCATCCCATTCAGGAAAAGATCACTTTCTGCACCTTCAAAATCTGTGGACAATTTCAGTGCAAAACTGATGAGTCCTGTGGCTGTTTCACTACTGACCGGAATAAAGTCATATTTGCTTTTATTGATATTGGCCAGCAGCCCGAGTTGCCAATCCCTTGTCAGATCAAGGGTCGTATAGATCTGGTAATCGGTGAAGGATGGATTGTATTCCCCCTGCACATCCAGAGAGCCTAATAAGTATGCAGAGGTCTTGTACCTCACACCGACAAGATAGCGCCAACGCTTGTAGCTATCCTTACCAAGCGGCATACTCCCTTCAAGATGTCCTGATGCCCCAAGCAGGCTGACCATCAGTGAACCTCTTAGACTATCGGGAAGTTTATACCGCACATCAAGAACTGAAGACATTCTGTCGCCATACTTTGCTTCAAATCCACCGGAGGAAAAACTAAGGTCCCGCATCAGGTCCGGATTTGGAAGGCTCAATCCTTCCTGGTTTCCACTTCTAACTAACAGGGGTCTGTAGATTTCAAAATCATTGACATAGACGAGGTTTTCATCATAGTTACCTCCGCGCACATTGTATTGTGAGGTGAGTTCGCCTCCTGTCCCGCTTGTTGTTCCCAGCGCAATGTAGGGTAATAATGATTCGAGATTGCCGGTTGTGCTAGGAATGAGTTTCATTCCCTCAACATTCTCTCTGATCATTCCTGCATCGTCAATTTTTTGTCCGGTGACGACCACTTCCATATCTGACTTTAGCGGTTTGAGAATTAAATTGAGTTCATAGCGGGAACCGGCAGGCTGAGATGAAATCTCATAGTCCAGATGTTCATACCCGGTGCGCCTGAATTGAAGGCTAAAATTCTGACCGGCAGGTATTGCAATCTCATACATGCCATTGACATCTGTATTGGCAACAACAGAAAATTTCTGTGACAGTACGCTGACCAATTCAACAGGTTGGTTATCCTGTTGATCCTTTATGCTCCCGAAAATGGTAAAAACCTGCTGGCTGTGCACATCACACAGCATCAACATGCCCGCGACAAACGGGATCATCTTTACTAACTTCCAGAATAGGGTCAAGCGGGAATGCTTTTAAAACCTTCTTGTCCAATCGCTTTCAGGTTATGGATTGCTGCATTAGGGTCTTCTGCGGATAGAACAGCATTACCTGACACCAGGACATTGGCACCTGCCTGCAATACGCGCTCTGCATTATGTTGGCCGATACCTCCATCCACTTCGATATATGGGAACAGGTTTCTTTCAGTTGCCATCTGTCTGAGCTGTGCAATTTTAGGAATCGACTGATAAATGAATTTCTGTCCGCCAAAGCCAGGATTGACTGACATGACTAAAACGAGATCTACATCACCGAGAACATCTGCCAGTTGGGTAACCGGAGTATGGGGATTAATGGCTACACCGGCCAGGGCCCCGGTCTCTTTGATCTGATGGATGACACGATGCAAGTGCTTGCATGCTTCAAAGTGGACGGTGATCACATGTGCCCCTAATGCCCTGAAGCGCTCAATATAGCGCTCCGGAGATTCGATCATGAGGTGGACGTCAAGGGGTTTGGTTGCCCTGCGTTGCAGTGCTTCCATCACTGGAAAGCCAAAGCTGATATTGGGCACAAACATGCCGTCCATGACATCGACATGAAACCAATCGGCCTCACTTTCATTGATCAGGTCGATGGTGCTGTTGAGGTCGCCAAAGTCAGCGGAAAGGATAGATGGGGCAATGAGATGGGGGATCCGTTTCATAATTTTCTAACGATTTAGGGCTCCATTATCTTATAAATGGAGAATGCGGGACAAAAGTAAGAATTCGAGGTGAAGGAGGAGGCGGAGGCGATGGCGAAGGAAAATGGGTTTATAAGTTTATAAGTTGATACGTTGATTAGTTTATAAGTTGATAGGATGACTGTTTTGTCCCTAAATCCATTGAAGGGGATTTGCT
>Ga0163151_10009891_pt1 | contig 10227 bp, 2 predicted proteins | sample OliLakLV19MP5IB2_FD_145596 | JGI IMG/M metagenome (GOLD analysis project Ga0163151, IMG submission 145596) | Freshwater microbial mat bacterial communities from Lake Vanda, McMurdo Dry Valleys, Antarctica - Oligotrophic Lake LV.19.MP5.IB-2 | ecosystem: Environmental > Aquatic > Freshwater > Lake... | reverse complement strand
GGTTTTGATACAGTTCGAAACCTGCACCGATCACCGGACCGTTGGCGCCTTCAAAGCGGAAAGCCACTTCATTGCGCTGACCGCCTTCTGTGTAAGCCTCTGCTTTCGTGATGCGGCTGGATACAGCCAGCATACGGCTGAGGTCGCCGGAAGTAACCGCGCGGAATTTCACCGCGAATTCAGTTGCATCGCCTTCTGCCGATGTTGTGATCGCACCCGCAAATACGCCGAAGTTATCAGTTGTCATATTTGCACCGGGCAATACTTCTACTACTTCCAGACCATTGAAGTTCATCGTGAACTGGTAACCCAGCATTTTGTCAGCGGCTTTGAAATTCACAACGACCTCTTCGCCGGCGCTTACCGACGGAGATGTTGCGGCCACATCGAATACGAGGGTACCTGCCGTACGATCTTCTACTGACTGGAGTTCGTTCGCAATAGCCGTATTGTTAACGTCACCGATTTTGACACCCACGAAGTCGCCGTTCATATAGCTGGCAGCCAGGTTATTGAGCGACATGTTCTCAGGGAAAACAGACTGGAACGGATTCGTTGGTACCGGGAACGAGTAGGCTTTGTTTACGAAGCGCCAGGAAGTATTCGAAGGCAGTTCTTCGTAGATACCCAGGATCAGTTTGCGGAATTCCACGATGTCGAACGTCGTGATCGAACCGGAGCGGTTGGCGTCGGCAGCGATCATTTTGTACGGCGTTGTCAATGGCTCCAGACCCAGGATATGTTTGGAAATCAACACCAGGTCATACGTCGTTACGCCGTTCAACGGATCGTTGTCTTTTGCCGGTGTAACCGTTACATTGGAACCCATCGGAACAGACGTGAAGGCGTAGTTTCCATCCACAACCTGCATCACATTTGAACTTGGAGCAATGTTGAAGGCTACTGAAACTTCGTCGACACTTTGTACATTTTCTGTTGCCAGGGCGCCTGCTACGGTAGCAGAAGGAATGGTTCCGTCGCAACCAACTAAGTTGGCTTGTACGTTGACGTAAGCGATACAGAAATCTGCATTGCCTGCTGCGTCGATCAGCCATACTTCCACCGGTACATTCGTGCCCTCATCATCGCAGGTTACGATAATGCTCTGTGGGGAACCGGCTGGGTAAGTCAGGCCATCGCTTTGATCCTGGCGGATTACTGCTACCGTCGATTCTAAGATGTCAACCGGTGTGCAGTTGTCTTCGCCATACAGGAAGAAGTCGTTTGCCCACAGGGTAGCCATACCGCCGAACATCAGGTTGATGTTTACGTCGGCACAGGCAACAACCGGTTTCTTGCAGTCGCGGATTGTGAAAATCTTCTCACATACCGCTTCATTACCGCAACCGTCTTCTGCAATCCACTTGATTTTGTGACGACCGTATGGCAGGTTCGGGTTTTGTACCGTTCCGCCTGCTGTCCGCCAGGTTACCCGTGCGCCAGTCAGCGTTTGCTCGATGTTGAATGCAAACGGGTTGCCGCTCAGGTCAAATCTGCGGATGTTGCCGCCGCCGTAGTTCGGGTTCTGGTAGTTGTTGTAACGTACGCGACCGTAAAAGCCGTTTGGACGCGTGGTGTTGGCATCTGCACTCGACACAACCGTTTCCATGATACCATCATTGTCTAAGTCTAAGAACAACAGGTAGCGGAAACGAAGACCGCCAACCGGGGAAATAGAATCGCAGAAATCTTCCGCTGAAACAGATATTTGTGTTTTGTCTGTCTCGCACAGGTCGTGCGACATGATGCCATTATCCCACCACAGGTCGCCGTCGTTCCAGAAGCGTGCGTCGTTGGTGCTGTAATCGCAAGTGTCGATCGGTGCGCAGGTAATCGTCGGTGGCGTTTGGTCGATCACTTTGATGATCTGCTTGTACGTCACACAGTTATCCGGCGGGTCAAGCGGCCATGGGCCGTTGGCAACTGCTGGATTATCCCATACCCGTACAAAACGACCGCGATCACGTGGATGGTCGTAGCATGGCAGGTCAGGATTGTAATCACACCAGTTGATCACCGTCCAGGTACGTTCGATTTTGTAGCAGGCGTCCGGTACAACCGTGAAGTACACATCATTGTACGCGATACCGATCAGTTCGCAACCTTCATCGTTGGTGATGATTGGTGCGCCGAATACAGGTTCTGTTACACAGTTGACTGTTTTGTCAGCCGGGAATTCGATGTTGTAGTCAGGTACGTTCGTCACTGTGATACGCTGGGTGCAGCTGCTGCTGAAGCCGTAGCAATCCCATGCAGTGAAGCGACGGATGATAATACCGCGGTTACAGGTAGTATCAAAGGCTGCGTTCAGGAAACCGTTGTAGTATGTTTTTTGTGTAGCGCCGCAAACACCCGGAACTGCAGTAGTACCGGCAGGTATGTTCGCTACTCCACCTGGAGCAGCGCTGGTCGGAGGCGTTTCGTCTAAGCAGCAGTTGTCCGATACGCTTGGGTAACCGTACGCCCAGAGGCTTGGGTCAAAGTTTTGGCAGGAAACCGTTACGTGTGCCGGTGGAACACATTCCGGTTTGATTTTGTCCTGTACTTCCACTTCAATCATGCACTCGTTGTAGATATACATGATACAGTTGGTTTCAAAGTCGCGCATTGGTTCGCCGAACTCATCCGTGAAGTACGCCCAGTCGCCGTTGATGTCCAACTGGTACACACGCAGGATAATCATCTGGGTAGTACCTACCTCGCAGCAGTAGAATTTGATCGAGTCATTTTCTGCGGTGGCGATGTCGTATTCATCGTTCAAACCATTGTCCTGGTTGTAATTCAACTCGCCGCAGATATCTACAGACCAGTTGTCGCAACCCGCGTTGTTTTTCAGGTCTTCGATGCAATCACTATAACCAGGCATGCGGCGAACCGTGAATGCAATACCGTTACAATTATCATAAGAACCCTGATTGAACGCAGAGGCCGGAACCCAGGTTACACCTGCAAATTTGCAAGCACCGGATGGTACATAGCAGTCGGTCGGGTCATCCGTACCAATGGCAACGGTGGTGAATTGTGTGCAGGTTGCTACCGGCGGAACATCATCTACCACCGTCAGATCAAACGTGCAGGAACTGATATTACCGCATACGTCTTCAGCCATGTAAGTTACCAGGTGCGTACCGATTGGCAGGCATGGGGTATTACCGTAACGGCCCAGGGTGTCGCGATTCCAGAAGTTGTTGCCCAGGAAGGTGGTCAGGGTAAATTGACCTGGGTTGGTAACATTATTTAAAGTATAGGTTGCAACCACCTGACCAGGCAGGTATTGGTCGTACACCGTAATCATAGCGCTGATTCTGCTGATACTGGAGCAATTATCCGTGATAATTACATCCGGCAGGTTTACCGTAGCGCAGCACTGAGCCGGGTTGGTAGATACCGTCATGTCCGAAGGGCAGGCAATTTCAGGGCCAAATTCGTCCACAATTTTGATTAACTGTATCCGAGTTCTCGGGTTGCCTGGGCCAGTTGGCAGGCACCAGTCAAACACCGTCCAGGTACGCAGGTATTTGCGCGTACCTTCACAGACATTAATCAGTTGGTCGGAGTAGGTCGCGTTGAGCTCGCAAAACGTATTGTTCGGGAAAATCGGGAAAACCAGACCAAAATCCTGGATGGATGGCACACCCGTGTAAGAAGGCGCCGGGCGGCCCTGTGCATCCTTCGGATAGGATTCATCGCACTGGATAGTAATATCAGCCGGGAAATCCACATCAATGGCATGGCGACGCTCGAAGTAAATGAACTGCTGGCAGGTAGAAGAGTTACCACTGCCATCGACTGCTCTCCAGGTTCGGATTACATAGGCGCTCAAATCGCCGATGCTGCCACAAGCCTGATCGAAGAATTGGTCAGTAAACGTCAGAGACGGCGTATAGCAGTTGTCGTCGACAAAAGGATATGCCTCCGTCTGAGAAAAATCCAGAGCGAGCAAATCTAACGGGTCGTAATCGGTGATCGCGCAGCTGATGGTAATGTCGCTGCATTCGATTTCGGGAGCCAGTTTGTCTTCTACATGCAACATGCCCCAGCAGGTATTGCCGTTGGGTGTTGCAGCATTTCTGACGCGTACTGCGAACGTTCTGTTCAGGTCGCCGGCATTCAGGATGCCCGCAACCCAGGGACCGTTGCCATAAGGCAGCGTACGGTCCACTTCGACGACGAGCTGGCCGTTGGGGCAACCGCCGCCCTCCAGGATCATATCGGGAAGCAAAGTAAGCGAACAGTCCTCGGCAAGAGAAATATTCACTAAGTCATTACAAATAAGCGTACACTGAGCGTTTGTGTTCGCTGCGGATGCAAAAATTACAACCAAAGCGGCAAACCAACTCAGTACATTACTGGAGAAAGTAGAATTTGCTTTTCTCATGAGATTAATTAAAACGTTAGATGAAAAAAATACTGTTTTTGAGTGTATTGCGCTTTTGTAAAACCGGCAAGGCTCATTAGCGCAAAATTAAGCAACCCGGATGTATTTGCCCAAAAGATTTTGGAATATTAAATCGGGAGCATCAACCGGAATATATTAGGTTTCAAAAACAATGCCGATCTGTTCAAACAGCGTACCATTGGAGGGGTAATTTTTTGCCAGAGATAAAAAAACTTAGACCAAATGGTGTTCAAAGGCAATTTTGATCAGGCTTGCGGTGCTGTTGACCTGTAATTTGCGCATGATATTTTTGCGATGGACACTGACGGTCTGATCGCTGATATAAAGTTGGCCTGCAATTTCTTTGTTGCTGAGTGCGTGGCCTATATGCCGCATAATTTCTATTTCCCGGCGGGTAAGTCCGTATTTTCCGGCAAACTGTTTATCGGGCAATCCATTGTTGCCGTTGTGCGACATGTTGTGCAATAGGTCCAATGCCACGCCTTTACCCAGGAAAGTATGGCCTTCAATCACCTGCTCAATAGCTTGCAACAGCTCTGCCTGCGAGCCTGATTTCAGCATATAACCATCTGCTCCGGCTTTAAAGGCCGCCTTCACTAAGCGCGGATCATCAAACATGGTCATGACCAGCACACGGGTTTGTGCTGAACCTTTTTTCACGGAAGGCAAGATTTTCAGGCTGTCCGTTTCCGGGAGGTTCAAATCCATCAGCAACAAATCGGGCCTGATTTGCCGCATCATATCCGAGATTTGCAAACCTGTTCGGGCTATACCTTGTATATTATAAGCAAATTTTCCACCGCCGGAACGGGACAAGACGGCTTGCAGGCCTTCCACAAAAATCGGGTGGTCATCAGCGACCAATACATCGAGGCAGCGCATGGATTGAAACAGTTGTTCAATGATTACATCAAACAATTACCATACCATAGTATTTTTTCATCATACGCGTCAGTCGAATTTAACAGACCTGGTCGCGGTCGCGGTACCGGCGGCATTGGTCACCGTAATATCCGTGCGATTATCTCCTTTGCGCAACACAGCCACCCACACCACTTTCCCGGTAGAGGGTGTAAACGTGAAGTCAGTCAGCGGCACATCGTTTATTTTGATACTGATCTGTTCCTTCTGGTCGATATGGCGCACATTGGCCACGACCGAGCTGCGCCCTTCGTTCGGATTGAACGGACTGACAGTGGGTTGCGAGGCCGATTCGATGGTTACTTCAGGTTTAGAGACGGTCGGCCCCGACGGCTTATAAGTAATATCTGTTTGCGCGTTGGCAGTTCCGCCATTGCTCTTTGCTTCCAGCTGCATTGTATTTTTACCTTCTTTCAGGTTCAGGTTAGCCGTAATGGTTCCATTGCGCGCATTGAACTCAAAATTTCTGAAATCCTGCCCGTTGAGCCTCAACTTGATTTGTGATTTGTCGCTCACATTTTTTATCGTTGCCTGCAGGCTGAAAGCAGGCGCCGTTACCGTTGCACCCGGATTTTTGGGAGCGACAAATGCCAGTTCAGGTTTTGGGGATGCCACCGGCCCCGGTGTTGCCGGCACATCGTATCGAATACCGGCAGATGCTTCCGCTTTACCGTCCGGCGTAGAAGCCTTCACAATAAAGGTATTAGCGCCGGGTTTCAGGAGCACGTTGGCGGAAAGGTTGCCGCCCCTGTCGAGGGTAAAATTGGTCACCGCAGACCTGTTGAACAATACCTCCACCTTTTTATCGCTGAATACATGGTCTACTTTGGCGATCAGGTTGAAATCGGGCTTGTTGGTAGCGCCTCTCTGGCCCTGCGGATTCGTGATCGTAACTACCGGCGGTTTGGCCTTTACGAATCGTACCGCAACGGTGGCTTCATCGGAGCCGCCGGTGGTGCGCGCAACGACGCGCAGGTTGTTGTTGCCTTCCGCAAAAGTTACTTTGGCACTGATCAGTTTGCGCTTGGGATCGAAGGTAAAGGGAACGGTCGCGCCGTTCACAAAGACCGTAACTTCACTGTTATTGTTTACGTTCGTTAAGTTGGCAGTCAAAGTGCCTTTATCAACACGTGTTTCCGAATTATTGGCCGGCGCAGTGATGGTCACCTTGGGCGACTTCGGGGCGGCGTACAGCAGTTTGACAGAGGCATTATCGCTACCGGCGCTGTTTCTTACCGTTATGGCCACCGTGTTTTCACCTTCCTGGAGCGTCAGATCGGCAGTGATCGCGCCGTTGTTCTGGTCAAAAGTGAAGGGTATGGTGCGGCGATTCAGTTCAAAAGTGATGTCGTTACGGGAACTGACAAATTGCGTGGTCGCGCGTACCCTCGTATTGGGTTGCTCGAAACCGGTGCCGTCGCGGGGTTCGGTGATGGTCACATCCGGTTTTTGAACAACCACGTTTTTGACGACAGTAGTCGAAGCCTCCCCTTCTCCATTGCGGTTGCGCGCCCGGATGGTGATGCTGTTAGAGCCGTTTTGCAAGTTCAGATCGGCGGATAGTTGGCGGGTGCGCGGGTCAAAAGTCACATTTCGCAGCACATTTCCATTGACATAAACGGTAATATCGTCCCGGTTGTCAACCTGTTCAACCGTTGCTTTGAGGTTGTAAGCAGATTGTGTGGTGCTTTCCGGGTTGCTGCGCGGCTGGGTAATACGCACCACCGGACGCTGACCTGACGGGGTCGTCGGGGTCGTCGGCGGCGGAGGTGGTGTATAGCGTTGATAAATCACTTCTATTTCATCGGAAGCGCGCCCGCCGGGCGTATTGGCTTCCACCCGGATGCTGTTGCGGCCTTCGCGCAATCGCACATTGGCTTCCAAACCTTCTGCAAGCGTGAACCGCTCTTCAGCGCCGTTGACCAACAGGCGGAGTTCGCGTCGATCTGAAACATATCTCAATTGGGCGATCAGGCTGATATTGTCGCGTTCGGTGGTGTAAGGCGAGCGCGACGGCTCCACGATGCGCACCTCGGGTCTTCCCATCGCCGGAGTCGAGGGCGGAGGCGTAACGGGCGACGATGGCGGTGGCGGCGCAGGCGAATAGCGATCTTCCAAAACAATAATCACCGTTTTTTCATCGCGGCCTGCCGGATTGGATGCTACGATGCGTGCCTCATTGCGGCCGGGGCGCAGGCGCAGGTCGGCTAAAAGTCGACCGTTATTGAAGGTAAACGGCTGAATACTGCCGTTCAGGTAACACGCTACATCGCTGTACGCGTGTACATTGTGTATCCTGGCCCGCAGGCTTTCATTGGAATAACTCGTCACGTACGGATTGGATCCGGGGTTAATAATTTCAATGCGGGGTGCGGCCACGCGGCGTTCGGGGCGGGTGATGTCCCAGCGCAAATGCAGGTTGGTGTAGTGCTGCCAGTCATTGTTGCCGGTGGCGGTGTTGTTATCCGTCCAGCGCTGGCCGTCAAGGATATCCGTGCGGCTGAAAGTGATCTTATGGCCAATACCGACGACAAAACGGGGCGACATCTGGTAGCCCAGTTCAAATCCTGCTCCAGGCATTATTCCTGCTTTCAGTGATTGCTCCGTGAAACCGTCGGCTAAGCTCTCGTATTTGCCGTCGCGCATATTTTTCAGATCGGCTAATACGATGTTTTTTGAATTTTCACTGCTGATTGTCAGATAGTTATATATCTGGTCGTTTGACAACTGGTCGGTTCGGGTGCGGTAAAAGTCCAGCCCTACACCGCCGAAAAGAGCGAATACAATGCCCGTTCGTTCGCGGAGGCGGTTAAAGGTCAGCACCCCTTCGAGGCCCAGTTCCCCCATCGAGTGGCGGTAATTATGGTACACAAAAGAGGAATCGTTAGGTGCCGATTTATCCAATACATAATTCAGCGAAGAAAGGTAGTTGCCGTTCAGGGCATCGTTTCTTTGTAAACCGAAAGAGCGAACGGCATCGGCACCGTAGCTGCGCGTAAAGAGTCCCCTACCCCGCAAATCGAAAGAAAAAATGCCACCCGGCCGATACAACAGGTTTTTACCCAGCGTCAGGCCTGCGCCCCAGCCATTGAACTGCGTGCGAACGTCCGAACTTTGATAGGCTAATCCGCCGTCTATTCCGAAAGTCCACCAGCCGCGTTCGCGGGTCGGAAAGTGAGCATTGGTTTGCTGGGCTGACAGTTGGGCGGCGCAAAGAACCAGGAACAGGTAGAGGGCAATTCGTTTCATATTGATGTGTTTTCGTATTTCTGACAGCAAGGTTCGGTATTTCAAACGGATTTTGAAAATGTAAAAAAGGTTTACATATAACAGTTTTAACAATTTATGGTACATCCTGCGAAATTTTACCTCATTTTTAGCCGGGGAAAGCCTCGTTGTTCCGGTATACCACCGCTATTTGCACCCATTTAATTTTTGTTTAGGATGGTTAAGAGAATGACCCGGCAGGGGTAATTTTAACGGAAGTTTGTCACTTTTGCCGCTACTCCGCTAAATTGACAAAGTAGCGCTACCTTTGCGCCGCTTTTTAACGGCCAAAAGCACACTAATAGACATTTTTCAGATGAGTGCCGACCTGTTCGGCCGACCTGTTCGGCAACCATCGCCGAACAGGGTTCGGCGGTACCTTGACCAGCAAATTGAAAAATATCTATTAGTGTGGGCCAAAAGTCTTAAACAAATGCAACCGAAAGAATTTCTGAAAAAACTTGGTCTCAAAACCAAAAACGCAGGCGCCTGGACGGGGCTTGACTCTGTACCCGGCAGCCGCCGTTATATCGACTCTTATTCGCCGGTAGACGGCGCATTTATCGGATCGGTCGGCATCACCACCCGCGAACAGTACGATACAGTCATCGCTTCTGCCGAGTCTGCTTTCCAGACCTGGCGCGAAATGCCGGCGCCCAAACGTGGAGAAATCGTGCGCCAGTTCGGCGACGTGCTGCGCCAGTACAAAGACCCGCTGGGTAGCTTAGTGAGTTATGAAATGGGTAAAAGCCTTCAGGAGGGTTTTGGAGAAGTACAGGAAATGATCGACATCTGCGACTTCGCAGTGGGTCTTTCCCGCCAGTTGTACGGCCTTACCATGCACTCCGAACGCCCTGGACACCGCATGTACGAACAGTATCATCCGCTGGGGATCGTAGGCATCATTTCAGCCTTCAATTTCCCGGTAGCCGTATGGTCCTGGAATGCCTGCCTCGCCTGGGTCTGCGGCGATGTTTGTGTGTGGAAAGCCTCCGAAAAAACGCCGCTTTGCTCCGTTGCCTGCCAGATTTTATTCCAAAAAGTATTGAAAACCAATAACTTACCGGAAGGCATCAGTTGTATCGTCAACGGCGACTATAAAGTGGGGGAATACATGACGAAAGATGCCCGGGTACCGCTGCTGAGCGCTACCGGAAGTACGCGTATGGGTCGCATCGTCGGTCAGGCCGTTGCGGGCCGTTTTGGTCGCAGCATCCTCGAACTGGGCGGCAACAACGCCATCATTATCACGCCTTCGGCCGATATGAAAATGGTGCTGACCGGCGCCGTGTTCGGAGCAGTGGGTACCGCAGGCCAGCGCTGCACCAGCACCCGCCGACTGATTATCCATGAAAGTGTGTACGAACAGGTGAAAACTACCTTAGCCAAAGCGTATCCGCAATTGCGCATCGGCGATCCGCTCGACCCGAACAACCATGTCGGTCCGCTGATCGACAAACAAGCCGTTGAAAACTATCTCCACAGCATCGGCGAAATCAAAAAATCCAAAGGTACATTCGTGGTGGAAGGCGGTGTGCTGGAAGGGCCAGGCTACGAAAGCGGCTGTTATGTGAAACCCTGTATCGCCGAAGTGGAAAACCACTGGGACATTGTGCAGCACGAAACATTCGCGCCTATTC
>Ga0163151_10009890_pt1 | contig 10228 bp, 11 predicted proteins | sample OliLakLV19MP5IB2_FD_145596 | JGI IMG/M metagenome (GOLD analysis project Ga0163151, IMG submission 145596) | Freshwater microbial mat bacterial communities from Lake Vanda, McMurdo Dry Valleys, Antarctica - Oligotrophic Lake LV.19.MP5.IB-2 | ecosystem: Environmental > Aquatic > Freshwater >... | reverse complement strand
GCACGTTGAGTGCTGGCTCCGTAGTAAGAGTCAGCAGGTACGCGCATGTCACCCATTGAGTCTCGCTCAATGCGAAATCGTTTCGCCATAGTTAACTCCTGCGGTTGCCCAGAAGCAGCGTTCAAAGCTGCTGTGGTGACATTGCCGCGTTTACTTCTAAATTGAATGACCGTGACCAAAACAAATCGTCAGGCATGGATTGCCGTTGCCCGGGAGCGCAGGCATCCTGCCTGCTTTGCTCCTTCACCACAGGAGAGAGAATTGTTCACCTTTAGGTTGTGACGCGCCAAAAGCAGGCAGGATGCCTGCGCTCCCGGGAATTCACCCTGCGCCGATAACCAATCTTCACAGCGTTAACTGCGTAGGGAGGCTTGCAACCGGTGATGGGGATGTATGGATGGGCGGCAGGTTAGTTCTGGAAGAAAAGGAAAAGGGCACTTAAACTACAGGTTCTTAAGAAGCTCTTTCAACACTCGCGCGCGCGCGCGAGTAATTCACGGTTCACTCCGGTGAGCGACCGCTTGTCATCAAAGTTGTCAAATGGTTTACATTATTGGCATGCAGCCTGCTTCTTATCGCTTGAAATCCATGGTCGGAATCCGCATGTTGGCGGAGACTACCGTCCTCATTGTTCTAATTTCGTTGCCAATTATCTTGTTGTTCACAGGCGAGTTTCCGAAGATGATTGTCCTCATCCAGGTGCTGGTTGTAGCTTGTGCGCTGGTTGCTCTACCTTTGCTGTGCGCTTATGGATTCATCACCTACAAGGTGGTGGTCGACTTGGATGGCCTCAGGGCTATTTCGGTATTTCGTAAGCAATTCATGGGCTGGGAGCAGATGCTGTCTTTGCGGTTGAAGACGGCATTCGGCTGGCGCCGATACGTAATCATGTCCGAGAAAGACGACTTGAGTTTTCCTGTCTTGCTCAGCAGCGTTGACGAACTTGTGGATCAAATACGCGCCAGGTTGCCCCGGGGGGGGCGGATGGCTGCTGTATCGGGGGCGAAGGTCTTTGCCCAAGACGCGTTCGGCGCCGCCGTCAAGATCGGCGGACTGATAGGCGGGGTCGCTTTTATTGTTTTGTTTTGGGCGTTTTTCGCCTATCTAGAAACGCACAAAACTGTCGGTGCTAAGCCGCCGGATCCTGCCGATGCAATCATCATTCTGGTTGCCTGTTTGCTGTTCACAGCGGCTATGTCTTTCCGCTCATTCAAGATTGTTATGATGCCGCAAATGGTATCAACGGATTCTAGCGGCGTGACGCTCAAGTCATGGTTCGGTCTCCAGCACTTCGCCTGGGTAGACCTGAAAACCATCGGCCCGCCTTTGTTTTTCCTACCTGAAGGAATCGTCGTGAAGACGACCAAAGGGGCTTACTTCATCGGCAATGAACTTGATGCCTTTGATGAGCTAGAAGAAGAGATGCGCGGACACTTACCGATTAGTTGAACGCGCCTGCAAAGAAACGGCGCACCATTTCTCGATGCATTTCAAAGGCGATATTGTCCGGCAACTCGCTTTGCTGAAAGACCTGTACCTCGCTGGCGTCGTCGCCAGCGACTGGTTCCCCAGCAGCTGACGTTGCCAGATAGAACATGATCACCACGTTGATGCCACGGCCGGGCGCACCGGCATCAACCAGTCTGGGTGCTCCTATCGTTACTCCGGTTTCTTCGAAAACCTCACGTGCTGCTGATTCTGCCGGATGCTCGCAGTTTTCGATGAAGCCGCCAGGAAGGCACCAATCGCCAATGAAGGGCTCGAATTTGCGTTTGACCAGAACCACTCCGCCATCCATGGGAACCAGAGTGGCTGTGACCGGTTTAGGATTGTCCCAATGAACGAAATCGCATACTTTGCTTTCGCAAACCAATCGCATACGTCCACCGATTTCGATGGTGCTTAACTGTAATCCGCAAAATGGACAGCTCTTCAAATTTTTCGTCTTGTGGTGCTGGGGTTATAAAAGAATGTAACGACGGACTTTCTTGACGTTATCACCGTATATTCAAGCAGATCGCGGGCTGTTCTTCGACTAGGCGCGCTGTCTTTGATCCAACAAATATTTGCCGACGACAAATGCGCTACAACATATAGCTTGCGGATCGGTCGACTGTTTATATGTCGACGAAATCCATCGCATGTCTAATGTGGAGCTGATGCACGTCAAGTAGTGATTCTAATATTACGCTTGTCTAGGCCGTGTTTAGTGCGGGCATGTTGAGAGCAGCGATATATCGGAAGCTTCGCATCGAGTCTAGGAATCCCCGGAGTCAACGCTATGAAATCCAAGAGGGCTGGTTACCTTCAGAAGGTTAACCAGAGCAGTAAGAAGACCCAGATCAAGACATTGGCTGTAGTTGTTAACTCAGTCTGCGACACGCAGGATGAGAAGACGGAACAGTCGGAATGCAACAACGGTGCTTGTCCTATAGCTTGGAAGCCGGTAGCGGCTGTCTTGCGCTAGCGCAGACTTACAAATAGATATTAAAAGGAGAGGGTTTGTTGACCCCCTCCTTTTGTTTTTTGTTCGTCCGCTTCGCCGGGCGAAAGGCGGACATTGCATTTAAGCTATCGTGACGTCATCGCAGAGGTAGACGTCTTGAATGGCATTGAGCAATGCGATGCCATCTTTCATTGGCTTCTGGAAGGCTTTGCGTCCGGAAATCAGACCCATGCCGCCAGCGCGCTTGTTGATCACGGCTGTTTTCACCGCATCCGCCAAGTCATTCTTGCCCGATGCGCCGCCGGAGTTGATTAGACCGATTCTGCCCATGAAGCAATTGACCACCTGGTACCGAGTCATATCGATCGGGTGATCGGTTGTGAGTTCGGTGTAAACGCGGTCGTCAGTCTTGCCGAACTTGAGGGCCTTGAAGCCGCTCGCGTTGGTTTCTGGCATCTTTTGTTTAATGATGTCAGCGCCCAGGGTTACGCCCAGGTGGTTGGCTTGCGATGTAAGGTCCGTTGAGGTGTGATAGTCGATGTCCGCTGTCTTGAATGCGGGGTTACGGGTGTAGCACCAGAGAATGGTGGCCATACCGAGTTCGTGTGCTTCTTGAAATTTTTGCGCGACTTCAACGATCTGACGCGTAGATTCCGGCGAACCAAAGTAAATGGTCGCGCCAACAGCTACTGCTCCCATTTCCCATGCTTGCTTCACGGTACCGAACAGGATTTGATCGAACTTGTTCGGGTAGCTGAGGAACTCGTTATGGTTGATCTTTACGATGAATGGGATCTTGTGGGCGTACTTGCGGGCGACTGAACCGAGCACGCCGAAAGTCGATGCAACTGCGTTGCAACCGCCTTCAATAGCCAACTTAACGATGTTTTCGCTGTCGAAGAAAATCGGGTTGGGCGCGAAAGATGCGCTGGCAGAGTGCTCGATGCCTTGATCTACCGGCAAAATCGAAACGTAGCCTGTACCTGCTAACCGTCCAGAATTGAGGATGGTCTGCAAGCTCAGCAGGACACGCGGTGAGCGGTCGCTATTTATCACCACGGTGTCAACGTAGTCTGGTCCTGGCAAGTGCAACATATCCTTAGAGATAGTCTTGCACTCGTGATCCAATAAGAATTTTGCTTGGTCGCCAAGCATCTTCTCAATATTATTTAGCTCTGTCATGACTGGCATAAACGGTGTCGATAGCCTCCGTCCTGGTCCGTTTGAAACTTTTTAAGGTTACAGGACTGGGGCTGATTCCTACTAATAGTCAGAAAAGCTCAATGTTTTGCTTAACCGAACACAGCAAAGGACGGCACCACGTGCCGCCCTTGCGATTGTTTTTGCAGACTTCCCTGGGTTGGGGAGGCGCCGGCAGCTAATTTTAGTGGACTGTGATTGCCTAATTGCGGCCGGTGCCTGGATTGAAGAGGGAAAGGGCAAGGTAGCCGACGAAGCCCAGCAGGCATACGGGGACCAATTTGGCGATTACGAGCACATTCATGTGGGTGCAAGCAAGGGCAATGACCAGAAGGATAACAAGCGGGGCAATGAGGGTCAAACCGACCGTCAGTTCAGCTGCTTGGACTTTTGCCGTGGCGCCAGCGGTGACCGTGGCTTGGGACGCGGCATCTCTGGCGGTCGACACTGATTCTGAAATTCGGGCTTGAGCCGCGGCGCGTTTTACTTCGATCCAGCTTGCTTGTGGAATTGGTGCTTCCACTGTTGGAGCTACTTGGACATTAGTAACGGATGCGACTGTCATGGCGTTCCTCCCGGCTGATGCAAAGAGAATACTTTTCGTTCGTGAGAGAAACGTGGCAGGCCTGTGGAATTTTCGTGGAATTGAAATTCTGATAGAGATCAGATTCACGATCAGATCTCTATGGTCTGGCAGGGGCTTTCGCGGCTGCAGTTGTCATCTGTGGGTGCGGCGGACGGCTGGATGTACCGCCACGCCGCACTGGTCTATTGCTTGGGGGCTGACCAGCCCCCTGGCTAATGGTCGTGTTGTGACAATTCCATGAGCACGCCACCGGTGGATTTGGGATGCACGAAGGCGATCTCCGCACCACCGGCTCCGATTTGCGGGTTCTCGTTGATAAGCCGCGTCTGGCATGCCTTGAGCTGCTCAAGCTCGCCGCGTATGTCTGTTACCTGGAAGCATATGTGGTGCAGTCCCTGACCACGTTGCCGCAAGAATTTGCCAACCGGGGTATCTGGGCTGAGAGGCTCAAGAAGTTCTATGTGGGTATTACCGGCATCGAGCTTGGCAACACGCACGCCTTGCTCTTCGATGGTTTCGATGCTGAGGCATTCCAGCCCAAGAGTGTCCTGATAAAACTTCAGAGACTCTTCTAAGTTCTCGACCGCAACAGCAATGTGATCGATGCGCTTCAATGCTTTAGGGACCGTATCCGGAGTATTTTTCAAAGAACTTGTGGAAGCCGTTGCCGACTCTGTAGATACTGAATTGGTCGTATTCCTGCCAGGTTGGCATCAACAGAGCACCACGTTCCACAATCCAGTAACTGTTGAACGGACCCCATTCTTCGCCGCGCCACTTCGGGTTGTAATAGTAGCGGTTCAATGCATCGGTCATGTTGACCGTCACGTCCTGATCGAGGACGAATGCCTGTCCGTCCGCTCGCAGTGGGAAGACGGTTGTTTCCCCGGCTGGTGGCACCAGTTTGTCCGGATTTGGAATCGGTGCTTGGGGCAAAGTCAGGGTTGCACGCTTGGCGGCGATCAACTGTTTGTCTAGCAGTTGTTGCATGTCTTGAGCAGACGAATCCCGACAAGCGGAAAGCGTGATCAATGCGACAAGAGGCAAGGCTAGAAGTCGACGGATCATTTGTTTCCTTTCTATTCAGAAACACGGAAAGCTGGGCGATCAGGGATATCAAGTGATTGGATGCGCCTAACCTTCCTCATCATACGTCCGTTTGAGCCATTTTGAAACCCGTTTTAATAGCAATTCTTAGATGCTTTCCATGAATCGGTTGCCATTAACCAAGTAAACTGCACAATATGCTGAATGCAGCTTGTTGTGCCGAATGTATGCCAAAGATATGCGGTGGGGGCAGGCAAGTGTATTGGTGCGAATTAGTTCGACTTTCTTTGTCAGGAGTCCGATAATTGGCATCGTGCGATCCACGGCTACTGTTGGGAGTGATGTAAAGCATGAGTCGGAATGACCTTCGAGCCTACCTGAGTTTGGCTGCCATATTGGCGGTACAGACCGCCAGCGCTGCAAGCGCAGAAACTTTGCCAATCAAGAAAATTAGTGTAGACGCGTCAAAGCAATTGGTTGTTGAGTTCGGCGGCACGGCCGGTAATTTCCCGTCTGCACCGCATGTTCTTGATTTGCCCGGTCCAAATCATCGTGTAGTGCTGGATTTTACCGACGCGATAATCGACAAAACCAGTTTGCCTTCCGCTGATGAACTGTCTGCTGCTGTTATACAAAGCCTGCCATTCGTCAAGTCCGTTCGTTATTCGAATCTTGAAAATGCCCCTGCACCGACTGCCAGAATCGTGCTGGATGTGCCGGAAGATGGCAAATTCAAGCCTCGTGTTGTGAAACTGGAAGAAGGAGTGATCACTATAAGTCTTGGTGAGGATTTGCCTGCCACCACATCTAGTGCTCCAGTAGTTACTCCGATTGCCGATGCCGTACCAACGCCAATCGGCGACGCAACAACCGCGGCGCAAGCTCAACCTGTCATGGACAACACTCCGGTGTCGTCTACGAATACCGCCGGCGCTGCTCCGGGCTGGGACTGGAGTGCAAATCAGAACTCCGCAGCGTCTGCTGACGCTCCGGTGTTGAAACCTGCTCTTGCTACTGACACCACGCCAACTGAAATTGCCGCTGCTCCGAGCGATAGCTCAACTTCGCCAATGGGACTTGCTCCTGATTCGGCACCAACTCCTGCTGCCGCTGCTCCGATTTCGGAAGTTACGGCTGAAGCTGTACCACCAAGTGCGGAAGCGCCTGTTGCTCCAGTTACAGAGTCCGTTGCGGAAACTTCGACTGCTCCGGTTGAAGCTGCACCAGTTGCTGAAGGCGACAAGAAATTGTTGTCGGTAAAGCGATACAACGCCGCTGTCCAGTTTCACCTTCAAGGAAAACTGCAGGAAGCGATCGTCGAGTACAAATCGGCACTGGTAGCGAATTCTGGCCTTGCTGAAGCTCATAGCAATCTGGGCTTGATCTATAACCAACAGCACAATTACGCTCAAGCGCTCGCGGAGTTCCGTAAAGCGCTGGCAATCAACCCCAAAGACGCTATCACGTACAACGGCATCGGCGCGGCGTTGAGAGCAGAAAAGGATTTGCTGGGCGCAATCAAAAATTGGCAAACAGCAGTTGCACTCGACAGCAAACTTGCCACTGCGCACTACAACTTGGGCACTGCTTACGAAATTCAAAAAGAGTATGACAAGGCCCTAACAAGCTACAGCTCTGCTGTGAAGAATGACTATCGCTTGGGCGAAGCCTACTATCGCATGGGCCTAATCATGGAACGCAAACGTCGTCCTGATGATGCCGCCGAACAGTTCCAGGAAGCTTTAAAAGTATCCGGCGATTCCGAATACAGCGAAGATGCACGGCAACGACTGGCCTTCCTGACCCAAAGCAAGAAGGGCAAGACCAAGTAAACAACAAGATACGTTGTAATTGTAGGGGAGGGGCTTGTCCCCTCCCTTTCTGCGTGGGTGAAATTGCATCAAATGTGGTGCCATGTAGATTATTTGCGTGTGATTGCGCAGAGCGTGTAATGGCGATCGAAGATAATCAGATAGCCGTGTTTGCCGTGCATTCCGAACTTAACGTATCGTTCGAACTGCGTGTTGTAGGAGCCGGCAAGTGCATCCGCTTGGTCTGAAGGCACCAGCAGTCTGAACAGTCCCAGTTCGCTTCCTGTTGCTGATTCTACGACTTCCGCAGTCGGTCCATAATCGTTGGGATCTTCGTATAACTTGATCCGGCAAAGCAGCTCCGTTTGGTCGCGAAACACTGTGTCGAAATTGTTGATCAGTTTGCGGTGGTATATCCGCAAACCCATGTACCAGATGAAAAGAAGGCCACAAGCGACTTCCAGCCCCTCGATTCCAGCAAATGTGACGAATAGCAGCAGCAGGACTATCAGTAAAGGCGTCTGTCGGCGGATCTCGGGCGCCTCTTTTGACCATGAGGTAATCGCTTCCACGAACCGCGAATCATCCGCGGTCGTCCGCGAATCATCCTCGGCCAGCGGTGGTTCGTGATTGTCAGGTACTAGATTTAGCAACTTTGAATTTTGCCAACGATGTTTGTGGTGCTTTTGCCAGGGACCAGCTCCAATAGTCGTATTTGTCCGCCGAATGATTCCACAGTTTTTGTCTCCGGTAGGCTGGAGACCGTATAGTCGGCGCCTTTGGCATAGATGTCCGGCTTGATTGCTTTCAATAATTCATCTGCTGTGTCCTCGGTAAACACTGTGACAAAGTCGACTGAACGCAAGTTCGCCAAAACTTCCGCCCGATCCATCTCACTATTTACAGGCCGCGTTGGCCCTTTCAGTTTGCGCACGGACTCATCACTGTTCAAACCGACTATAAGTACGTCTCCCAGTTGTCTTGCGGCATCCAGTACTCTCACATGGCCGACGTGAAGAATGTCGAAACACCCGTTGGTGACAACAATTCGCTTTCCAGCGGTGCGTAGCTCGTCGGCAACTCGCGCGAGGTCTTGACGAGCAAGTATCCTTGATGTGACCACAATCTTGTTCTCCATTTATCCACATTATCGCAAACCTGGGGTTTATGGGCTCGACGAGCTGCTCGTGTGGCCCGGCGTGCCGGCAGTCAAGTGTGGATCTCTACAAGCTGCGCTAGGCCTTTGCTAAAGCTTCAGACTCAATTCAGGTTCTAACAGGTAGCTGTAGTTGATATTGCCTATGAACGAGCGCTAGGTTTCACTGGTCTACTTGATCCAACTCTGCTGTGAACCCAAAACACCAGAAACCCCCAAATCCGCTGTATCTGTGAGTTCTTCAATCGTGTCGTCGACGCGTCTAGATACCACATGCGGTGACCTGGTCGTCAAGTAGATCTGCTCACGCACTTTTGCGTGCACTTCGATTCACCTTGCCTGGATTCGTCTGGGTGGGGCTTGTGCAACGGGTTTTCCGTGTGCATAACAAGACAAAGGACATCTTATGGCTCGACATCGAGTTATTCCTCACGATGACCTACAACACCCTGAACTCCGCGGAGTTATTCCGACTGACGATCCTCGCTACCCTGCGATTCGCCGCCGGAAGATTGAGACTTGGCTGATGACCCTTGGTGGCTTTGCAGCCATGGGTGGCATGGTCGTTCTCGCGTTGTGGCTCTTCAACTTCTCCTATCAACTTACATTCGGCTTCGGTCTAGTGTGGCTCCTTCTGCCGGTCGTCATGTGGTGGTTCTGTGCGCAAATCGCGCTCAAGATGACCAAATCGACGCCGGCTGACCCGAGCAATCCCAAGCACAAGCGTGTTCTCGATTGCGTCGATCGCGTCTACGCCAAGAGCGGCATGAAATTCAAGCCGCCGGTTTACTGCTCGGCTGACCCGAGGCCGAACGCCTTCGCCACCGGTCCAATTCATCGCAAGGCAGTGGTTGCCTTCACCGAAGGACTGCTTGAGTGCGGTATGACGGATGAAGAAATCGAAGCCGTCTTCGCGCATGAGTTGGGTCACGTCAACAACTACGACGTCGGCATCAACTCGATGATCGCCGTGCTGTCGTCGCTGTTCTTCCTCATCGTCGAAGCCGGCGTGCGCAGCCTGCTCGGTACGATCGATTTCTTCAAGCGCTTGGTGGGCATTAAGCCCGAAACGAAGTTCCTTCCCGGACTGATCACTAACATCATCATGTATGCGGTGTTCTGGTTCTGTGGCAAGATCACAAAAGTGATTCAGTTCTTCGTTGTGCGTTCGCGCGAATCTGGTGCTGACGCTACAGGCGCGTACTTCACCGGCAATCCCTGCGCCCTCTCAACGGCACTGCAGAAGCTGGTGGCCTACGCATCGAAGAATCGACCTGCCGGCCGGGAAGCCGAGATGTATCGGGCGTTCCGCACGATCATGATCCTCGACCCGATCTTCGACACGCTCGCTCCCGAGCCGCAAGCTAGCGGTCTTTGGGCTCGTATTAAGCAGATCTGGCGCTATCTTCAGCTGACTCATCCTCCCGTGCCGGAGCGCATAGCTCAGCTGGAGCGGATGAACGGCGGCAAGTGTCCGCGTATCTAAGAATCCGGTTCAGCAGTGGCTTGAATCGTTTCACGCCACACGCTTGGCGGCAACTTGCCGCACGGGTGATAGCACCCAACACCTGGAGGGAGGCACCAAATCTGGTGCCTCCCTGCCACCAACAGGAAATAGAATAATGAGCAAAACCGAACCCAGCCGCACCAGCATTCGTCCCTTCGGCTATTGCCGGTCCGCCAGTCCGGAATCCGTCGAGCTGACCGTCTACCAACAGGGTGGATTGGCAGTTGTTCGCGAACAGCGGCGCGTCGCTCTCAGCGGCGGCCCCAACCAGGTTTATCTGGAAGGGCTGCCCACGGCCTATGAACTCAATAGCCTCACCGTCCTGGACTACCAGGGCGAAGGTGAGCTTTCGCTCGGGCCGGTCAGCTACCGCGCTGCCAACCTGGACAAGAACCGCATCTTGCAGGGCTCGATCGAAAGCCGCGTTGTGGTCAAGGAAATCGCCAACAACGGGCGGGTGACCAATGTCTTCGGC
>Ga0163151_10009882_pt1 | contig 10232 bp, 14 predicted proteins | sample OliLakLV19MP5IB2_FD_145596 | JGI IMG/M metagenome (GOLD analysis project Ga0163151, IMG submission 145596) | Freshwater microbial mat bacterial communities from Lake Vanda, McMurdo Dry Valleys, Antarctica - Oligotrophic Lake LV.19.MP5.IB-2 | ecosystem: Environmental > Aquatic > Freshwater >... | reverse complement strand
CGCTATGGATTAAACTAATCATACTAAGAATGAAATATACATTGCAATATAGATTCGATCAATTTTGTGTTGTTTTGAGATTAACAGCAAGCCCTATATAAGCATTGCTACAAATGTAAATTTAGCTGGTGGTCAACCAATAAGTATGGCAAATTTAAAAGAACTACGAGCTTATACAAAAAAATACAAAATTCGTGTCATAAATGCTATGACCAGACTAGCCGAGAATGCATTTTTTATACAGAAAAGAGAAAAAGGGTACGAAAAAAAATCAATCCAACAAATTGTGTTAGAAATATGCTCATTGACAGATGGGGCAACGATGAGTGCAAAAAAAGACGCATTAGTTAACTTAGGTGGATTTATGGCTACCAATGAATGGGATGTGTATGAGGAGGCTAGAAATTTAGTAGTAGTATATGAAGGACTTCATACATACGGAGGACTAGCCTAAAGAGATATGGAGGCAATCGCTGTAGGCATTGAAGAAAGCTTAGATGACAATCATCAGGTTGAATATTTAGGACAAAAAATGATGAGTTATTATATTCCAATAGTAAGACCAATTGGAGGTCATGGAATATTTGTGGATGCAAAAGCCTTTCTGCCACACTTAACACAAGACCAATTCCCAGCCCAAACATTAGCAGCTGAAATATATTTAGATTCTGGTGTAAGAACAATGGAAAGAGGCGTTGTATCTGCTGGTAGAAAATCAAATGGGGAAAACCACTATCCAAAACTAGAACTCGTTCGTTTTACTAGTCCAAGAAGAGTTTATACTCAAGCTCACATGGATGTAATAGCAGAATCGGCTTCTGAAGTATATGAAAAACGAAAATCATTTAAAGGTTTAAAAATGATTTATGAACCAAAGTATCTAAGATTTTTTCAGGCGAAGTTTGAAAAATTATAAAATTATACCGAACATCCTCAAGAGAAATACATGGGACAAAGGGTGTACAAAAAAGGCCACTCAATGCGAGCGGCCTTTATATATTAAAATCTGGTTTAATTCTTATTTATTGTCACGACGACGGTCTCCGCCTCCTTGGCCTCCTTGACCACCTCCACCTCCACGGCGTTCGCGGCGTTCACCACCTCCGCCACCTGGGCGACGGTCTCTGCGATCACCTCCACGGTCGTTGCCGCCACGGTTCTCGCCACCTGGACGGTTGCTGCTAGTCATACCAATATTAGGGCTAAGGTCACGTTTGCCAAGCACTTCGCCACGGCAAATCCATACTTTCACACCTATTTTTCCATAAACGGTTAAGGCTTCGCTCAATGCATAGTCAATATCGGCCCGAAAGGTATGCAACGGTGTACGTCCTTCTTTGTACTGCTCGCTACGGGCAATCTCTGCACCACCCAAACGACCTGATACCATTACTTTGATACCCTCAGCACCCATACGCATGGTTGACGAGATAGACATTTTAACGGCACGCTTAAAAGATACCCTTGCCTCTAATTGCTGGGCAATAGAATCGGCTACTAACTTAGCATCCAACTCAGGGCGTTTTATTTCGAATATGTTTATTTGAATATCTTTTTTGGTCAGCTTTTTAATTTCTTCTTTGATCTTATCCACTTCAGCTCCACCTTTACCAATAACGATACCCGGGCGGCTTGTGTGAACAGTGATAATAATACGCTTAAGGGTACGCTCGATAACGATGCGGGCAATGCCACCTTTCGCTATACGGGCTTTCAAATAATTCCTAATTTTCTCGTCTTCGAGCAATTTTTCGGCAGCATTGCGGCCACCAAACCAATTTGAGTCCCAACCTTTGATGATTCCAAGCCTGAAGCCTACGGGGTTAACTTTTTGTCCCATGTATTAATTATTATTATCGGTTATTTCTTCTGTTGTTTCGTCTTGTACTACTACTTCGTTGGCGGCAGCTACTTTGCTATCCACTATTAAAGTGATATGGTTAGAGCGTTTGCGAATTCGGTATCCGCGTCCTTGTGGGGCGGGTCTCATACGCTTGGCCATGGTACCACCATCAACATATACTGTTTTCACAAACAGCTCGCTTTCTTCAACGCGGTTACCTGGGTTCTTTTGTTCCCAGTTAGATATGGCAGATTTCAATAGTTTCTCAACGTAGTTGGCATATATCTGCCTGTTGTTAAACTTAAGGGTATTTAATGCCCTTTCCACCTTTTCGCCCCTGATCATGTCAACAATCAACCTCATTTTACGAGGCGATGTGGGGCAGTTATTTAATATTGCTACAGCTTCCATTTTAATGTTTTGTCAATTAGCTTTTCTTTTCTGGATGTGATTTGAATGAGCGGGTTGGAGCGAATTCGCCCAATTTGTGTCCCACCATATTTTCTGTTACATACACAGGTATAAATTTGTTACCATTATGCACGGCAAATGTTTGCCCTACAAAGTCTGGAGTTATCATGGTGCGGCGTGACCAAGTTTTAATCACCGATTTCTTTTTCGATTCAATCAAAGCCATTACTTTCTTTTCAAGCTTGATGTCGACGAATGGTCCTTTTTTAAGTGAACGAGGCATAGTGTTTAGTTATATATATTATTTTTTACGGCGATCGATGATATACTGATTTGAAGCTTTTTTCTTGTTACGAGTTTTGTAACCTTTTGAAAGCAATCCTTTGCGTGAACGTGGGTGTCCACCTGAAGCACGGCCTTCGCCACCACCCATCGGGTGATCCACAGGGTTCATCGCTACTGGTCTTGTACGGGGGCGGCGGCCTAACCAACGAGAACGACCAGCTTTACCACTGCGTTGTTGGTTATGGTCGGAGTTAGATACTGAACCAATGGTGGCCAAGCAAGTAACCAAAATCATACGGGTTTCGCCAGAAGGCAGTTTCATGGTAGCATAACGTCCGTCGCGGGCAAGTATTTGTGCATACCCACCAGCACCACGAGCCATAATACCACCTTGGCCAGGCCTAAGTTCTACATTGTGAACAATAGCTCCCAATGGCACTTCTGACAATGGCAAGGCATTGCCAATATCGGGGGTTGAACCTGGACCGCTCATTACGGTTTGCCCTACTTTAATTCCAGCAGGAGCAATGATATAGCGTTTTTCACCATCGGTATAGGTTATCAATGAAATAAAACTAGAACGGTTTGGATCGTACTCTACTGTGTTAACAATAGCTTTTTCACCATGACGTTCGCGTTTGAAATCGACAATACGGTATCTTCTTTTGTGCCCACCGCCTATGTAACGCATGGTCATTTTACCTGAATCGTTACGTCCGCCTGACTTTTTCAGGTCAACAACTAACGATTTCTCTGGTTTACTAGCAGTAAGCTCTTCAAATTTTAGAGCTACTTTATGCCTAGTACCGGGTGTTATTGGGTTATATCTTCTAACTGCCATTGCTGTAATTAAATGTTAGCGTAAAAATCTATTTCTTGACCATCTTTCAAAGTGATGATGGCTTTCTTAAAGGCTGCTTTTTTGCCATGAACAATGCCTGCTTTGGTATTACGCGATTTGCGTTTGCCATTGTAAACCATTGTGTTTACACGTTCTACCTCTACTGCGTACATCGTAGTAATAGCTTTTGCTATTTGGTCTTTGCTGGCATCACGGGTTACTATAAAGCCATATTTGTGAAGCTTGTCAGTAATCTTCTGCTGCTTTTCTGTAACCAGTGGTTTTATTAATATATTCATCTTAGTCTTTCTTTAAAAGTTCTTCAATTTTCTTTACCGAGCCTTCCATCAAAATAACGGTTTGGCAGTTCAATAAATCATAAGTGTTGATATCGCCAGCTGACACAATTTTGCCTTTGGGAAGGTTTCTGCCCGATAGGTATATATTCTTATTATAATCGTCGGTAACAAATAGGAATTTCTTATCGGCCAAGTTCAAGTTCGTAATCATTTCAGTAAAGCTCTTTGTTTTGGGAGCATCGAAATTGAATTGTTCAATTACCGTGATACCACCATCTTTAGCTTTAGATGATAATGCTGATTTACGGGCCAAGGTTTTTACTTTCTTGTTCAATTTAAAATGGTAGTCACGTGGGTGTGGGCCAAAAATCCTAGCACCACCAACTATAGTTCCCGATTTGATAGAACCCGCACGAGCACCACCTGTGCCTTTTTGACGCTTCAATTTTCTGGTAGAGCCCGACATTTGTGAACGCTCTCTTGAGCTATGTGTTCCCTGTCTTCTGTTAGCCAAAATTTGTTTCACGTCAAGCCACATCACGTGTTCGTTTGGTGCAACACCAAATACTGTTGAATCCAAGTTGGCTTTACGACCGGTTTCAGAACCGCCGATGTTATATATACTAAGTTCCATTTTATTTTTCTATTAAAACGTATGAACCATTGGAACCTGGTACCGAACCTTTGATTACCAATAGATTATTTTCTTTGTTGATTTTAAGCACCGCAAGGTTGGTCATTTTTACACGGGTACCTCCCATACGTCCTGCCATACGCATTCCTTTGAACACACGGGATGGATATGATGATGCACCTAATGATCCAGGAGCACGAAGGCGGTTATGTTGACCGTGAGTAGCTCCACCCACACCTGCAAATCCGTGGCGTTTTACAACACCTTGGAATCCTTTACCTTTTGTATTTGCGATTGCATCCACAAAATCACCTTCTACAAATAAGTCAACGGTAACAGTATCTCCCAAGCTCATAGCTTGATCGAATTGAAACTCAGCAACTTTCGATTTAGGGCTAGTTTTAGCTTTGGCAAAATGGCCTGCCATAGGCTTGCCTGTATTCTTAGGTTTGGCTTCACCAAAACCTAATTGAATAGCTGCGTAGCCATCGATCTCTACAGTTTTTACTTGCGTTACCACACAAGGGCCGGCCTGTATAACCGTGCATGCATGTTTTTTCCCTTCGGGGGTAATAACACTGGTCATGCCTATTTTCTTTCCTATTATTCCTGACATTTTCGTATGCTAATTATCAAACTTTAATTTCTACATCAACCCCACTGGGCAATTCTAATTTCATTAACGCATCCACGGTTTTGGAGGTGGAACTGTAGATGTCCAATAAACGCTTATAGGAGCATTGTTGGAACTGTTCGCGAGCCTTCTTGTTAACGTGAGGGGAGCGTAAAACGGTAAATATTTTCTTGTCAGTTGGCAATGGTATAGGACCACTAACAATTGCACCGGTAGATTTAACCGTTTTCACAATCTTCTCTGCAGACTTGTCAACCAAGTTGTAGTCGAAGGATTTGAGTTTTATTCTGATTTTTTGTGAAACCATTTTGTTGTTATTTCTTAATTATTTTTAGCTCTTTTTCCCGTTTATCTTAGCCAATACTTCTTCCGCAATATTCCTCGGAGCATCAGCATAGTGATCGAATTCCATAGTTGACGAAGCACGACCAGAAGTAATGGTACGCAACTGTGTTACATATCCAAACATTTCTCCCAAAGGTACTTTTGCTTTTACTACTTGCGAACCTGCACGTGAGTCCATACCATCTAGTTGGCCACGACGTTTGTTTAAGTCACCTATTACATCTCCCATGTTTTCTTCGGGAGTAAGCACTTCTATTTTCATAATAGGCTCAAGTAATACAGGTGATGCTTTACGACAAGCTTCTTTAAATGCAATACGTGCACACAATTCAAATGACATTGAATCCGAGTCAACTGCGTGGAAAGAACCGTCGAACAAACGGACTCTGATATTCTCTACAGGATAACCTGCAAGTACACCATTGCTCATTGCTGAGGCAAATCCTTTTTGAACAGAAGGTATATATTCTTTAGGTATTGCTCCACCTACAATCTCGTTGATGAATTCCAAGCCTTTTGTTTCAGCAGTAGGAGGCATTAATTCGAATTGTATATCGGCAAATTTTCCACGACCACCTGTTTGTTTCTTATACACCTCACGATGTAAAACTGGCTGGGTGATGGTTTCCTTATAGGCAACCTGAGGGGCACCTTGATTAATTTCTACTTTAAATTCTCTACGTAAACGATCAACAATAATCTCAAGGTGAAGCTCGCCCATTCCCGAAATAATATTTTGTCCTGTTTCTTCGTCGGTGTGAACTTTAAAGGTTGGGTCTTCTTCGGCCAATTTCGCTAATGATACTCCTAGTTTGTCCATATCTGCCTGAGTTTTGGGCTCAATGGCTAATCCGATAACGGGTGCTGGGAAATTCATGGCTTCCAAAATGATTGGATGCTTTTCGTCGCACAAGGTATCACCAGTTCTGATATCTTTAAATCCAACAACGGCTCCGATATCGCCTGCTCCCAATTCCTCAATAGAGTTTTGTTTATTAGCGTGCATTTGGAAAATACGTGAGATACGCTCTTTGTTACCACTGCGGGTATTATATACATAAGAACCTGCAGCAAGGATACCACTATAAGCTCTGATAAAAGCCAAACGGCCCACAAATGGGTCGGTAGCAATTTTGAATGCCAATGCGGTGAAAGGTTCGCTGAAATCAGGTTTACGTTGTACTTCTTTTTCAGTATCGGGATTAATTCCTGTTACGCTTTCACGATCGAGCGGGCTGGGCATTAATTCCATTACCAAATCGAGCATGGTTTGTACTCCTTTGTTTTTGAAAGATGAACCACATACCATGGGAACGATTTTCATATCTAAACAAGCTTTTCTCAACGCGTCCAATATTTCACGTTCTGTAATACTTGCTGGGTCGTCAAAGAATTTCTCCATCAAATGGTCGTCGTACTCAGAAACTGCTTCGAGCAATTTTCCACGCCATTCTGTTGCTTCTTCAACCATATCGGCAGGAATGTCGATGGTTTTATAAGTCATACCTTTATCCTGCTCGTTCCATATCATACCGCGGAAGTTGATCAAGTCAACCACACCTGTAAAATTATCTTCGGCACCAATAGGTAACTGTAATGGGATAGCATTGCTGCCTAACATTTCTCTTACTTGTTTTACAACCATCAAAAAGTCGGCACCGGCACGATCCATTTTGTTTACGAAACCTATACGGGCTACGTTATAGTTATTGGCCAAACGCCAGTTTGTTTCCGATTGTGGCTCAACACCATCAACTGCTGAAAACAAAAACACCAAACCATCAAGTACACGCAATGAACGGTTTACCTCAACGGTAAAATCCACGTGACCTGGAGTGTCGATAATATTAATATGATATTGTTTTGTTTCGGGGATAGATTTACCATCAACAAGTGGGTAATTCCAATCAACTGTGGTAGCAGCAGAAGTGATTGTGATACCACGTTCTTGCTCTTGAACCATCCAATCCATAGTGGCGGCTCCATCGTGAACCTCACCAATTTTATGATTTACACCAGCATAGTATAATATACGTTCGGTAGTGGTAGTTTTACCCGCATCGATGTGGGCTGCGATGCCAATATTACGGGTATATTTTAAATCTCTTGACATTTTCTTGATTAGGCTCTAAAGTGTGAGAATGCTTTATTGGCTTCTGCCATTTTATGTGTGTCTTCTTTCTTTTTTACTGAGGCTCCTTCACTTTTTGAAGCGGCTATAATTTCGGACGCCATACGCTGGGCCATCGATTTTTCGTTACGCTTGCGTGAGTAGGCAATCATCCATTTCATACCCAATAATATCTTACGCTCAGGACCTACCTCAACAGGTATTTGGAAGTTTGCACCCCCTACCCTACGGGCTTTGGTCTCAACTGAAGGCATTACATTGTTTAATGCTTTTTTCCAAACATCAATTCCACGTTCCTGTGTTTTACCTTCTACTATATCCAATGATTCATAGAATATTTTAAAGGCTAAACCTTTTTTGCCTTCCCACATCATGTGGTTTACAAAACGAGTTACCATAACATCGTTGTATTTTGAATCGGGCAGGAGGATGCGTTTTTTGGGTTTCGCTTTTCTCATCTTATTGCTACTATATTATTGATGTTTGATTAATTATTTCTTTTTTGTTGGTGCTGCGGCTGCTCCAGCTTTTGGACGTTTCGCACCATATTTAGAACGACGTTGACGGCGGCCATCAACACCTGCAGTATCAAGTGCACCACGAATAATGTGATAACGCACACCTGGTAGATCCTTAACCCTACCACCACGTATTAATACGATGCTGTGCTCTTGCAGGTTATGGCCTTCGCCGGGTATATAGGCATTTACTTCATTACCATTGGTAAGACGCACACGGGCTACTTTGCGTAGGGCCGAGTTTGGCTTTTTAGGAGTGGTTGTGTACACACGGGTACAAACACCTCTGCGTTGGGGGCAAGAATCAAGGGCTGGAGATTTAGACTTCTCGGCCTTACTCTCTCTGCCTTTTCTTACTAATTGTTGGATGGTTGGCATTCTATTTTATCAGTTTTAAAAAACGGACTGCAAAAGTAGGCATATCTACCGAAACTACAAACGGGGCAATAAAAATTTTTTTTTAGTGGGTAGAAAGAATTTTTAAAGTGGCTAAATGCTTAAGAAATAGCATCTTTTTACGGTTGGTGAAATCCGCAACCATGGGCAGAAAAAGAAGATAGTGCGAATTTTTTAAAATGGGGTCGGTAGAATCGGTTCAGATGTTTACCAGAAATAAAATTTAATTGCATTTGAAAAAAATGGGCAAGTGCACAATTTTTTTTGAGATTTTGAAGAAACCAAAATTCTGACCTAAGCCAATTATTCACTCACAACTTTTTCGCTCGCAATTATATTTCCTTTTGCATCCACAAATCGCAATAGGTACAAACCTGATGGTGCTTCATTAAAAAGTATTGTAGTTTGTTTTGATGATGATGTACATACTATTTGGTGCAAGCGTCCCTTTAAATCATATACTTCTATTGAATTAATTCCGTGCAAATCATTAATTACAATTTGGTTTTGGAATGGGTTTGGGGAAACTGTAGGTATATTTGCTAATGCTGCTTCACTTATTGGCACCGCCATAGTAGTGCATTGCGGGCTAATTTCCGTATTAATAACCGTATAGGTCATCCCATACAATGTATTGTTTTTATATTCCGATATTTTGATGCACCAGAGGTACTTTCCTTTCGAGTTTTGCACAGATGCTCCTGAGTCGATAACTGCTTGGCCAGAAAGCGAATCTAACTTGAGCGTAGTAGTTGAACTAAATGGAGCAGAAAGTGAATACCCCGGATAATAGATAACCTCTCGAATATAGGAAGGGTCGAATGGTGGAACCATTGACGGGATAATTAGCTCTGGACGGGGTTTCGGAGAATTTTTATCGCCAATGGCTATGGGTATAATTGATTCGTATTTCAATGAATCGCTATCGATATCTGTGGCACGGAAGCTAAAGCTTTGGGGCATCTTTGGTATCCATACAAAATTAACTGGCAATCTATCCATTATGGGAGAACTATTGCAAAGACTAGAATTTTTCATATATGCATAAAAGCCCATGCCTTGGTCGTATGCAATGTTTTTGTATTGTGATACGCAACATCTTCCTGCAAAAAAAGCATACTCTTTGCCAGAATCCAGATCAACATAGCTTTCATAAATCCCCTCTGCATAACAACTAGCTAATAATGTGCACTTCCAGAAGGTATCAGTGTTTGATAGTTTATGGTCTCTTATCAATAACGCAGTATCAATAGTATTCAAACTATCATTGTGATAAACACCTATGTAAATATCATCATCGAAGGTTGCATTAGAAGTCAGATTGCAGTCGCGATACAATTTGACTGTGATTAAATATCTTACTTTGCTGCCATTATTTAGTGTGCCAACATATTTATAGCCTAGAGAGCCGCCGACAATATGTGTAGCATTGCTATTTATTATAAACAACAAAAGAAAAATTGAAAGTATTGTTTTTCTCATTGGTAAATATACTTGCAAAAGCAAGATGGTTTTGTTTAGGTTGTTTTTATATAAGTTTTTTCGGAAATTCAGGACAAAAAATCAAATCTGTTATCCCCGTATATATCAATTTTCAACGGATCCAGTGTTAAAATAATTTTTTTTCTTTCAATGCCAATAATTCTCCGCTATTTATAAAAGGTTTTATAACTATTTTTTCTATTTCCACATCCTTAAAAACCAATTCTATAAAAAATGGTACAACACTTTTGCACTTATTAATTTTGGGAATGTTTCCGCTTCAAATTCATTATAATAAGAATAGACCTCTTTCATAATTCAAATAAGAAAAGCCAAATTATAACGGACACTTTATTTTATTGTAGTATCGCTCGCCGCGAACTCCGATAACTATCGGGGCTTCCTTTTTACAC
>Ga0163151_10009872_pt1 | contig 10238 bp, 16 predicted proteins | sample OliLakLV19MP5IB2_FD_145596 | JGI IMG/M metagenome (GOLD analysis project Ga0163151, IMG submission 145596) | Freshwater microbial mat bacterial communities from Lake Vanda, McMurdo Dry Valleys, Antarctica - Oligotrophic Lake LV.19.MP5.IB-2 | ecosystem: Environmental > Aquatic > Freshwater >... | reverse complement strand
TCCACCACCCCTCGATCACAGAAGCGCTCTCAGAGGCTCCCAGGAAGCCGTCCGCGATTACGGGTTTCTTGCCAGCGCAGGGGAAAACCTTCCACCCGTTCGCGGCGTAGACGAGCGCAGCATCCAGCATCGGCGTCGTCGAGCGCGGCGGCTCGGGGCCGTCCTCGTCGCACCATGTGCCCCACGTCGACGGTAGCCAATTCACGGCTGGCCATCGAACTCGGCGAGGCGTTGCCGCTTTGATTCCTCGGCGAGGAGTTGGGCCGCGGACTTGCCGTTCGTCGTCGCGAAAAGACCGCCTTCCGCGGTGTCTTCCCACCGACGCTGGTTGCACCACGTCGAGAAATTCGGAACAGCGGCGCGGAATTCCTTGCTACCGCTGGCCTCGAAGGCGCGTTCCTCGTCGCCGTACCGTTTTGCTGCCGCCAAAGCGAGGTCGTAGGTCGCCTGAGTCGTGACGTGCTTCCGAAGGGCTTCGATGCCCTTCGCTTTTGCCTTCTTGCCAGGGGAGGCTTCGTAGATGGCCTCGAAGTCGAAACGATCGCCCCCTCGCGGAGCGTCTTTATCTTGTTCCTGTTCCTGTTCCTGTTCCTGTTCCTGATTTGGCATACCGTTTGGCAAACCGTTTGGCAAACCGTTACCGCAACCGTTTCTGAATGCTTCGGCAAACCGTTCCCCTAACGGTTCTAACTCATTCAAAAGAAAGGAATATGCCTCAGTCTTTAGCGCGCACTCCGGTAGTTCATCCCATGCGCTGGCCCAGCCTTTTACGACGTTCGGATTGGCTGGCGGATCGTACCTGATGGCCCTCGGAATGAAGACCAAACCAGAGGTCCAATCTGCCTTTGCCATACCGTTTCGAGACAGTTCGGCAAACCGTTCCCCTAACGGTTTGGGTAACCATTCCAGCCCGCGTGCGAGAGTCTCCGGGAACGCATGATACAGGCCCGGAATTGACGTCGTGTATGGGTTAGTGAGCAGGTACACCCAGAGGTCGCGGGCGTTCGGCTGTGGCGCGGACAGCGAGCGGAACTTCGCGTCGTTCCACATGCGGACGTCGATCTTGCGGTAACGGCTCACGCGGCCGCATCCATGACGACGAGCGACGCGACGGCCTGCACAAGCGCTTCCGTGGGGTCCGCATCGAAGGCCGCGCGCCGCTCCAAGATGAGCCCGAGGGCCCGCGCGAGGACGACATGGTCTTCGTATCGCAGGCGACCCGAGAAGCGGATCGCAGTGATCAGTCGGTCGGTATCGTTCGTGTCCACTACCCCACCCCCGCCAGCTTGCCGCCCTGTGCGAATAGGTCACCCTGTGCGCCGGATAGGCACGCTGGCGAAAACCAAATACGCTCCCGCTTGCCGTTGCCCGATTGCTCCGCGGCCTGCGCGCCGTAGCCCGCGCCTGCCGACCAATTGAGCGTCTCCCACTCCCTCGGCATCTCGTGTTCGCCCTCGTAGCCGCATAGCGCGATTCGCATATCTGGCCTCTTGCCGTTTTCGATTGCCCACGCGCGAACGTCATGCGCGACGCTCAGGTCATCGACGCGATATAGATTCGCACAGCGGTCAGCCGTGTCGGCGTATGGCGGGTCGAGAAAAACAGCGGTCATGCCGTGCCCGAATGTCACTGACGGCCCGAGCACGCGCGACCAATCTCCAGAGCAGACCCTCGTCCGCTTTAGTCGCTCGGCGAGCGCTCTAAACCACGGGACCAGTCTGCTATTTAGTGATTCGGTTTGCCCGTTGTCGCCAAGATGGACCAGTTTGCGATTGACGCCTTGCCCGTTGTTGCGAAGCTGGACCAGTTGGCGATTGACGCCTTGCCCGTTGCTGCCAAGATGGACAAGTTTGCGATCATCATTAACCCACCACGGCCCGTTACCGGAGCAGAAACCGGAACCAATCCAACAAGAAAGACCCCAGGCCCACCACCCCGCGATTTTAGCGTCGTGGTATTCCGGGTCGCCCTCAAGGCTAGGACGCAGTGACTCGCGCTGCTGCAACAGCCAGACGTGCCGGGCGTGCAAATCGTTTTCATTTACCGGGTTGTCCGCATACTCAGCAACTGCGTCGGGCGACAGCTTAGTTGCCCGCCAGAAATTAGCCACGTAGCCGTCGAGGTCGTTTATCGTCTCATTGCCCTGCGGGTCGGGCCGGCCAAGCAGGCAAGCGCCCGAGCCAAAAAACGGTTCGACGTAATTGTTCACGGCGCCAAATCTCGCCCAAGCGTCCTTGGCGACGCGACGCTTTCCGCCGAACCAGGGGAACGGAGCGGATAGCGTCACTGTGTGACCCTCATGGCTCATGCTCGCCTCGCAGGGCACGTCAGCGCGTTGTGCCCCGAACCGCCGCAGGTCGTGCAGCCGGCCATTGGCAACATCTGCCGGCAGACTTCGCACCGCTTGTCTTTGCCGCAGGTGCGCGCGTCGTGACCGACCTCGCCGCAAGCGCGGCAGTGCTTCGGTCGATGGCCGCGAGAGTTGCGCGGGCCATCGTAGGGGAGTCGTGCCGTCGTCATGGCGTGACCCCCAGTGGGTTGCAGTCCTGCTCGCGCGTCATCTACTTCGTCGCCTTCTCTACTTCGTCGTAGAAGCGGCGGCGCTGCTTCGCGTCGAGACGCAGGAAGGCCTTCACGGCAACCGTCACAATGTCGGCGGGCTTCTCATATCCAGCCTCACGCCGCGCCGCCGCCGCGCTCTTCTCACCAGCCTTCACGGCGCTGGCGAGCTCAACGTGGCCGTCACGTTCAAGACGAGCCAGCGTGTAGTCGACGGAGGTGCTACCCCGTTTCAAAGTGCTACTAGCACCTTGATCGCTCTTAGCCTTCTCCGACCGCCTGTCACCGCCACGCTTGCCGAGCTTCACCGCCGCGTCGAACGTGACCGGCTCGTCGGGCTTGATGGTGCGCAGTCCCCTCACTGCCCAGTCGACGAGGTCGGGGTCGAGCTCAAGACCACGCCGCACAAAATCGGCGACGTCTTTGTAGCCAAGCGCCGCGTACATCTGCTCGGCCTCTTCCACGAAGCGGATGAGTTCACGGCAGTCGTGTGGCAGACGAACGCGGACGAACGACGCACGCGCGGACACGAGAAGGCGCCAGTCCTCCTGGGGCACGTGCGCAGCGTAGTCGCCGGCCTCGACCGCTCCGGTGTTGATCTTCAGCGTAGCCACGCTGGTAGCCCCTCTGTCTTGAGTTGCGCCTCAACGGTCTTCAGCCATTCGTAGCGCTTGCGCAGTCCTTGTTCGTCGGCTGCATCGAGCTTGCCGCCATGCCGGCGACTCATCTCGCCGTAGATGCGCTTCATGAGGTCGCCGATGAGAGAGCGCTCAGGGCGCCCCACGGCGCCCAGGCGCGCCGCGCGTGACGACACGGCCCCGACAGCGTTTTTGATGCTGTCTCGAAGTTGATAAAGGGTGGACATACCGTCCTGGCCCTTTGCGCGGTCTACGAGCTCGCGGCGTCGCAGGAGCAACGCTCGCTCGTACAGTTCGTGGTCGGGGTCCTTGAGTTCGTGAAGAAGTTCCGACATTGGGATGCCCTTCACGCTACCCAGCGCGACGGCACATGCCTTCACTTCGGGGTCTCCCTTGTCGATGTGTTCGAGTTCGCAGTCCGCGATCATCACCGTCGGCTCAGCCGGTAGATCGTCGAGGTCGCGCATGTCCGACTCGCCCTCCGGCTGCTGTGGCGGCGCGTCCTGGTCGTCTGGCGTGTCGAAGGCATCCATGACGGCGTGTCCGGTGAAGCCCCGCGTCACGAAGGGCGAGCTGCTGTCGACGTTGATGGTGGCGAGCTGGAACTCATCCGGGAGGCCAGGGATGCGTCGCGAGCCCCGGCCGTTGTTCTGGTGCTTCTGATTGTTGATGGTCGCCGGATTGAGGTGGACGATTTCCGTCACAAACACCGAGTCGAGACCCTCCCCTGCCATGCCGACGTGAACGAGAACGTCGAGTTGAACGTCTTTGCCACGACGAGCGCCATCGTGTTTGGGCGGGCAGAACTTCTTGAGGACGTCGGCATTCTCGGCGTCAGTCCGACCATTGGGGCCGGTGCCAACCCAGTCTATGCGCAGGAGCTCGCCGAACATCGACTTGATTTGCTCGCACACCATCTTGGCGTGGAGGCATCCCATCGCGCCTACGATCATCTGAAGCGGAACGCCGCGCTTCTGCTTAAGCATTCGCTCAATCGGAATTTGGACGAGCGGCGAGATGTACTTGGGGGACCAACGGAGTTTGCGGTCGACGATGAACTTGTCGATTGCATTCGGGTCCGCGCTTCCCGCAGCCTCGGCGACCTGGCTCGTTGTGAACGTGTGGACATCCCCGTTTACGGTGATGGCGTCTACTCGATACTCGTACGAGTGCAGTGACATCACCTTTGCGGCTTTCTCTGCGACCGCTTCCCGGTACGTGATGACGACCTTTGGAGCCCCGAAGGCGCTGTCCTGTCCCGGCCTGTCGGGCGTCGCTGACATTGCCAGCGTGAAGTGGGCGTTCATGGCGAGCACGGCTCGACCCCAGCTCTTATCGACGCCATAATGGTGATACTCGTCGACGACGACCATCCACCTACCCGTCTGCATCATCTCGTTAACAGCGATACCAACGGCGCCGGACACCACTGCCTGAATGGTTGCGACGAATGCCACTGCTTCATTCTTGCGATGTTTCTTGAGTGCCAGTGGCGGCGAATAGCCAATGTCAAACGGCGCCACGCCTCCGAGGCCAGCGTCTAGAAAGTCGCCGTGCCCGTCGTCGGTGAACTGTCGCAGTTGGGCAGTCGTCGGCACTAGGTAAAGCAATCGCGTGACCTCGTTGCTACGCCAGAGCTCACAAAAGCTCGCGGCAGCAGTGAGGGTCTTCCCATAGCCAGTCGGCAGGCGGACTGGAAGCACCCCTGTCTTCCTTGCGACTACTTCTTTGACGACTCGGAGTTGGCCCTCGCGGAGGTTTTTTCGCGGTGGCACGGGATGCACAGTGCTTGGAGATTGCATAAAATTGTCTTCCCTTTCTCGGAAAACGGAACGAGGTGGTCTACCTCGAAAGCGTCCGGTAACTCCCGGTCGCACATAGCGCACCGCCCATCCTGGGCGGCCCACAGAAGCAATCGCTGGGTCTTTGTCGCTGCCCTCCTCGCTTGAACTTTTGAAGACGGAGGTTTCAAACGACCTCGGACCGGTCTGGCCCACAGATGCACGTCGTGAGTTCGTCGAACGCTGCCAGTGTTTCGGTGTCGACCGGCATCGCGAGGTACGTGTCCCAGTCGGCGTCCGTCATTCGCTTCTCCGCGTGCATCGCTTCTCGGACGAGACGGCGCAGACTGTCGGCGTCGGCGATTCGCATCGCTTGACCGATCCACTCGCGCAGCTTGATGACTCTTCTGATGGCGGCGCTCACGGCCGCACGTCCAGCGGCTCCGCGCCCTGCTCGCGCTCAACGACGGGCGGCGGTCCCGTGAGTCGAGCGTGATGGGCACGGCAGTACGGGCGCGCCCCGACGACGGCGTACGCAGCGTCACCGCACGCCGCGCAGAGGTCGCGTGGAGCCACGCAGGTGTCGACGCGGATGTTGAATCCCGGCAACGGCGTGACACAGCGATGGACCCTCACGCGAGCACCCAGCGTCGCGCCGCGCCCGCCGCCCGCCGCGCCGCCGAACGCTCCCGCACGCGCTCGTTCTGCGCGACGCGGCATCCCTGGCATCGCGCGATTCCGAGGACAGGTGGCTCGTCGCCGCAATCGACGCAGAGCCCGGCGAGTTTGCGCGCTCGGATTGTGGAGTTCATGCTGCCACCCCTTCCACTCGGTACAGCGACGCGCGCCGGTCGACGACGACGTAGGTGCACGCCCCCCAGGTGATGGCGTGCCGGCCCTTGTCGCCGCACGTGACGCACCTGGTCTGCATCCATGAGCGGTAGTGCAGTTGGGCGGTGGTCACGTCCTACGACTCGTCGTCGCTGTCGTCGTCCTCGTGATGATGGTTCGTGAGACCGAGCGTCTCCCACGGAGTCACCGCCTCCGCTTTCGCCGCAAGCGAAAGGCGTTTGTTATTCGGACTCAGCGCGGCAACCGTCTTCGCTCGCTCGCTAGCCTTCAGTGCGAGCGACGCCGCATCAGCCCGTGATTGGGTCGATAGCCACAGAGCGATATCCTCGGGCGTGCTCATCGACGACAGGGCCACCCGCCGCTGCGTGGCGATTCCCGCCGTATAGTGACCGTCGCCGCGGTCGAAAGACTTGTTCGCCTCGAACTGCGCCGCTCTCGCGTCGTTCGTCACCGTGTAGCCGTTCGGGAGGTTCGCCTTCCGCTTGGCGATGTTCGGAATGAACTCTCCCGTAGTGAGGGCGAGAAGTTCACGGCCCTTCTTCACCAGTCCGTAGACCTGCGACTTGGGACGGTTGATCGCGGCGGCGATCTCAGTCGTAGGGACCCGCCGAGGTGAGCGCGAGCGCAGGTAGGCGATGACCGTCTCGACGACGGCAATGTGGTCGTCAGCGAGAAGCCTTTCGAGTCTGGTCCTCATGATGCGTCTCCTTTGAAGATGCGCAGCGTCGAGGCAATGGACGCCTGAGCTGCTAGTAGATGCGTCGGGATCGACGCGAATTTGGCTCCCGAGATCGCGACCTGACGCTGGCGACACAGCGCGTCGAGTTGCTCGGCAGCGGAAAACATCGAGCGGGCCGCGCGGATCATCTGGCCCGCGAGGGATTCCATGTCCTCAACCCATGACCCGGAAACGATCGGAGCAATTAAGCGACTCGGCGGAAGCTCGATATCGTCATGCGCCCACGGTTTTTCTGCGAGGCTCTGAACGTCATCCCATTCGTGGGGGAACCGAGCCAGGTCAACCGCCGCTTGAAGGATCGTTGTTTTGCGATCGGACCTGACGATCCCGGCCTCGGTGTAGGTCGGAACATCGACGGGAGTTTCTTGCATAGTGCAAGAAACCTCTGGCACGGCGCCTGCAAGTTCCATGTAGCGCCAGGCTGTCGACTCCTCGACGCGCAGCCTCCGAAGCAGCTCGCCCCAGCCCTTCGCTTTCGGTCCGCGCGCTGGGTAGTTTGTTCGCACCGCGACGAGCAGACGGCCCTTCTCGAGACGCGTCTGCGCCAGCGTCATCTCTGCGGACTGCTCTCGCGCGCTGGAGATCTCCCAGCGCGATACGAATTCCGCCTCGGTAATCTGAGGCTGAACGATGGATGCAGGCGGCTTCATTTCGTCTCTCCTTTATAGCGCATCTAGGCCGCGCGCTTTGCCGACTGTGGCTGACGCACGTAGTGCGGCCACTCGACGAGTTTGCGCGCGGTGATCTTCTTACTCCTGCACAGAGCCTCGATCGCAAACGCGAGAGGCCAGCCCGGGCGCCGCTGACCTTGCGCGATAAGACGGAGCGAACCAGGCTTGGCGGTGTGCGCCATCTTTGCCTTCAGACGAGCGGCGACTGCTTCGTAGTCGGGGTGCGCGCCGAACTGATAGCGCAGCCAGACGAGCCAAGGGTGTAGGGGTCTGTCCATGCCACGATATATGCCCGTGGGGAGCGTGTACGTCAACTGAATTGCGCCCGGCGGGAACGGTTTTATGCGTCTACCGTCGCTGGCAGCCTAGTGGATGCGAGGCCACTACTACAGTGAGCCGTGCGAATTCTGCTAGGGCGCCGCCTTCAGGGCGGCTGTCCAGGTCAGAGATGGCGAAGCGCATGGGAGCGAGTCGCCCGCGACTAATCGCGCCCCGTCACCGACGAGGGCGGTTTATTTGTTCCCGTGAGGCACGATTGTTGTTGCGCTCGGATGTCCCCATGGGTACATCTAGGACATGCCCAACGCCGCTCACCCAAAAAACTGCACCACCGCCAGTCACGACGAGATCCGCGCCAGCGAGCGTCTCTGGCAGGGGCTCAGCTATGTAGGCGTGCAGAGCGACGGCGACGGCGGCCTGCTCGAATTGGCTAACTGCCGCTGCTCCTCGACGCTGTGCCGTGAGATTCGGCTGCTCGGCGAGGTCGCGTAATGAGCCACCACCGACGCATCGCCGACCTACTCGACTCCGACCACGCCGGCGCCCGCGCCTACGCCGCCGCCAGCGTCGCCGCCAACAGAGCCTACGCGCACGCCGTCGCGGCGTACGCACGGGCAGGATACGACGCTGTCTGCGCAATCGACGACGGCTATTTAGCGCGCGAGGCCTCTGACTCCGCCATCGCGGCAGTCAACGCCCGCGTGGACTACGACACTGCACACGCCGCCGCCAGCGTCGCCGCTGGAACAGCATTCGCGGCAGTGCACGCTCATGCGGTCGCGCGCGCCAACCTGAGGGTGCGCTAATGAGCCACCATCGCCGCATCGCTGCGCTGCGCGACTCCGACCACGCCGGCGCCCGAGCGGCAGCCTGCGCGCTCGAAACGCTCGCGGTTAGCGTGTGCGACGTCGACGAGTGCGTCGTTGATCTAGAGCGCTTGCGGCTCGGTCAACTCACCGCGAGTCGCATCGACGCAGTACAGGACGCCGTGCGCAACTACATCCGCGCTGTCGAGCTGCTCACGGGCGAGGTGCTCGATTTGATGGAGCAAGTTGTCGGCGACCCATGCGAACCACGAGGCCAGGCAATCGCTGGCAGCGGCGCGGCGGTGCGATCATGAGCAGCCCAGAGAGGGTCACACTCGCGGCCGTAATTGCCGGCATGAATTTCGTCCTCACAGCAGACGTCAGGTGGGGTCGATTCGCGACGCGGACAGACCCGGAGTCGGAGACGACAGTCGAGTTTTTGACCGCGACTCGCGACGGCGTGGAGATGTCGTTTGACGACCTCGTCGACATCTACGGCGTCGACCCGATCCAGCTCGACCTACTGCGCGTCGCCGCAATCGAGCTAGCCGCAGACAACGCTCGGTGCTCCGCCGAGGCACGGGCCGAGGCACGAATGGAGTCGCGGCGATGATTGGATTTCACGCGCTGCGCTGGTACGAGTTGCCGCGGCTATTTTTATCGCTGTGCTGGTTCGTCTGGAGATCTAAATGAGTCCGACCAAGCTCGTCGAGTACATCGTTCGCCGCCGCCACAGTGATCGGCTCATGCGCCGTCTCGCGCTCCCCGACGACGACGATGCCCTGTCGTGGGTGGCGCGCGCGGTTTTTGTGGTCGCGGCACTAATAGCGGTGATTGGGTGGGTGACGAAATGATTCGGTCGCCCCGAATCAACCTCGACGGCCAGCGCTTCGGTCGCTTCCTAGCGCTCGAACGCGCACCCGAGCGAGACAAGCACGGTCAAGCGTTCTGGGTCTGCCGCTGTGACTGCGGAACAGTGGCCAAGGTACGCGCCGGGAACCTGCGCAAAGGACACGCGCGCTCGTGCGGCTGCCTCAAGAGTGAGGCGTCGAGCGCAAGCATCCGGCGAGTCCACGCGGAGCACCCCAATCAAGGGACACACGGGCACTCCCGAGTCGGTCATGTCTCGACGGAATACTCATCATGGGCGTCGATGCACGCCCGCTGCGGGAATCCGAGAAACAAGCGCTACGAGAGCTACGCCGGACGCGGCATCGGTGTGTGTGCCCGATGGGAGCGCTTCGAGAACTTCCTCGCTGACATGGGCAAGAAGCCCGGTCCCGGATTCTCGATCGACCGCGTCGACAACGACGGCAACTACGATCCGGGCAACTGCCGGTGGGCGACAGCAACCGAACAAGCGAACAACAGACGCAAGCGGAGATGGGGGAAACGACCATGAGCGGCCATGCACTAGAGACGGTAAACGGTGAGAGCAAAGCGGGGGCCATTGAGGCGGCCCTGGTGCAAGGTGACCTGTCTAAACTGTCGACCGAGGAGCGCGTCAGCTACTACATGCGCATCTGCGACAGCTTGGGTCTGTCGCATCTGACGGTGCCGTTTCAGTACATCGTCCTAAACAACAAACTCACGCTCTACGCGACGCGCGCATGCACGGACGCACTGAGGAAGCTCCACAATGTCAGCATCAACATCGTTGGACGCGAGCAGGTTGGCGACATCTACGTCGTCACCGCCCGCGCCACGATGCCAAACGGGCGCGTCGACGAGAGCACGGGTGCCGTTGCGCTCGGAAACCTCAGGGGCGAAGCGCTGGCCAACGCATTTCTCAAGTGCGAGACGAAGTCGAAGCGGCGGGTCACGTTGTCGATTTGCGGCCTTGGGCTTCTCGACGAGACGGAGGTCGCCGACGTGCCTGGCGCCATCAAGATCACCGAACCACAGCCCGTGGC
>Ga0163151_10009866_pt1 | contig 10242 bp, 11 predicted proteins | sample OliLakLV19MP5IB2_FD_145596 | JGI IMG/M metagenome (GOLD analysis project Ga0163151, IMG submission 145596) | Freshwater microbial mat bacterial communities from Lake Vanda, McMurdo Dry Valleys, Antarctica - Oligotrophic Lake LV.19.MP5.IB-2 | ecosystem: Environmental > Aquatic > Freshwater >... | reverse complement strand
AATTGGTATAATCTATAAGTGAATTTTTTGTTTTTTACTTTGTCTGAAATTTTAATTTTTTAAAATTCTGGAAAATCAGTCTTATGATATTTATATAAATTAGAGACAAAGGATCTATCTCAAACTTGAGGGGACTTCTTCGGCTGACATTTCAGCAATTATATCGCGGGCAGCTTCTCGGCAAACTTCATGTGAAGCACGCCCGAAGATTCTTTCGTATCTAGCTACGAGTCTATCTATTACATTCTTTGGATCACCGTTTTGTAAATTTATCTTGCCATTTTTTTGGTCAAGAATTTCCAGCCCTTGCACTTTTCTTGCCTCGTCCCACGCCAATGGACCGATTATGAGCTCCTGCTCATTGATGATCCTTGATGCTATTTGAGGCAATCGTATTGCAGGGTTCATAGATTAATTTTCCTTTAACTTATAAAAACCTAGTACACCAAATGAAAGTAAAAATAAACCAGTAGTGAGCAACAAATCTCCGAAATTGGCATTGTAGTATGTTCCTACTGTTGTGGTATAAGAAAAAACGGTATCGCCTATAAACATAACTCCGAGACCAAGTAAAATGGCATAAATATCAAACTTATACCTACCATCTAAATATTTGAAAGATAATCCGGAAAGTATTATCGCAATAGTTAAAGCAACAAAACTTCCTAATGGGTAAGCAATATCAAGAATAGTTTTTAACATTGTTTCTCCTTCAGGAACAAGAACACCGCCTCTAGCAACCGTTACAAGAATATAATAAGAGAAAGCTAAAATTATTATTGGTGCTAAAATTACAAAAACTTTTGCCAATTTATTTCTCAAACCAAACTTCGCTCCAATTGCTTTAGCTAGAAAAGCTGTACCAAGTCCATAGAAAAATATACTGGGAGCAAAACCAATATCAGCAAGGGAGGGATATGGTGCTGGCACATTCATAAAAAAATTATAGTAAGACCATATCAATTCTCCGCAACCCCACAAAAAGATTCCAAGGCCTATAAAAAATACAGCTTTACCGATAGCACTTCTCAATCCGCCCCAAACTTTGGATCTAAACATAGCAATAAGTCCTCCAAAAAGTGGAATAAGTCCAAATAAGAAAGAGTATAGATAGTTATAGAAGCCATCCGTAAACTTACTCAGAAAAAGCACTGTCCAAAAAACAAGTAGAAAAACATAGAAAATAAGACATATTTTTTGAATCCTATTCAACTTCATAAATAAAGTGTATACCCACCAGTTTTAATGTCAAATGAAGTACACAGATGGTTTTGGAAAGCCGTTAAATCTGCTTGAAACAACGAGACTATAAGCGCCAACATCGTGTACAATTAATTTATCACCAACAGATATATCTTGAGGAAGTAGTGCTTCTCTTGTTATCACATCTGGACTATCACCAGTTGGTCCTGCAAGTGAGAATTGTTTGTTGTTAGCAGAATCATAAGAATGTCTTAAACTGCCAATTCTATATTTAGTGGATCCTTGATAAGCCATTGCTTCAAATAAAGCATTGTAGACACCAGCGTCCAGAAAAAGCCATGAATTTCCACTTCTCTCTATCTTTGATATTACGCTTGTCATGAGAACTCCTGCACTCGCCACGATTCCTCTTCCTGGTTCCAGGATCAGCTTAACTTTGTATGGAAATTTCTTACATTGCTTGTATATTGAGTCTGCAATCTCTTTGAGATTGAGTTCACGCTCGCTTGAATTATATTTGCATGGAAAACCTCCACCGATATTAATCACCTCTAGTTTAATATTTTCTCTCTTTAGATCATGCATGATAGGAATCAAATTTTGCAATGCATTAGCCCAAGCAAGTGGATTGCTCGTCTGAGAGCCAACGTGAAAACTTATGCCATATGGTTTCAACCCCAATTCTTTAGCATGTATAAGTAGTGGTGCAATACTTTCAATACTGGTTCCAAATTTTTCAGAGAATCTGAACACACTCCCGATATCGTTTACACTGACTCTTACATAGACCTTTGAACCAGGAACAACGGAAGCAATTTTTTCCAGCTCTGAAAGTGAGTCAAAAGCGAATCTATCTACTCCAAATTTGAAAAATTCCTTAATGTGAGCGGATGGTTTAACAGATGTGCCGTATATGATCTTTTCTGGCGAGACACCAATCTCTTTCAAGATGTTCAATTCATAAATCGAAGCGACCTCGAAACTAGATCCATTTTCATTCAGAGTTTTAAGAATCTCTGGCTCAGAATTAGCCTTCATAGCATAGTGAATTGTCGCCCCAGGGAAACAGTCATTAAACTCCATTAGTTTCCTCAAAAGTTCTTTCTTGGAAAATAGAAAGTATGGAGTTTTGTATTCGAGACTTTCCAAAAATTTCACCAAAAAAATATCAGCCATTATTTTTTCTTATAAATAAATTATATTACTGGCACAAGCATTATTCCTAAAATAACAAGAATGATTCCCAATATTTGTATCTTCGTCATTTTCTCTTTTAGGAAAATTTTGGCAAGAATAATAACCGGGAGTGAAAAAGCTCCACTCAAAAGAGCAATAACACTGGTTAGGCTAGTTGAACTGTAGCCATAACTTATTGCGAAATACGCGACGACCTCGCATACACCAATGAGCACCAAGAATTTCCACACCCCCTGTTGTTTACTAAATGACAATTTTATTCTTTGTAATTTTGAATAAATCAAAAGACCTATCGTCATAAATATATACATAAATAGTGCGTACACAATCCAATTCTGATCATAAATGAATCCGTCCCAAGTGATTGTCCAGATAGCGGCAAGCACGGTTGCTAAAAGTATCTCCTTCGCTCCTGGTGTATGAATAAGACTATATCTTTTGGCCTTCCATGCCTCAACATCAAAGCTTAAGAGAATAACTCCAGCAAATATACCGGCCAGTGTTAATATGATGTATCCGCTAATAATTTCTCCGAGAAAAATTATGGAAAAAACCGCAACTAAACCTGAAAATGATGCAAATATCGGACTCAATATTGATATCTGTCCTTTACTAAACCCTCTGTATACTAATATGTAAACCGCTGCCTGCAGCAGTCCAAAAAAGACCAGAAGTATTAAACTTAATGCATCTATTGATGTAATAATCTCTATTCCGTTCGCAATGATTTGATACATTACGATTACAAATAGAACTAATGTTCCAAAAATATGAGCCCAAACAAGGCTCACAACATCGCCGATCCGGTCTATAGTTTTCTTCGCAAAAAAATCTGCCAAACCCCATCCAAGCATCCCACCAAGACCTGCAATTATCGCAATGACTATTTCTGAATTCATATATATCTTTATCTTTAAAATATCACGTCTGTACTAATAATATAAAAATTGGTGAAGTAAAGAATGTGTTCTCCAAAATGCATGATAATGTAAGGTTATATAATAAAAGCTTATTTAAAGAGCGATCTATTTAAGTAATTTTTTTCATTACCCATACGAGACCACTTCTCTCTGTTTTTCAGTTCATTTCTAATTGTATCACACTAGTGTTAAAAAAACAATATTGTTCAATGGTAGACACCCTAGCATAAAACATATATTTTGTCAATAACATATTGCACATATCATTGCGCCAGATATAACGTCATAAAATCCCGCAAATGCGGGATTTTATGACGTTATTATGAAATTTTTGAACTTCCGAACAAAACACTACTTAGAGAGTGACAATTTAAGCCACTCTCTATCAATTCCTCTATTACCAAACGTGATTTGTTCGGAAACATAGCTCAATTTTATCACTTCGCCCCGAAATGTAAAGAAAATAAGGCGGATTTTCTGATTGGGGGATAGAATGATGTATTCCGCCCGTAAACTAATGTAATATTAAAACGTGATGAAAAATCCAAATCTGACAGAAGGTGAGCTTGCTCCAGTCAAGGTTGTGAAAAAAGGACTGACATTTGGTGCTGGACTGCTTTTAAAATGGGGGATAAACTATCCTTTTGATTTTCTTCTTTATCCCGTAGTACTTATCTGGCTTGGAAATATTTGGGGAGGTTTAGTGATGACAGTACTTTCTGTGATTCTAAACATTATTATTATCCGCGCTTATGATTGGTCTCAAACCGATTGGTTATTAATTGAAACTTTAAAAGGACTCCGAGAAAATGATTCGAAAAGTAAGTGGCAACACTTTTTCTATACAATTCTAAATAAAAGCGATATTCTCGCATTCTTCATTCTTTGCTTTGATGATCCGATAACTGTAACGCTTTACTTAAGAAAGGGGAGTGCTAAATACAATGGTATGGCTTGGAGAGATTGGAAAATATTTTTCTTTGCTACAATCGTTGCCAATCTTTATTGGATTATCGGTTGGGCAGCGGTCATTGAATTGTTTAGCCAGTTTTGGTCTTCAATGTAAATTAATAAATGGAAATAAAACTCTTGTTTATTAGATCTAAATTTACATCAAAATACGAGCCAATTCTAATTATTGATAAAATTTAATCTTTTGAGTTTGTTTCTCATCTATGCTATGTTTCTGCCAGAATAGAGCAAACATCTTGCTCTGTAGTTTCTTACACAAGGAGAAAACCCGTGAAGAATGTTCTTTTCATCGCCAATCTATCTGAGCTGTATTACTACGAAGCTTTCTTGAAAGCTTGTGTGCAGAGGGAAAAGGTCAGAATCTATATCTTTGATCCGATTCGTGTGCCGCGCGAAGCTTCTGTGAGTATCTCTCTTGATAACCAAGGCGTACTAGCAGGATTCATTGACGTACTGGAATATAAGGCTGGGGAGTTTGTAAATCATCGTCTATTTATTTCAGATATTCATGTTGCGTGGTATTTGAGAGAGCGATCAACCCAAACAAAGAAAAAAGAACTTTCTTTGGATGAACGATTCTCTGAAAATGAATCGCGAGGAACAATCCGATCTTTGCTGACAACCCTCCCGTGTAGATGGGTCAATCAAAAAGGGGTAGTTGATTCATTGGAGAGCAACAAGCTTTATCAACAACTTATTGCCTGCCAATCCGGCCTTTTGATTCCACGGACTCTCGTCAGTAATGATCCGGAAAGTATCGTGACTTTTTCTGATCCCAAAGAAGGACTTTTGTTAAAGTCTGTCGGATATATAAGACTTGATGAAGATGGAAAGAAGCATCTTTACTCTCAGAGGTTCTCTCATCAAGAACTTTCCGGTTCTCCAAAGGCCATCCGCCGTTGTCCTGTATTTTGTCAGGAATATGTGCAAAAGCTCTATGAACACCGGGTAATGGTAATTGGCAACAAAGTATTGGCCTGCAGGATAGATTCACAAGCCAGTGAGCAGACCAAGATTGATTGGAGACACTACGACTTTGAGCGAGTGGCGCATGTTCGAGTCGAGTTACCGCAGAATACCCAGCAGAAACTATTGTGTTTCATGCGGGCGGTCAATCTGCAGTACGGCGCGATTGATCTAATCGAAACCCCTCAAGGAGAATTTATTTTCTTGGAGGTCAATCCATCTGGTCAATGGGGCTGGATCGCTGATTTGGCAGGACTACCCATAGCAGAAGCTGTGGCCGAAATGCTTGAAAACATTTAGCCATGCTTAACCGCGAATCCACTCAGATGATTTGCGGTTTTTTTAAATCTAATTTGGGGAAATGAGAATGTAGTAATTTTTTAATGAATATAATATTTTCATCTTGTTCACAATTATTTAGTGTTAAAGTTGCTTCTTGTGCAAGTTTTAAAGACTTTTCTGAGTTTCCTGATTTTCTAAAAGTAACCGCAAGACCAGTTTGGGCCATCGATTTTTCAATAGGATTTTTTGAAAGCTCAATTGATTTTTCATACCAAAAAATAGCATTCTCTAGGCCATTAAGTCGGACATAAATATCCGCGATACGTTCCGCCGTGAGAGAAGAAGGATATAATTTAAACGTCTGTTTAGAAACTTTTTTCGATTTCTCATCTTCTCCGAGCATTACATACATTTGAGCTAGATATATTCTCGAATTTAGTAAATTTCTTTCGTTTGTATTTTGGCCTTTCTTTATTATTTTTTGGCAAATTTTTATGGCCTCTCTAAATTTCTTTTGGACATTATAATTTTTAGCCAAGTTTTTTTTCTTGTCATACATTAAATATGCAGCATAGTGGTATAGGAAAAAAGCCTTTTTAATTAAAATCTCATCGCTTGTAAATTTATCCAAAAAATCATTAATCGTTTTAATGCCTTTTTCGTAATTTTTTTCGGATGCTTTACGGGCCAACTTTGTTAATTTAATTTCCACTTGATTAACAAGGCTGGCTTGATGGTCACCAATTTCTTTTTTTGATTTTTTACTTATCATTACTATATGTTAACAAAAAAAGCTGAACGGTTTCTAACTGTTCAGCTTTGCGAACCTAGTCCTGGTCATAGCGAGTCGAGTCTTCTTGTTGGTCTCCCATTTCTGGCCTACTACCCGGCGTGGTAGCAGCTGTTCTGTGGCTTGCCAAAGGATGAGTGGGTTGATCTGGTTTCTCCTCGATTCTCCTCAAAAGAAGAGGAGTGTCTTCTTTTGTTTCTGGCTTGGTGGCGGTCATAGTCATGCGCGAATCTCTATAAGAACTTCACCAATCTCTCCACAAACACTTGTGGAAACAAAGATCGGATCTATTTAGATGTTATATCTTTCGAAATTGTTGTCAAGAAGAATGTGGTTTAGTGACAGTCATTGAATTGTTTAGCCAGTTTTGGTTTTCTCTGTAATCTCAGGTTGATTTTTAGATACATTCGAGTATCAATCTTAAGTTTTCTTGACCGGTTATATTGAGATTTTCTATGATGGTTTAAAGGTGCTTGACTTCACATATCTCTACTTCTCATTTCTTTTTTGAAATCTTCAAGATTTTTCCATTTTCTTTCAAACACTGAATTATAAATTTCTTGACCTGTTATAGAGAGCTTATTGGCATTCCTATATTGTTTGCAAGCCAGAATCAAAGCGCGTTCATCATCGGTAAGTGTGTTGAATTTGCTATCATCCTTAGTTCTTTTATTGAATTCTTTTTGATCTATGAACCAAATGTCTACTTTCCACCTCTCACCGTTTATCTTTTCCTTTAATCCAATGTAATAGCCTTCGGGGAATTCATTGCCCTTGCGCGGATCGTCCCAATTGCCCCCAATGAAATAGCTGCGGAATTTTTGCATGAAATATATATCCCTGAAAATTTCAAAAACTTCATCGATGCTATACAGTTTTTCTCTAACAACAGATATGTCGATGTCGCCGTGCATCATGAGGTCGTATCTATATGCTCCTACAATGTGAACCTCTCCATATTTGGAAAGATCCCGGATAAGATCGGTTTTTGTAAGAAAATTGTCAGCTTTTTCTTTCCATGTGCGAGTTGTTGCTATCAAATTATTTATTTCTATCGTCATACGTTTGTTTAATAGCCGTTGTTTTTTTCATGTTACAATAACTTTACATTAGTTTGTAAACTATTGAAATAGAGCATGAATACAGAATTTGAGGCAAAGTTTTTGAATATTGATAAAGAGGCTGTTCGAACCAAACTCAAAGGGGCTGGTGCGACTCTGGTGCGACCAGAATTTTTTCAAAAGAGAGTTAATTTTGAGTTGCCAAAAGAGAGACGATCTAACGATACTTGGTTAAGAGTAAGAGATGAAGGAGACAAGATTACACTAGCGTTAAAAACGATAGAGGGATCGAGCATTACTGATCAAAAGGAAATCCAGCTTACTATTAGTGACTTTAATAGTGCGATATCTTTGCTTGAACTCATTGGTTGTGAGAAAAAAGCCCCCCAAGAATCAAAACGCGAACTATGGAAAATTGGTGATACTGAAATTACCATCGATACGTGGCCAGCACTTGAGACATTTGTTGAGATTGAAAGTAAATCGGAAGATGAGGTTAAGAGAATTGCTAATCTTTTGGGATTTGATTATACAAAGGCTATTTTTTCAGCAGTCGGCAGATTGTATAAAATGAAGTATGGAAAGGCTCTAGATGATATAGAAAAAGAGTATGGTGAGATATCGTTTAATAATGAAAGACTGAAAAATATAAATGGTTAATACTCTTTATTATGACCACAATGGATAATTCCGAAAAAGAAAAAATAGGAAAATTGACAAAAGAAGGCCTATCCACTGGCTTTCGTGTCTTAAATCTATATCTCATAAAGTATAAAAAAGATCTGATTGTTTTGAGTGTGATTGGTATTTTGTCTGCAATTGGTAATGGCGTTGCCCCTTACATTATTGGACGATTTTTTGATTCGATAATTGAACCGGCTTCTGTAACATTATTTGGAATCATTCTGCCCCTATTTGCTGTTTTGTTATCTGCTTGGTTTGTAATTCAACTTATTACCTACCTGCTGGATTGGCGACTTGATCTTAAAAGCGATTATTTGGGTGTTCATGTTTGGGCGGACTACGTTTCTCGCGCTTATAGTTCTCTTCTTTCTTTGCCAATTTCTTTTCATAAAGAGCATAAGAGTGGAAAAATCGGGAGTAAGATCAATCAAACGGCCAACGCTTTGGAGACTCTTCTTGGACAAGTTGTGATTGATTTATCTCCGAAACTTCTTAGTATTTTAATCGCTTGTTCTATTGCTCTGTATGTTAAACCGAACTTAGCTGTTATTTTAATTGTTGGTCTGACAATTTATTTGTTTGCCTTGATTCGAAAATTTAAACCATTAGGTATTTTACAAAAAGAACAGATAGATAAAATAGGTAGCGCTTTTGGATCAGCTTATGACGCCATTGGAAATGTTTTGGCCGTCAAACAAGCTTCCGCAGAGAAACATGAAAGTAAGAAAATCGAAAGTGAATTTCAGACTATACTCTTTCCCTTTCTTTCTATTAGAAAAATTTGGGCGTCTCTCACATTGCTCCAACGTTTTATTATCCTTATAATCCAAGTCACAATTTTTTCTTTTTCTGTTTTTTATATTTTCTTAGGACAGATGACAGTTGGAGATCTGCTTATTTTTAATGCGTACACCTCGATGATTTTTGGTCCATTTACTACCATTGTTAGGAGTTGGAGAAGTATTCATAATGGCATTGTAAATATTCAGGAAACGGAAAAAATTCTTGGTCTAGAACCAGAAAACTATGATTCAAAACAATCTCTTACTCTGGAAATAAAGGGTGAAGTTGAATTTAAGAATGTTTCTTTTTTTTACGAATCTGGCAAACCGGTACTTAAAAATATCTCTTTCAGTGTTAACCCTGGAGAAGTAGCGGCTCTTGTGGGTGAATCTGGAGTTGGTAAGAGTACTCTTGTCGATCTTGTTTCAGCCTATAATTTTGCAAGTGAGGGAGAAATAAAAATAGATGGTCATGATATTAAAAAAATTAACTTAAGAAATTTACGTTCTCAGATTGCGGTTGTACCACAAGAAGTTATTTTGTTTAATGACACTATTAAAACAAATATTGCGTACGGCAGTTTTAATGCTACTGATAAAGAAATTACGGAAGCGGCTAGAAAGGCACATGCGCTAGAATTCATTGAAAAATTTCCAGAAAAATGGGATCAGATTGTAGGCGAACGTGGAATAAAACTTTCGGTTGGCCAAAAACAACGAGTGGCTATTGCTCGGGCAATTTTAAGGAATCCAAAAATTTTGATTCTCGATGAACCAACTTCCGCCCTTGACGCTGGTTCGGAAAAAATCATCAATGAATCACTAGAGGAATTGATGAGAGGTAAAACGACATTCATAATCGCCCATAGATTGAGTACGGTCAGGAAGGCTAATAAAATTTTTGTTTTCAAAGACGGCGTGATTATAGAATCTGGCACTCACCATGAACTTCTTAAAATTGATGGGGGAGAATACAGACGTTTGTATGAATTACAGATTGGTTTGCACAAGTAGAAAGATATTGGGAGCCATTTTGCAGAAAATTCATAACTTTGGATGAGTTGGAGAATCCAATATTTTGAAAGAAATCTATCATGATTTTTTGTGTATAAATCGATTTTGTTAGGATGCATATTCAAATTGTGTCTGATAAGTATCCATGGTACAAAGAGAGTATATGAAAAACCTCAAAACCGAGACTTTGTTTTTGGCTATCGCCTCTATTTTTGTGATTATTTTTGTATTGGATATTGCGTTTGAAAACACTCAAGCAAAAGCCATGAATTATGATGAAGAAGGTATCGTTGAGGAAACCATTGCTCTCGATGAGAAAATTCTTGAGATAGAAAACACAAAAAGTGATATTTCTGTAGACATAGAAGATG
>Ga0163151_10009864_pt1 | contig 10243 bp, 5 predicted proteins | sample OliLakLV19MP5IB2_FD_145596 | JGI IMG/M metagenome (GOLD analysis project Ga0163151, IMG submission 145596) | Freshwater microbial mat bacterial communities from Lake Vanda, McMurdo Dry Valleys, Antarctica - Oligotrophic Lake LV.19.MP5.IB-2 | ecosystem: Environmental > Aquatic > Freshwater > Lake... | reverse complement strand
GGCACCTGGATCGACTTCGTCTCATTCGGATAGACCGCCTCGATGACAAGCGAAGCCGTTTCGTCCCTGGACACCCGCCCGGCGTTCCAGGGCAGGGTGAACCGATCCGTCGCGATCGTCTCTTCCCGACCGTTTCGCTTGAGCCGCCAGAAAACCTTCTGCGCCCCACCCGCCTGGGCCGTGAAGGTGGCGACGGCTCCTTCGTCAATCGTCGCGCGATCCGGCGTCACCGAGAATTCATTGCCGGCCTGCACGACCGGGCCGACGAGCGTCTGCACCGGCTTCTGGTTTTCGTACGCGAGTGTGATCCACTCGGCCGATCGGGTGACCTTGGAGATGCGGACTTCGTCGATGTCGCCGACAAACCCGTAGTTGTCGTACCAGCCGCCCACCCACAGGCGTGCGGGAGACGCGATCGCCATCGGCGTGCCCTTGCGGATCGGGCTGCTGTCGAGCTGGCCGTTGACGTAGAGCTTGGCGTCGCCCTCGGCGTAGGTGTGAGCGACGTGCAGCCACTCGTCCATTGGCAGCGTGCTGTTGCCCTTGATGGATGCCTCCGAGAAGTAGCAGTCGGTGCCAAGGTGCGGCGGGCTGCGGAACTGCATCACCACCTTGCCCTGGCCCTTCTCGTTTCCCCACGCAACGATATTCCCATTCGCTCGTCGCACACGGATCCACGCCTCGGACGAATGGGGGGACGAGCCCTCGGGAAGCCCGATGATTTTGTCGCCGCCGAAGATGCCCCCCTTTCCGTCGAACCGCCTGGCCCGTCCGATGACGCCTGGTGTATCTGACGTCCCCGTGTCTTTCGCGTCGATGGTCCCCACGACATCCTTTGCGATGCCGTCCATGTGGAGCACCGTCGCGAAGCCGTTGGAGGCGCTAAAGATCTCGCCCCCATTCGACTCGCTGGCCGCGTCGCTCTTTCCCCAGCGAATCGTGATTGGCTGGCGGTCGTTTCCTTTGATCACCGGGATCCGGACCCACATGCTGGCCGTGCCTTCCGCCGGGTTCCATTCTTCGATCTGATACGCGAGAGCTTTCCCGTCGGCCGCGGTGAACCGGATGTCCCCGCCGTCGGGCCGGGCCTGGGAGAAATCAAAGAAGTCTCTGTGCAGCCGCACGAGAATCGGAAAGCCTTCCACGGAGGCTGGCGCCGGGAGGTTCGCGCTCTCGGGCGTCGTCAGAATCCAGATGGTGCCCGAATGCTTCCATTCACTGTCGGCCTGGGCAACGGTGGAGAGCACGAACGCAGAAAGACCGACGGCAAGGCAAAGCGTTTTCATGGCTGACCCAAGAGGATGGACTCGTGACTTGCCGGCCGGAAAGCCGGTCGCCGATGCGGATGGTCCACGGCACATGCCCAGCGGCCTGTCGCGGGATCATCCGGTCGATGAGCATAGCCCAACCCGGCTCAAGGATGGATTGCGGCACCCCTGTTGCATTGGCTGTTGAATCCGACCGCATTGGTTCGCCGGCGGCGAGCATGTCACCGCCGGCGAACCAATACGGCTTGCTTGTGTCGTCCACGCAATCGCCGTGCTGAACACGATAGCCATGCATGGCCTTCGCTCACTCGGAGTTTGCTGCGCTGGCTATCCCGCCTGCGCTGGGCTATCCCGCCTCCGCTTCGCCATCCTGGCTTCGCTTGCAAACAACGCCGACTCCACGGCGAGGGCAACCCCAAGCCGTCGCCAACGGTGGCATCGAGGGGAACAGGCGGCTTTCGCTTCGAGATGGGGCTTCGCAGAACCAGTCAGGCCGCGGGGCATTCCCTCACGATGCCCGGTCGGGTATCTTCGCGACATCCGGCGGCAGACGGATGGCGGACTCATGCCGCGGGGTCACTGCCTTGCCGTTCCCTGATTTGCCCCGGCCTCACGGCTGAGGAATCGCGTGCCGCCCATGGACCTCGAGGCTTACCAGACCGAGGGCTTTCACGACGAGTTGTTCGATGAACAGCTCTGTCCACGCGCAGGCGCCGAGTTGCTCGCTCGTCGGCTCGCCGGGTTTTCCAGCGGGGATCTCGCCGAGCGGCAGCGGGCGGCCGAGAAGGCCCTTCTCACGATGGGCATCACCTTCAATGTCTACGGCCACGAGGCCGGCACGGAGAAGGTCTGGCCGTTCGACATCGTGCCGCGGGTGCTCGAGGCCGCCGAATGGGCCACGATCGAGCGGGGTCTTGTCCAGCGAATCAGGGCGCTCAATCTCTTTATCGACGATGTGTACAACGCGCGAAAGATCGTGGCCGACAAAGTCGTGCCCGAGTGGCTCGTTGATTCCGGAAAATGTTTTCGGGGGCCGTGCGCGGGCCTCGCACCGCCGAAGGGCATCTGGTGCCACATCACCGGCACCGATCTGGTCCGCGGCGCCGATGGTGTGATGTATGTCCTCGAGGATAACCTCCGCACGCCGTCGGGCGTGTCATACGTGCTCGAGAACCGCGAGGTCATGAAGCGGACGTTCCCGCAGCTCTTCGAGGGGCAGCGGATCAGTCCGGTCGAAGACTATCCGGAGAAGCTCCTCGCGATGCTCGAGTATGTGGCGCCCAAGCACGTCCGTGATCCGACGGTCGTCGTGCTCACGCCGGGCATCTACAACTCGGCCTACTTCGAGCACAGCTTTCTGGCGCGGCAGATGGGGGTGGAGCTCGTGCAGGGCTCCGACCTTGTTGTCGTGGATGACGTCGTCTCCATGCGGACGACCCACGGGCTCGAACGGGTAGATGTGATCTACCGACGCATCGACGACGATTTCCTCGACCCGCTGGCCTTCCGAGAGGATTCGCTCGTGGGCGTGCCCGGGCTCATGGCGGCGTACCGCAAGGGCAACGTCGCGCTCGTCAACGCCCCCGGCACCGGCATCGCCGACGACAAAGCCGTCTACGCCTACGTGCCGCAGATCATCCGGTACTACCTCGGCGAAGACCCGATCATTCCCAATGTGCCAACGTTTGTGTGCGGCGAGCAGACCCAGTATCAGCATGTGCTCGAGAACATCGCCGACCTGGTGGTGAAGCCGGCCAACGAATCGGGGGGCTACGGGATCGTGCTGGGCCCTCGGTCGTCGAAGGAAGAACTGGAGGCCTGCCGTGAGCGGATTAAGGCCAACCCACGCAACTTCATTGCCCAGCCGATGCTCGCGCTCTCCCGGGTACCGACGGTCGTGGGCGACACGCTTGAGGGGCGGCATGTCGATCTGCGGCCCTTCATCCTCTATGGCGAAGAGATTTATGTGCTCCCCGGCGGGCTCACGCGGGTAGCGCTCGTGAAGGGGTCGCTCGTCGTGAATTCGTCGCAGGGTGGTGGCAGCAAAGATACCTGGGTGGTGCACACGGGAAGGTGACGGCCGATGCTCTCGCGGGTGGCAAGCTGTGTCTACTGGATGAACCGCCAGATCGAGCGGGCCGAGAACGTCGCGCGCGCGATGGAGACAACGCTCGACCTCGCGCTCGAAGGCACGATCAGCCACGGACGACTCTGGAACGCGCTGGTCTGCACCTTCGGCGACCAGGCCGACTTTCAGGAGCGACACGGCCAGGCCGACCAGGCCCGGGTGATTTCGTTCCTCGCGTTTGATCTGGAAAACCCCAACTCGATCGCCATCTGCTTCCGAGCCGCGCGAGAGAACGCCCGCACGGTTCGCGACATGATCAGCACGGCCATGTGGGAGGAGATCAACAAGGGCCACCTTGAGGTGCAGTCGGCAGCACAGCGATACAACGGCTGGCTCCATCCACGGGAGTTTCTCGACGAGGTGAAGCGAGCCAGCCAGCTCATTACCGGCGTGTGTGACGCGACGATGTCTCACGGCGAGGCGTGGCATTTCGGACGGCTCGGGCGACTCATCGAACGGGCCGACAAGACCAGCCGGGTCTTGGACGTCGAACACTATTTTAAGCCGGCCGCTTCACGCTTCGCGCGGCCGGCAGGGAGTAGTGGTGCCGGGTCGAGCACCGACGCTTCGAGCGTCGCGCGGCCCGAAGCGGCGAGCGGTGCCGGGTCGAGCACCGACGCTTCGAGCTTCGCGGCGGTGGCAGACTGGACCGATGGCGACTCGGTCACGATTCCGAGGTCCGTCGCGCTCGTCGCTGAGTCCAACAGCCACGCCGTCGAGCCGCTAGGCGGTGACGCCGTCCAGTGGTCGGCTGTCCTCGAAAGCGCCAGCGCGCTCGAGATGTACCGCAAGCAATACGGAGCCGTTTCGCGACGGAACGTGGTCGAGTTCCTCGTCTTCGATCGCTTCTTCCCGCGAGCGGCCCACTTCTGCCTCATCAAGGCCGAGGAATCGCTCCTTGCGATCACCGGTGGATCGAAGGGGGCCTACACGAATCTTGCCGAGCAGCGGCTCGGTCGCCTTCGCTCCAAGCTCGACTACGGTTCCATCGACGAAGTGCTCACTGGCCCCGGCGGGCTTCACAGCTTCATCGACGGGTTTCAGCAGCGGCTCAACCGAGCCAGCGACGCCATCCACGACACGTTCTTTGCAGTCCGCCCCGTTGGCCGAGCTGCCGAGGCCGGAGTGGGGGCCTCGTGATGCTCTTGACGCTGGCATGACCAACTGACCGTTTTTTTTACCCACAAAACCCGTCGCGTTGCGTCGGAAACCTCGAACGCACGCTCATCAATGGCCATTCGCATCGCGCTGCACCATCGCACGGAATATCGCTTCGACCGTGCCGTGCGGCTCGCCCCGCATACCGTGCGGCTTCGGCCTGCGCCCCACTGCCGTACCCGCGTGACCGGCTATTCCTTCAAGGTCGAGCCGGGTGAGCATTTCCTCAACTGGCAGCAAGACCCGCAGGGCAACTATGCCGCACGGCTCGTTTTTCCGGAGCCCACCACGCGACTTGTTCTTGAGGTCGATCTGGTCGCCGAGCTCGTGGCGATCAACGCGTTTGATTTCTTCCTCGAGCCAGAGGTCGAGCAGTTTCCGTTTGCCTACGATCCCATGCTGGCCGCCGAGCTCGCGCCCTACCGCGCGACCCCGACGGCAATCGGTGGCCCGCTCATCGATGCGCTGGTGGAACAGTTTCTGCGGGGCATCACGCCGGCCAACAATCGCACGATCGATGTCCTCGTCGCGCTCAACGGGGTGGTCCACGACCGCGTGGGCTATGTGATCCGCATGGAGCCCGGCGTGCAGTCGCCGGAGGAGTCGCTCAGGATCGGCACGGGAAGCTGCCGCGACTCGGCCTGGCTTTTTGTTGCCGTGGCCCGCCGCATGGGGCTCGCCGCTCGATTCTGCTCGGGCTATCTCGTTCAGCTTGCTCCCGATGAGAAACCGCTCGATGGCCCCGCCGGCCCGGTCGCTGATTTCACCGACCTCCACGCGTGGGCCGAGGTTTTTTTGCCGGGCGCAGGATGGGTTGGTTTTGATCCGACGAGCGGGCTCCTTGCGGCCGAGGGCCATATCCCCCTGGCGGCCACGCCCGATCCGGCGAGCGCGGCGCCGGTCACCGGTGCCGTCGATCCCTGCCACACCGATTTTCAGTTTTCGATGCGGGTCACGCGGCTGGCGGAAGCCCCGCGGACGACCCGACCGTTCACTGAGCCCCAATGGAATCGGATCGTGGAGGTGGGTGATCGCGTTGAAGCAGCGCTCGCGGCAGGCGATGTTCGCCTCACGATGGGAGGTGAGCCGACGTACGTGTCGATCGAAGATTGCGATGCGGCCGAGTGGAACACCGCGGCGCTCGGGCCCCGGAAGCGCCGGCAGGGTGGCATCCTGGCTCGTCGTCTCCTCGATCGGCTCGCGCCGGGCGGCATCCTTCTCGAAGGGCAGGGCAAGTGGTATCCGGGCGAGCCGCTGCCACGGTGGACACTCGATATCGTGTGGCGAGGTGATGGTTCGCCGGTATGGAGCCGTCGGGATCTTCTCGCGAGCGATTCTCCGGATGAGGATTCGGCAGGAGCGCTCACGGAGTCCACGGAGATCACAGCGAAGAAGGCTGCTGCGACACGAGACGGGGCGTTTCTGCGCCAGCTCGCTTCCGGGCTGGGCGTCGATCCAGAATTGGTGATCCCGGCCCACGAGGTCGCCCCGGTGAACCCGCTCGACGACACTCCAGTCGACACCGAGACCCCATCGGCCTTTGTCTTGCCGCTGCTTCGCTTCCGACGAGGCTCTGAGATTCGGTGGCGATCGAGCGCGTGGCCGATGCCGGCCGGTCGCGTGCCGCTCATTCCTGGCGACTCGCCAGCCGGCCTGCGGCTACCGATGGGAAGCTTGCCCTGGGCGACGGAGAGCGAGATCAGCCGGGGGACGGGAATCGTTCGCACGTCGCTCGTCGTCGAATCACGAAAGGGACGGCTGCATGTGTTCATGCCACCGCTCGACGTCGTGCCCGATGAGGCCCGCGATCCGCAGGTGGTAAGCCCCGCCGTGGACGACTGGCTCGACCTTGTGCGGGCGATCGAAGGCGTGGCATCGGCGACCGCGAGCCCCGTCGTGTTTGAAGGCTATCCGCCGTCGCATGACCCGCGGCTCGTGCGGCTCCATGTCACGCCCGACCCGGGCGTGATCGAGGTCAATGTGCCACCGGCATCGTCGTGGCGAGAGCTCGTGACGATTCGCGAGACGCTCGCCGAGGAAGCCCGCGCGAGCCGGTTAGCCGCGGAAAAATTTGAGATCGACGGCCTGCATACAGGCACCGGCGGCGGCGACCATGTGGTGCTAGGTGGCAGCATCGCGAATGAGAGCCCGTTCCTCAGGCGGCCGTGGCTCCTCGGCAGCATGGTGACCTACTTCAATAACCATCCGTCGCTCTCGTATCTCTTCGCCGGCCGGTTCATCGGGCCAACGAGCCAGGCTCCGCGGATCGACGAGGCCCGGCATGAGAGCGTCTATGAGCTGGAGATCGCGCTCGAACAGCTTGGCATGGCCGCGGCCCAGCAAGGGCCGACATCGACCGCCACGTCATCGCGCAAACCCGACAGCACGGGCCAGGTGCTTCCGTGGCTCACCGACCGGGTGTTTCGCAACGTTCTCACCGACCTCACGGGCAACACGCACCGCGCCGAGTTCTGCATCGACAAGCTATGGTCGCCCGATTCTGCCGGTGGCCGCCGTGGCCTGGTTGAGCTCCGTGGCTTTGAGATGGCGCCGCACGTGCGGATGAGTCTGCTGGCCTGTCTTGTGGTGCGGGCACTTGTCGCGTGGTTTTGGAAAGAACCATATCGAGGCGGCCTTGTCCGGTGGGGCACCGCGCTCCACGACCAGTTCATGCTGCCGCATTTTCTGATGCAGGATTTTGGCGTCGTCGTCGATGAACTCCGCCGGGCCGGCTTTGGTTTCGAGCGGGAGTGGTTCGAGAGTTTTGCGGAGTTTCGGTTTCCGCGGCTCGGCGAGGTGACGCACGACGGCGTGCGACTCGGGCTGCGCACCGCGCTCGAGCCCTGGCATGTGCTGGGTGAGCAGTCGGTGGGCGGAGCCGCGTCGCGGCCGGTGGATAGCTCGCTCGAACGGGTGGAGGTGAAGGCGGCGGGGCTTGTGCCGGGGCGGCATGCGATTGCCTGCAACGGCCGGCGCGTGCCGCTGGTGCCGACAGGTGTGCCCGGCGAGTTCGTAGCGGGAGTGCGGTTTCGGGCCTGGCAGCCGCCCGAATGTCTCCATCCGTTGATTCCAGTCCACTCGCCGCTCGTCTTCGACATCGTCGATCTGTGGAGCGCGCGAAGCCTCGGCGGCTGCACGTGGCATGTGGTGCACCCGGGCGGCCGCTCGTTCGAGACGCGACCGGTCAACGCGCTCGAAGCCGAGAGCCGCCGCGTCGCTCGGTTTTTTGCGACGGGCCACACCCCCGGCCCGTTTGAGCCGCCACCGGAATCACACAATCCCGACTACGCCTGCACCCTCGACCTCCGCCGGGCGTGATCCTTAGCGTCGGGCGCGGCGGCGGCCGCCGGCAAACCCACCATCGGCAACGCCGTCGTTGCCAGTTCCGAAGCTGCCTTGGGCGCTGAGGAACAGGTTCGTAAAGGAACCCTGGCTCTTGGCGAAGGCGGCAAAGGCGCGAGCCCGCGGCGTTGCCTCGACGGCTGCCGGCGTAGGCTCCGGTGACGAGTCGTCCTCCGATGGGCCGGAGCTGAAGAACGCTTCGGCCGGGATCTCGAAGCCCCCATCAGCCTCGGGAATGGCGGCGAGATCGTCGGTCACGGAAACCCAGCCGATCGTCACCTCAATGACGGGCTCATCTACCGGCTGCTGACCTTCGCCTTCGCCATCGCCCATCGGCGGGAAGCTCGAATAGATCATGGGGTCGATGGAGCCGTCGCTTACGAAATCCATGACGTCCTCGATGGCCATGGTTTCATCGAAGGGGATCCCTTCACCCCCATCGGAGCCCATGGAGAAGAACATGAGATCGGTGAAGTCTGGCTCGCCCATGACGCCCGCCTCGTCGATCGGCAGAACCACGTTGATGTCATCGATCGGCATCGGATTCATCCATTCGTACGGCATGCACTCGACCATGACCTCGGGGCACGGAAGGCAGCAGTCGGCTGGAATGATCACGTCCATCGCGACGTCGGCATCGGCCGCGAGCATGCATCGCGACTCCAGGGTTTCCATCTGGAGCGGCATGCGTCGCGCGGGAGCCCGGAGCCTCATTGCCTCACGTGTCGCGCGTCGACGATTGCTCATGAAATAAACCTCTTTGGTGCTCGAAGGTTGCCGTATCGATGAAGAATCACTGAAGCAATTCCTTGCTCGTATCGGCGGCTGCGACCTCCCGCAGCCAGAAAAGGCGGCAGAGTCAGCCCAGACTTCCAGCCGCCATGGGAGGTGGGGCAACCTGCGGCCCTTGGCGAACGGCCGCGCGAACAGCACCGCCGTCAGCGGGTGAGGGCGAGGTCGGATGGGGGTGGGCACTGCGGGTTCACCCACTGGATCACTTCGGCCCAGCCGGCGCTTTCTTCGTCGTGCTGGAGGTAGCCGTGGATCGGCTTGACCGGTGTCCAGCCGTCCTTCATGTGAATGCTCAGCACGGGATCGAAGAGCGTTCCAGCCAGGACCGCGGCGACGTAATCCTCGATGGCCTGCGACTGGGCGTGCTTGCTGTAGCCGGGCAGCCGGCTGGCCCCCACCATGCGCCAGAGTTGCTCGATCTCGACAAGGCCGCGGGCCGCGTCGGTGAGCGCATGGCCAATGCCATGATGCCAGTGGCCGGGGTGGACCATGATGTCGGCGCCATAGAGCGTGTGGCCCTCGGGGTCATGGTCGAGAAATGAGCCCCCCGCGGTCAGCACGTCCCATGAGTCATCGAGGTGAAAATCCGCGAGCCGGAGCTTGAGCGTGAAGTGAACGCCAGCGACTACGCCCGACTCCGTCTCAATCGCCGCGAACTGCCCCTGCGGGAACACCCGCCGATGATCCTCGAGCTCCTCGACCGTGTAGGGCCGCTCCGTCGGATAGACGAGCCGACAGATCTCGATGATCGCCTCGTAGTCTGAGGCCACAACGGTTCGAAGGGAGTAGGTGGCCGGAAGCATGGTTATCGCACCGTCGGAAGCGACGGGGCAGCCCGTCATTCGGGCTCCACAGGCTCGGCGTTGTCTGGCGGCATCGGCTCGCCGCCGGCGGGCTTTACGGCCTCGCCATCGGGAGGCTCGGGCATGGTCCCAAGTTCCGGTTCGCGCTCAGGCTCCGAAGGGGCATTGAGAAACGCCCGTGTCTTCTCGACCCATGCGTCGCAGATGGATTTGACGGCCCTGCGGATCTCTCCTTCTTCCCGCATTCGTTTGGTGTCCTGCACAAGCTGGGTGTGGAGCTGGGTCTCCCAGAGCTCCCTGAACCGCGGCTGGGCCGATGGTTCGCTCTCCAGGACTGACTTGACCGTGGCCTTGGTCATCTCGTCGAGCAACGGCCCGCTCTCGAACCTGGGCGGCAGCGGCGGCGGCCGGTCTCGGGGGGCTTCTGGGTGAGAGGTCGGCCGTGTGGTGGAAGTTGGTTTCGTTTCTGGAGGCTGCGTGGTTCCTGGGCGCTGCGTGGTTCGCGATGGCGGTGAGCGATCTCGAAGAACGAGCGCGACGATGGCCACCAACACGAGGAATGACAGCCCCCCGATGACGAACAGGAGGTTCGAGCCTTCATTTCGTCGGCGAGGTGCAACGGCCCGTCGATACCGCGATGAGGAACCGACGATCGGAACACCGTCGTAGGTCTCGTAGGTCTCGTAGGTCTCGTCGGTCTCCGCGTCGTCGTCGTCGATTGTCGCGGTGTCCTCTTCCTCGTTCTGGGACTC
>Ga0163151_10009860_pt1 | contig 10248 bp, 9 predicted proteins | sample OliLakLV19MP5IB2_FD_145596 | JGI IMG/M metagenome (GOLD analysis project Ga0163151, IMG submission 145596) | Freshwater microbial mat bacterial communities from Lake Vanda, McMurdo Dry Valleys, Antarctica - Oligotrophic Lake LV.19.MP5.IB-2 | ecosystem: Environmental > Aquatic > Freshwater > Lake... | reverse complement strand
CCGAACTGACGCCCAAAGGCTGGGCCGCGACCGTCGGTCGCCGCGCCGCCGCCTGATTCGCACGCATCCTCGCCGCCCTACGCCGCCCTCGACCTCACGTCAAGAACGGGGTTGGTCGAACGCTTACCCAAAATCGACAAGTACTTGCGGCCGCCCTGGGGCTCGCTCCCGCTACGCGCCGTCACACGCGTGCAGGTGCATGAACTGCTCGATACGCTCGTCGCCGTCGGCATGACTGTTGGCGTGAATCGAGTGCAGGCGCTGATCTCTCGGCTGTTCACGGTCGCGGTGGATCGGTCGCTGCTGGAATCGCATCCGGCCGCGCGCATGGAAAAGCGATTCAAAGAAAAACCGTCCGAACGGGTGCTGACGGATGATGAATTACGCGCCCTCTGGGCCGGACTGGACGCGCATCCGGGCCGAGCCGCTGACGCGCTGCGACTGCGCCTGCTGACTGGTCAGCGTGGCGAAGAAGTGGTCGGGATGCTCTGGAGTGAAGTGGACCTGGCCGCACGCGTTTGGCAGCTCTCACCAGATCGCACGAAGAACGGACGCGCTCATGCCGTGCCGTTGTCGGCGTCCGCCATGACACTCATCAGGCGAGCCAAGGCGGCGCGCGAGGGTGATGCCATCCGGGTGTTTCCTTATCTCACGCTCCGATCTGATGACCATCGCGCGCTGGCCGCCATTCATGGCGGGACATACGAGTGGAAGGATTTGCGGCGGACCGTAGCGACTCGTTTGGCCGGCCTGGGGTTTGACGAAACCTGCATCGGCCGCGTCCTGAACCATGCGCGCGTGACGGTCACCGGCCGACACTACAACCAGCACGCTTACCTCGATGAGAAGCGCGCCGCGCTCGACGATTGGGCGCGCGCCTTGGCCGGCATCGTGAGCAACAAAAGGCCACAGGGCGCGGCCGTCGTACGGTTCCGGCGGCAGTCGGCGCGATAATCGGCGACTGTTTCGGGTGAAATCGGGTCGCTACGGGGCCGAGTCGGTCCTACAGCACTGTGGCACGGCCGGCTGGCCCCGGTGCGTGAGCGGGCCTTCCGCTTGGGCCACCCGACGCTGTCCGCAATGGCCCAGTCCACATCGTGGCGCTCGATCTTGGCTCGCCCGCCGGGCTTTCAGGCAGCGAGTTTCCAGACTGATGAATTATCCGTCAGCCCCGATAGTCCTCGGCTGCAGGCTCGAGCGCGCGGATAGTGGATCTTTGCAGTTCCGTCATTTTGTGCGAGTTCCGCGAAGGTTTAATGTTCTCTCAGTGCAACTACCGGGTCCATTCTCGCCGCCCGGAGAGCAGGTAGATAACACGCCGCCAGCCCGGCGAGTAGGATCACGATGGGACCAGCAGAAATCACCGGAATACCAGCTGCCGGAAGAACAGTGCGAAGCCAGGGACGAAGGGCGAAGACAAGTATCAGCGTGACGGTAAGGCCGAGCAGTAGACCCTCAAGGATAGGTCGGAGCCCTTGAAACAGAATCCAGCGCATCATTCCGAAAGGTGTCTCGCCGAGACTCAACCGCACTCCAATTTCACGCGTACGGCCAGACACTAGGTAGCTCAGAATTCCATATAGGCCGGTCATCGAAAGGATCACGCACACCGCTCCGAGCACCGAGGCGATGCTGGCGCTCGCCCGTAGCGGGATGGTCGCCGCATCCCCCAGCACGCGGCCACTGCCCGACTTGATCACCGCGATGTCAGGCGCTATGGTCAGAACTGCCTTCCGCATCGTGCTCGCCACCGCCGTAGGGTCGTCAGAAGTGCGGGCCACAAACATTATCGAGCCGGAAACTTGTTGTGAGAAAGGGACATATATAACCCCAGCGTCCGAGGTAGACCCGCTGTTTGCTCCGAGGTCAGAAATGACGCCGACAACCTCGGTCAATGTAGATTCTGGGTTTGGCCTGTTAGGAGTCGGTGGCGGGAGGATCGAGATTTGACGGCCTACGGCTGGCACTGTGCCAAAAAGCGCGGCGGCCGCAGCTTCGCTAATCACTGCAACCGGAGAGGCCCCGTTCTTGTCGGAGTTGTCGTCTAACGCGCGCCCGGCAACCAGCCTCGTTGGTAGGATCTGCAACAGGCCTGAGGTACATGCGATAAGAACAAATGAGCGCCGAGCCTTCGCAGCACTCTGGCTGATATCCCCGGGAGCCACCTGGGCGCGTCGCGTGGAGACCCCGGATGGGAGTCCGGACGTCACGATGGCCGCGCTTGACGACGTATTGCTGGGGAAAGTCGCCACGGCAGCGTCGATCAGCTGTCTCGTTCTTGTCTCGTCATACCCGGAAAGGTCTGTGTCCACCTGCAGAAGCGCCAAGTCATTCATCCAACCGCCGCCGACGCGAGCAGAGGCCGCTGATACCTGCCAAATACTCATCGATGCCAAGCAGACCAAGAGAGTCGACACGGCCACTTGGATGGAGATCAAGTTTCGCCGAGAAGACCAACGCCCTACGGTACCGTATGTGCCATCGCCAACCAGGCCGCGTGCTAGGGCGGACCTAGTCAACGTAACCGCAGGGAGTACAGCAGCGACAAGTGTAGCTAGCGCGAGGGCGGCGAAAACGATCAGGTAGGTTGCGCGAGTCATCGTCGGGTCAATCTGAATTGTGAAACCCGCACCGAATTGAAGTGCGGCACTGAGGACGTACCGTTGCAGACCGACGAACACGAATGGCGCGACTAGGCACCCTGCGAGGAGAAGGAGACCTCCCTCAAGGGACAGTTCAGCCATGATTCGCCGAGGTGAGGCTCCTAATGCCATACGAACGGCGAGCTCCTGTCGACGCCCGGCCCCTCTTGCAGTTGCGAGATTCGCCAGATTCGAACACCCGATTAGCAGGACCGCCGTTACGGCCGACAGTAACAACCATCCAGTCTGAACTGCGACGTTGCTGACACTCTCGTGCGAGTGGACGTTCGCCGTCGGGACAACAGTCCAGTTCCTTGAGGTCAATTGTCGCACCGCAAATCGCGTGGACAGGTCACGGCCGATCGGGAACACTCGGTCAAGCCGCTGGCCGATCGCGCGAACCTGGTCAGCGGCGGCTTGAGCATTCGAAGCAGGGTTCAGTAGACCCTTTACCCAAAGCCACCTCCGGTCGCGATCCTTAGGGTCAAGGGACGCGCTAAGGGCGGCGGGACCAAGAGACTGCAGGGATTGAATGGGAACCCACAAGGCGGTCGGAAGTATGTTTGGCGCAGAGACGCCACGAAACGAACTGACGAGAACACCCACGACTTGAAATGGCTTCTTGTTAATCAGAACGGACTGTCCTACAGCAGCAACGACCGACGCAAAGTGCGCCCTGGCGAACCCATCGCTGAGAACCACAATTGGAGTAGCTCCGACCACATCATCGGACTGGTCTATCAGCCGACCTGCCGCAGGACTCACTCCGAGCGCATTGAAGTACCCACCGCTGACCACTTCGCCCATGGAAACAGTTGCCGACCCACCTGCAACCACGGATTGGCGAAAAGGCGCCCAGGCAATCAGGTCCGATAATCCTGACTGCTGCTGTTGTAGATCCTGATAGTCCGGCCAAGAAAAAGGTAAATAGCCGGTGATCGAGCTTTCCCGCGGATCCGAATGATAAATATTCGTCAGCCGCCCAATATTGGGCACATCTAAGGGCCGGAGCAGGATTGCGTAAATGACTGCGTGGAGGGCCGCAGTCGAGCCCAATCCGATTGCAAGACTGACTACCGAAAACACCGTGAATGAAGGAGCGGCCGCAAGGCGCTTGAACGTGCGCCGCGCCTCGGTGAGGCCCAAACTCAAATCCATCCAGTGGCCTCCTCTCGGCGCGAACTCACCGCTGCGTCAACAAATAATGCAGAATCATCTCGAGTTGACCCGAAGTCCATCCGTTGGCCCGAATACCATTTACAAAGTAGGTCGGAGTTGACGACACACCAGCCATTGTCGCACGCTTGACGTCGCCCTCGATCTCCCGCAAGGATGCGGAGCGCGTTTCTATGTACTGGTCCTGCAGGCCGAAAGCGCGGGCCATCTCCGACACCGAGGTCGGCGTCATGCCCTGCTGGTGATCAAACAGTTCGTCGATAACTTCTTTTCGCTGCTGTCGAGTGGTGGTCGCCCGAACGAGGACCGCAGCGTCACAGGCTGCCGGATGAAGAGAGGATTGGACGGATTGGTTGCACGCTGTGTCGAGCGGATAGTCGAATGTGTCAGTCTGAAGGTCGCCTCCACTTTGGGCTTGTGCCGCAGCGATCACTTTGTCGTAGTCCTGATGTCGTGCGGCGCAAGCCGGGCACTGGTAGTCGGTGAAAACCACGACGCGAATGGGAGTCAGGCGGGCGTCGCCAACGTTGTGAGTTGGTTGCTGACTCAGCCACCAGCCCAACTTAAGGTGAAGGACAGCGGACGGGCCAATCCAAGTGATCGCGACCACTGCAGCGCATGCCAACAGTCCTTGTCGCGATGCGACTAAACGCGCGGCATCAGCCCTCAGCGCGGTCTTGGGTGATAACTGTTGTGAGTTTCCTCGTGTCCAGGTTGCGATTGCAACGACGACGCCGGCTCCCACTGCACCCAGGACAGACGACGGAGGCATCTGGCCAGCGACGATGTAAAGAGTCGCCAGCGCGCCCGAGATAGTCGTCCATAACACTGATAGGATCCAAACGTACGCTCGCCCCTCGAGGAGATGCTGGTCCAGCGGGACCGACAGGAGGGCGACGGTCGCGATCCACATGACCGCTAGAGTCTGCCAGGCGGTCGCGCCTGGCATCTCAGTGCCAGGGACGGCCAGCGCCGCCGCGCTACCTAGGCAAGCGCCTAGGATCAGGAGCTTTCGCCACAGCGGCAGACCGTTCGGCTTTGACATTAATGACCTCCTAGATAGCTTTCCTGTTTCAAGGCTACCAGCTCTTCTTCACACTTGAACCTCGAGTCGCCAGCACGGCGACCCGAGGTTCGGCGCTTGTTTCATACCGCTATGCACTGGCCATTGCACTGGTACAGGCCGTACGTTCCGCACCCATAGTCGCTGGTTTGGCATCCCTGGGGCGGAACTTCGCACCTGGTGTCACACCAGTCCGAGAAGAAAACGTTGCACGTGCATTGGAAACTGTCGGCACGCAAGCTGACCGCCCAGCTCAAGGTGAGCGCAGATACGACGCCATTCGACAAATTCTGTCGTGCGTATCGTGCCCACCGCTCTCGCACGGGAAGCGCTGACCCATCAGCAGACACTGTACACGGCGCTCCAATGAGGCCCGCAATGGTTGGCTTGTCGAAGGCAGCCACAAGACGGTCCGTCGTCGCTGTTAGGGCGAGGCGATCCGCGGAGGATGGTTGCGTCCCGTTGAAGAGGTCGGACGTCAGCGAGGCGCTGAGCACATCCAGGGCTGCCTCTCGCTCGGCCGTGACTGCGAACTTGCTGGAATACGTAGCGCGGAAATCGACGATGAGCTTCCGCCATACGCCAGCACGTTCGGCCGCCGTCGAGCGCTTGAGGAGAGCCTCACGATATTCGAATGGGTACGCAGCGAACTGCCCACGGGCAGTTTGAAACGCCCCGTCGCTCAGGCCCGTCACCCAACGATCCGCGCCGGCCATCGGACTTCTCGCCGCGACCACGGGCGCGGCGACAAGGCCGTAGTAGGCCACCAACATGCAACACGCAACCAATACACGAACACGATGACGCCCAATGGCGCGTACAACCGACTCTTGTATCGACACGATCACGATTCTAGCGACCTTGAATTGCAAACAACCAGGCGCATGCGCAAGGCCACACGCACGCGCTCGGGGCCAAGGACGATGAGGACGATGAGGACGATGAGGACGATGAGGACGATGAGGACGATGAGGACGATGAGGACGATGAGGACGATGAGGACGATGAGGGACGGAGCGGTCTGATTCGAACTGTCGACGACCCTGCTCTCGTTCCACTCCGAAGTCAAATGAGCCGCATGAACCTCTCGCCGATAGGCCGTATTAAGGGGTTGTCCCTAACATAACCTCTCCTGTCAGACGTTTGGGCACATCACCCAAACGCAGATGTTCGCCAACGGCCAGGGTGATATTCATACCACACATAATTACGTGTGACTTAATAAGTGTGGCAAGCTCGCCCGGGGCGGTGCGTCACGGTGTTGCTGGTTATAACTTCTATAGCTACATGGGTCTCATCAAGAATCATCCGTTCGTCGACGGCAACAAGCGCATTGGCTTCGCCGTCGCCGCGCTGTTTCTCCAACTGAATGGCTGGCGGCTCGAGGCCGGGCAAGCCGATGCTGTCGTCCAGACACTGGGTCTGGCTGCGGGCGCGATCGATGAGGTCAAATACGCCACCTGGCTCACGGCGAACAGTCGGCAGCGACTATAATCGCCGCGCATCCATGGCCCTGCCCGTCGGCACGAGAGTCGGCCCCTACGAAGTCCTTGCGCCGCTGGGCGCCGGCGGTATGGGCGAGGTGTATCGCGCGCGTGATACCAACCTCAACCGCGACGTCGCGCTGAAGATTCTGCCCGAGTCGTTTGCGGCGGATGCCGACCGCGTCGCGCGCTTCAAGCGCGAGGCGCAGGTGCTGGCGTCACTCAATCACCCGAACATCGCGGCGATTTACGGGATCGAAAAGACGTCGGGTGTCTTTTCGGGAGGCCTCGCGCTCGTGATGGAACTGGTCGAGGGCGACGATCTGTCGGAGATGATCGGCGGCCTTGACGCCCAGGCCGCCCTACGTACGACAGGGATGCCGCTCGTCGACGCGCTCCCCATCGCGCGGCAGATCGCCGAGGCGCTCGAGGCGGCGCACGAGCAGGGCATCGTCCATCGCGACCTCAAGCCGGCGAACATCAAGGTGCGCGCCGACGGCACGGTGAAGGTGCTGGACTTCGGGCTCGCGAAGGCGATGGAACCCGTAGGGCGTGGCTTTAGCCGCGCCGACCCTGGCGTGGATGGCGTGGCTAAAGCCACGCCCTACGAATCTCCAACCATGACGTCACCCGCGATGACCGCCATGGGCATGATCCTCGGCACGGCGGCCTACATGAGTCCGGAGCAGGCAAAGGGCCGCCCGGTCGATCACCGCGCGGACATCTGGGCGTTCGGTGTGGTGTGTTACGAAATGCTCACCGGGCAACAGCTCTTCAAAGCTGAGACCGTGAGTGAAGTGCTGGCCGCGGTTCTGCGCGCAGAGATCGACATCGCAGCGCTGCCGGCCGGAACGCCTGCACATATTCGCCGCCTCATCGGGCGTTGTCTCGATCGCAACCCGAAGACGCGTTTGCAACATATCGGCGAAGCGCGCGTCGCGTTGACGAGTGCCGGAGACGCTGACGTGGTTTCACCCGTAGTACCTGTCGCGGCGAGGCCGGCGCTGTGGCAACGAGCGTGGCCGCTGCTCGGCAGTGCGCTCGGCGGCGCCGCGGTGGTCGGTGCGCTCCTCAGCAATTGGGGCGCCCCCTCACAGACCGATCGCCTCGTGGGACGCCTGTCGATGGATCTCCCGGGTTATTCCGGTCGCCTTGCGATATCGCCTGACGGCCGCCGCGTGGCGGCAGTAACAGGTGGACAGCTCCTGCTGCGATCACTCGACAGTTTTCAGGCGACGTCCGTCGCTGGCGTGGACGCGGCAGGACTGGCGAACCTCATCTTCTCGACCGATGGTGAATCGCTGGTGTTCAGCGTGGGGAACGTCGTGAAGCGCATGCCGGCGGCCGGAGGCGTGCCGCTTGATCTCGCCACGCTTGCCGGCCTACCGTTCGGGATCACCTGGGATGGCGATGACTTGCTCGTGGGCCTCGGCGAGAAAGGGATCGTGCGTCTGGCAGCCGGCGGCGGAGCGCCCGCGCAAGTCGTTGTGCTGCAGCCGGGCGAACATGCCGCCAGGCCTCAGATGATGCCCGATGGCGACGTGATCTTGTTCACGCTCGCGATCGGAACGCCGCGGCCAGATTGGGACCAGGCAAAAATTGTCGCGCAGTCGATCGCATCCGGAACGCGGGACGTCGTCTTCCCTCTGGGAAGCGATGGACGGTATCTGCCGACCGGGCACCTGGTCTACGCGGTGGGCGGCGTCATGTTCGGGGTGGCATTTGATCCCACCAGCCGGCGCGTCAGCGGTCTGCCACGTGCCCTGGTGCAGGGGATCGATCGTGGCTCGACCTCGGGCCGCCGATCCTACAACATGGTGGCGGGGATCTCGGATTCAGGAACGCTGGCCTACGTGCCTGGGCCGGTCGACCTCTCTGACAAGGGGACGCTGGTCCAAACCAGTCGCCTGGGTGTCGAACGCGTGATTGAGGCCGTGCCCAGGCGGTACAAGTCGCCGCGGATCTCGCCGAGCGGAAAGCAGTTGGCCGTGACGGTGACGGAAGGGGAGACCTCGGCCATCTGGATTTACGATGTGGCAGGGAAGATCGCCCCGCGCAAGCTGACCTTTACCGGCAGCAATCGGATGCCGGTGTGGTCGCCCACTGGCGACCGGATCGCGTTCGAGTCGGCGCGCGACGGCGGCCGCGGCCTCTTCGTGCGACGGGCCGATGGTCATGGTGACGAGGAACGATTGACCACGGCAGAGCCCGGCACCGAGCACCATGCGGAGTCCTGGTCCAGTGACGACCGATACCTTGGGTTCTCGAGAGTGGCGAACGATGGGGTGCAGCTCTGGTTCTACTCGTGGGCGGCGAAGAAGACCGAGCGGTTTGGCGATCTGGCCTCGACCGATCCCTTGAATGCCGCGTTTTCACCCAACGGGCAATGGGTGGCCTATACGAGCCGGACCGCGGACCTGGGCTTCAGTGCCCGGATTTTTGTACAGCCTGTGCCGGCGACCGGCGCGATGTACCAGGTGTCGCCCGATGGCGAGGCCGGACACCACCCGTTCTGGTCGCCTCGCGGCGACGAGTTGTTCTACTTCGGGATCTCGGGGTCGCGTGTCGTGTCCGCGCCCGTCACGCTTGGACTGACGCCCACATTCGGGAAGGCAGTACCGTTGGTCGCGTTGTTGCCCACGAACACATCAGCGCGCGCGCCGCTCAACTACGACGTCCTGCCGGGTGGCCAGACGTTCGTGTGGACCAAACCGTCGACGTCGGCGCTTCCCTCAGAAGACCGAGCGTCGATCAAACTCGTACTGCACTGGTTCGACGAGCTTCGCGCGATCGGGGCCCGTGCGAAGTAGTCGGCGAGGTCGGCGGCGGTGTCACGCGACGGCGCCCGGGCGCCTATAATCCGTTACTCCATGGCCCTGCCCCCCGGCTCGAAAGTCGGCCCCTACGAAGTCCTTTCGCCACTGGGCGCGGGCGGCATGGGCGAGGTCTATCGCGCGCGCGATACGAAGCTCGATCGAGACGTGGCGCTCAAAATTCTGCCTGAGTCGTTCGCGACAGATACGGATCGCGTCGCGCGCTTCAAGCGCGAGGCGCAGGTGCTGGCGTCCCTCAATCACCCGAACATCGCGGCGGCCGATAGGCCGTATTGAGGAGTTGTCCCTGACATAACCGGCCTTATCAGTCGCTGGGTGACGGCCGACGGCCGCATCGAAACCCTGTTCCAGGATCCGCAGATCGGGGCGGCGCGGCTATCGACAGATGGCCGGCACATCGTGTTCGTCAGCACACAGGCCACGCGCGAAAAAAAGTTCTGGACCTTCGACGTCACCGCCGGTCGCCGCGCACGACTGACCAACACGAGAGGGGAAGACTACAGCCCGGTCGTGTCGAAGGATGGCGCGCAGGTGTTCTTCTCGGCCTGGCGCGAGAAAGCGGGTCTGTATCAGACGTCAGTGCTGGGAGCGCCGGAGCGGCAAGTCAGTATTCCACCCGACCGAGCCGTTCGTGGCTGGTCTCTCTCTCCAGATGGCAAGTGGCTTGTTGTCACCGACGATGTGCCCGGAGGCGCGTCCGATCGAGCTGCCGCCACCTTTTTCCGAGCCTCGCAACGTCTTCGCGCGTCCGAACCTCACCGTCGTCGGCGTCGCGCCCAACGGGCGGTTCCTTGCCATTCAACGCAGGCGCGAGCCGGTGACGCGGTTCGAGATCATTGTGAACTGGCTGGCTGAGTCTCAAAGAGCGAGTGCGGTAAAGAATGAGGCTATCGCCTCAACGCGGCATCGTTGCCCTTACTTTCGTCCCGGGGCGATCTGCCAGAGATAGTCGAAGAAGTTCGACACGACGACGATTTGGTCCAGCACGTCCGTGGTTTGATCCGGCGCTGCGACGAGCGCCAGCCGCTTGCCGTCCGGATGGATGTCGT
>Ga0163151_10009856_pt1 | contig 10251 bp, 9 predicted proteins | sample OliLakLV19MP5IB2_FD_145596 | JGI IMG/M metagenome (GOLD analysis project Ga0163151, IMG submission 145596) | Freshwater microbial mat bacterial communities from Lake Vanda, McMurdo Dry Valleys, Antarctica - Oligotrophic Lake LV.19.MP5.IB-2 | ecosystem: Environmental > Aquatic > Freshwater > Lake... | reverse complement strand
GTCGCTGGGACCCACAAGGCCGGCTGCCGCTCGCGTGTGCGTTTCCCCATGGCCATGCGCACAGAGTAGTACAGCCGATCCGGCGTGTCGATCCCTCAGTGACTTTCACCACGGGCTGTTAGAGGCCACCATTGACATCTTCACATTGCCTGGATAGTCTCCAATTCGGTATCATACACCAAGCTAGTCTCGCCTCAGGCTTGCTCACAATCAATCGGGAGGTCGCGCGCGCTGTGGCAACCCGATTAAGCAGGGGATCGATCGTGTCTTCCATGCACACCTTCGCAATTCAGCGCCAGTCGTCCGACTCGAGGAGGGAGCCTGACCGAGGCAAGACGGCAATCATTGGCGTCGCCACCGATGCCTCACCTTCCCTTGCCGCGCTGGATCCCATCGTCGATAGCCCGTATGAAGTGGCTGTTGCGGTGACATAACCTCTCCTTATCAGACACGGGGCCGATCACCTTGAGCGGATTTCACTGCCCCAAGCCCAGGGGCACAGTATAAGCAAGGGCGGTGGCACGGGCAAACCGGGGCGGTGCTCGTCGATCTGGCCCCCGAAGGCACACCTCCGGCGGCCCGCAGCCGCCGGATCCATTGGAACCGGCCCACTCAGTCGAGGACGCACCTGTCACTCGACTCCGGACCACGCAGGCTCAACATCAGCCTCCCACGGCAGGGGCGGCGCCCGTCCGGCGGACGGCAGCGGCACCTGGTCCGGCAGTCCCAGATGCCGCAAGATGCGCGCGACGACGGCCGGCTCGCGAATCAGGGCCACCAGCACCATTCGCCCCGTGCACCGCGGGCACGCCAGCACATCGAAGCCAAAGCCGCGCTCCATCAACTCCGCCCACGCCCGATTGGGGCGACGGCCGACGCGCCCGCCATGCCCGCCCTGATGCGCGCTTTCTGCCTCACCCGCGTCGGTACGCCGGGCCGTACCCGGCTTCAGGTCGACCGGCGACGGCACGACCGCCTCGCGCCACGCCGCGCGCGGCGCCAGGACACCGTAATACAACACCAAGTTGATCCGGGGCCTGGGCACCAACGCCGCCAGGCGTTCCAGAAACTCCACCGGGTCAAACACCAACTGCGTCGTCCCGTCCGCCCATCGCCGACGGAGGTCCAAGACCACCTGGCCTTCCGACGACAGGCGCACCCGATCCTGCCCCACCGCCGGACGCAATGCATACCGACAGAGCCGCTCGAGCCGGTCGCGCGCGCCGGCCGGCACCGCAACCGCCGCGTGCAGATCGAAACCGCCGGTCCGTGCACACCACGGACGCGGCCCGTCGTCTCTCCGATCGGCGCCTCGATCGCTGCCCCATCGACGCACCCGCAGGCCTGTCCTGGGGCCCAACGCGGCGACGCCTCGTACCGACGCGGCCGCAAGTCCCGCCAGGGCCGGCGCCGCATCGACGAACGGATCGCACCCGTCCACCTCCGCGCCACCAGTGGTGACCCCGCGGCGCGTCAACAGACGCTCACTGCGACGCGCAATCGTGCGCAGCAGAGGCGTCACATCCGATGGCGATCCCGGCGGTGGCTTGTGAAACCGCACGACCTCGTCCGCCTCGCGCGCGAACACGCCGTCGAGCACCATCGCGTGGAGATGGACGTTGAGATTCAGCGCCGATCCGAAGCGCTGCACGATCACCACGGCGCCCCCGCGACCGCCCGTCACACCCTGCACACGGGCCTGACGACGATACCAGCCGAGGACGGCCCGCACGTAGACCGCAATAACGGCCCGACACAGGGCATGGTCCCATGCCATTGCGTACCGCAGCCGTGACGGCAAGGTCAGCACCCACTGCCGTACTGGAACGTCCGGGAATACGTAGTCCACCAGGTGCGCTGCGCGCTCGGTCATACGGCGGCCGCCGCAGCTCGGGCAGAACCCGCGTCCCTTGCACGAGAACGCCACGAGTCGTTCCTGTCGGCACGCCGCACACCGGAATCGCGCGAAGCCCGCCGCGAGGCATCCGCACGTCAGAAAGTCCTCGAACGCGCGCTCGACAAACCGCGGCAGGCTCTGCCCGTCGCGCGCCTGCGCCGCGTGCGCGCGAAACGTCTCGTAGTGATCGCGCACGATCTGGTGCAAGGCGCCCTGCTCTGGCTGACGCGGGCGATAGCTGGGCACTGGAGGCACGCCCGGCGTTCAGCGCAAGGTCGGTACCCAGCCTGTAACTACCTGCGCCCGTCAGAGATTCGCGTCGAGCCCCGGTGGATGGCATGGACTGCGTACTCGCCCCGTCGAGGTGGGGCAGAATCTGCCAACTCCATCAGGATGCTGCCGACCTGGAAGGCGCGGCACCGGTGTAGGAGCCGAGGCTCAGCGTGTGCCCACTGTGTGCCCAAAATCAAAACGGCCCGCTGAGGGCGGGCCGTGAATCGATTGATTGACTCAGAAGAAAATGGTCGGGATGCCGAGATTCGAACTCGGGACCCCTTGACCCCCAGTCAAGTGCGCTACCAGGCTGCGCTACATCCCGCCGACAACTCTTCTTCTCCGTCGGCACGGGCTGACGCCCATGCCCTCCTATCTTACTGTCCTACTTCTCTACTTTCTCCACTCTTCGACTTCGCTTCTTGCTCGCCGCCTGGGGGGCGGCTGCAAGCGCGAACTCGCCGTCGCCCTCGAGCGTCTTCAAGATCCACTGCAGGCCCTGCTTCGCCTCATGCAAATGTGCGCGCGCGGCCTCGTCAACCACCGGTGCCATCCGCGCCGACGAGTGCGCGCCCGCACTGTCCTGCCCATCCAACTCGCCCGCGTCGCCCAAGGGCACGTCGGGCACCGCCTCTTCTTCCAACCGCCGTCTCGCGCCCGACAGCGTCAAGCCTTCCACCTGAATCAGGTGCTTGAGGCGTAACACCCGCTCCACGTCACCGCGTCGATAGACGCGCGGACCACCGGGCGTTTTGGCCACCCCAAGGTCAGGAAACTCCGCTTCCCAGCCCCGCAACACATACGGCTGGACACTGGCGATTTCACAGACCTCTTGTGCCCGGAACGCCGGACGATTAGGGATCACATCGGCAGCCACTGTGACGGGTCAGTATAGCAGAGGCCCAGCGGACTGGGGTCTGCCGCTGTCTCGCCGGCAATGCCGAAATGTCACCAATGTCCGAAATGGCGAAGTGGACATGTCAGCGTGCAGAGTCAGTCCGCTTGGCGCGACGCCGCACGCTGATCCGGATGGGCGTGCCGATAAAGCCGAAGTGCTCGCGCAGCTGGTTCACCAGGTACCGCTCGTAGGAAAAGTGAAACTCGGTGGCCACGTTCGTGAAGAACACAAACCGCGGCGGCGCGCTGGCCGTCTGCGCCGCATACATGATCCGCACGGCACGGCGGTGTTTGCTCGTGGGCGGGTTCGCCACCGTGATCTCTTCCACGAACTTGTTCAGCGCCGATGTCGGCACACGTTTGGTTCGCGCCTCGGCCACACGCACCGCCATCTCAAGCACCTTGCCCGTGCGGTCACCCGTCAGCGCCGAGATGTGCAGGATGGGCGCGTACTCCAGAAACTTGAGCTGGAACCGCAGACGATCGTCATAGTCCTTCACGAACTGCTGATCGGACCCGGCCATCAAGTCCCACTTGTTCACGACGATGACCACGCCGCAGCCGGCGTCCTGCGCTTCACCGGCGATCGCCGCGTCACGATCGGTGGCGCCCTCGGCCGCGTCGATGAGAATGACCGCCACATCCGCCTTCGCCATCGCGCGTTTGGCCAGCACCACACTGATCGATTCCACCTGGCCCGCCGAGGCCACTTTCCCAGGCCGGCGCATGCCGGCGGTATCCACCAGCCGCAGCCGCTTCTTCCGGTACTGCAGCATCACGTCCACCGAATCGCGCGTCGTGCCCGGCATGTCGCTCACCATCACCCGTTCCTCGCGCAGGAGCCGGTTGACCAACGATGACTTCCCCACGTTTGGCCGGCCCACGATCGCGATGGCGACCTCAGGCTCGGCCTCAGGTTCAGGCTCCGTGGACTTGACGGGAAACAACGTGAGCAGCGCATCCAGAAGGTCGGCAACCCCATCACCGTGTTCGGCCGACACTTCAAGCATGTCGAACCCGAGCTGGTGAAACTCGGCCGCGCGCGCCTTGGCGCGTTTGTCGTCCGCCTTGTTGACCGCGAGAATCACGGGACGGTTCAGCGCCCGCACGGCCTGGGCGATGTCCAGGTCCCCCGGCACCAGCCCTTCGCGCCCATCCACCAGGAACACAATGATGTCGGCCGACTGCATGCCGCGCAGGCCCTGCTCCACCACCATCGCGTGCAAGGGATCGGTCGTCGCGCCGAACAGGCCCCCGGTATCGGCCAGCGTGAACTGGTGGTTCAGCCACTGCGCCGGCGCCGACACCATGTCGCGGGTGGTGCCCGCCACAGGCGCCACAATGGACCGGCGGGTGCCCGCAATACGATTAAAAAGAGTGGATTTTCCGACGTTCGGCCGGCCCACCAGCACCACACTGGGACCGACGCCCTGCTTGGCCATCACCCTTGAGTGTACTCGCACAGTTAGCCCGATACTTGACTCCGTAAGTATCTTTTTTTATAGTCACTTACGGATACCGCTTGCCCCCTAAGTCATGATCAAAGTCGACATCGTTAATGAGGTGTCGCGCCTCGCAGCCATCACCAAGGTCAAGGCCGAAGTGGCCGTGGACGCGGTGTTCGACGCCATGAGGGCGTCGATGATGAAGGGCGACCGCATCGAACTGCGCGGCTTCGGGGTCTTCCAGGTCAAGCCCCGCAAGCGCGGCATTGGCCGGAACCCCAGGACCGGTAAGGAAGTGAAGATCCCGCCGGGCCGCACCATTCGGTTCAAGCCCGGCAAGGAACTGCAGAACATCCCCGGTGAGTGAGTTCGACGCCCAGGAAATCCCGGCCGTCGCCCCGCGCCGAAAGTTTGACCACGGATGGGCCGTCGTGCCCGTCACGTTGTTCCTGCTGACGGCGTTCACCACGACGTTCCTTGGCGCGGGTCCCTGGTACGCCATCGCGATCCTGACCATTCTGGGCGCCCACGAGTTCGGTCACTATTTCGCCTGCCGGTGGCACGGCGTGGATTGCACGCTCCCCTATTTCATCCCTGCGCCGATCCTGCTCACCGGCACACTGGGCGCGGTGATCAAGATCCGGGAACAGTTTCCGTCGAGAGCCGCACTGTTCGACATCGGCGTGGCCGGCCCTCTCGCCGGCTTCATCACGCTGTGGCCGTTTCTCATCGTCGGCATCTGGCTCTCAGACCTCGCACCGCTGCCCGACGATGCCGGCACGCTGCTGCTGGGCGAACCGTTGCTCTTCAAAGCCCTGGCGCGCCTTGTCCACGGGCCACTCCCCGAAGGCACCGACATTGTCATTCACCCGATGGGGTTTGCCGCGTGGTTCGGCATGCTGGCCACGGCCTTGAACCTGCTTCCCTTCGGGCAACTTGACGGAGGCCATATCGCCTATGCGGTGTTCGGACACCGTGCCGTGCGGTTCTCGGTCGTCACACTGGCCACCGTCGTAGGCCTGTCGTTTCTTGCCACCAGCTGGATTGCGATGGCGGTCATGCTCACCGTCATGACCTGGATGGTGGGCCTGCGGCACCCGCCGCCACTCGACGACTGGACACCGCTCTCGCGCGGCCGGCTCATTGTCGCCGCCCTCGCGCTCCTGATTTTCGTCGTGTGCTTCACGCCGACGCCCATCACGTTCACCTGGGAATAAGAGGCTTGTCGGGGTCCTGGAGTCCCGGGGGCACCTTCAGAGAACCGAGTTGGGGTCTACGTCGATTGTTGTGCGGCGCTTCAGGTCGGGCTTGAGGTCGAGCGCGCGCGTGACGGCCTCGCGCATGGCGCGACGCTGGTTCCCTTTCAGGAAGAACTGCGCGCGGTATTCGTCCTTGATCTTTGACATCGGCGCCGGTGCGGGGCCGAGCAGGCGCGCCTTCGGGCCCTGGTGTCGCACCAGTCCCGCCAGCGTCGTCGCATCGTCCATCGCCTGGCCCAGCGACTTGCCGCGCACGATCACGTTGATGAGCCCCACGCGCGGCGGATAGTCCATGCGTGTACGGAACTCGATTTCGCGCTCGAAGAAGGCGGCGTAGTCCTGCGCGGCGGCCGCGCGCACGCTGTAGTGGTCGGGATACAGCGTCTGCACCAGGGCTTCGCCGGCGATGTCCCCGCGCCCGGCCCGCCCGACGACCTGCGTCAGGAGTTGGAACGTCCGCTCGGCCGCACGGAAGTCCGCCATGCCCAACCCAACGTCCGCTGAGATGACCCCGACGAGCGTGACCGCAGGAAAGTCGTGGCCCTTCGCAATCATCTGGGTGCCGACGAGAATGTCCACATCGCCGCGAGCCACGTCGCCCAGTACGCGGGCGATTGCGCCACGGCGCCTGATGGTGTCGCGATCCACACGCACCACGCGCGCGCCAGGGAATCGCGCGCGAATCTCAGCCTCGAGGCGCTCGGTGCCGACGCCGGACTGTTCCAGAAATTCGCCGCCGCATGTGCCGCAGGCCTTCGGGATCGTGGTCGCATAGTTGCAGTAGTGGCAACGCACCCGGCGAGCCGTGCGGTGGTACGTGAGCGTCACCGAACAGTGCGGGCATTCGAGTGTGGCCGCGCATTGCCGGCAGAAGACCACGGTGGCAAATCCGCGCCGGTTGAGCAGCACCAGCGATTGTTCGCCACGCGACAGGCGCAACTCGAGCGCCTCCCACAAGGCCAGGCTAATCACCACGTCAGCGCCGTGAGCGGCAAACTCCGGCCGCATGTCCACCACGCGCACGTCAGCCAATGGCCGGTTCATGACGCGCTGGGTCAGCAACAGCCGGTCGTAGCGCCCTGCCGCGGCGTTGGCCGCCGACTCCATCGACGGCGTGGCCGACCCCAACACGACCACGGCGCCCTCCATGCGTCCGCGCATGACCGCCACGTCGCGCCCCTGGTAGCGCGGTGATTCTTCCTGCTTGTAGGCGCCGTCGTGCTCTTCGTCCACAATCACCAGGCCGACGCCGGTCAGCGGCGCGAACACCGCCGACCGCGTGCCCACCACCACGTCCACTTCACCACGACGGATGCGATGCCATTGGTCGTGGCGCTCTCCATCGGAGAGGCCCGAGTGCTGAATGGTGACGCGGCGGCCGAACCTGGCGCGAAACAACCCGGCCACGGCCGGGGTCAGCGCAATTTCCGGCACGAGCACCAACACTTTCCTGCCGCGCGACAGGACCAGCGCCGCCAGGCGCACATACAGTTCCGTCTTGCCGCTCCCGGTCACGCCCTGCAGCAGCATCGTCTTGTACTGCCCCAGCACCACGGCTTCTTCGAGGTGGCGGTACGCGAGCGCCTGCTCGGGTGTCAGGTCGCGCGCGCCTGGCGTGTCGCCGCCAAGCGTCCACAGGGACGTCGCGCCATCGGCCGCGCCCTGAAACGGATCCCGCTCCACCACGTCGTCGCGCAGCCGCACCAGGCCGAGCCGTTCGAGTGAACGCAATGTCGCAAGGCTCACACCTGACTTGTTCAACGCGGGCACGGGGAGGCCTTCGGGCGCCGACGCCAGAAGCGTCAGTGCCTCCACCTGCTTCGGCCCTTTCGGCGAAGCAGGCATGGCCCCATCGTCAGCCGGCGGAATGAGCTCGGCCATCTTGAGTGTGCGAAATGCGGTGGTGCCGCCCCGCCGGGACATCGGAGGCAATGCCACCGACAGCGCATCTCCGGGGCCGGCCGCGTAGTACTCGGCCACCCAGAGCGCCAGGTCCACGATGTGCCCGGGCAGATAGCCTTCGGTATCGAGCACCTGCTCGATGTCGCGCAGTGTGCCGGTCTCGGGCGCGATCGCGTTCGGGTCGATCACACAGCCGATGACCACGCGCCCACCGAGAGGGACGGACACCCGCGCGCCCTTGGGCGGCAGAGGTTGGCCGGGTGCCACGCGGTACGTCAGGCGGCCTAGCCCGGGCACGGGCACGCCCACGGCGATGAGCCGATCGCTCACGGCCGATCGTTCAGCAAGGCCCGCACCTTCTTCATGTCGTCCCAGACATCGCGCTTGCGGTCGGGACTGCGAAGCAGGTACGCCGGATGAAACGTGGGGATGAGGCTGGCGCCCTGATACTCGTGCACCACGCCACGGATACGCGAAATCGGGGCATCGGTGCGCAACAGCAGATGTGCCGCAAACGTGCCGAGCGCCACGATGACACGCGGTCGAACGATCGCGATCTGCTGCGCAAGGAACGGCTCGCAGGTGGCCACCTCGTCGGGCTCCGGGTTGCGGTTGGCCGGTGGCCGGCACTTGATGACGTTGGCGATGTAGACGTCTTCCCGGCGCAGGTCGATGGCTTCGATGATCTTGGTCAGCAACTGCCCCGCGCGGCCGATGAACGGCACGCCCTGTTCGTCTTCATCGGCGCCTGGCGCTTCGCCCACAAACATCAGATCGGCGTTCGGGTTTCCCGAACCAAACACCACCTGGGTCCGCCCGAGCGTGTGGAGTTTGCAGCGCGTGCAGTCACCGATGTGGGTACGGAGCGCGGCGAGCGCCCCTGCGGCATCAACGTTCGCGTCGGGTTCCACCGGCCCCTCACCATTCACCCTTGCTGCGGCTTGCTCACTGCCCGCAACGGCGGCAGAGAAGCCTTCTGTCCTGACACGCCACGCGGGGTCGGTGGTGGCGCCGAGCACGCCGAGATCGCGGTAGTACTTCAGATGTTCCCGAATGGCATCGCGGTCGGTCATCCGCGCACCGCTGCCGCCGCACCCAGCAGGGCTTCCACACGGTCGAGAATGGCTGCGGCCACATCGGCCTTTGACATCAGCGGCAGTGCGACACTGCCCGATGCGCTCACGAGCGTGACCTGATTGGTCTCCACGTCAAAACCGGCGTCGGCGGCGCTGACGTCATTGGCGACGATCAAATCGACCTGTTTGCCTTTCAGCTTCGCAGCCGCACGAGCTTCCGGCGGTCCGGTTTCCGCCGCAAATCCCACGAGCACCGGCATCGCGGAATCGCCGCGTGAGGTGCCGAGTTCCGACAGGATGTCGGCGGTCCGTTCGAGTGTAAGTGTCATCGAGCCGCCCTTCTCGATCTTGGCGTCTGCCGCGCCTCCGGCGGGCGTGTAGTCGGCCACCGCCGCCGACATGATCACCACGTCCACACCGCGTGAGGCGGCCATGACGGCCGCGTGCATGTCAGCCGCGCTGCGTACGCGCGTGATGGTACTGACCACCGGCGGCGGTACCGAGGTGGGACCGGCCACCAGATGCACTGACGCACCGCGGCGCATCGCTTCCTGCGCCAGGGCGAATCCCATACGGCCGCTCGACCGATTGCCCAGAAACCGCACGGGGTCGAGGTCTTCGAAGGTGGGCCCGGCGGTGACGAGGATTCGGCGACCGGCCCACGTGGCCTGCGGGGTGTCGGCCGCGCGCACCAGACGATCGGCAGCCTCAGCAATCTGTTCTGGTTCAGCCAGCCGGCCCTGTCCCACCCATCCGCACGCGAGGTAGCCCTCGCCCGGATCCACCACGCGCACGCCACGCGCCACCAGCCGCGCGAGGTTGTCCTGCACGGCCGGGTGTTCCCACATGACGGTATTCATCGCCGGCGCAAGCAGGAGGGGTGCGCGGGTGGCCAGATACAGCGCGCTGAGAAAATCGTCGGCAATCCCGTTGGCGAACTTGCCAATGATATTGGCCGTCGCCGGCGCCACCACCAGGGCCTTCATGCCGGTGGCCAACGCGATGTGTTCGATGTCGGCGTTCATCCCCGCCGCCCACTGGGTCGTGATGACGGGCCGACGCGTGATGGCCTCAAACGTCAGGGGGCCGATAAACCGCCGGGCGTTGCGGGTGAGGATGGCCTGCACGGCATAGCCGCGCTTCTGCAGCAGGCGGGCGACTTCGACGCTCTTGTAGGCGCCGATGCCGCCGGACACGCCCAGCCCAATCAGGGGCTCGCCGGCCGCCATGGCAAGCTACTCGTCGGTCGCGTCGATCGGAAGATCGACGCGAGGCACCAGCCCCGACGCCACTTCCTGCTGGGCCCGACGGGCGGGCTGTGCCGACCCTTCCAGCTTCGGCAGGCAGCCGCGAAGCAGCTGGTGCGCACGGGCGGACGCAATGGCCACAAACTCAAAGCGGCTCTCGGGGTTGTTGATCTTGGGTGAATCGGCCATGGGTGCTCCTTGCAAACAGGTATTGTACTTCGTCTGGGGTCCTGGGGTCCTGGGGTCCTGGGGTCC
>Ga0163151_10009855_pt1 | contig 10253 bp, 11 predicted proteins | sample OliLakLV19MP5IB2_FD_145596 | JGI IMG/M metagenome (GOLD analysis project Ga0163151, IMG submission 145596) | Freshwater microbial mat bacterial communities from Lake Vanda, McMurdo Dry Valleys, Antarctica - Oligotrophic Lake LV.19.MP5.IB-2 | ecosystem: Environmental > Aquatic > Freshwater >... | reverse complement strand
AAATCAGAGCATCGAAGTGGGCCAATTCAGAGTATCGAACTCAGCCCTCGCCGGAGGCTGTTTTCGGGAGAGAAGCTTTGCCCCCGAGCAGCTTCACGAGCGCCCCGATTTCGTTTTTCCTCTCGTTTGGGTGTCGTAAGGGAAGATCCAGCCGAAGTTGATATCGGTTCCGTCTGCCCACTTTCAGGAGCTTCAGATAGCCGTCGTCGACCAGGTCCGCCACAATCCGTTGCGTGGAACGCTCCGTGATCCCAACCTTGTCGGCGACGTCTTTGAGCCGGATCTCCGGATCGGCGGCGATGCAAAGCAGCACGTGCCCGTAGTTAGTGAGGAATGTCCAAGTTTCCATGCGCTTCTCCTATATTGCCAAATCAGCCGACCTGCAGTACGCGTCTTGCATTACGCGACATGCATGTCGTATGTTAACTTAGAGACGGACATTGCAAAAGGAGATATTATCTTGCCTGAGAAAACGAGCATCACGGTCGCGCACGGCGACGGGATAGGTCCAGAAATCATGGCGGCAACCCTCCGGGTCATTGACGAGGCCGGCGCGCGCCTCGACATTGAAACAATCGAGATCGGTGAAAGCGTCTACAAGCGCGGATTCACCTCGGGGATTGAGCCAGCGTCCTGGGACTCGCTGCGCCGCACCAAGGTCTTCCTGAAAGCCCCCATCACGACACCGCAGGGTGGCGGTTTCAAGAGCCTCAACGTGACGATCCGCAAGACTCTTGGCCAATACGCCAACGTCCGGCCTTGCGTCTCCTACCATCCCTTCATCGCGACGAAGCACCCCGTCATGGATGTCGTCATTGTCCGTGAGAACGAGGAAGATCTGTACGCCGGCATCGAGCATCGCCAGACCGATCAGGTCGTGCAGTGCCTGAAGCTGATCACCCGGCCTGGCTGCGAGAAGATCGTCAACTATGCCTTCGAATACGCGCGGCGGAACAACCGCAAGAAGGTGACCTGCTTTACTAAAGACAACATCATGAAGCTCACCGATGGACTGTTCCATAAGGTCTTCGATGAAATCGGCGCCGGGTATCCGGACATCGAAAAAGAGCACTGGATTGTGGACATTGGCGCGGCCAAGCTCGCCGATACCCCCGAGGCCTTCGATGTGATCGTGATGCCCAATCTCTATGGAGACATCCTGTCCGACGTGGCGGCCCAGATTGCGGGTTCGGTGGGACTCGCCGGTTCCGCGAACATCGGCGAACATGTGTCGATGTTCGAAGCCATTCACGGCTCAGCCCCGCGGCGGGCCGGGCAAAACGTCGCCAATCCCTCAGGGTTGCTGCTGGGAGCGGTGATGATGCTCGTGCACATCGGGCAGACCGAGGCAGCCGAGCGTGTTCACAACGCCTTTCTGCGGACTCTCGAAGACGGTCTCCACACCTATGACGTTTACACCGATGGGGTGAGCAAGCAGAAGGTGGGGACACGCGAGTTTGGCGATGCCATCGTCGCAAGGCTCGGCCAAAAGCCGCAGCAACTCAAACCGGCACACTACAAGGCGGCTGAAAAGAGCGTGGGGGCTGGCTGGACGCCACGTCCGCCGGCGGATAAGAAACTGGTGGGATGCGATGTCTTTCTGGATTGGCGCAAGGGCACTCCCGAGCAATTGGCTGAGGCGCTGCGCCACGTGCCTTGTGACGGACTGACGCTGTCCATGATCACCAATCGCGGCGTGAAGGTGTGGCCAGGCGGTGTTCCCGAGACTTTCTGCACCGACCATTGGAGGTGCCGATACATGGTTAAAGACGGCGACATCGCCAGTCACCGGCAACTGGTTTCACTGCTCGCGAGTTTCGAAGAGGCGGGGCTTGATTTCATCAAGACCGAAAATCTCTTCACCTTCGACGGCGAGCCGGGGTTCTCATTGGGCCAGGGGCAATAACCATTCCCCCTTTTATCGAATCGTTGTCGACCTTGAGAGCTTCCGAGAACAATGAGCACCCATGTCTTGCCACGAAATACCAATCGGCTGTCAGCGGCTGCGAGAAGCTCTCCGGCGTGAACGCGTCTTTCATGAAATTTTCCCGGATCTCGCGTGGCAGTCACCAGACATGGATCTCTCCTGGTTCGAGATCGCTTTGCATGCAGAAGCGGAAGAATATAAGCCCTCAGGCGACCCCAGAAGCCGCGAGGCATTTTCCGTGCTGATGGACCTGGCTGAATTGCTGATCCAGAAAATACAGGCTCACGCGCCTTATGAGGTTAACCTGTCGGCTTCGTATTACACGTTACATCCGCCCGCTTGCGGCGGTTTTCGCCGGACACGCTTGTCCCCCGCTCTCAGGCTCGTGTTCTTTAATGTTCTTGCTTATAGGAAAGCGGAGGAACCCGCGCTTCCTACGGAGCTCAAAACCCAACTGAGCCTTCTAGGAATTTCCAGATTAACATTGGATCGATTCACGGACGCGGGGGTGAAGTGAGGGAGCAGGCGCGCAAGCGATTTCCCACCGGAGCGTATCGCGGCCGGGTGGCCGTGCTGACTACAAAGCACAGCAAGGAACGCGCGGTCGCGCGTCCATTCCGTGCGGCGCTCGGGCTCGTCGTAACGGTTCCCGAAGAGATCGACACGGACCTCCTCGGCACTTTCACTGGCGAAGTGGAGCGCGTCGGCACGCCCCGTGAAGCTGCGATCGGCAAGGAGCGGCTGGGCATGCGCGCAAGCGGGCTGCCACTGGGGCTTGCCAGCGAGGGAAGTTTCGGCCCGCATCCGCTGATGCCGTTTCTCTTTGCGTCTGACCACGAGGTCCTGGCCTTCGTCGATGACGACCTCGGGATTACGGTGGTCGAGAGCCTGCTCACCGAAGAAACGAACTTCGGTCACTGCCCGGCGCGAACGTTGAGTGATCTGACCGCTTTCATAAAACAGGTGCGGTTCCCTTTGCACGCGCTGATCGTACGTCCGAATGACGGCCTGAAGGCAGGGTTCATGTTTAAGGGCATCGCCGACGTGGAGACTCTGGAAGACGCCGTCAATCGCAGTGCCGCGGCCTCGGCGGACGGTATGGCGCACGTGGAAACCGATATGCGCGCCCACGTCAATCCGACGCGGCAAAAGGCGATTCGGCGCCTTGCCTTCCGGCTCGCGCCGCCTTGCCACACCCTGTCCCGCATGCCAAACGCCAGGCTGGGGCCGGACCGCAGTCGAGAAGGGCCTGCCGTGCGCAGCTTGCGGCACCGGGACTGAATTGGTCAAACATGAAATCTTCGGGTGTGTCCAATGCGCTCACACCGGTATAAGACCGCGCGGCGACGGACGGCAAGAAGCCGGGCAGGGCCACTGCCCGTACTGTAACCCATGAGGATAAACATGGTGGATAAATACGATTTCGCCGCTTTCCGGCGGCAAAGCCTCAACTGAACTCGAAGGAAACTATGAACCAAGAACAACTGCAAGACTTGCTGGAACAGGTGCAATCACAGCACCTCGATATTCCGACGGCAATAACCCGCTTCAAATCCCTGCCTTTCGAAAACGTTGGCTCTTTCGCCAAGATTGACCACCATCGCGCAATCCGCCAAGGCATGGCCGAAATCATTTTCGGACAGGGCAAGGAGCCGGAGCACCTGGCCGATATCTTCTTCAGGCTCCACGAGAATTCCCCGAACGTACTGGCCACCCGTGTGGCCAAAGAAGCGGCGGAACTGGTCCTCAAGAGACTGCCCGAGGTCGAGTATCACCCACTATCACGGACATTACGCTGGTGGAGTGATCGCAAGATCAAGGGCAAAGGGAAAATTGCCATTATCTGCGCGGGCACCGCCGACCTGCCCGTGGCGGAGGAAGCCCGCATCACGGCGGAAGTCATGGGGAATGAGATTGAGGCAATTGCCGACGTCGGAGTTGCCGGCGTCCACCGCCTGTTCGCCTATCTTGATGTGATTCAGTCAGCCCGCGTCTGTGTGGTCTGCGCGGGCATGGAAGCTGCCCTTCCCAGCGCCGTGGGAGGCCTGGTGTCCTGCCCTGTGATCGGGGTTCCGACCAGCGTCGGGTACGGGGCGCACTTCCACGGTCTCGCGTCGCTGCTGAGCATGCTGAATAGTTGCGCCAGCAATGTGACTACCGTCAATATCGACAATGGCTTCGGCGGAGCCTATGTCGCCAGCCTCATCAACCGCTTATAGCCATGAGAACGCTTAGCTGCTCTCTTAAAAAGGGGCTCGCATCCACATGCCAGCTTCATCTCGTCCTAAGTCTTTCGTCGTTAACGTCGGCGGGGTTAAGATCGGCGGCAATCATCCGAGCGTCGTCCAGTCGATGACCAACACCGATACCGCGGATACCACCGCGACGGTCAATCAAATCATGGAACTGGCTTGGGCCGGCGCCAGCGCCATGGCGAACTATCTTCAACAGTTTTGTGCCGGTCGAAGAATTTGGCCCATCTGTGGCATTATGCGCTACAAATCCATGAAGGAAATGACGAGGCTCCTACCCCTCGCCCGTAAAATCATTGTGACCTCCGACCACGCGCGGTCGACGGCCCCCCAGGAGATACGCGGCCTTTACTCGCAAGCAGAGCCCATCGAAATAGCTCCGCGCGTGCGAGGCTTCCTCGCTGTCGTCGAACAGGCCGCTTCGCACGATTTGATTATTGAGACGGGTTCGCTTTACCTTGCCGGTGAAGCTCGCGCTCTCCACCAAGCGCGGCCCTTATCCGTGGAGGTGCAAAGCACAAGATGATGCCGATCGGAACCATCGATTCACGCAAGGTGGCGCACTTGGAAAGCCTGGAGGCGGAAGCGATCTTCGTTCTGCGGGAAGTCGCAGCCGAGTTCGAGCGTCCGGTGCTCTTGTTCTCAGGCGGCAAAGACTCGATTGTCGTCGCTCACCTGGCCCGCAAGGCCTTTTGGCCGGGACCGATCCCGTTCCCGTTACTGCACATTGATACAGGGCACAACTTTCCGGAAACCATCGAGTATCGCGACCGTTGGATCGAGAAGATCGGCGCGAAACTCCTGGTGCGCACCGTCGAAGACTCTATTCTTAAGGGGCGGGTAAAAGAAAAGACAGGCCCCGGAGAAAGTCGAAATTCTCTACAAAGTGTGACACTCCTCGATGCCATTCGGGAGTTCAGGTTCGACGCCGCCATCGGAGGGGCGCGGCGCGATGAGGAAAAAGCTCGCGCCAAGGAACGGTTCTTTTCCCTCCGCGATCAGTTTGGCCAATGGGACCCAAGAAACCAGCGGCCCGAGTTGTGGACGTTGTTCAACAGCCGCAAGGAGCCTGGCGAGCATTTTCGCGTGTTCCCCATCAGCAACTGGACGGAAATGGACGTGTGGCTTTACATCTATCAACAGAAGATCGAAGTTCCGAGCCTCTACTTCACTCACGAACGCCCTTGCGTCGCCCGGGATGGTCTCTGGCTGGCCCAGTCTGATTGCGTCGGCCTGAAGGCTGGAGAGGAGCCTCAACCTCTCCGCGTTCGTTTCAGGACTATAGGCGATATGACGTGTACAGGCGCCGTGGTGTCCGAAGCGTCCAGCATCGAGGAGATCATCAAGGACATTGCCGGAAGTTCTGTCAGCGAACGGGGGACCCGTGCCGACGATCAGCGTTCAGCAGCAGCCATGGAAGACCGTAAAAGAGAAGGTTACTTCTGACGAGGACCGCCGTTGCGGAAAGCCCACTTGCCACTGCGCTAAGCCCAACGACCCAGGCCATGATCCTCAAGTCCCGCTCACTCGCCGGGTGGAAGGCATATCACCAGTTCCGTGTTCTGGCAGCTCTTCCTTCGGTGTAATGACGTTCAAGAACTCCAGACGGTCAGTATGGGGATGGTTGCGTAGGACTCCAACCGCAGCAGATGGCGATCACCGCTCACGATGTAATCAGCCTTCCCCTCGACGGCGCATTCCAGGACGCGGTTATCATCAGGATCATCCGGTATCGCATCCAGCGTGATCTTCCCGGAACAACTCGCTCATCGTGCGATGCTCCGCCTGGGCCAGTTTCCGGGCTTTCACCAGGAGGTCGGCAGGCCAGCCAGATATTCGACACATCTGCGGGTATCGTATTGCCGAGTACCTTGAAGGTTCCCACGAGCCGATTCGGTTGATCGACCACAGGGGACGTCCTTACCGTTTCGGGCAGACGGTGGGGCCCACTCCCGGCGATCCTTCCGCTGCCATTTAGGCGCCGGCGGTACATGATACGCTTGACACTGGTCCGGGCCCCGGACCAGCTATCCGGTCCGGGGCGAGGAGGCTTTTTGAGGTTCGCACCGCCGCCAGAGAGTCCCGCGCCGTCCCGCGCCCGCAGCCAAGTCATCGATCCGGCGCGGGTATGGACTGTCCGCCGCCTTAATCGCCGTTGTGGCCGTGATTCGTGCCTATCTCGGTCCATACCTTGGCGAAACGCTGCCGGTTGTGTTCTTCATCGTGCCGGTCATCCTGGCGGCGTGGTACGGAGGCTTGCGGGTGGGTCTGTTCGCGACTGCCGCCAGCCTGCTGGTGGGCTGGCTCCTTTTCGTCGACCCACGATTCGCCATCGTGAAGGGCGACCTGAACGTGCTGCTCCGGTTTACGCTGTTCGCGGCATTCGGAGCCGGCATCAGCATGATGGGCTCGCGAGCGCGGCGCTCCAAGCGGGAGGCGCGGCGCAGTGAGACACGGTTTCGGAGCACCTTCGAGAACGCGGCGGTCGGCATGGCACTGGTCGGACTCGACGGCCGCTGGCTGCATGTGAACGAGCGGCTCTGCGCGATCCTCGGCTACTCCGCCGGAGAGTTGCGGCAACTGAAGGTTGGAGAACTCGCCCATCCGGAGGACCGGGCATCGGCCCTGCAATGGTCGCGCGCCTTGCTGGCCGGCGAGACAGGCGGCTACTCCGTCGAACAGCAGTACCGGCGCAAAGAGGGACCGTGGGTCTGGGCGAATCTGACCGTATCGCTGCAGCGGGATGACCATGGAAAACCCGAGTACTTCATTGCCGTGGTGGAGAACATCACGGTGCGGAAGGAGGCCGAAGAGGCGCTGCGCGTGAATCTGAAGCAATTGCAGGCCACTTTCGAGGGCATGGTGGAACCGGCCATGCTGCTGGACAAGGACGCCAATGTCATTGCCGTGAATTCGGCCTATCTGCACCTGTTCGACTTTGTCACCCCACCGAAGGCGTGGAATGAAATGATTGCTGATGTGGAGTTCAGCAATGCCGATGGATCCCCGATCGCTCCCGATGAGTCTCCCTTCTCCCATGCGGTGCGGGGCGAAGTCGTGCGCAGCCTGGAGGTGAAAGGACGAAACAGGAAGACTGGCAAAGCGTTCCACATCCTGTCCGGATCGGCGCCGGTGCGGGATGCGGAGGGCAACATCGCGGCGGTGATTCTGACCTCGCACGACATTTTGGAGCGGATGCGTACCGAGCAGGCGCTGCAGCGATCGAACCTGGTGCTGCGCCAGTTCGCTTATGCGGCGGCGCACGACCTGCAGGAACCCTTGCGCAACGTGGCGATCTCCTGCGAGCTGCTGGCACGCCGCTACGCCGGCCAATTGGATGGGCAGGCCGACCGGTTGCTGGATACCAGCATTGAAGGCGCCAGACGCATGCACCGCATGGTGAACGATCTGCTGGACTACACCAAGATCATCGACCCCAGCGTATCGGCGCCGCCGCTGGTGGACGCCGCCGCATCGCTTGCGCAGGCCATCAGGAACCTGGAGCAGTCGATCCAGCATACGGAAGCTACCGTGACTCACGACGCGCTGCCGGCATTGCCGGTCCATTCCACTCATTTGGTGCAGTTGTTTCAGAACCTGATCTCCAACAGTCTCAAATACCGCCGGCCGGAAGAACCCCCGCGGGTCCACATCACCGCCACGCGCGACGGAGGGGACTGGCTATTCGCGGTAAACGACAACGGGATCGGCTTTGATCCGCTCCATGCCGAGCGGATCTTCGGCCTGTTTAAACGGCTGCACACGCGCGGGGAGTATCCCGGGACGGGCATTGGACTAGCCATCTGCACCCGCATCGTGGAACACTACGGCGGGCGCATTTGGGCCGATGCGGTGCCAGGGCGGGGCGCAACGTTCTTCTTTGCGCTGCCGGCCGGAGAGGGACGGTGATGGGACCGTTGCAGACCTCGCTGCAGGTGCTGATCGTGGAGGATAACCCGTCCGACGTCATGCTCATCGAGATGGCGATGCAGGCAGGCGGTTTCGAATTTGAGACACAAGTTGCCGTGGATGGCGACGCGGCGATTGACCACCTCCAGGGGAATGCGGGCGGCGCCGGGCACCCCAGCCCTCCGGACCTGATCATCCTCGATCTGAATCTTCCGAAGCGGCACGGCACCGAGGTGCTGCGGGTGATTCGCGAGACCGAGTGGGGGCAACGGACCCCGGTCGTGGTGCTCAGTTCGTCTCCAGGGGACGTCATCGAGGAACTGGTGCACGCCGCTCACCTGGAGGCTGACTGTTACTTGACTAAGCCACTCCATCTGGATGAGTTTGTGGCGCTCGGCGTGGTGATTCGGGAGTGCTACGAGTCCCGAACGGGCCGCCGCGTCCATTAGTAGTCCTTCATTCCCTCATCACATGCTGCTGCCGTTGTTATATGCTCCACTGCATGCCTCGCTTGCTTCTGGGAATACTGCTCTGATCGCTCGCCTTTTCACAGGAGTTCCGCGCGTCACTCGCCGGCCTTGTCACTGACTCTACCGGCGCATCGGTGGCCGGAGCCAAGGTTTCGGCCACCAACATTGAAACCGGAGTGACTGTTTCCACGGAGACCAACGCCTCGGGGAACTACTCGATACAGGCACTGGCACCCGGCATTTACAACATCACGGTCCAACTCAGCGGCTTCAAGCGGTCGGTGCGGGACCGCATCACTCTTGAAGTGCAGGCGCGGCAGCAGATCGACGTTACGCTGGAGCCGGGCGATGTACAGACCAGCGTCAGCGTCACCAGCGAACAGCCGGTGCTGGATCTGGCGACCGCGTCGCGGGGCGGCGTCATCAGCGGGCGGACCCTGGTGGATCTGCCGTTGAACGGCCGCAACGCCTTCTCGCTGGCAGGGCTGGAACCGGGTGTCAACTTCACCTCCCGCGGACAGGCATCGACGTTCCTGCGCACGACTGCAAATGGCGGCTTTCGAGCTACACGTTCTCGGGCGGTCAGGCCCGGTCAAACGAGTCGATCCTCGACGGTGTGCCGAATACGGGCACCGACGGTCTGGTGCAATACGTACCCAGCGTCGACGCGACCAGCGAGTTCAAAGTGCAGACCAACAGCTTTGACGCCGAATACGGCCGCTTCACCGGCGGCGTCCTCAACGCAGCGATCAAGAGCGGCACCAACGAATTCCACGGGACTTTGTTCAATTTCACGCGCAATTCTTATTGGAATGCGCGGGACCCGTTTGCGACTTCGATTCCGCAATTCGGGTACAACCTGTTCGGCGGCAGCGCCGGCGGTCCGGTCCTGATCCCCAAACTCTACAACGGCAAGAACCGCACTTTTTGGTTTTTCAACTACGAAGGCTCGCGCGAGGGGGTGCCCCGTGCCAACGTCAGCACCGTGCCCACGGTGGAGCAGCGTGCCGGAGACTTCAGCACGACACGCGCGCGGTCGGGAGCGAACGTGCTCCCGGTGAATGTCTTTGACCCGTTCAGCACGCGCGCTTCCGGCAACGCCTTTGTGCGCGATCCATTCCCTGGCAACCGCATTCCGGAATCACGCATCGACCCGATCGCGTGGCGCCTGGTGGACATGTACCCGCTGCCGAAGCTCCCGGCGACTCGGTCACGGGAGCCAACAACTACCTGCTGTCGTTCAAGGACCCGGTGTTTGACAACGGCGTGGTGATGAAGTTCGACCACCGCTTCAGCGAGCGGCACTCGGTGTTCCTGCGCTACTCCTGGCGCCAGTTCGGGGTGGAACGGCAGGGGGCGTTCAAGAACGCCGTGACCGGAGACAAAGAGCGCCGGGGGGCGCCGGGCATCGCCTTTGACGACACCTTCACGTTGAACCCGTCGACGGTGCTCAACTTCCGCTACGGGTTGGCCCGCTACAGCACGGCGGCGGACGCCGATAGCGTGGGCACGAACGTATCCGGGTTCGGGTTCCCGTCCAGTTTCCTCAATCTGCTGCCGTTCAACGCGCTGCCGCAGATCACCATCAGCAACGGGTTCACGACTCTCAGCAATCCCAACAAGCGCAACCGGGCTTCTGAAGACTCCCACACCTTCCGCACGGCGATCACGAAGATCGTGAGCGGGCACATGCTG
>Ga0163151_10009854_pt1 | contig 10253 bp, 13 predicted proteins | sample OliLakLV19MP5IB2_FD_145596 | JGI IMG/M metagenome (GOLD analysis project Ga0163151, IMG submission 145596) | Freshwater microbial mat bacterial communities from Lake Vanda, McMurdo Dry Valleys, Antarctica - Oligotrophic Lake LV.19.MP5.IB-2 | ecosystem: Environmental > Aquatic > Freshwater >... | reverse complement strand
GTGCTATATGCACGCGCAGGCAAATTGGTGGGTGACCGCCATTGCTCTAAGCGCTTCCCCAAACGGGTAGGCATATGCCACTTGACATGGGGGAACTGTCTGCATATATAGCGAGGGCAGTGTGTCGGACATGTCGGCCGACATACGACGATCGCAAACAGCGCCAAAATGGCGGACTGTGCTATATGCACGCGCAGGCAAATTGGTGGGTGACCACCATTGCTCCAAACGCTTCCCCAAACGTGTAGGCATATGCCACGCCACATGAGTAAACTGTTTGCATAGCGAGGGCAGTGTTTCGGACATGTCTGCCGACATACGACGATCGCAAACAGCGCCAAAATGGCGGACTGTGCTAAATGCACGCGGAGGCAAATTGGTGGGTGACCGCCATTGCTCTAAGCGCTTCCCCAAACGGGTAGGTATATGCCACTTGACATGGGGGAACTGTCTGCATATATAGCGAGGGCAGTGTGTCGGACATGTCGGCCGACATACGACGATCGCAAACAGCGCCAAAATGGCGGACTGTGCTATATGCACGCGGAGGCAAATTGGTGGGTGACCGCCATTGCTCTAAACACTGCCCCGAACTTGACGTGTAGGCATATGCCACAGGATACGCTCGTCATGCTCATACAAGGCTCTGCGCAAATTTCGAACCGCTTTCAGATGCTATTGCCTCGATCCAGACTACGTTCGAGATTGGCTCATAAATTGCGGCCAGCATGCACAGAACTTGCAGATGTGCTCAGTGCAATCCACAAACCCAAATCGTTCAAGTCAATATTCTTTTCGCCAATGTCTTTGCGTGAAAACAGGCAAGGAAAATCACATGTAACGCAGCGTACTTCGCACCGTAGCTCGTACCAGAGCTCAGTGACCAGCCGCGCGTGATCATGAGCCGAAGTGTCGGTCTATCTTTCATCAGTTCGATCGAGGCGGTGCATTTACCCAGGCAAGAGCTCAGTGATTTCGGATTTCCCTCGTATGTAAATCGATCGTTCTCATCTATTGTCGCGCACAACCAATATGATGGAGTTGAAAGATCGACTGCAACCTGCGTCTCGCGATCGATCCCAGGCTACCAGTCTGGATGCTGTAGATTCGAATCAAAGCGTAGCACTCTGTTCGGTCCCAAGATACGATGTGATCACCGTATCAACTGAATGCGACAGTCCCGTCTGAGTAAATAACCGCGTTGCAAAGGAGAGCGGTTTTCGGTGAGTCATGATGGCCTGGAGGATCCGCTTCATTTAGCGCGTTCGACTCGCGTAGTTCGCGAACTTCACCATCGCAGCGTGCGGAAGCGGGGCCGCTGCGAGGGGATGCTGGCGGATACAGAACACAGTCAGGCAAGACACAATACCGGCACGCGCACAGCAGTTAACGCACCTATAAAAGGACGATGCATAGGGTGAGACTGTTCGCTGATTGACCGTGATATGCACGCTGTCTCTAGCGATGACTCATTTCCGAGCACCCGGCGAGCTTCAAACCATCGTCTGCATATCGAGTCACCGGCAAAGACGCCTCCCAAGACGCCGCCGGTCGAAGTGCTTTGTCTCAACAGGCGATGAAGACATTCCGCTTCGGCGTCTTGTACGGCGGATTTTGTTCGACCAGCACAATACAAACCTGAGCTCGCGACTGTGATGGACGCTGGAACAACTGCCACAGTGCGGACCGATGAGAGTATGGAACTAGGAGTAGATGAACAACAAACTCGAGCGTACCTGCTGGTATCAGCCCGTCTTGTCGAAGTTGAACGGAGTTCTCCACGCAAGCGTCATGGGAGCGGGAAGTGGTTAACCATTGTGTGCGGGAGCCGTCAGCGGTTTTGACCGGGAAACATGTCACTCCCGGGATATGCATAATATTGTGCGAGCGGAACAAAGAAACTGGCTGCAGGTAGTCATCCGAAACCGCGGCGCGCGAGGAGGTGTCCATGGCTGGAGAAGATACGGGTCGACGACGCTCTTTCACCGAAGTTTCTGCAGCATTTTGAAGTGGATTTTGAGAAGAACCTACCACGAATACGAGACAACACTTCAGAGACGCTCAGCAGTCTGGTTGAAAGGCCGACGCGCATACTCGAAACGGCAATCTGCCGTGCTGCTGGTATGACTGGTGTATTGTTCTTGGCCGATGCGGTTTTGTGCGCGATTTTCGCCCGCAGCAGCAAGTTTTCCAGCAACGCACAAGCGCGTTTACTCTTGGCACGAACTTGCTTCACGACATCAGCGTAGGTAGCATCTGAAAGCAGGCGACGCCCAACAGAATTCGATCAAGCGAAACCCTCGGCGTTTCAGAAATAATCGCACTCACCGTCCATCATGAATTCTTCCTGCACGTCGGCCACCACGCCGTCAAAGAAAACAACTGTATACACCAGATTGTCCTACAAGTCCACCAAACGACGCAGCTTGATTTTTTTCTTTCGTAACAGATATCAGAAATAAATTTCAAAAATCACCCACCTGAAGCTGCAGAACGGTTCCCCGAACATACAATGAGGTGACCATTCTTGCTGCTCCAACACGAGTAGCACTCCTGCAGCGCACGCACTGGTCTAGCACAGACAGATCAGGCAAGTAAGCACGACACACTTACTGGTGAGAGAGGACAGGACTTCGCAGAGCCCAGATCATTTGATTAGTTCGGAATCGAAAAGAGGTTTTGCCGAGCGGCCTGGACTCCTCCAGCAGGCTCAACTCATATTGCTCTATAAGCGTTGGATCCAAGATGTTCTCGACCGGTTCCCAAGTATTCAGTTCGGAGGGATACCCTGCAGAAAAAAGTGAGCTCTCGGACAATGAAACAAGTTTTCGTCGAACTACCTTGCCACTTTATGAAGTACAGAATTCGACCTTTCACCACCCGCTTTCCAACTACGGCTTCAACATCAAACGACGCGCGAGGATCCCTGCATACGGTTGCAACCAGACGGCTAATCAAACGACTATACAACCGATTGCGATATTGCACGACCATCACCAACCAGCTGACGCCTTTGTATGTCACACATGGAGGAGTTTTCTTTTTCTCTGCGCTGCGGGTTGAAGTGCTTGATGATTGGTCCGCTTTCGATATTGCGGCTGCAGCATCCTGGGTGCGAAGGCGCTTGGCGCTTTTCGATCTCGAAGAACTATCGCAGAAGTCGTCATGCTGATGGGCTGTGATCATATCGCATAAGAACGCCGCACGAGTCTGAACGCACCCACTGGTATGAAAACGCACCGGTATTGCAGCCTTGTGCATTTGCACAATGGGATGATTCCTCCTTGTCTGAGCGAGGGCCTTGACTAACGCCCAAAGAGTTGACACCACTGGACCGCTGAGTACATACTTCGATATCAGGGCCGGAGAGGCACAAACGAACGCAACGCTACGAGCAGCTACTCCACCTGCAGTGTCCGCTTCTTGCGCACCTGTCGGTCTACAGATATGTGCAAACAGCGATTGCTTCAATATTCATCGCAGAATCCATCGAAAACGCCACATACCCGGACTGGTACGCTCAGTTTGCGACACGGGGGAGGATGCGACTTCCATGGGAGAGGAACGATGCACAACTTGCATCATCGATGGCGCCTTGCGGGCGGCAACGAACTATTACGAAGGTTGGGCGAGCGAACCAGAGACGTATTAGCTGAGCCAAAGTACCATAGCGACGATCAGTTACGATGCGCGATGCCAATGTACACAACTGCACGTTATATGCGCGAATGTCTGTTCGCGCCTGGGCCAATTCAAACTGTGCAAGACCCCGACAGATCTTAGTCGGACATTAGGCAAATTTCAAAAATGGAATTTGGCGGGTCTCTAAGCAAACCGGGGGTCAGCTGTTACGAGCTGCCAGCAGCTTCTGATGAACATCGCGCATGGCAACCGGTGATACCGCTACCAAGCGTTCGGCTTCTGCTTCGGGGTCCTCGATCTCCAGTACGCAGCTCTCGAAACATGGCGTTCGGACGCTATGGACCTCCGTCATCGAGCGCGCCCCAGCAAGATCTACTGCCAGGCACCAGCAACCTGTGGTGCAAGTGGTGGCTTTGCTGCGATGTATGCTAGACTCGCTTTGATTGATCCCAGATCGTTGTCGTTGACGGTTCCTTGTATCCTTCAGACGTGCCTGGCATCGAATTCGCGGCAGTCACGGCAAGCTCAGGAGGCCACGAGACTGAATTTGGCTATGATCTCGTTCTATGTGACGGGACGCACAAGGTCTGGTTCGCTCGTTGCCTTGCTGAAAGGCAGTTTCGCAACTGTAAGAAGGACTCGTGTTGTTTCAGATCAAGGTTGTTTGTGGTCTATCGTTGCAAAAGTTGATCAGCAACGGCAGCTTGCAGCAAGGCGCTGTTTTGAAAGTGCGTTTCGCTTCACAGTTTGTCTGCTGCAGACCTCTTACATTCGATCTTGCACAGGTCACTGAATCACGCCCTCGCAGATTGGAGAGCTTGCTTGAAGTGACCCTGTCGCAATCTTCTCCGGTTCTCGCTCTTGAACCTGCCTCACAATCTCCCACCAACCCACCCGACGTGTCCACATTCGTCTTACTGTCAGATGTAGATATTCTGAATCCGCCTGAGGGGTCAGTGCCTGGCATCGACCCCAGTTCGGTCGACTGGTTGTCTCCTTCAAATCATCGCGAGCGGCGCTTCTTGCCGCTCACCGCAGACAGGGGGTGCGTCCCGTTGCCGCTTGACACATTATTGCATCACACAGACTCGACTTATTCCATTTTTGCCGCAGGTATTATCTTCACCCTATTGTGGACGACACAATCTGGTTTCAAGCGCCACCGTCGCTATCCGCTTGGTTGCGTGATCTTTCCGTGACCTCTGACGAAGAGAAAGTCAACCTGCAGTTGATGCATTATTATCAGGTATCCAAGCTGTTGTCCATGCATCGGTAACCCCGCTCACTGTGTATTGGTATTTGAGGATGCCGTCCCTCCTCGTGCCTTCACGTTACAAGCTGCAAAGATAGCTGCGACTAGAGGAGATCTTGCACACATGCCAGGTAGCTGTGGTATTTGATGACGCATTGCCGTCCCCTTGACTTTGCATCGTTGGAATTACCAGATCTGTTAGGGCGCGTCGTGGCAAAAGGTCACATCCAGCATTATGGCAATCAACGGCAGAAACACAGATTCCCCATGTTTTTTGAGCTGTTTATCGGTATGGGCACGGGAACTGCTTCCGCGGCGTCGACATAATGGCATTCTCTCGTCTGTTGGCAGATGACGGTAATACAAGCTCAGAGAAAAGCGGTGGGTCATCGGTTGGCGGGCCAGAGCCCATCAAGGTCGTCGTATGGAACAATTTGGTCCGAGATTATTTTCATTCGATACACGTTTCTGACGTCATCTTGCTGCGCGGCTACAAAATCAAAATGTATGCTTCCATTGGAGGATTCAGGTCTCTTCGAGCGCCGTACCTGTAACGTGTTGTCGCTTGGAACTGCTGCTGCAGCAATTGGAGAGCGCCAAGTGGGGGTGTGCCGCAGTACGAGCTTTCTTTGAATCCGTACAATCCTCAAGGATTCGTGTACAAACTGCAGCGTATGTGGCGCTGATCACGGATCTGTTCTTCTGCTACCCTCTGAAGGCGCGTGTCTGTTTGTAACCTAATCTGACCAGCATCACCTCAGATCTGGCACGCTGCCCTGGGGCTCACCAGCTCTCTGGACTCGTCAGCCAGCCTGCCTCATCTGCCACCTGTCGCCCTGGCTGTTGCCACAGTGTCGCAAGTTACCCAGTTACCTGTCCAGACGGTGAGTCCTCGCGCTGCGAGAGTGTAGAACCCTGTTGTCTCATGTCAATTCCCGTGTTGTGCAGGATTTTGATCTAGTGGGGCTGATTTCGTACGCGTCTCCAGTCTGTCGGGAGGGCACCACTAAGCCGGGAAAGTATGCACATTGGCCCTCGGCCGCCTGCGTGCAACGTATCTTGTGTTCATTTACCGTTGCGCGTGCGCAGAACCATTTCCTTTCGCTGGTTGTTGGTAGTCGACTCCACATCCAATCGTGCTGTATCGGTCAAGCTTGGTTCCTGCTCCGCGGCAAACGCGCTGCTGCTCCTTCAGGTAGGTACCACAGTGGACTTCACTCCGTCTATCAGTTTCTGTAATCCGGATGACTAATCGAAATGCAACTTGTCAGCCAGGACATGTGGTGCTTTTGACCAAGCTCAGGCTTCGCAGATACCGGTTGGTTGAACGAGCTGATGACCTCGGGGCAGCTCCAAGCACGCCGGGTGATGTCTCCCTCGTCTGCGTCAGCACCCCTTTCACCCACATCTATGTTGCGCTGAGCAATTGCGTCGACGCATTCGACGCTGCTTATCTCCATTCCGCTGCCAAGGCCTTCCTTCCGCGGCAGCGACACATTGGGGCTACCGCCAAAGAAAACAAGCTGTCCATTGGGCGCAAGCGCACCGGCAAAGACGAAGTGAAGTCAGACCGCTCTGAGGAGTCCTCTTCGGTGACGGCGAATGAGTCCAAGTGGCTAGACTCGGTTTTGCCGCTTGAAACGCTGCGAGAGCGCATTCCCCTATCTCAGGTGTGAAAAATGATTGCTCCTTCCTGCTTCACGTCCACGGTAATCTGAGGTTGCTGCGTGCAGGCTGACGCTTTATGGAGCTGGTGCTTCAAACTGTCTCGGCGAGATTGCTGGGGTAAGACGATGTGATGCAGCACGCGAGTTGGGGTCCTCATGGCATTGCGTTTTGTCAGGTCTTCGTGTTCATACACCTCTGTACGGGTGGATCTCAAGCTTGAAGTTGTATGCCAGCGCATTCGGTTCTGAAATAACGCCCATTCGGTGCGATGCGTGACTTCAGCTGTGCGAGCTGTCACATGTTCTCACCTTTGGTGCACACCTCATTCTGCTCGCAGAGACCTTGGCCAAATAGGTCACGCTCTGCAGCTCTATGAAACTAAGTTTTGCTTAATCAGGGGTTCAGTGACGCGAGTGCACATATCGAAGGCGCCCGGGACAGATGTTTCAAAGGTACTTGGCCTTTTGCGACGCATATGCATCCTGTTCAATCTGACCAACGACTCTGTGATTTCAGGTTGGAGGAAGCGTGCCACGCGTTAGTAAGAACCTTTCGTCTCGCGCCGTGAATCCACCGGTGTCGGCAAACAAGAAGCGAGCTAGAGCTCACAGCAGCAGTTCGCGCTCACGCGCGTTTGTGAGGCAAACCCGCTCCTCAAAGCCTGCTCCATCCACTGCCAGTGAATCGGTGCGGCGGACCAAGTCTGTTTCGCCGCCCAGGAAGTATGGGCGTTCCAGCTCCAGCGCTCGAAAGCCAGCTCTGTCAGCTGTGTCGTCATCTAGCAAACGCAAGAGCGCTTCCAGGTTCCGTTTGCTGATGCAGTTGTTGGCGATACATTGTGTTTCGCACTCAGACAAACCGGTTGTCCTTGTTAACAGGGACGAGCAGCCTCGTTCAGATATTGAGAGCCTGATGGTGCAGCCGAGTACGATTGTAGGGGCCGTTGTGGTATCGGATGTTAATAAGGAAACAGAGGCTGCCGTGGCGGTTCGCTGGTACCCTGTCCCCCACGCTGCGATGGGAGGTCCTGGTACTGTTGCATTCGACCTATCGAGTGCTGGCATCGTCAGCCACCCGATGGCGGGCCTTCGAGCCGACAACATCGAGCAACCAGACCTCAAGAGTGATTCGCCAGCAGTGCACCCGGTATGTCTCAATCTCTCTTGTTCTGGGCTGGGATGCTCTGCTCCTGATGACTGCCTGTTGTACTCTAGTTCCTGGCGGCCATCTCTTTGGTGTTACCGGAGCGGGCCATAGCTCCGGATGAATGGGAGGACTACCGATCAGCACCAGCGGACTTTGCTGATGATGCACCCGGGATTGCCCCACCCGGCTCACAAGACGCGAGCTCGAAGCGCCGCATCAAGGGATCCCGATCTCGTGTCAGCACTGCGCCGCTCTCGCTATCCACGATGGTAGGGCAGCTCTTGATTGGACGCGATCTCATATTTGGCGTGCAGCTCTACAGAAAGTCGGGTAACGAGCTGGATTGTACTCTCAGTGCTGTATTTGACCCGTCTCCAATTCTCGAATAGGATCAGATGCCAGATTCGGCATCCCTAATGTTGTTGTGTCGGACATGTTCAAAGCATGGCAACAAATCCACTGCAGCTCGCAGTCACTGCTTTCAATTCTCATTGCTGATGCTAAAGCAAATGCTCAATCTGCCCAAGATTCGCTGGGTCGAGGCACGAAAGATGAAATCGTCACGGCTGCAGAGTGGTGCAGCCGCTGCGTGAATCATCTTGCGATTGCAGGGGACCAGCACTCTCGCATTCAAGCGGTGCGCAATCTTGAGCATCAGTCTGAATGCCCCCTGTCGACAGATGATAATGAGCACTCAGATCACGTGCCAAGTGACCGTTCCGCCGGTTCTGTTCTCCGTTGGCAACTGTTGGGGGAAGATGTTGTTGCTGCAGTTTGCGCTGCGTTATGGGATCTCTGGCTAGGTGCGTGCCTTTGCCGATACAGTGGAGCCTTGTGTGGTTTCATTACTCATGTGCTTGTGTGCTGGATTTTGTTTTTGGTGTCATCAGTGGAAACGCATCATTCCGCTGGCTCGCCGTTAGCACGGCACACGGTGCATGTGCTGCAGCGGCTCTTGCAGGGCCCGCACGGACAGCACGTTCAAAGCCGTCATCTCATCGTTTTCTTTGAAGTAATCTATCACGTATGTATTCTGAGCCATGTTTACAGTTGGTTGGTTAGTCGGACGCATGACCCCGCTGCTGCTGTGGATGTGGTCTGCAGATGCAGAAAGTGGATGATCCTGCCGCCTTACCCGTGGCCCGTGCCGGCGCGTTGAAGCTGGCACACCATGATCTGGACTGGTCGCCGGCAGCTTTGATCTCTTTGATCGATCGGTTGGCTCGACTAGCTGGCAACGATGCTGTCTGCTCCACACCGCCCAAATCATCAGAACACGACGGATCTGCTGGGGCAGATTTAGATTCATATGCTGAAGAGTCCCGCAGCTCCAGACCCACTGAAGCAGGCGCAAGTGGCATGGCCGTCCATCCATTGTCTGCACTGAGAGGTTTCTTGGCGCAAGCAGATGTCGCAGGGACCATGACACGCTTCCTCGTTCACCTCGTCAGCCGTGCTCTTAGCGGCACAGCCAATCAGTCATCCAGTCAGCCACCGGCGATAGTACTTCGAGTGCTTACGGTGTTGATCCAATCCCTTGAGTATCGGCTGTTTGATCTGCATTCAGCGTGGCAATCGTCTGCCGAGTCCGGCTATCGGAACCTGGTACCCCAGCTAGTGACTATCCTGTCTGACTGTCTCCATAATGAGGCCATCGATCGGCTGTGCTATACTCCCGCGTCGGTCGGGCTGCTGACGATCCTGCGGCGCCTTTACGTAGAGACAGAGACAGCTTCGTTCTCGGATGTATGCTCCTTCATGTGTGAGGTCCATGCTGGTGTGGATGGGGAGGGAGCAGCCGCCGTTAGGCAGAGGATGATGCAAGCGGTTCAGGTACGCATTGTGATGGCCACTCTAGTCGTTTATCGTGCTGTGATTTAGACTCCTGTATTCACGGACAGTCCACTTGTCGCTGGTGCAGACTTCGCCAATTTTGCGTTGCTTGTTGGTGTCGACGGGGTCTCCCTGTGCCGGTGCAGCCTCAGTCGATGAGCACACCCAAGCTAACGCTATCAGATGGGGCCCTGCAGCATCTGCTCACCTGGCCGTGCTGCGCGCAGTCGTGTCCACTGTTGAAGAGCGTGTGTTGATCGCAAGGCCCATGGGGTCCTCGTCTACTCATACCCTGTCCCCGACTCCGCCTCCCACCGCTGCTGGCAGACTGCTGACAGATATCATTCTGCGCAGCGTGCTGCAGTACTGCCGCGTATCTGATCCGATGATGCGATTGGTAGCCTACTCCGCATTAGAAGCTTGGATGAAGCGTAGTGCGTCCATCATGCAGCTGTTGTCGCAGCCCACGGCTGGTGATGATCAGACCATGATGCGAGACGTCGCAGTGGCTGCAGAAAGTGTAATGCAGTTCGTGAATACCAGTTGGGACGTGCGCCACCCGCTCAAGCCGCGACTTGTTCGACCCTGTCTGATCGCAATTTATCGAGAATTTCTGGTACCGTATGCGCTCTCGAACGCGCCCATCACTATAGCCGGATGATGTGAATTCATGACGTTACTCTGGATGTGATGTGACTGCAGATCGTCAAGG
>Ga0163151_10009852_pt1 | contig 10254 bp, 10 predicted proteins | sample OliLakLV19MP5IB2_FD_145596 | JGI IMG/M metagenome (GOLD analysis project Ga0163151, IMG submission 145596) | Freshwater microbial mat bacterial communities from Lake Vanda, McMurdo Dry Valleys, Antarctica - Oligotrophic Lake LV.19.MP5.IB-2 | ecosystem: Environmental > Aquatic > Freshwater >... | reverse complement strand
TTTTGTGAATCCTCGCCTGCCAACATCATGGCAGCTTTGTCGTTTGGATCAATGTAAGCGTTTCCGTACATATTATATAGTTTATTATTTTTATGGCTTGTAGTGTGGGTCTGTTACGAATTTTTTTCGCAAACCTCCCATGATAAAATCGCTAATTTTTGAGGCAATTTCTTGAGGCTTCATTTTTCCATCCAAATGATACCATTCATTGATCCAATTTACACTGCTTAAAATACTGAGCACCGCAAATTTTTTGTCTACCGCATCAAAAATATCTTCCTGAATTCCGTTTTCTATGATATGGGTAAATTCGGTTTCATAATGACTCCTAAGTTGAATAAAATCTGCCAAAGGATTTTCTGGCAAACTTCTCCATTCGCGCAAGAAAACAGCACTTTTGTCTATATCCTCTGTAATAATTTCAACATGGTGTAATATTGCTTTACGCAACTTCTCTTCCGCATTAAAATAAATGTCGTTTACTTCGGCAATGGCAGCCAAAAACTTTTTGGCCATATCAAAACATATAATGTCTAGAATCTCCTCTTTCGATTTAATGTGGTGGTATAAACTTGCCGCTTCTATATTGAGCGAATTGGCTATATCGCGCATGGAACTAGAAGCATAACCCCTTTCTTTAAACAGCTTAGCAGCAGCCGATATAATCAGGTCGCGGCTTATGTTCTTGTTTGTATCTCCCATTGTAAACTAACGTTTGTTAGACAAAAATAAAATTTCACATCGAAATTGCAAGAAAAATCTGAAATACTTACAGTTACCTTACACTTTTGGCCTCTAATTACCTAGTACAAATACGCAGGGTATTTTATGCAAATTGGGCTTTACCGCCTTCCATTCGGCAAGCGTTTTGGTTCGAACCCACCCTTTATCTGAACTAATATTACAGGCAATACAAAGTTTAGTTTGGCCATTACATTGATTTATGAGCTCTTCGAGTAATTGAATATTGCGGTAAGGAGTTTCCATAAATATTTGCGAAACACCCCTGTTTGCAAGGCTTTCGAGTTCTTTTATTTTCTTAATTTTGGGATTTTTATCAATGGGTAAGTAGCCAGAAAAAGCAAACTGCTGTCCGTTAAAACCACTGCCCATCAAGGCCATCATCATGCTAGAGCCCCCAGGCAAGGGTATCACTTCAATATTTTTGGCCTGAGCCAAGGCCACCAGCGCAGAGCCAGGATCTGCAATGCAGGGCAATCCGGCATCACTTATGATACCCACATCTGAGCCTTCCAATGTCTTTAATAATGCAGGTACTTCTGTGGGGTTGGTATGCTCGTTTAACAACCATATTTTTAGGTCTTGTTGTGTATTGGCTAACCGCAATCTTTTGATTAATGCCCTTGCTTGTTTCTCATTCTCAACCACAAAGTGGTTGAGGTGGTGTACCATTCTTCTCACCATTTCTGCAATGAAATCGTCCAAATTATCCTCACTTAGAAAGTTAGGAATGAGGTACAATTTACCGTAAGGAGGCTTACTCATAGTTTAAGTTTTTGATTGTGTGTGGTTTAAAACAAAAAAAATAAAGGTTGATTTTTGAGTTTAAGCCCCTTATTTTCGCCGTTCTTAAAATATTACAATGGCAATATTAACAAAAATAAGAAATAGATCTGGATTAGCGATTGGCGTAGTAGGCATAGCGCTCGGTTTATTTGTAGTTTCGGATGCGCTAAATTCTTTCAGCGGCGGCGGTGGTGCTCAATCAAATAACGTAGGTGAAATTGATGGTGAGAACATTGGTATCAAACAATTTGACGACAAGTTAAATTACAATTTGGAAAACTTTCAAAAGCGAACACAAAATCAAACGCTCGACGAGGCAACTCGTGGGCAGGTACGCGATCAAACATGGAATCAAATGTTAAATGATTACATGATGGCGAAAGAATATGAGCAATTGGGCTTAAATGTTTCTGAAGAGGAATTGGCCGATATGATTTATGGCAACAACATTCATCCTCAAATTAAGCAGTCTTTTACTGACCCAAACTCGGGCATGTTCGATGTGAACAATGTAAAGCGTTACTTAAAGCAAACGGCTGAAGGTACAGACGAAACAGCGAAAGCTCAGTGGAAAGAATTTGAAGATTTCTTAATTACCGAGACTTTACAACGTAAATATGCTAATTTGTTGAAGCGTAGTTTATATGCAACCTCTTTGGAGGCAAAAAATTTATATACTTCAAGAACGCAATCTAGCGAAGTTAATTTTGTAGCCTTATCTTACAATACGGTTGCAGATTCAACTATTAAGCCAGAAGAAAGCGATTTAAAATCGTACTTTAAAAAGAACATGCAGAAATATAAGGAGCGTGAAAACTCACGTAAATTAGAGTTTTTGGTTTGGGATTTTGCCCCCACTTCCGAAGATAGTGCCGAAGTTCAAAAATGGGCGTTCGACCAGGTTGAACAGTTTAAAGCTGCAGACAATGATACAGCTTATGTTGACTTAAACAGTGATGCAAAATTTGATGCCAATCCAAAGAAAAGAAGTGAATTTCCAGAGTCGGTTCAGGCTAGGTTATTCCGCGATTCTGTTGGAACTGTAGTTGGTCCTGTTTTTGAAAATGGCAAATATTCTTTATACAAGGTTACTGGCATAAAACAAGATAGTGTTTTTAGCATGCGTGCTAGCCACATCCTTATTAGGGTTGAAGGTGCTACCGATGCCGATACTACAGCAGCTCAAAAGAAAGCAAATGATGTATTAGGCAGAATTCGCAAAGGAGAAGATTTTGCTGTTTTAGCCATGGAATTTGGTACCGATGGAACCAAAGAAAAAGGGGGTGATTTAGGCTGGTTTGCAGAAGGATCCATGGTAAAAGAATTTAATGACGCCGTTAAAAATGGTAAAAAAGGCGACCAATTTGTGTTAAAAACACAGTTTGGTTTCCATGTTATTAAGATTACCGAAGATAAAAGCAAGAAATTGGTTTGTGCTGGTATTGTTGAGCGTTCTGTTGGTGCAAGTGAGAAGACAAGTACGAGCGCATATAACGAAGCTAGTCAGTTTGCCGCATCGTGTAAAGATGCCGATGATTTTAACAAAAACTTGGAAGAGAAAAAAATGCTTAAGCGTGTGGCTGAGTTTGTACGCGAAACAGATAACTTTTTACCAGGATACAATGATGCACGTGAAGCAATTCGTTGGGCATTTAATGCCAAAGAAGGAAGTGTAAGCGAGGTTATGACAGTGGGTGGCGATAAATATGTAATTGCAACCTTAACGCTTATTCGCGAAAAAGGAAAAGCTAACTTCGACGCTGCAAAGGATCGTGTAACCGCCGATTATATTAAAGATAAAAAAGCAGAGCAATTGTTAGAAAACTTGAAAACTGCCATGGATGGTGCAACTACCTTGGATGCTGTTAGCAGAAAAATTAACCAAACCGTTACGCCAATTGCTGCACAAACCTTTGAAAATGCAAGCATTCCTTATGTTGGGTTCGACAATTCTTTTGCGGGTGCAATTTGTGGAACCAGCGAAATGAACAAATTAATTGGGCCATTTAAGGGCGATGCAGGCGTTTATGCTTACCAAGTGAACAAGGTAACTCCTGCACCTACAATAGCCGATTATACGCAGCAAAAAGCAGAGTTAGCGGGCAGTTTGCAGCAAAGAGTAGAATACGGATACTTTGAAATATTGAAGGAAATGAAAAACGTGGTAGATCACCGTTTCTTATTTTATTAATATGTTACATTACCAATGTGTAGGATCGGGGAAACAAACCTTGGTGCTCGTACATGGATTTTGTGAAAATAATACCTGCTTTAACGAGCAGGTATTGTTTTTTAAGGACCATTGTAAATTGCTTGTAGTAGACTTGCCAGGCTTTGGAAAAAGTGAGCCCATGGCAAACATCAGCATGGATAAAATGGCCTCAGAAATTAAATTGGTATTGGATGCAGAGAACATCCATGCTTGCATCATGCTGGGCCATAGCATGGGTGGCTATGTTACCCTAGCTTTTGTTGAGCAATTCCCAAATTATATCGAAGGATTTGGTTTAATTCACAGCGTGGCCAATGCAGATTCTGAGGAAAGAAAGGAAAAGCGTTTACAAGTAATTAGCTTTATTGAGAAGCATGGCAAGGAACCCTATATCAAGAATTTTATTCCTACCTTGTTTAAGGAACCAGCAAAGAAATCCAATATAGAGGAGGCCGTTTTACAAGGTTTAACAAGCAATCAAACCGGCATCATTGAAGCGGCTAAGGCAATGATGAATAGGCCAGATAGAACCCCTATTTTAGCCAATAGCCACAAGCCTGTATTCTTTGCCGTAGGTAAATTTGATGCGCTTATCCCAGAAGCGCTAATGTTAGAGCAAGCTGCCTTGTGTAATTTGTCGCATATCGCCTATTTACAAAATTCGGGCCACATGGGCATGCAAGAAGAACCTTTATGGCTGAACCAAGAAATAAACAAATTCTTGAAATTAGTTGCCCATGCTTCTAATTGATTTCATGACTATAAGCAAATCCTTCTCAATAGAATAATCTTTGGCATACAGAAAGTTCAATTTCTGTATGGTAACCAGATTAATCGATTTGCCTCTTTGGGCATCTAGCGGACTAAGCACTCCGTTTTTTATCTGAGGCAATAGTTTAATATTATCGGCGCTAGCGTAACCTACCCAAGTCTTTTGCCCTATTAAAACCTGCATAATATTGTGAAAGTAGTTGGAACGTTGCTTCACAAATAGGATAAACAAGGGAGACAAAAACGCCATTAAAATACTGGCGGCAATATCGAAACTCCGTTTCTTCTGTTGTTCAAAAACTTTAGCCAACTTGAGGTTAATTTCTATGGTATAGAAATCTCCAGGCGTATTTTTATTGTTGCTGCCAATGATAAACAAACTTTCTTCTGGAACTATTTTGTAAAGAATATCTTGCTGACTGTTGCTTCCCATCCATTCAATAATTTGGGAAGCGGCCAAATCTTTGCTACAAAAAATAATCTCTTCTACGCCAAAAAAACTAACCAATTCACTTAGTTGCGCTACCTCACCCAAATAATGGTTATCCTCTTTGTTTGGTTCAACCGAAACATAGCCCAAATAATCGCTCTTGGATTTTGATTTGATGAGCAAATCCTGCACCCGCTCAACCTCGCTTTTGTTACCAACAATGATGGTTTTGAGTTGGCTGCCCATGGTTAAGCTGAGGCGTTTATACTTGGCAAAATACAGCATTACCCTAATTAAAAATGCTGAACCAATTGCTGCTATGGCGCCAATTAAAATAATGGCCCTAGAGAATCGGTATGCTTCGCCCACAAAGGCATAAAAAACTGCTATGGCTATGGTGCCAAATGCGATGCCTTTAACCACACTTAAGAAGGTTTTACGCTTGTTATAGGATCCAGCTAAATACAAACCCGCCAACCACAATAAGGTATAAACTAAACTGTTCGAGTACACAATTTCGCTCGGATACGCTTTGGGTGTATCATATTTTAGGTTCGACCAGAACCCTACAATTAAGGCTAAAATGCTAAAAATTGTGGTAAAATCTAATAATGGAATAAAGACCTTAGAGGCAAACCTGCTTAAAATTGCCACAAATGCCCGCAAGTAAATTGCTATATGAATAAGGGCAGAAAAGTTTCTTGCATGCCTTTTGGAGTAGTGCTTTTGAGCAAAAATTACCATGGCACGGTAGAAAGTGAAAACGAAATTTACACTCGTTTTTTTTGTGCTTTCGCCTTTATAATGAATAATGGTTGTGTCTGGAAAATAGTAGTTTTTATAACCCGCTTTGTTTATGCAATAGCTAAGGTCTATATCCTCGCCATACATAAAATAATCTTCATCGAGCAAACCAATTTGCTTTAACACATCGTGTCTTAGCATCATAAAAGCTCCCGCAAGCACATCCACTTCGTGTGTTTCGTCTTTGCTTAAGAACCCAAGGTGGTATTTGCCAAACTTTTTTGATTTTGGGAAAATAGCAGCCAAGCCACTAATTTTATAAAAGGCCACTTCTGGAGTTGGCAATCCCCGCTTAGATTCGGGCAAAAACTTCCCAGACCCATCAATCATTTTTACGCCAACTGCACCCGCATCTCGAGTTTGGTCCATAAAAGCAATGACCTTTTTAAAACAATCTTCCTCTATTACCGTATCTGGATTTAACAATAGAATATACTCGCCCTTTGCTTGCCTAATAGCTTGGTTATTAGCCTTGGCAAAGCCAACATTGTTTTTGTTTTCGATTATTTTTACTTCTGGAAACAAATTCCGAACCATGTCGCAACTACCATCCAAGGAGTGATTGTCTACCACAAATACCTCTGCATCTAGGTTAGTACAAGCTTTTCTAACAGCATGCAAGGCTTGCTCTAGAAAATACTTAACATTATAATTTACAATGACGACCGAAAGTTGCATAGAATCTACTTAACGAAGATAAGGCTTTGTGTATTGTTTTACCAATTCCATTTGAATTTGCTTTATTTACTTCCCAAATATTTGCGTTTATCCTCGTTTTTTTGGGCTTCATCGAAAATTAATTTTTTATAACTGTAACATATTCAATTTTGTATCGCTATATGCTCAAAACCATTAATTATGAATACCATGAAAACAATCAATTTATTTATCCTAAACATCCTTCTTATTGGAGGCTTAACATTCTCAACTTGCAACAAGGCAAGGGCCATGGAAACGCCCCAAATGCTTAAAATTAAAGCAATTTCCACAGAAATTAAACATAAAATTAGTTTCCCAGAGGCTTTAATTGGCAAAGAAATCCATGAAAAGGTAGTTATTGAATTTAAACTTAAGGAAGATAAATCAATCGAGTTGGTGAATATTGAAACCAATAACGAGGTTTTAAAGTTGCACATTAGCAAAGAGCTTGAGCAAATTCGCCTTAAAAACACCGAGGGTTTCGAAGGTAAAATTTTGCAGGTGAGCGTTTATTTTGAGAACTTAATTGACTAAGGCATCAAAGGGGTTTTATTTTATAAGGCTTTTAAAAAGTGTGCCTATAAATAATTCAATTTTTTAAAACTAAAAACTAAAGGGCTGCTACCAATATAGGTAGCGGCTTTTTTGTTTTCCGTTTGCATATAATTATTCCTATTATTGAACAGTGAAGCCTCAACAGTTTGGTCTATTTTTTTTCGGTTTGAACCTACTCATGGTTCAATTGGTTTTTGCGCAATTACCCAATGAAGTGTTAACCGATAAAATTGATTTGGTTCAGACCGATTCTGGAAAATTTGGTTTTTCTTTTATCAACACAAATTACATGCGCAATACCGAGTATTTTAACCCTATTGAAGAAGGCAGAACCTTGTTTGGATATCAATTACAGCCCAAATTCACCTACCAGCCAAGCGCAAATATTAAACTAGAAGCAGGTGTTTGGTTGCGCCACGATTTTGGCGGCAACAACCCTTTTACCACAGCCATTCCAACCTTTTCTATGAAAGCAAAAAAAGGTTACTCAGAATTAATTTTTGGCACTTTAGAAGGGGCTTTAAGTCATGGCATGTTAGAGCCCATATTTAACATTAATTCGGTAATTGATAGAAGAATAGAAAATGGGTTTCAATATAAAATAAACCGGCAAAAAATTAAATTAGATACCTGGATTAATTGGGAAAATTACTTGGAGCCAAATGAATTCGACAAAGAGCGGTTTACGGCCGGTATTCATGCGCGATTAAACTTGTTAGAAAACGAGAAGAATAAAATAAACACCTATTATCAAATGATGGTTTCGCATCAGGGCGGACAAATTGATACCGATACCTTAGATCCATTTATGATGCAAATTAACCAGGCTTTGGGTTTGGTTTTCGTGCGTAAATTGGGCACAAACAACAGGGCTATCTTCTTAGATGTTGCCGCTTTAAATTATCAAGAAACAAGCGATAGCAAGGTGTATCCTAGTAAAAGCGGAATGGGTTATATGGCCAATTTAAGGTGGCAGGTTGGTGCCAATAATTTTCAATTGAGTTACTGGAATGCGCAAAATTTTATTGCACCGCGGGGCACCTATTTGTATCAAAGTGCAAGCACGGTTGACGCCAAGAATTATGAAGTCAATAGGCAACTCTTGTTCTTTAGGTTTATTCACAACAAGGCACTTTTTAATTCGCCTATTATTGCTTCTGCACGTATTGAGCCGGTGTACGATTTAAACAATGGAATTTTTGATTTTAGCTATTCCTTATACCTTGTTTATAGGGGAACTTGGAGGTTTAAGTAGCCAAAATTTCTTGTGCCACTAAGGTGCCCGAACTAATGCAAAGCGGAATGCCACCGCCAGGATGCACGCTGCCTCCGCAAAAATATAACCCTTTAATCTTGCTACTAAAATTTGCATGTCTTAAAAAGGCCGCATACCTGTTGTTACTTGCATTGCCATATAAAGACCCACCAAAACTAGAGGTTCGTTCTTCAATTAACCTTGGGTCTAACACCGATTCATTTTCTATCATAGACTCAATGGGTTTGTTTAATAACCTGCTTAATTTTTGAAGCACGTTTTTTCGTGTTTCCGCTATCAAAACATCCCAATCTTGCCCTGTATTGGGTGGCACATTCACCATTACAAACCAATTTTCGCAACCGTTGGGCGCATCAGTGGGTAAATACTTGCAGCTTATATTCACATAAACTGTTGGGTCGTGATATATGCTTTTTTTCTTAAAAATATGCTCAAATTCTGCCTCATAATCTTCGCTAAAAAAAATATTATGCAAGTCCAACTCCTTAAAACTAGCTTTTATTCCCCAATAAAAAATGATGGCCGAAGAAGACTTTTCTTGGTTTAAAAGCTTTTCGGGCGCAGGTTGTTGCCATAATAGTTTTTTATATGTAGGATAAACGTCCATATTAGAAATGACCCTGTTAAAAGGTAAAAACATCCCATTCACTTCAATCCCTTTTACTTCATTATTGGTCACCGAAATTTTTTCTACCCTTTCATTAAAGTGAAATTGCACCCCCAGCTTTTTGGCCGCTTCAACCAAGCTGTTTGTAATTTGGATCATGCCGTTTTTTGGAAAATACGTTCCTATTCCATGCTCTAAATGTGGAATCATGGTTAAGATAGCAGGCGCTTGGTATGGATTTGAGCCATTATATGTGGCATATCTATTAAAGAATTGCACCAAATGAGCTTCCTTTAAATCTGCCTTATTTTGTTGATGCATGGTTTTAAAGAGACCCAAATAGGGGATGGCCAAAATGCCTTTAACGGTTTTTAAACTTAAAAACGTGCTCATTTTGTGCAGGCTAGATTCAATAAATAAAGGTGCGGTAGCCGCGTATTTTTTTTGAGATTTTTCTAAATATTTTAAGGTTGAATCGGTGCTGATTTTTAATTTTTCATTTAGTTCTTTTGCCAGTTTTTCCTTGTTGGTATAGGCTGTTAAATGCGTGCCATCTTCATAAAAATACGTACACCCAATTTCGAGTTTTTGCATGGGGAATTCATGTTCAGAAACACCCGCTAACCTAAGCAACTGAAGCACCTTTTCTGGCAAAGTAAAAACAGAAGGACCCGCATCAAATCTGTAAGCTCCCTGCTTAAACTCACTTAATTTTCCACCCGCGTATGGGTTCGATTCAAAAATGTTGACCACATAGTTTTTGTGAGCCAATTGTATTGCTGCAGAAAGAGCCCCAATACCCGACCCAATAATGGCTATCCTATTTTCTTTCAATGTTGGTTTTAATAAATTTTGTGCAAGGTAATATTTGGAACCTATTTTCTCCTAAATTTTGCCAGGGTAATTTAGGAGAAATTATTGATTCCTTAAAGGCTTTATTCCTTCACCAACTTTCCTGTTTTAACTCCTACTCCATCTAAAACTACCTGGTAAAAATATATTCCACTGCTTACCGGCGACTCCATGCTTAGAATTCCTTTTTTTGCGTTCAAAGGTTTTTTTGCTATGGTTTGACCCAAACAATTTTGGAGCACAATTTCTCCCTTTTCAAAATCTTCTTCAAGGTTATAGGCAAAATTCACTTCCTTGCCTAATGGGTTGGGATATGCAATAAGTTGAAGGCCCTCGCTTTTTGCCGGTTTAATGCTTTTTTGGTGCTCCTTTTCATATACATTTCTCACAAAAGAATAGGCTATTAATCCACTAGAATCTACCTGTCCTCCTCCCCAAAATTAGTTCAATTTGAAAGTATAAAATTAATTAACTTTCACACAAAACTAAAATGAAGAGAAGTAAATTTACAGAGGTACAGA
>Ga0163151_10009851_pt1 | contig 10255 bp, 5 predicted proteins | sample OliLakLV19MP5IB2_FD_145596 | JGI IMG/M metagenome (GOLD analysis project Ga0163151, IMG submission 145596) | Freshwater microbial mat bacterial communities from Lake Vanda, McMurdo Dry Valleys, Antarctica - Oligotrophic Lake LV.19.MP5.IB-2 | ecosystem: Environmental > Aquatic > Freshwater > Lake... | reverse complement strand
CGGTCAGACGCACGACTGCCCCGACCGGTTGTCGCGGCGAACTTCGGCCGATCAGTCGCAGGGCGATTCCGCGCCATTCCGGCGATTCGTTCAACAGCATCGCGATCGGCTCGTTCACGTGGGAAACCGCCAGATCGGGGTCGCCATCGCCGTCGATGTCGCCCACGGCCACCCCCCGGCCGGGGTGCGGCTCGCGAAAATAGGGGCCGACTGTATCCGCCACATTGCGAAATCGCTCGCCTTCCCGATTCTCGAGGAGCAGTGGCAGTTGTCGAACGGGGGAATGGGTCGGAAAGCGGACGACGTGGCCATTCGTCACAAACAGGTCTTCGTCGCCGTCGCCATCGGCATCCAGCAGTACGGTCCCCCAGCCGACGTAGGTGCCCGGCAGACTGCTCACTCCGACGATCCGACTCACGTGCTGAAACTGGCAGCCGCCCAGATTCTGATACAGGGCGAAGGTCTCGCGCTCGAAATTGGTGACCCAGATGTCGGGCAATCCGTCGCCGTTGAGATCGCCGACGTCGACGCCCATGCTGCCATCCGCGTTGCCGTCGGCGCTGAGGGCGACCCCCGACGGCAGTCCGATCTCGTCGAAATGTCCCCGCCCGTCGTTGCGATAGAAATCGTTGGGTTCCGTATCGTTTGCGACGTAAACGTCGAGATCGCCGTCCAGATCCAGATCCGCAATGGCCAGCCCGATTCCCTTCCGCTCCGATCGCAGTCCCGCCTCGCGGCCGACTTCGCGGAAGCCTCCCTGGCCATCGCTCAAAAACAATTGGTCGGCCAATCCCCGAAAGCGCCGCGGCGGACACACGTCGCGCGGATGGGACGCCGGTCCCGGACAGGGCGGGTCGTTGTCGAATGACCAGTCGGCATAATGCACCACCACGAGATCGGGATGACCATCCCGATTGACGTCCCCCCAACCGGCCGTGATGCTCCAGCCTCCGCTGAACAGGTCCCGCCAGAGGTCCTCCCGCTGAAACGTGCCGTCCCCCAGGTTGCGGAAGAGCGATATGCCGCCAAAACCGGTCACCGCGATGTCGGGGAAGCCGTCGTTGTCATAATCGCCCGCCGCGATGCCATGATTGTAATGAGTGCTGCCAGCCAGGGTTGCCGGCTGGGAAACGTCCTCAAATTGTCCGGCGGGAGTTTGACGGAAGAGGCCGATCGGCAATCCCGCGATCTCCCGCGGACGGGGGAAGCTCCCGCCGCCGGCCGCCACGAGGTCGAGTCGGCCGTCCTGATCGAAATCGCAGAGGGCGAGGCCGCCCCCCATCGATTCCACGATGGAGAAGTTGCCCGCTTCCTCGCCGTTTCGATAAGTCCAATCGACTCCCAGTGTCTGCGTGGCGTCGCGAAACGCGATGCTGGACGGCGCGCTGAACGTGTCATCGGGCGACGAGGTGACTGCGGTGTTCTCGCGTTTCGGCGGAGCGGAACTCGAGTTGCAGCCCGGAACCAGCAGGCCCAGACAGAGCAGGAGCGCCAAACGCCGCGAGAGCAAAGTGAACCGGTGGGGCGGCGGGTGAGGCGTCTGGCGGGATGGCATCGTCGCACGAGTCAACAGAGAGGACTGATCGAAGTTCACCGGGAGTGTTCCACGATCCTAGAGCATACAGCGGGCCACAGGGATTCCGGAATCACCCCCGCGGTGCCCGACGGCATCGAGGGGCGACTTGCGATAAGATTGGAGTTGGCCCGACCTCGATCGCAAGCCTCGTTCCGATCGGAAAATGATTCATGTCCTCACGGCAGAAAGTCACAAGCGCTGTCATCCTATCGGTAGGCTGTCTGCTAGGAATGGCGGCGTGCCGTGAAAGCGCGTCGCTTTCGCAGTCGGCTTCCTCGACGTCGGCGAACGACACCGACATCCAGGCGCTGAAACCGGCGGTGACGGCCTTCTGCGGCGATTGCCATGCGTCGCCTCCGCCGGCGTCATTCCCGCAAGACGCCTGGTTTGCGGAAGTCGAACAGGGGTATCGGTTCTATCTGGAGTCGGGCCGTGCCGACTTGAAACCTCCGCCGATGCGGGACGCGGTCGCCTACTTTCGCGCTCAAGCGCCGAAGACCCTGGCCAACCCCTCATTGGCGACTCCCTTGACGACGGCCGCCCGCTTCCGGAAGCAGTCGCTTCCGCCCCAGCGTTCGGCTCCTGCGATTTCCTTTCTGGATCGGGCTCCGCAGCGTGGGACTGGCCGTTTGTGGTTCTGCGACATGCATTCGGGAGCGCTGTCCGCTGTGACCTGGAACGCCGCCGCTTCCACCATTGAGGAAATTGCTCATCTGGCACACCCCGCTCATTTTGCGGTCTGCGATCTCGATCAGGACGGCAGGGACGATCTGATTGTCGCCGATTTGGGAAGCTTTGTCCCCGGCGATCATCAACACGGAAAAGTCTGGTGGTTGCCAGGGGCCGCCGAGTCGGAGGGCCGACCCTCGGAACCGCGCGTCTTGCTGGATCAAATCGGGCGCGTCGCCGATGTCCGCCCCGCCGACTTCGATGGCGATGGCGACGTCGATCTGGTCGTGGCGGAGTTCGGCTGGAGAAAGACGGGCCGCATCCTGGTGCTGTTGCAGAGCGAGCCCGGTGCCGCGGGCCCCGAATTCCAGCGCATCGTCGTCGATGACCGGCATGGGACCATTCATGTCCCCGTTTGCGATCTGAACCAGGATGGAAAGCCCGATTTTCTCGCGCTGATCAGTCAGGAACACGAATTGATCGAAGCCTATCTGAACGTGGGCGACGGCCGGTTCGAAAAGCGTCGGATCTTCAACGCCGGAGACCCGGCCTTCGGCTTCAGCGGCATGGAGGTTGTGGACCTCGATCGCGATGGCGATTTGGACGTCCTGGCCACCAACGGAGACACGCTGGACAGCCACTCGCTGAAACCCTCGCATGGGGTCCACTGGCTGGAAAACCGCGGCGAATTTCCGTTTCTTGCGAGGCGGCTCGCTGACTTGCCGGGAGCCATGCGGGCGGTGGCGGCCGACCTCGACGGCGACGCCGACCTGGATGTCATCGCCGCCGCATTCCTGCCGGCGACGCTGCGAAAGCAGCAATCCCAGCCGCTCAACGAGACCTTGATGTGGCTGGAGCAAACGCAGCCAGGCGAATTCGTCCGCCATTCCCTGGAGGTGGGAGAGGCCGGTCACATGACCGTTCTGGCGGCCGATCTGGATGCAGACGGCGATACCGATCTGGCTGTTCCCAATTACGCGGAACAGCGGACGGTCACCTTGGAGCCGCTGGTGATCTGGTGGAACGAGCCGCCCCGCTGATCGATCAACGCGACCGAGGACGGCGAAGCGTTGGGTGCCACTGGCGGCAGCTTTGGGCCACCAGTGTCTTTGTTCCGAACCAAAAACAGCACTGGCGGCCGAAGCCCGCCGCCAGTGGCACCCGTCCTCTCAGCTTGGACGAAGCACTACTTCAGCTCGAGTTTGAGGTCCGTTTCACCCTCGGGCTTCACCGTCACCGTCAACGGAGTGTTGGACGAGTTGCTGTAGTTCTTGGGGAGTGTCACCCCGCCGTCGGTTTTTTTCCCGATTTCCGCTTTCAGCGGCGTCGACGCGCCGCCCATCGCCAATTTGGTGGCATCGGGGGGAGACGTGCTATCGCCACCACTCGAAATCAAGTCCAACGTCACCTTGTTCTCACCCGCGAGCGCCCCGTCTCCCTGGGCGTACATCGACAGTTCGAACGCGCCGGCGTCGTTGGTCTCGCCGGTCGCCGGCATCGGAGCCCCCTTGCCGTAGAAGGTGACGCGGGCTTTCGCCAGCGGCTTGCCGCGGAACGTGACGGTCCCCTTCACCGGAACGGGCTTCGGCCGCGGCGGTTCGCCACCGCACCCCTGAAGGAACAGCGCCCCGGCGATCGCCAGAAGCATCGCGACGCCTGCTCGACTGCCGCTGCCGTTGGCGGCGAATCCCATCACCATAGTCTGTCCCTTTTCTAGCCGAAATCACGAAGAAGCGATGTTCCATCCGACTGCGATGCGAAGCGGTGCCCCTCGGAGCGTGCGCAGCCATTCCCCCTCACAGCGAACAACGGCGCTGTAGAAGATCGCGAGCCTCGAGCGATCAGGCACTCGAGGCTCGCAGAGCGTCAACATTTTCAGACCGACCCGATTAGAAGTCGCCCACCACCTGGCCGTCGCGGCGGTCACCCAACCGCTGGTACGTCATGTAGTCGATGTTGTTCCCGAGGAATCGGACGGCGCCGTCGGCCAGAACCACGTGAGCCCCGCCCACATGGTCCGATTTGAAACCTTGGGCATAGCCGTGATCGTTCCAGTCGTGGCAACCGGGAATGGTCTCCGTCACCGCCGGCCGGCCTTGACAGTGAATCGGGAAGTTGATGGGAGCCGTGGTCGAGATCCAGACGTTGTTGAAATGCAGCCAGCCGGCCCACATATGGTCGACGCATTCCGGCAGCGACTCACCAACCAGGATGGTGTTCGACGTGCCGTCGCCGATGTCGGAGATGCTGGCCGCCCAGTTGCAACGCGAGGCAATGCCGGAGACGTGGTGCGCACGGTCGCCGTCGGCATGAGCCGCGACGCCCAGCCCGAAGGAATTCCCGAGAAATGGCGTGTACCCCTGACCACAACCCGGTTGCGCGCCCATCGCGGCGTTCCCGATGCTGATGGCATAGCTGGATTTGGCCCAATTCGGGTCGTCCCGGTTGGATTTCGGCGCCCGGTCGGTCGGACAGCAAAAGGCCTCGATCACCGTGCCGCGAATGAGCTTGCCGCTCGGACCAGGGAGCGGCTGCGCTTCCAGGTGACAGTTCGGGCAGGGTCCCGGAGTCTCGGCCGCGAAATTCATCGCGTTGTACAGCGGGGCCTGATCGATGTACGGCAGGATCCGCACCATCCAGCTCCCCTTGGTGCCGTTCGTCCAGTCGTTCACCCCGCCGATAATGCCGGGGTCCGACCACGGCGAGCGCCAGAACGTCGCCCCGAACCGGTTGAAATTGTCGTGGTAGTTGTGCATGGCCAGACCGAGTTGCTTGAGATTGTTCCGGCATTGCGTGCGGCGGGCGGCTTCGCGGGCCTGTTGCACAGCCGGCAGCAGCAGCGCGATCAAGATGGCGATGATGGCAATCACCACCAGCAACTCGATCAACGTGAACGCGCGGGACAACGTGAGCCCAATGGGCTTGGTTGACCGGGGGGCTTGGGCAGGGGTGTGCATGCGCTTCTCCTTGGTATGAGGTTGACAAGCTGGGAGAAAACAAGTTTGCAGGACAGGTGGCAAGGATGCCCAGAACAGGGCATCAAAGTTGGATAGCTATTGAAGTTATCGTTGCTTCGGCATTGCGTCAACGAAAAACCCGCACAATTTTCTGGCGAATTGCGTTTTTCCGATTGATCCGGTCGCCGCCCGAGGTACGGAGGCCCTTGAATGCGATCGAACCGCGTCGCTGGGCCGGTGTGAGGCCTCGTACCGCCGGCTCGACCGCCGTCCTCAATGTCGGCGTTCACGCGGCCGATTCGGACTGGAAAGGCTTGCCATTCCGGGCGACCCGTGCTTGCTGGTGCTTTAAGGGCGGGATAGCATTGGCCGAGGCGGTTCTTCTGAGTTTTTCCCGCAGTTGGCGACGGCTGTTATGGCGACCACTGCTGAGCACAAGGCCTCGCCCTCTGGCCGGCGGCCGAGGGCGCGAATCCGGCAGGTGTTCCGCAAGCGATTGGTTCTCGCCGCCGTCTGTGTCGCGCTGGGGCTGGTCGTCTGGCAAGGTCGGCCGTGGTTTGCCGATTTTGCCAATTGGCGCGGCCGAAATGCCGTGAATCTGCGGAAATTGGATGCGGCGCTGGCCTGGTTTCAACGGGCCGAGGCGCTGGATTCCGGCCGGGGCGAGTCTCAATTCTGGATGGCGCGCGTCGAGCGGCTGCGCGGCCGGCCGGATTTGATGCAGGCCCATTTGGAAAGGGCCTTGAAAGCCGGCTTTCCGGCGATCCGGCTGCATCGCGAGCAGGTTCTGGCCCGGATGCAGTCCGGGCACATGGGTCAAGCGGAAGGCGAGGTCTCCGCCTTGCTGATGGATGCTGGTGACGACGCCCCGGCGATCTGCGAAGCCATCGCCAGTGGATACCTGGCCGCCTTCCGCCTCAAGGAAGCGATGACCGTTCTCGAGGCCTGGAAGCGCGATTATCCTCAAGATCCGCAGCCGTTGGTCATTCGCGGGATGTACTTCGCGCAGCGGCAAACCTGGAGCCAGGCGGCCGAGGAGTTTGAAAAGGCCCTGGCGATGGCGCCGCATCGCGACGACGTCCGTTTGCAGTGGGCGGAGGCGCTCCGGAATCTGCATCAATTGGACGCGGCTCGCGAACAGTTCGAGCGCTGCCGACGGTCGTCCCCGCGCAATCCGGCCGCGCTGATCGGCCTGGGACGCTGCCTGTTGGAATCGGGCGAACTGGTTCAGGCGCGCGAGCGCTTCGAACAGGCGCTCAAAATCACCCCAGACTCCTGGGACGGTCGGTTTTGGCTGGGAAAGCTGCTGGCGACGGATGGCGATGCCGAACGGGCCGTGCCGCTGCTCGACGCCGTTTGCCGCGAGCGTCCGTACGAGCCGGATGTCCGGTATTCCCTCGCGATGGCGCTCCAGGCCGCGGGGCGCCGTGCTGAGGCGCAAGAGCATTTCCAGTACGTCGCGGCTCAGCAACGTGCCCAATCGGAACTGCGAAACCAACTGGAGTTGCTCGAACGATCGCCGACGCGCGTCGACTTGCGATTCCAAATCGGGAAGACGCTTCTGGAATACGGCAACCCCGACGAGGGAATCAGTTGGTTACAATCGGCGCTGGAGTTGGACGCCGATCATCCGGAATCATTGGCCGCCCTGGCGGAGTATGCCAGCCGACGGGAGAAACTGCAGAAACCTTGACGACATCGGAGCGAGGAACCGACGTTGCCCACCCTGCGAATGCCTCCGTCGCCTCGCGGTGGTGGCTGGTTTTGGCGGCGGTCGTCGTCGGCTTCGCAGTCTGGTGCTCCACCGCCTATTTCGCCCCACAGTCCGCGGAGTCGTTGATGAAACGCGCGCGGTCCGCCGCCGCGCGCGGGGACTTGAGCGCCGCCGTCGATGCCTGGGAACGGGTGCCGCCGGATTCGCCGTCCGCCCTGCAAGCTCGCCTCCATGCCGCCGAGACCAGCCTGCGACAATTGCATCAACTCGGCCGGGCGGAACGGCTCTATCGGCAGGCGATCGAACTCGCGCCGGACAACGCCGAGGCCATCCACGGGCTGGCGCAAACGCTCGCCATCGAAGGACGTTGGAACGAGCTGGCGACCTGTTTGATTCGGCTCATTCAGCTCGATGCCTGCTCGAATTTTCACCTCGACCTGCTCGTCCGCGGCTCCGATCTGAACGTCGACCCGCAACTGCTCTCACCTGCCGATCAGACCGAACCGGAGGATATCGCGGCCCGCTGCGCACGCGCCCGGCTGGCCATGCAAGCGGGAGACGAGCCGCGCGCCCGCTGGGATTTGGAGTCGATCCTGAACGAGCATTCGGAATCGGTGCAGGCCCGTTTGCTGCTGGGACGGTTGCTGTTGTCCCTGGGGGCGGACGGCGACTTGCAGGACTGGTTGCGAACGGCGCCGCCCGCAGTCCGGAACGAGGCCGACTACTGGCGCGTGGCGATGTCCGCCTCGCAGCGCTGGCACGACGAGGACGGGGCGCTGCGCTGCGCGTGGGAGGTTCTGTCCCGCGACCCCAATGACATCGCCGCGTGCCTGAACCTCGGCCGCGGCCTGCACCGGCTGGGCGAACCGGATCTGGCCGCAAAGTTGATGGAGCGGGCCGAACGTCTCGAACGTTACACGGCCGCGGTCTCCCAGGCGCGGCGACCGAAGAACTGGGACGCGATCGAGCAAGCGGTCGAATTGGCGGAGTCGCTGGGATTGTATTGGGAAGCCTTCGGATGGAGCCGGCTTGCGTCGCGATTGAATCCCGCTTTGAGCTGGCCTCGACTAACACTGGACCGGCTGGCTCCCCGCGTGGCCCATCTCGATCTGGTCCGCACCGATCCCGCGGCCAATCCCGTACGGGGCCTCAATCCGGAGCGGTTTGCAACGCCACGGTTCGAGACCACCGGACCAGCGACGCCGGAGCACGCACCCGGCGAGTCGCACTCGCCGCTCGCATTTCGCGAAGACGCGCTGCGATCCGGACTGACCTTCGACTACCACAACGGCGGCGACTGCCTGCGCACCGGCCTGCAAAGGATGTACGAATTCACGGGCGGCGGCGTGGGGGTTGTCGATTACGATCGCGACGGCTACCCCGATCTGTATTTTCCAGAGGGTGGCGAGTTCGCGCAGCGCGGGAACCCGATGGCCGTTGTCGATCGGCTCTGGCAAAACGTGTCCGGCACAGCGTGGCGGGATGTGACGGACTCCGCCGGTCTCACGGACGAAGGCTTTGGCCAGGGCGTCTGTGCCGGCGACGTCGACAATGACGGCTTCCCGGACCTGCTCGTGCTCAACATCGGCGCGAATGTTCTGTGGCACAATTGCGGCGATGGAACATTCCAGCGGTCGCAGGAATTCGCCGCGGTCACCCGCGATGCCTGGAGCCTCAGCGCCGCTATCGCGGACCTGGACGGCGACTCGAATCCCGACATCTACGTGGTGAACTACTTGGCGGGCGACGACGTGTTCACCCGCGTCTGTCCGGACAGCCGCGGCGTCAACCGCCTGACTTGCCAGCCGCTGGTCTTTTCGGCCGCCCCCGATCAATTGCTGAGGAGTCTCGGCGACGGCCGTTTCGAGGACTGCTCGGCTGAAGCGGGCATCGACCGTCCGGAAGGGCGCGGAATGGGTCTCGTCGTCGGCCGGATCACCCAGCCGGATACATTGGACGTCTATGTCGCGAACGATGCCACCGCGAACTTCCACTTTGTTCGCGAACGGTCTCCCGAACGGATCGAGCAGCCCTGGCGATTTGTGGACGAAGCCTTTCTTCGCGGCACCGCCGTGGATGCCGCCGGACGCGCTCAAGCCAGCATGGGCATTGCCGCGAACGATGCCGACGGAGACGGCCGGTTGGACCTGTTCGTCACGAACTTCGAGGGGGAGTCGACCACGCTCTACGTCCAACAATCGGATGGTTTCCTGAACGATCGCAGCCAGGAGTTCCAGTTGACGGCTTTGAGCCGCGGCCTGCTGGGATTTGGGGCGCAGTTCCTGGATGTTGACCTCGATGGCGACCCCGAATTGATCGTCGCCAACGGTCACGTGAACGATCGGCGCGAGTCGGGATCGCTGTACCAGATGCCGCCGCAACTGTTTCGCAACCGCGCCGGTCGGGGATTCCAGTTGGTGCCCCCGACGGAAGCCGGAAGCTATTTTGCGGGCGAATATCTGGGACGTGGCCTGGCGGTGCTGGATTGGAACCGCGATGGCCGTCCCGACGCCGCCGTGTCGCATCTGGACCGTCCGGCGGAGTTGCTAACCAACGAATCGGAGCGGCGCGGTCGATGGCTGCACGTGCGCTGCGTCGGAACCGCCTCGGCGCGGGATGCCATCGGCACGATGGTCAGCATCCGCAGCGGAGAGCGGCGCATCGTCCGGCAATTGACGGCCGGCGATGGGTACGCCTCCAGCAATCAGCGTGACATCTTCCTCGGCGTGGGGCTGCTGCCCACAGAGACGGTGGCGATGGAAGTCAGTTGGCCCAATGGTGAAACGGTGGAATTGACGGACGTACCGCTCGATCGCGAAGTCGTTATCATTGAAGGGCGATCGCAGGCCTTTCCGCTGTCGCGAGTCCAGCCTTCGCCCGATCTTGTTCCCTGACTTGCCGTTGATCGACGAGTAGCCTCCAGATGCCTTCCACTCTCACTGGCCGATGGTCAATCGCTCGGCGCAGCCTGGTGGGAGTGTTGGCATTGGCGATGCTCGGCGGAGCCGGGGCGATCCTCTGGAAGGCGCGCCAACCCAGCGCCGCGGAATTGTGGCGACAGGCTCGCACGGAAATGGCCCGAAACCACTGGGAGCAGGCGCTCGCCGTCGCCGAGCAGGCGCTGAAGGTCGCGACTCCGTCCCCGAACGAACTGGTGCTGGCCGGCACGATGGCTTTGCAGTCGGACCGGTTGGATCGCGCCGAAGAACTGTTCGCGCAGATCGACGATCATCAATTGGGCGCCGCGATGGCTCACCAGCAGGCCGGGTCGGCCTGGCTGGCGATCGGACATGTGTCTCAAGCCGAACGCGAATATCGGCGCGCGCTCCACTTCGATTC
>Ga0163151_10009843_pt1 | contig 10261 bp, 9 predicted proteins | sample OliLakLV19MP5IB2_FD_145596 | JGI IMG/M metagenome (GOLD analysis project Ga0163151, IMG submission 145596) | Freshwater microbial mat bacterial communities from Lake Vanda, McMurdo Dry Valleys, Antarctica - Oligotrophic Lake LV.19.MP5.IB-2 | ecosystem: Environmental > Aquatic > Freshwater > Lake... | reverse complement strand
GTATATTTTTTTACTCATACCGGGTAGACAGTAGGCTCAAAAATAATCCTCATTCTTACAATCAAGGTCTTTAGATTCAGTTTTTCTATTATAATTTTTGGAGGTCAGTTTGGTATGCAACCAGATCCGGCCGTTCGCATCATCATATGGTCAGGGGAAGCTTTCTCACCATTGATATACCTGACGTCATCTGTCAACTCTTTTTCGACTAGGTCTGGATTCAAATCTTTGCCGGACCGGGCTCTTTGGTTAGTTCCCGTATACCGCCCTTACCGGAGGATACCAATTGACTTTGCTGGACGGCACTACCGTCAACTTTATTACAGGTACCGATAAAAACGGCCTGAAATTGCCTGCCTACCATCGTATGGATCTGGCAACTATTTTAAATGGAAAGGCAGAAAAGACGCTGAGCGGAATATCAACCTGTCTTTTTCTCATTTTTCTCATTTCTCATTTTTTCTATTATTTATTCGATCCATCCTTCCGGTTGTATAGCGGTCCGGTTGGCTTGTTCAGTACAGGGACTGGTTAAAAAATTAGTCACAAAGAATTCGGTTTCAACTATGGATTTAACCTGAGCGCCGGGAATTTTCTGCAGCATGTCAATATATATAATTTTGTACCTGGACGAGAAAACATTAAATGCTCCCAATATTTTTTCTCCCCGATCATTTACATTAAATACATTGGGATTAAAACTGGTCTGGGCTGGTACATCAAATAAAGTACCCAGGTTCTCGGCTTTATCCCTTATGGCATTGAGGTGATTAAATACCGAAGGTGTGATTGCCCTTTGTTCCACTCGCAAATAATATTTATTAGGAGGTAAAACAAATGGAACACGTACGACCTGTTTGACCAAAAGATTGCCGTCTTTCAATTGGTCGGATTCGATTAATACCCTGTTGCCGGTAAGGATACTCCAGCAAGTGGAGGGGACACATGGTATGAGCAGATCCCGGTCTTCGGTGGAACTAAATACTTTTCCACAGTGGGTTGCTTTTGAATAATGTGACCATTCCCATTGATAGTAATTTTTCACGCCGGACATGTCCTGAGCTTGTGCATACACGTCAAAACCATCGTACAATTTCATCAATACGCGCACGAAATTGTTCCCGGCTATACAAAACGATGACGGAATCCAATTCAGGGCAGGCCCGCATTGTTTCTTTTTCTGAAACATACATGTTACCGTCTGCTTCCAAAAACAACTGGTAGGTATTTCCTACCCTGCCTTTAAAAAGGGTATCGATTCCCCCAACGGTATTATTTATGGTATACTTTACTCCTTGGCCATCGATCAGGTAAGCTGAGGTCTGTGGTGGATTGGGCAGGGTATATTCTCCTCTGGAGGTAACATTCAATAAACTATAGGCTACATTCAGTTTGAGGTAGTTTTCAGTGATCTGAGCATCGATCAATAAAAATTTTTGAGTTTCCGGAAGTTCGGAATGTTCGATAGGAAATTGACAGCCTATATTAAAAAAAAGACATAAAATAAGTATGTGTTTCATCCTGCTGTGAGCGGTAAGTAAATTTAATGTTATTCCATGACAGATTTTCCGAATTCGATTTTCCGGTAATACCAGGTTGCTGCCCGGATAGAACAATTAATTTTAATGAAAACGTTTTTGAAGATCCCGTTATGACGAAAAACATTTTAATTCTACAATAGTCTGGTACAAAACCTCTGGGTTTTAATCATACTATAAATATCACGGCAACTCAAACGGTGTCTACGATGCACCCATTCTTTAATACACCGGGAATTATTTTATCCACCCTTCAGGCCTCTTCGTTGTCCGGTAAGTTTCTTCTGTGCAGGGAAAAGATATTCTGGTATCTGCCGCAAAAGGAGTGGGTATGGTGATGACCTTAGGTTCTGCCCCCGGTATGATTTGCAACATGTCGATGTAAACGATTTTATATCGCGAGGAATAAACACTAAATACCCCCAATAATTTTTCGCTCCGGTCAGTGATATTAAAAACATTGGGATTAAACCGGGTTTGTGCAGGCAAATCAAATAAAGTACCTACATTTTCAGTTTGGGTTTCAAGCGATTTAAGGTAATCATACACCGATAGGGAAATAGCTCTTTGTTCTACCCTCAAATAATATTTATTCGGTGGAGTAGAGTAAGGAATCCTAACTACAAATTGATTCAGTGCGGTGCCATCGCGCAATTTATCGTGTTGGATAATCACCTTTTCATTGTGAATAATGTTCCAGCAATCTGTGGGGAAACACGGATACAATACTTCCTGCCCGTCCGCCCGGCTGAATGCTTTATTACAAAACGTGGCCAGGGCATAATTGGTCCAATGCCATTGGTAATAATTTTCAGTCCCTGCGACATCCCGGGCTTCGGCATATACATCAAAACCATCATATTGAAGATCACCGCTGGACCTGAAACTTTCACGCGAATATTGCACAATTAACGAATCCAATTCAGGACTCGCCTGCATGATTTGTTTATTTGACTCATAAAATTTACCATCGGCTTCGACCATTAATTGATAGGTTTCACCGACCTTCCCTGTAAAGAGCGTATCCACCACCCCCTTTGTGTTCTGAACCTGGTACTTTATCCCTCTGCTATCTGTAATAAATGCTTTGGTGGTCGGTGCTTTGGGCAGGGTATAGGCGCCGCTCGAGGTTATTTTCTCCAGGCTGTAGGCGACATTGACCCTGGCAAAATCTTCGGTGACCGCGGCATCTATCACAAGGAATTTTTGCGTTTCAGGCAGGTTGGAAATCTCAACAGGATATTGACAAGAAAAAAATAAGATCAAAGCAAAGAGGCTGCTATATTTCATGTCCGGTAAAATTAACCTTTATTCATTGATTAGTCGATCCAGCCTTCCGGCTTACTTCTGGTGCGGTTGATGGCTTCAATACAGGGGCTCGTCAGAAAAGGGTCTGAGACAAAAGCTTCGGTTTCATAGAAGTATTTGACCTCTGCTCCCGGAATCTTTTGCATCATATCGATATGAATAATACGGTACCGTGAAGAGAACACGTTTAATACTCCGATAATTTTTTCTCCCCGGTCAGTCACATTATAGACATTAGGGTTAAAACTGGTTTGGGCCGGCACATCGAATAGGGTACCCAGGTTTTCAGCCCTTTCCTTAATTGAATTAAAATGGGCAAAAACAATAGGTGAGAGAGCTCTTTGTCAGGTAGGCAGCGGAAGTGGGCGGATTGGGCAGATTGTATTCACCCCGTGAAGTGACGTTCTCCAGGCTATACACTACATTGAGCCGGAGGTAGTTTTCCGTAACCTGGGCATCGATCACCAAAAATTTGCGTGTTTCCGGAAGTTCAGACTGATCTAGCGAAAATTGGCAACTACAAAAGTGCAATACGACCAGAAAATAAACGGGTTCTCATCACTGGAAGAATGTGAAGGTTAATGCAATGTTGAATTCTCGTTATTTTTTAAACTTGCCCACATCCAGCCTCAATTGATCCATCCTTTAGGTTTAATTTTTGTTCGGAAGGTTTCTTCAGTACAGGGTGCAGATGCCCGGGTATCATCTGAAAACTTGGCAGGTAGGGTAATCACTTTCGGTTCGGCGCTTGGAATGATTTGGCGCATATCAATATATACGACTTTGTAGCGGTAGGAGTATACGCTGAAGACTCCCAATAGTTTTTCGCTTTTATCTGCAAGATTAAAAACGTTGGGATTAAACCGGGTCTGGGCGGGCAGATCAAATAAGGTTCCTACATTTTCAGTCTGGGTTTCCAGTGACCTGAGGTATTCAAAAACGGATGGAGAAATTGCCCTTTGTTCTATTTGCAAGTGATAACTGTTGGGTGGTGTTGAATAAGGCACACGGACTACAAACTGATTCAATGCGCTGCCATCGCGCAATTTGTCATGCTGCACGATAACTTTATCATTTTCAACAATATTCCAGCAATCTGCTGGAAAACAGGGAAATAAAACATCAAGCTTTTCCGCTGGACTGTAAGCTTTTAAACAATAGGAGGCTCTCGCATAATGGGTCCAATGCCATTGGTAATAATTTTCTTTGCCAGGAACATCTTTTGCCAAGGCATACACATCAAACCCATCATAGGGAAGGTCATCCCTGGACCTGAACCCTTCGCGACTGTATTGCACGATCAGTGAATCCAGTTCAGGACATGCCTGCATGGTTTGTTTTTCAGATTCATAGGATTTGCCATCGACTTCAACCAATAATTGATAGGTTTCGCCAATCCTGCCTTTGAAAGTGGTATCGATCACGCCGGTTGTATTTTTAACCGTGTACCTGACGCCCTTTCCGTCTACAATAACCGCTTTGGTAAGTGGAGGTTTAGGCAAGGTATAAGCACCGCTGGATGTAACCTTTTCCAGGCTATAGGCAACATAAACACGGAGGAAGTCCTCAGTAACTGCAGCATCGATCACTAAAAATTTTTGAGTGTCCGGCAGGTTGGAAAGATCCACCGGATACTGACAGGAAAAAATATAAATACAACAGATTGTCCCCAGGAATTTCATTTACTCAAATTTAAAATTGTAAGTCAAAGAAACAATGGGACTGGGAAATACACTGACTTTGAAGGGCCGGAAGTTGGTGTATTCCGGATTGAAAAAATAAGAAAATGCATTTTTCCTTCCATATAGATTATATACCGTAAAGATCCAGGACCCTTCCCATCTTTTTTCTTTCATCGACGGGTTGGTGATGACCCAGGAAAAATCAAGGCGATGATAATCGGATATCCTGCCATTGTTGCGATCGGTGTAGATGGGTAAAAATCGTACTCCACTCCTGTAAAAGCTGACGGGAGCGGTATAGGGACGACCGGTGCTATACGTGAACGTAAACGATATCGCGTTGTGTTTTTCCGTTTGAAAGTTGACCAGGGCATTCAGGGTATGTGGTTTATCAATCAGTGACGGATACCATTGGCCACCATTTAACTGCTGGATTTCGGGATATTCACCGGTGATCTTTTGGAAACTTCTTGCATAGGTATAACTCATCCATCCAGTCATGACCCCCTTTTTCTTGTTGATCATTAATTCAGCACCATAAGCTTTGCCTTTTCCAGGTAAAAGTTGGGTTTCTACATCCGGATTGATACTCAACTCAGCTCCGTTGAGGTAATCAAATATGGATCGCTGCCATCGGTAATAGGTTTCGAACGACCATTCCCAGACGTGAAGCCGGGTGTCCTTAAACAGCCCCATGGAAATCAAATCACTTTGCTGCGGGGGGATATACCGGTTTGAATTTTTCCAACGTACGCTGGGCAGGGGAGTAGAGTTGTTAGACAGCATGTGCAGAAATTGGTTCATCCGGTTGTATCCGATTTTGATTACACTCAGGTCGTTGATCTTATACCTTAAGGCCAACCTGGGTTCTAAACGATTAAACCCCGATTCAATGCCATTGATGTTGACACGACTGGTGATGGTCGAAGGGGTCTTTGGACTGCCTTCTTCAAACACCGGAACAGTAACAGGTCCCAGGTTCCAAAACCTCACAACCCGGAGGCCGAATTCGGCCAATAATTTTTTGGACAGTTCGTATTCATCAGAAATAAAGAAAGCCGCCTCCAGTCCTTTTTCAACTTCTAAATACTTCGGAGAAATGGAAGAACCCTCTACCGAATTGAGATCACCGGGAGTTAATTTCAGACGGGTCACGGTAAAACCGGCATTGATGCGTTGCAGGGAGTTGGGTGAATAGGTAATCTCTGATTTGAAGTTTTGATAAATCAGCCGGGTATCAAATTTAAAGCCGGTCTTCAGTTGATCCGATTCAGTACTCGTTTTATAGTCTGATTGAACCGCTAATAAGTTGAGATTAAATTTAGGGGAGAAATAGTGGTTCCACCTTAAAGCAAGATTATTGTGGCCGTAACGCAGATCCGCTTGTTTGGGTACGATACCGGCAATGCTAAACAACGAATCGATGCGGTATGAATCGTGGCTGATATAACTGGTCAGCGAGATATTATCCTTGTTGGTAGGCCTCCAGGAAATCTTATTGGCCAGATCAAAAAATACCGGTTTGTTGTTGGGCAATCTTCTTTTACCCAGGGAATTCAGTAACACATTGTTATAAAATTTGATCAGGTATTCATTGAACGAAACCCGCGATGAACTCAGCAGCCCCAATTTTCCCTGGATTATAGGGACTTCAGCGTGCAGCCGGTTTGAAATCATACCAATGCCTCCTTTCAAATTGAATTTTTCCATGTTGGGTTCAGCAAGCCTGACATCCAGGACACCGGCAGTGCGTCCTCCATACCTCGCCGGGATCGAACCTTTGTATAATTGAAGCTCCCGGATTCCATCCGTAGGAAAAATTGAAAACAATCCCAATAAATGGGTGGGATTAAATATGGGCATATAATCCAATAAAATCAGGTTCTGATCTACTGAACCCCCACGGATATTGATGCCATTGGCCCCTTCACCTACCGCGGAAACCCCGGGCAGGCTTTGAAGACTGCGAAGAACATCCAGCTCCCCGGCGGCGGGTGGTAATTTTTGAACAGCTTTAAGGTTCATTATGCTAACCCCCAGTGCCGGGCTTTCCAGGTTGCGGGTTTCACTTTGAGAACTAATCACGATTTCTTCCAATTGAGTGAGGATATTTTCCATTTTGATCACTATCGGCTTGTCATTCTGAACCGAGTAGCGGTAGGAATAAGGTTTATACCCCAGGCTTGAAAGGCTAACATTGTGTTCTCCACATTTAACGGCCATTCGCACACGGCCCATGGAGTCTGTAACCTGGAAGGTTTCCAGGCCATCCATTTTCAGCACTGCTCCGTGAAGGGCTTCACCGGTTTGAGCATCCGTAACCCTCGCGACAAAATAACAAGGAGTCTGGGCAAAAGATTCTAAAGCACAAAAGCACAATACAATACCAAGGTATTTAATATGGTGGAGAGCATTATTCATACAAGGAAAACAAATATAGTTTTATTCACAGATCTTTGGGATATTCACGATCGACAAAAACTTTATAATTAACTTATTAAAATGGCTATGGAGTTAGGTATTTACAGCTTTGCAGAGATGTCACTTTCAGGCGAAAAGGGTACTACAGGGCATCAGCGCCTAATTGAATTGATGGAGGAAATTGAAATAGCAGATCAACTGGGGTTGGACGTTTTTGCGGTTGGTGAACATCATCGTCCTGATTTTGCCGCTTCAGCACCTGCCGTGATACTTGCAGCAGCAGCAGCAAAGACCCATACTATACGTTTGTCCAGCGCCGTTACCGTGTTGAGCAGTGATGATCCGGTAAGGGTATTCCAACAATTTGCCACCTTGGATTTATTGTCTTCAGGACGAGCGGAGATCATGGCTGGCCGGGGTTCATTCATCGAATCTTTTCCTTTGTTTGGTTATGACTTAAACGAATATGATGTTTTATTCGAAGAAAAATTAGATCTCCTCATACAAATCAATGCCGCGGAAAAGGTTAGTTGGAAAGGGAAATCCCGGCCGTCCATTACTAACCTCGGGGTCTACCCGCGTCCCCTGCAATCAAAACTACCGATTTGGATTGCTTCCGGAGGTACCCCGGAATCCGCACAAAGGGCGGCATCCTTGGGTTTGCCCCTGGCCCTGGCTATCATCGGTGGATCTCCCAGCCAGTTTGTGCCATTCATCAATTTTTATAAAAAATCGTATGACCAGGCTGGTTTTGATAAGTCATCTATGCAAGTCGGAATTAATTCTCATGTATTTATTCAGGAAAGTTCGCAACAGGCAGCAGATATATTTTACGGACCATACGCCGAGGTCATGGGAAGGATAGGAAAAGAAAGGGGCTGGGGTCCCATGCAACGCGGCCAGTATGAGCAAATGCGGTCTTTACACGGATCTCTTTTAGTAGGCAGTCCACAACAGGTGATTGATAAAATTGCTTATCAGTATGAATTATTTAAAAACACCAGGTTTCTGGCACAAATGAGTGTAGGGCCACTACCGCATCAAAAAATAATGCAATCCATAGAATTGTTCGGGACCCAGGTGGCTCCGGCTATTAGAAAGATGTTTAAACCGGTCCGGGATTAGCTGGAGGATTCTATCAGTCCAGTGAATTGTAATAGGTCCATAATGCGACCAGGTCTTGTTTTTTGACGGACAGTTTCCTTCGGTCAGCATAGGAGATTACCGATTTCTGGTGATCGGGAAACAATTCAAGTGTTTTCTTTAGTTTGTTAATGGGTACAGCAGGAAGGTTTCCAACTCGACTATAATATTGGTCGGGCTGGGTTATAAATTTTGCAGGGGTATTGGTATATTTCATGGCTTTGGCCAGTTGCATTTCCTGGAATTCAATCACTTTTTTAGAGAGCAATTTAATTTTACCACCAGCCAGTTCGGTAAAAAAGCCCGCTTTGATCTTTCCCGCAAAATTGTATGGTTCGACGATTAAAGTCATTTGATCGATTTGGATTTTTTTGATCTTGGGTGCCGGTTCCAGGATATGCACCTGGTCCTTGTATTGAAACTCAATTACATCTTCATAGATATTGTATTTCATCGGTAGGTTGTAAAAAGTGTCTTTATCAGTAGCTACTATGCCTGGGATAAAACTATCCCTGACATACATGCTCCCTTCTATGTCGGAGATATCGGTTTTAGGTATGGCCGCTTTTTTCATAATCAGTAACCGATCGGCTGGATTGTTACCAATCATAACACCCTGCCCCTGAATATTGGCAGATAATAATATAATACAAATACCTATGCAGCTGGCTCTGAATATTGCGATCCTCATTTTCTAAAGTTAGAAATAATTATTAAAAATTCATTTCAGGCTGCTCTCTATTTCGGAGAACAGCCCGATACCTGGACATTTTAGGAAATAACAAGGAATGTATCAAATGAAAGGTTTAGTCCAGGGCATTATAATAGGTCCATAAATCGATAAGATCGTCTCTTTTGACACCTAGTTTCCTGCGGTCTGCAAAGGACAGCACCGATTTCTGGTGGTCAGGAAAAGTTTCAATCGTCTTTTTAAGTTTATTGATTTGTAGGGCAGGGTTGTTGCCCATCCGGGTATAATACTCATCCGGGGAAGCTATAAATTTTGCGGGGGTATTGCTGGCTTGCAAGGCTTTCGCTGGTTGCAAGGGTTCAAATTTTACAATTTTTTTGGAAAACAATTTTACTTTCCCGTCGCTGAGCAGCGTAAAAAATCCGGTTTTGATCCGCCCATCTTCATTATAAGGTTGGACCACCAGTACCAAATCGTTTATGGTCACTTTTTTAATTGTCATTAAAGGATCCAGCAGAAAAAGCTGGCCTTTGTTGTCTTTAAACTCGATGACATCCTCGAAGATATTGTATTTCATGAGGACATTGTAAAAAGTATCTTTCAAGGTCTCGACGGTGCTCAACTGAAAGGAATCGTCTTCGTATCGGCTTCCCTCTACATCTTCAATGTCCATCCTGGGAACAGCTTCTTTATCATTGATGAGCAAGTGGTCTTTCAGGTTGGCTCCGGTCAATCCACCAGACCGTTGACTGCTCCCTTGCTGATAAATCACACAGGTAAAAACTGTTAATAATAGGTGTTTATAAATACATTTATTCATACTTAAAATTAATCATATTATCAGACTTCGAAAACAACGTCTTGATAATCCAACCTCCTCCTTTCATAATAAATCCCCTCGGGTTTTCCTTTGCCGCAGGCAATGATCATAGAAATAAACGCGGACCGAGGCAAGCCTATGATTTTTTTAACATATTTTTCATCAAATCCTTCGAGAGGGCAGGTGTCGTAGCCCGCATCTGTCATGGCCAGCATAAAGTTTTCAGCGGCCAGCGCCAGGGATTTATTGGACACCAGTTGGGTATCCGCCAGCGTGATCCACCTTAGCATAGGTTTGCCGGTGAGATCGCGGAAAATCATAAATAACCATCGGATCAGGGTATAAAAACCTAAAAGATCAGTGCGGTATAAAAAAGGCATCAACCTGCCATAATAACGCAGTCCTTTCCTTAATCTTTTTTCATTTTTACTGCCCTGGGCCAGTTGAGTTTTGATCTCTTCCAGGTGCCAATGACATCTTTTATGCCAGAGGTCCCGGCGGCTCACAAATAATACCAGTTCGGAAGCGGTACGAAAAGCGTTTTGATTTAAGCCATAAGGCATGAGTACGTTGATTTTTTCTTTGGAGCGGATGCGATAAAACTCCCAGGTCTGGAGGTTGGATGAGTTGGGGGCGAGGATCGCTAGTTTTAATGCAC
>Ga0163151_10009839_pt1 | contig 10263 bp, 6 predicted proteins | sample OliLakLV19MP5IB2_FD_145596 | JGI IMG/M metagenome (GOLD analysis project Ga0163151, IMG submission 145596) | Freshwater microbial mat bacterial communities from Lake Vanda, McMurdo Dry Valleys, Antarctica - Oligotrophic Lake LV.19.MP5.IB-2 | ecosystem: Environmental > Aquatic > Freshwater > Lake... | reverse complement strand
TCCCAGTGGCCAGGCGGAACCCACGCTGCGGCCGTCCACCGCCACCAAAACATCGGAACGCCGCAGCGTGGGTTCCGCCTGGCCACTGGGACCCGCCGGACGAATGTTCTCCAGCCACACTCCGCGGGTGTCCGGCAGGCGCTCCTCGCGCGAAAGTTTTTGGGTGAGATCACGCACCACGGCACCCCACCCTTTCAGTTCCACGTCGTCGGCCTGCGCGGGCTCGCGTGACGTGAGTTTGACCCGCGCCGTTTGCTTCTGCCCCGCGCGCTGGAACTCGATGACGAAATCATTGCCCGGCAGCTGACTGGCTTCGAGGCGATTGAAGTGAGCCACCGCTTTTTCTTCTTCGCTCTCGATGGCATGGCCGTCGCACGCCAGCAGTAGATCTCCCGGCTGCAACCCCGCACCCGCGGCTGGCGAACCCGCCGCAATGTCACCGACGATAACCCCGGGGCCGCGGCCGTCGGCTTCGAGTCGCGGTTGCACACTGATGCCCGACCAGCCCCGCCGCACGCGACCGTGCTCGATCAAACTGGTCGACACGAGTCGCGCCAGATTGCCGGGGATCGCGCCGCCCAGATTGAAGACCCCAATCTCGTTGATGCCGACGATCTCGCCGCGCTCGTTGACCAGAGGCCCGCCGCTGTTCCCGCCGAAAATCTGCGCGTCATGTAGAATCCATCGCACCAGCGCGCCGACGTTTTCTCCGCGCAGATAAAAACGTCCGGCAGTCTGCTCGGGCAACACGAGCGATGGATTCGCGACCACGCCGCGGGTCACCGACTGCGATAAAAAGCCGGGGCTACCGAGCGCGAAGACCACATCGCCCGCCAGCAATTTATCGGAATCGCCAAACTTCGACACCACGAGCGGAAGCGCGTTCTTCGGCCGCTGCGTCAGATCCAGCTGCAACACCGCCAAATCCGTGAGCGGATCCTGCCCCACACTCTTCGCGTCGACGTGCGAGCCATCGTAAAGATAGCAGCGGAAATAATCACCGTCTTCCGTGACATGGCAGTTGGTGACGACATGCCCCTCGTTGGAAATGATCACGCCGCTGCCAGCAGTCCATTGCTTGGTCAGCCGGCCATCACTGGGCCGCAGACGTATCACTTCGATCCGTACAATCGAAGGAAAGACCCGCGTGAGCATCGGATTGTCGGCCGGAGTCACCATCTCCGCGACGGCCGGAGGTACGTTGGTCGGGCGCTGCGCCCACGTACTACCGCCACTCACGGCAGCAGCTACCATCATCAGGCAACGCGCGCGCGCGCCAAGATTACGACAAAGCAAAAAACGCATAGGGCAACGAGGGAACTCCCGGACAGAGGCCATACCTGCGCCTGACGCAAGCGACAAAGCGAAGTTGCTGCGGCGGAGTCCCGGCGGTCATCTGTTACCAATCGTCCGTATAAACTAGATGATTGTCATCGCGAGGGCGCGAAGCGCGCCGTGGCGATCCAGCTCGATTGCTTCGTCGCTTCGCTTCTCGCAATGACAGTCTAAAAATCACGGGCAATTGGCATTAGCCGGACCCGATGCGACTGATCGGGTGGCCGGTCCCCTGGGACCGCGGCCGCCCCCGGCCGCATGGGTGGAGCGGGTTGTCTCCAAGCCGCTAGCGTGAGAGCGAACATTCGAGTCGGCGCCGCAGGTTCTGAAGCCCGTTTCCGGCGCGCATTCCCGCGACGTCAAAGCCGATCCCGTGGTCCGCAATCAGCAACTCAAGGTCATCGTCGCGAACCAGCAAACGTATCCGAACTTCGGTTGCGTTCGCATGCTGCAGGGCGTTCGTGACCGCCGCCTTCGCAGTCATCATCCGCATCCACAAAAAAGGCGAGGCGCCGAAGCGTCTCGCCTGAAAGTTTACCACTGACCAAAGTCGGACGGCTTAGTAGCGGCTGTTGCCGCGAGCCTGAAACGCTCCGGCGCGGCGATCGGGGCTGCCGTAGTTACGGCTGCCACCGCCACTACCGCCACCCATTTCTTCCTTGGGCTTGGCTTCGTTGACGGTCAGCTGACGGCCATCGAGATCGGTGCCGTTCATCTTTTCCGTCGCGAGCTTGCTCTCGGTGTCGTTGCTGAAAGTGACGAAGGCGAAGCCGCGTGGGCGACCGGTCTCGCGATCAGTCGCGACGTAAACATCGGACACGGTGCCGAACTGGCCGAAGGCGTCACGGAGATCGGCTTCAGTGGTTTTAAACGACAGGTTCCCAACGTATAGTTTGGAGTTCATAGTGATGAGTTTCGTAGCTTCGTTTACTTCAGAGTGTTCCCGATAATCGGGTTTCGAATCATCATCTGAACCTTGAAGCTCACACGGAAGACTCACCATCGCTGTCATCTAACGCTATTACGAACCGCCATCATCGTACATTGCGCCCCGAAAGCAAGTGGCAATATCACGTTTCATTGGCCAGGGGCGTATCTGCCGGTTGGCGGTGGAAGCCACCGCGGCGGCGAAGGGACTCGCCGCCCTACCTATCGTGAACTCTGAAAAAGGTAGGGCGCGGACTCCGCTCCGCGCCGGAGCCGGAACCGCCAGCCGGCAGATGCGCCCACTGGCCAGGCTCGAGCTACGCAGCAGCAGGCGCTCTCTAGCAGCGCCGCCGTGCGTCGCGATCGACCGAGACTAGCGGGACTTCTTTTCCTGCTTGGCCAGGCGCTTCTCCTGGGGAGTTTTCAACGGAGCCTTCTTGGTCATTTTCTTCGAGTCTTTTGTTTTAGCCATAGTGGTTATTGGTTGCGGTGACGTCTGGGCAAAATACCCGGACGCCGCCCAGACTTCGGTTGAGTCAGATGAGGAAACCCGATCCGTCTCCGAACTGAGCGTATCCTCACGTTGAATCCCGATATCGTTCGGAGCGAACTAATTCACCACCCTCGTTCCGCTTAACTGGCAAATGGCGACACAGGCATTCCTGCCGGTGTGCCTGTGTTGCTGGCTCGGTTGCCATGACAGCCAGCACGGCACAAACCATTTTAGTGCTCGAAAGCGCCCGAAGTCACAGCATCGGTTTCGCTCTGCCTCCCCCTCAAGCCGCGGATGATTGACCGGATCCGCGGGCAGCGCCGCCGAGTTTCTGTGACATCACACTCGCGATCTCGCGCAGGCGCACGAGCACAGCTTTGATCTGCGGATCGGGACTTCGGGAAATCGGGGCGCTACAACCGATGGCCAGGATCGCCTGCCGGTTCGCATCGAACACGGGTGCGGCCACTGCCGCGATCCCGCTATTCAGCACATTCTTGGTAATCGCGAAACCTTCCCCCGCAATTCGCTTCAGCAGCGTCACCATTTCCTCGACCGTTGCAGGCGAGTTCGGCGTCAGCTGACGCAGATCCTCGCGCGCCGCGTACCGCAACTGCGTGGCCCGCGTTTGATACGCCAGCAGCACGCGGCCCGACGCAAAAACAATCGGATGCTCGATGACGCCGTTGTTGTGCGTCACCGATAACGGATGGTCGGCCTGGATCCAGTCCACCACAATCGCGCTTTCGTCGCGCCACGTGAGCACGATCACCGTCTCATCAAATTCGTTCGCCAGCGCTTCTATATAAGGCCGGCAAAATTCCCGCATGCTATTCAGCGGATCCGACCCTTCGCCGAGCCGAATCGCGGCGAGGCCAAGCCGGTACTGCTTCGTCTCCGTATTCGCCTCCACAAAACTTTTTGCCTGCAGTGTTTTTAAAAGGCTGTGCGTCGTGGCCGGAGTTAGGCCCACGGTCCGCGCCAGTTCGCGCACCCCCACCCACCCGCCGTGAGCATCGAGCGCCTGCAACAGGCGGAGCGCTTTGTCGACGGATTGGATCAGCCCCATGGCGTGTTTTCGGAGTTCAACACGGCCAACTGTTCAATAATCGCATTTCCCGCTTGTCGAGCCGCATCTGTTCAGAAATATACGGGCGTTGTTCAGCATTGCTGAACAACTCCCTTAGCCTCTGCCGCACGCGGCCCTGCTGTCACCCCCCACCTCTCCACCATGAACCTGTTCATGCCTGCCCGCCTCCGGGCGTACTCCTCCGTCGGCCGTGCTGCCGGCTGCGCTCTCGTCTTCACTCTTTCCGCCGGTCTCGTTGCGGCGCAACCCGCCCCCGCCTCGCCCACGTCCGCGAGCAGCGCTTCCGCGACGGATCCAATCGTGCTAAATCCGTTCTCCGTTTCGTCCGAACGCGATGTCGGCTACGCCGCCGGCGATTCGCTCGCAGCCAGTCGCTTTAACACGCGCCTCATGGATTCCGCCGCGACGGTGTCGGTGTTCACTGAACAGTTCCTGAAGGACCTCGGCGCCAGCTCACTCGCCGAGGTGCTCGAGTATGGCGTAAATTCGAACATCGACTACGACCAGAACCGGCCCGACCCGACGATGTTCTACGTCGATGCCGGCCTGCAGGGCACGCGCATCAATAATCGCGGGCTGCTCGGCTCCAGTCTCACCGACTTCTTCCGCTCCCGCATGCCGGTCGATGCGTACAACACGGGTCGTTTCGATTTCGCGTCCGGTCCGAACAGCGTGCTCTTCGGCGTCGCGAACTCCGCCGGTTCAATCAACACGTCGACCCTCCAGGCCGAAGTCCGCAAGAACCACTACAAATTTCAGGCCCAAATCGGCAAGTGGCAGGATTTCCGCGCGTCGGTTGATTCCAATTTCGTCCTCGTGCCGAATCGAGTCGCGCTGCGCCTGATGGGCGTGCACGCGCGCAAAGATAGCTGGCGCGAGTGGGACAACCGCGAGGACAACCGCGCCACCGGCTCCGTGCGCATCGTGCCCTTCAAGACCGCCGGCACCAACGTCATCGCGTCCTACGAGAAGGCCAATCTCTCCGGCATGTGGTCGGTCCCGCAAAATATGGGCGACAACATTTCATTCTGGGAAACGCTGCCTGATTCCGTGCGGCTGGTCGACAATCGCGGTACCGCTGCCCTCGCCGCCAACGCCGCCGCCGCCCGCGGTCTCGAACGCATCGCCGGCAACCGCCACATTCTCGTCACGAACTCCGGCGACGTGTTGTCCAACACCGTCAGTCCCGTGTTCGGCGGCATCAATCTCTACACGAGTACCAGCTTCTACGAAACCGCGGCCCAGTTTAACACGCTCGTCGGCGTCGTGCCCGGCTGGCTGCCATCGCTGTATCGCGACACGTTTCAAACGCTGCTGCCGGCAACCGCCCGCCAGGCCGCGCAAAACGGACCGTATCAATCGAACCTGGTCGCGCCCTACGAGATCGGCTACGGGCCCGATACGATCAACACGAGCGACATCGATCGTCTCTTCATTCGGATTGAGCAACCGATCGGCAAAAATCTTTTCCTCGATCTCAGCTACCAGAAGGAAGAGGCCTCCGGCTCGGCGTACCGCCTCGACACGCAAATCTCCGCTGATCCGAATCTTTATATTCCCGACAACGCTGGCGGCGTGCGCGCGAATCCGTATGCGGGCAGGTATTACATCGACGGCGCGCCGTTGCGGACGATCAACACCGACAACAACGAAGCCCTGCGCGCGTCCGCACTCTACAACCTGAACCTGAAAAAATTCGGCGACCACAAGATCCTCGCGATGTGGGAGCAAAGCGAGAACACCAACTCGCAGCTGCAGGGCAACCAGGTGCTGATCAACGCCCGCACCAACGCGCCCATCGCCAACGCCGATATTCGCAACGCCAACAACCGCGTCGATTATCGCACGTACATCACACCTGGAAACGACTACCGCTCGTGGTACGCCGGCAGCTTCGCCGACCGCGAGCCGGTCCGGCTCAACGGCATCGACTACAAGAAGGACTTCACCGATCGCAGTGTCTCAGGCAACAAGTCCGAGGCGAAGACCTACGTCCTCGCCACGCAGAGTTCATTTTTCCAGAAGAAGGTTTTCCTGTCCCTCGGGTATCGAAGCGACAACTACACGACACTCACCCGGGTGGCGTCTCTGCTCGCCGCGACGGACCCGCGCGTCACCTCGGGCGAGCGCTATGCCGGCGACGGCGTGCTCACCGACCAGTTTCTCCAGATCAACAAGGAGACGTTCAACACTTACACCGCGGGCGCGGTCTGGCATGCGCATTCGATGCTCTCGTTCTTCGCGAATCAGGCGACGAACGTGGCGCCCGCGATGACCAACCGACGCGTGATCGCGAACAACTTCGACGTCCCGAATCCGGTCAAGGGCAAGGGCTACGACACCGGAGTCATGCTGCGACTCCTCGACAATCGCCTCTCCGCCCGGCTCACGTACTTCAAGGGTGAGAATCCCGGCAATCCGGTTAACCGGGTGAATTCGATAGTCGTCGATCACGACCGAATCCTCAGTGCCTTCGCGACCTCGAACAACCCAGCCACCGGCCGTCCGTACCTCACGCAGGCCGATGCCAATTCCAAGTTCGTTTACCTCAAATCGCGCGGCGGCTCCGTGGGCACCTACGGCGGCGCGTTACTCGACGGTCTTTCGGACGACGTGACGACCGGCTACGAAGCCGACTTAAAATTCAATCCCTCGCGCAGCTGGACCTTCACGGGCGCGTTCTCCTACACGAAACTCGAGCGTGGAAACATTTTCGCCGAGTTCGAGCCGTGGTTCGCGGAGGTGCGTCCGTATCTCGAGCAGTTCGGCAATCCGCCCAACCTCGTCGATCAGAACAACAATCCCGTAATCGTGGCGGAAAACGTGGAGCGGATGCAGCTCGCGATCGACGATGTGCGCAACGCCGGCGGCTTCGGTTTCAACAACCGACCCTACAAGGCAAACATGTTCACGCGCTACTCCTTCAGCGAAGGTAAACTGCGCGGCATCTTCGTCGGTGGCGGCGTGCGCTGGCAGAGCCAGAACCGCGTCCAGCGCGTCGTGACGGGCCTCACGCCGCAGAATCGTCCGATCTACGGATCCATCCTCTACGGTCCGGAGATTTTGGAAGTCGACGCGCTCCTCGGCTACTCCGGCCGCACGGATTTCTTCGGCCAACGCACCAACTGGCGCGTGCAACTCAACGGTTACAACGTGCTCAACAATCGGGAAATTCAGGTGCTGCGGTATTCCGCCGACGGCACCCGGTTGTGGCGCGTGACGCCCCGTGCCCCCGGCAGCTACCGCCTGTCATTCGGCATCGACCTCTAATCTTACCGTCCGGTTCAGAGATCGCCGCTGGGAGGTAGGGCCCGAGCTTGCTCGTGGCCGATTAGGATTTCCACACGTCTTTGCAGGCAGCGACCCAGGTCGCGCCCTACCTTCGAAAAAATCAATCGCCTCGCTTTCTCCGCCACCCATCGGCCCGAATGCTCCCGCCATCCCCGAAGTCGACCAGCAGCGACCACACGCTTGATCCGGCCGCTGCGCCGGCGCTCAGCCCCGCCCGCGCGGCCGTGCTGTGCGTGATGCTGTTTTTTGCCGCAGCGCTGTGCTTCCTCGATCGTCAGGTGCTCAGCGTGCTGGCGCCGCAAATCACGGCGGAGTTTGGTCTCACCAATACGGACTACTCCCGCATCGTTTTCGCGTTCGTGCTTAGCTACACCATCATGCTCGCGCTGGGCGGACGCCTGATGGATCGGTTTGGGACCCGACGCGGGCTAGGTTACTCGGTAGCATTTTGGTCACTCGCCAGCGCGGGCCACGCGCTCGTCACCGGGCCCTGGAGCCTGGGCATCGCCCGCTTCTTTCTCGGCGTGGGCGAAGGCCCGTGTTTCCCCGGCACCACCAAGGGCGCCGTCGAGTGGATGAATCCAAAACGCCGCGGGCTCGCCGTCGGTTTCGCCAACAGCGGCTCGGCGTTGGGCGCCATCCTGGCGCCGCCGCTGACGGTTTGGGCCGCATTCACGTGGGGCTGGCGCGGCGCGTTCGCCGCGACGGCGGGCTTCGGCGTGATTTGGCTCATCGCCTGGCACTTCGCGTTTCGCGGCCTGCCCGCGTGGGTGCGTAACGGAACCACGACGCATGCACCTGCACGCTGGGGCGATCTGCTGGGGCGACCCGAGGTGCGCCGGCTGCTCGCCGCCCGTTTCTGTTTCGATCCCGTCTTCTACTTCTACATGTTTTGGATTCCGCAGTATCTGAATCGCGAACGCGGCATGTCGCTCGCCGAGATCGGCGCAATGGTGTGGATTCCCTTCGTGGCGCTCGAGATCGCGAACATCTCTGCCGGTCAAGTCTCCGATTCCCTGATACGTCGCGGCTGGGATAATCGCCGCGCCCGCATGAGCCTGATGCTCGTGGCCGCACTGCTCACGCCGGCGTCGTTCGGAGCCTCCCTCGCCGGCACGCCCGCTCTCGCGATCGGACTGATGTCCGTGCTGCTGTTCGCCCACGGAATCTGGATCGCGAACTACATGACCCTCGTCGGCGAGACCGTCGCCCCGCACGAAGTCGCCACCACCGTGGGGCTGACCGGTACCTGCGGCGGCATCGCCGGCATGATCTCGAATCTCGTGATCGGTCCGGTCGTCGACAACCAGGGCTTCGGTCCGGTGTTCCTGGGCTCGGCGGTGGTTTATCCGCTCGCCTGGCTGATCCTCCGTTCCGGCAATCCGCGTCGCTGAACTTACTCACCATGCATCCGCTCGCACCCGCTCCCGCCGCTGCGGGATCCTCCGCCCCGGCCGCGCCACTGCGCATCGCCCGCCGCAAACCGCGCACCGCGCGCATCGGCATTTTCGGCGTGGGGCATCACACCTATTGGAATCAATTTGCCGGCCTGCATGATGAAATGCTGGCCAAGATCGAGGTCCTCGTGCGGAAAGTCGCCGCGACAGGCGTGAGCGTCACCAATTTCGGTTTGGTCGATCAGGCGCAGGCCGCGTATGCGCTCGTGCCCAAGCTCAAGGCCGCGGATCTCGATTTGATTTTTTGCGACATGGTGACGTACGCGACCTCCGCGACGTTTGCCATCATCATCCGGTCTCTCGATGTCCCCATCGTACTGGTGGCCCTGCAGCCGCTCGCGGCGATGGACTACGCCCGCGCGACCACGCACATGCAGCTGGCGAACGACGACTTTTGCTCCGTGCCGGAATTCACCGGCGTCGCCATCCGCATGGGCAAGCGTCCGCCCGAGGTGATTCTCGGCACGCTGGAAAACGATGCCGCCGCCGAAGCCGAACTTGTCGAGTGGTGCGAAATCGCGATGGCACTCCACGACCTGAAGCGCGCGCGCATCGGGCATTTCGGCCACCCGATCGAGCACATGCTCGATATGCAAACTGACCAGGCCTCGCTGACGGCCGCGTTCGGGTGTCACATCGTGCAGGCCGAAGCCGACGACCTCCTGCGCTGCGAACGGGAAGTGACCGACGCGGAATGCGCGCAAAAATCAGCGGAAATTCTCGCCCTCTTCGACACGCCGGAGCCCAAGGCGGATCCCCTGACGCGCAAGCTCACCGACGAGGATTTGCAGACCGCGGCGCGCGTCGCAGTGGCCCTCGATAAGTTTATCGCGCATCATCAACTCGACGGACTCGCCTACTACTACGAAGGCGAACCCGGCAGCGCGTTGCGCACGCTCGTCACCAACTTAATTGTGGGCAACTCGCTGCTCACCGCCGCGGGTTTTCCCATGTGCGGCGAGTCCGACCTGAAGACCTGCGTCGCCATGCTGATCATGGACCGCCTCGGCATTGGCGGAAGTTTCGCCGAGTTTCATCCGATTGATTTTCGCGAAGGCTTCGTGCTCGTGGGTCACGATGGCCCGCACCACCTCAACATCGCGGACGGCAAGCCCGTGTTGCGCAGCCTCGTGAAGTACCATGGCAAACCGGGCCGCGGTGCCAGTGTTGAATTCAAAATCAAGGAAGGCCCGATCACCATGTTGAGCGTCGGCGTCACGGCGCAGGGCAAGTTCAAGTTCATCATCGCCGAGGGCGAAAGCGTGCACGGGCCGATCCCGGCGACGGGCAACACCAACACGCGTGGCTTTTTCCGACCTGACATTCGCACCTTCCTCAAACGCTGGGTCGCGGAAGGGCCGACGCACCACTTCGCGCTCGGCGTCGGCCACCGGGCGGCCGCACTCCGAAAAATCGGCGAGGCGCTTGGTCTCGAAACGGTCGTGATCGCCCCCTAACGTTGTCGTCTTCAATCCGCTCCGCCCCGATTTCCCAGCGGTCCGCTAACCCGGAAATGAACACCTACAGTTTGTCATTGCGAAGGAGCCTAAGCGACTGCGGCAATCCCCGCGTCCCGATGGATTGCCACGCTCGGCAAGCCTCGCTCGCAATGACTATCGGAAGTGTTCATTGGCGATTCCACCCAACGTCGGGTTGGTCCAGCTCTGCTA
>Ga0163151_10009837_pt1 | contig 10265 bp, 3 predicted proteins | sample OliLakLV19MP5IB2_FD_145596 | JGI IMG/M metagenome (GOLD analysis project Ga0163151, IMG submission 145596) | Freshwater microbial mat bacterial communities from Lake Vanda, McMurdo Dry Valleys, Antarctica - Oligotrophic Lake LV.19.MP5.IB-2 | ecosystem: Environmental > Aquatic > Freshwater > Lake... | reverse complement strand
CATTTAAAGGACGAGGTCTTCGTCGGCAGCCAGGTCCTGATTCCATTTGGCAATCAGGAGCTGATCAGCGGCTATGTGGTGGCATTGCACGACGATCTGGCCGCCACGCAGTTTGGTGCCGAGCGCATTAAAGAAAGCGCTTTGCAGGCAGACGGACAGGTTGTTACGCTCCCGAAGACTCGACCAATCGTGGAAGTGCTCGAGTCCGAACCATTGTTCGACCGCGCCTACGTTTCGCTGCTGCATTGGGTTGCGGAATACTATGCCGCGGGAATTGCGGAAGTCATAGCAGCAGCTATTCCGTCGGACATCGGACCGCGCATCAAGCGTATTGCCCGCCTGGCAGTCCCAGCCAACGATACCCTCTTTGTCCAACTGCCCAGGTCCTTCGAACCGCAAGAAGAAGTGATCATGCGCCAGTTGCAAAATGCCAAGAGCAAAGTCGTCTCTCTCAAGACGCTTAAGCAGCGCTCGGCGCTGACGCAGTCAAAGTTCTACGCCGCGCTAACACGCTTGAGACAGCTCGGCGTCGTAATCGTTGAAAACGAGAACGCGGCCAAAGCGGCGCCGAAAACCGTGCAATGCGTTATCGCTACAGGCGAGCCTGGGAGAACCAAGAAGCAGCAAGAGATATTGAGCGCGCTTAGCCGGGCCGGTGGGCAACTGCCCGTCAGCCAACTGAGCAAGACCGCCAGTACAACTGCCAGCACTATAAAGAAGATGTGTTCAGACGGGGTCCTGCAGGTCACTCAACAGGAGATATTGAGAGATCCTCTGCAATCCCTCGTTGACAAGCATGCAAGCGTGCCGGCACCATCATTGACACCACACCAGAGCGCCGCTTTCTCTACACTGAGCGAACAGTTAACCGACATCCTGGACCATGGCCGCCCCGTTGAAGGGCCCTGGCTGCTTCACGGCGTCACCGGCTCGGGTAAAACTGAGATTTACATGCGCCTGATTGAAGACGCTCTCAAACGCGGCCGGTCGGCACTGATGCTCGTACCTGAAATCAGCTTGACACCACAGTTGGCACAACGCCTGGTCGGGCGATTCGGCAATCAAGTCGCAGTCTGGCACAGTGCGCTTTCTGCAGGCGAACGATTCGATACCTGGCGGCGCCTGCGAGCAGGGCAAGCCCGGGTGCTACTTGGCGCCAGGTCCGCAATCCTGGCATCTCTGCCCGATCTCGGACTGATTATTCTCGATGAAGAACACGATTCAAGCTATAAGCAAAGCAGCCCTAGCCCGCGCTATCACGCACGCACGGTAGCTTTTGAGCGAGGCAAGCGAGAAAACGCGCTAATCCTTTTGGGTAGCGCGACACCGGATGTGGCAACTCACCGCGATTGCGTCGCTGCAAACCGCATTGTTTTGCTGCCCGAGCGAGTGTTCAAGCAACCTTTGCCGAAATCAGTGCTGGTGGACATGCGTCAGGAATACGTGATGGGCAACGGAGGAATATTTTCCCTGCCGCTGCAAGAGAAGATGGCTCAAAGGTTACAGCGCGGTGAGCAGATCATCCTGCTAATAAATAGAAGAGGCTACGCCAGCCACGTGTTCTGCAAAGCCTGTGGATTTGTTGTGCGCTGCCGCAACTGCAGCGTATCTCTGGTGTTTCACCAGACAGCCGGTGAACGCGAAGGGCGCCTGGTATGCCACCACTGCGCGTTCACCGCAACATCGTGGCGAACATGCCCGGCATGCAAATGTCCTTTCATCAAACAATTCGGACTTGGTACGCAACGCGTCGAGCAAGAAGTGGCCGATCTTTTCCCGGCTGCACGCCTGCTCCGACTGGATAGCGATATCACCGCCAAGCGTGGCGCATTCGAAGAAGTTTTCAATACTTTTGCGTCGGGCGGCGCAGACATTTTGATCGGTACGCAGATTGTCGCCAAAGGGCTAGACATTGCCAAAGTGACCCTGGTTGGAGTTTTGGCCGCCGACTCGGCCTTCAACTTGCCGGACTATCGATCTATGGAACGCGGATTTCAATTATTGACGCAAGTGTCTGGACGAGCAGGGCGCGGGGAACACCCGGGAGAAGTCGTCCTACAAACCTATAGTCTCGACCTGCCCGCACTAACACTTGCCCGAAAGCAAGATTACGCTACGTTTGCACAACAGGAGCTAGCCAGCAGAGAAGCGTTTGAATACCCGCCATTTAGCCAGATCATCCGCGTCGTGCTTTCCAGCGAAGCTATCGAACAAGTGGAAGCGGCCGCCGACCAACTAGCAGAAGAGCTCAGCTCGCACCTGGAGCAGGACTTCACGGAAGATCAAGTCAAAATTCTCGGACCTGCACCATGTTTGATAGAACGCATTCGCGGGCGTTTTCGCTATCACCTGATCATAAAAAACCTGGCAGAAAATCGCGGTCGCACTGCCATCACGCGCTTCCTTCGCACACGACGCGGACAAGGCGGCCTGGTTATGGCCATTGACGTCGACGCACTCGATCTTATTTAAATTGAGCGGCCTGTTCACTCGTTCAGGCTAACGGGTGTGAATTGAAGCGGTGAATATCTTGTATAGGAGCATTCATCGATCCGTGGGTCATTGGTCCCAGATAGTTGCCTGTCAATTGACCTTGGACTTAAGGTTGACTTCCTTGACACTCTTAGAGCTTCGCGTATTGGAGCGCATGTTCAGCAACTCAACGAAGGCAGAAAAGGCCATTGCCGAATAGATGTAGCCCTTCGCTACGTGTTGCCCGAAGCCCTCGGCAATCAAAACGACACCGATCAGCAGCAGAAATGCTAGGGCGAGCATTTTGATCGTAGGGTTGCGTTCGATGAAGTCAGATACCCAACCGGAGAAGATCATCATAACAAAGACGGAAATAACAACTGCCGTCACCATGATCCAGATTTCGTTTGCCATGCCAACTGCCGTTATGACGGAGTCGAGCGAAAACACAATATCCAAAATTGCAATTTGCACAAGCGCGCTCATGAAAGTGGGAACCGGAGCTGTTGGAACGCCGCTGACGTGCTCCTCGATATCATGAACTTTCTCATGAATTTCATGCGTGCTTTTGGCTACTAAAAAGAGTCCACCAAAAATCAAGATCAGGTCTCTGCCGGATACTCCATGGTCCATTACCGCAAACAACGGCTTGGTAAGACTCATAACCCAAAACAGCGAGAACAGCAGCGCGATACGCGTGCCCATCGCCAAACCTAATCCGATCAATCGTGCACGGGCCTGCTGGTGAGCGGGCAACTTACCTGCAAGGATTGAAATGAAAATGATGTTGTCTATGCCAAGGACAATTTCAAGGGCCGTGAGCGTTAAAAGAGCCGCCCACATTTCAGTATCGTGCAGGAATTCCAATGCCAAAGCCTCTAACCCAGATTTGTTGACTTAACGCCGATGCATTTTGTTTCCACTTAAACACTATGCTTAGAAATTTGATGCGGCAACAGAAGTTAGTATGGCTACTTTTCTGTCCACTGCGCACTTGGTTTCGGCGATCCAAGTGCTCCATTGCGGTAGATCCCATGGTCCTTGGTGACATGCATCAAGCAGGCGGTCATTTTTAAAGCATTATTGGCAAGCCAGCGATCATCGCGGCTCGAACTTTGCAGCAGTCTGGACAATATTTTAGACGTTTGGAACAATCCGAGCATTGAGAATTCGGCCAAAGATGCGTCTTTCTCGGAATTGGTTTGGAACCATCTGACATTGCGCCGCCCGATTCCATCGCCGGAGATTACCTTGACAATCCGCTCGTTGTCCGCTCCAATTATCATCTCGTCACCAACACCAAGACACACCGTCTGACTGCCAGTGCTTACTTTGGCCGACTTGCTGCGGCGCTCCCAGACGTTGTAGATTTTGACAGTACCGCTGTCGACCGAAACAATAACTACGGTACCAGGTCGCAATGTCACTTCATGACCAGAGGCGTTGACAGTAATCTCTCGCTTAGCCTGCACCAGCGCTTCACCGTGAATTACCTTTACAGCTTCTTCTGACACGACAACCTGCGCACCTGGCAAAAACTTGGTGACCAGCGCGTCGGTCTGCAGTGTTTTCACGTTTTCAGGAAACAGGAACGAGGGGCTTGTATGGGCAACTGGTTGCAAATCATTTTCATACGAGACAAGGCCCTGAAGATCAAAATTTATTCGATCTGTGGGTATTCCCAGATTGAGAACGGATGGCAGCAATGGCAGATCGGCAAATGACATGGTTCTGCTTGAATCCGAGGTGCCCGCGGTGGTTGGCAGTAAAGTGGCTACCACGGTCACCGCTGGCGTTGCCGGTAAAGTAGTAGGAACAACTGCAAGTTGTAGCGAAGTTTGACTTCCGGCAGTAACAGTTCCTGTCACATTAAGAAAACTCAGTGCCACTAATGTCGCTCTACCACCAGGAATTGCGGAAAGTGCTCCGGCAACGTTTATTGAACCTCCTGGAGAAATGAGACCAATGGGTCCGGCAGGAAGGCCATTGGTGCTGAGCGTCGAAATTGCAGGCACTGTAATTCCCTGGGAAGCCACCACGCCGATGGCACCACCTGGCGAAGCGCCACCGCTCATGTCGATACTGGGCAGGGTTATGGCACCATTGGTGCTGATGGCACGAAATACTCCGGTTTGGATTGCCGGAAGGCTTGAAACGGAAATGGTGCCAGGCGCTACCAGAGTAAGCGTTTGTGCCTGTGGCAATGCACCTGCTATCGAGCCGATTGTCAAAGCACCAGTGCGTGAAACAATCGGGGCCGGAACCCTGATCGGCTGATTTAGCGTGATGATTCCGGATGGTGCATTGATTGAAGTAAATCCTCCGGGATTGAATCCAGAGACGGCTCCGGATGTAACAGACAAAGTGACATCGCCTGTAATCGATGCCTGAGGCGAACTTGGCGTGCCAACAAAATCCGCTGCAGTCAAAGCAGGAGTGACAACTCCCAAACTGGTGGCAACAGTTGGATTTATCAGGGCGTAAATCTGTCCAGATCCCGAAAGACCGCTCCTGGTAATGCTCGCAGTCGTGATGCCTGTGCCTGATGTAGCGCCTGATGAGAGCCATACATCGCCGCCGAAGCCGACCCCCACAGCTTGTGTAAGAATAGCTCCGGTTGTGATAACGCCATGGGCAGTAATGCTTGCATCAGCGCCATTACCGACTGCTTGAGCGCGCGTTGTTATGGACCCTGTGGTGACAGAACCGCCGTCACCCATATTAACGATCACGACCTGCCCCGGAAACGATCCGGCCTCGGTATTGATACTTCCCATATTTAAGGATGCAGGACTACCGCCCTTGCCCGCAACGGCAACTACCTGACCACCCAAACCACCCGCTGTTGCACGGCCTGAAGCAAGTACGGCCGAGGTTGTAAGATTGCCAGTCGAGGTCAAGATTATCGAGCCTGCAATTGCCCCGGCAAAAGACTGTGACGACAGATTGCCAGTTACAAGATTGCCGGCGCCAGAATTGCCCGCAGACAATATGATGTCTGCGCCGACATTACTTGAAGTTAAAATCGAGGACGCAGTCAGGTTTCCCTGCGAGAAAATGTAGACTTGTCCGCCACCGGAGCTTAAACCGTTGGTATCGATATCCTGCACAATGACACTTGAGCCCGCAATGGCAACACGTCCTCCAGACACACCAACGGATCCGACAGCGGCCGCTGTGTTAATTGTCCCTGCTACCACAGGCCCACTTGCCGATGTCAACGTGACAGTCGAAGTCGGCACAGGTAGGCAAAGGAAGCAATTATCACTAGTAGCCGTTATTGCCCCAATCGACATGCCCAAAGGTGCTTGCAAGCTAATATTACCGGCATTTCTCTGATTGCCGCTGGAGGTGATCGCTTGCGTCACAATGGTTGTTCCGGCAGTAAGCGTCACATTGCCACCAGCCGCGATTGCCGTCGGTGTAGTGTTTATAGCCCCGGTAAACGTAATTGAGCCGTTGACAGTGTCCGATGAAGTGTCAATTTGCACTACGCCGCCGTCACTGTTGAACGCCGGTGAGCGAAATGGACCCGTTCCGGTAAAGATCAGATCAGGATCGCCTGTAATGGTCAACTCTTTTATCTGCATGCCGTTTGTACCAGCGTTCACGGCCAAGTGCGCGGTGCCGGCCCTGACACTCAGAGCACCTTGAATATCGTCGATGCTTAGATTTAAATGCCCATCGCCTGATGAAAGCAAAATCTCTTCGGCACGAATCGTACCGCCACTAATAGTGGTGTTGTACTTCAACGCGCTATCGGCTGTGACAGTGGTGATCTCGCCGAGAAGCGCACTTATGATGCCGCCATGGTCCGACAGGATTTCGATTCCAAGCGCCGGTGCCGTGGTGTTGGTTACGGCAATATTTCCGCGAATCGATTCGATGACGCCACGATTGTAAATGCTGGCGACATCCATGTTGATACTACCGACAGTGGCTGATACAAGTCCCGCATTATTCAAAGTAGCAGCAGTTAGGTTAAGGTTCTGTGTCGCCACCATGACTGCCTGTGCCTGGTTCATGATTGATGCACCAGCTGTCAGACTGAGGTTGCCGGCACTGGAAATTGTGCCGCCGTTTATGATGTCGCCCGCGGCGTACAGGTTCAAGTTAAGGTTAGATACGGCAGACACAAAGCCAGGCAGTCCCTGAGCAGGCAAGATGGACGTGAAAAGTGCCCCCGATTGGTTGAAAATATTGGCAGCACTAAAGCTTGCGCTATTAACAACCGGATTGGACGAAAGAGCATATATCGTCCCGGCGTTAGTCAAATTGCCGCTGATGATGATCGACTGGAGCAAGGCCGCGTCGTGAATGGCTGTGACATTGCCCGGAACAACCAGATTAGAGACCGGCTGAGCCGCAACAGAACCAAGATTGAACGATCCGCCCACGGCTTGCCCTTCCGTACCAAGCACCAGCGTTTGCGAACCTGTATTCATCACCTGCTGATAAGCAACGTATTGCGCCGCAGTCAGTGCCGTACCAGGTGTCACCGAAAGCGTTGTTTCTGCCACCTGTATTTCTGTACTGGCAGCCGATAATGCTGTCATTGTCAAGGACGTGGATGAAAGGTCGAATTCCGCATGAGTATTGATTGGTGCAAGTGCAGCTGGAGGTTCTTCTGCCAACGCATTCGGCAAAGGCGAACACACAACAGCTAACAGCACGCAGACGTTTGCAACAATTCGATTGCCTAATTGACCGACATTCATGCCACCACCCACGCCGCCACGCATATGCAACAGCTATACAATATCATCTGATGCAATTCTGTGAACAACCAATAAGGGTCAAATCGGCCGCACTTAATCAAACAGTCTTGATGTACAAGAACTGCTTGTTGGAATGCTGCACCGACAACGGATCGCTCAACGATAGCTTGCAGAACAGCCAACGAATTTCGTTAGAATGATAAGGATCGCGCAGTTGGCAAGGGGGAGTTTGTGAGCGCAGACCCGAATTCGGCACTGATACTCGAATTGGCTTGGGGACTGAGTATAGTTGCTTTGTATGTCTACTTTGCCATGCGGTTTGTTGCCGAGAACGAGCGCATGGTCATCTATTTTGACAATCGACCGGTGCGCGTGGTCGGACCTGGCGCAGTTTTCGTTTGGCCGTTCATCTATTGCTGCAAAAAGCTAAGTATCGGTGCTTGCGCCGCAAACATCTTTGACGTGGTGCTAACCAGCGGTGCACGAATGCCGATCTCATGCACATTTGTATTTCGTATCGCCGATGTCTCGAGGGCAGCGGCGTCAAACGACGACCTGCTCAAAAGAACAACTCGTGCCGTCGAATCTTGCCTGTCGGAAGTATTGTCGGCAGCAACAATTTCGCAATGCCTCACTGACAAAGTCCGGCTGGAGTGCCAGGTGGCAGATTTGGCGAACAAACGAACAGAAGACTGGGGAGTCAAAGTGGCCGTTGTTGACTTTGGCGACCTGCAGCTTCCGCGTCAAGTACTAAGAACAATCATGGCGCAAGCAGATGGAATCAGTCTTCAGCTGCTCGGCGCTATCGGCAGTGTTTCAGTGCTGACGGCTACTACCAGTCCTGAGCCGTAAAACAAAGATGCCACCACACAGGTTGCCCCCGGGAGCGCAGGCGTCCCGCCTGCTTTTAGGCTGCAATGAGAAGCGGGCAGGATGCCCGCGCTCCCGGGAAGTGACACCAGATAACGGTTTACACCGGCGCCAGACGAATACCTACGTCAAAAATAAGCCGCTGCACTACAGGCCGTGCCGATAAATTTGACCAGGATCAAACCGCAACCCACAGCCAGAATGAGCGATAACAAGCCATAGCGATTTCGGTACATCCGTCTATGAACTAAGACGCTTACAAGACCGATCAGGAAAACGGCACCGACAGTCATGACTCCTATAAGTATGTTCAGCGCCGACCGGCCGCTATTCGGCAAACTGTCGCCGCCCGAGTCGGATGACGCCCCCCCCGCCGATGATATCGACCGTTCCCGGGACAGTTGTTCCGATTGAGATTGGCCAAATAGCGAAAAAGGTTGCGCCGGAGAATTAGGCTCTCGGTTTTCAGGGCGGGCAATCGATCTCATTGCCGGTTTCGGCAGCGCCGATATCGCTGTGGTCGTTTGACGAGTCAGCGAGTCAGGGCGGACACTTCTTTCGATTGCTTGATCAGAAGAATTTGAAGCCTTGTCGTCCGTCACGTGTCCATCAACTGACGCAGCGACACCTGGCGCCTTGCGCCCTGACCCTTCGGAATTCTCGAACATAGGACTGGCAGTTGGAATTGGCGCTGCGCTAACTGGCGCACCAGCACCAAATGAAAGGGTGCCTTTCACCTGGGATGAATAATCCGGATATGCTTTGCCGTAAACGGGCGGATCAGCACGACCGGCGGCCTGACCCATATCATCAGCGGAATATCCTCCACTGGCGCCGGCTTCGACTTGTTGCTTAAGTTCCTCGGGTTTTTCTATCCCGTTGATCTCGTAATCGGCAGCAGCTTCAAGAACAATGGCAGCAGTGACCGGAGTAACGAGCTTAGCCTCTATAGCAATTTCGCGCGCCCAGGATGTTTCGTCGTTTAACAAGTAGGAATCGATCTTATCTTTGGTGCACAAAGCTCTTAGCTCATTGCTCATAGCGCCAGCATTCGGTGCCCCGGCAGAACCACTTGCATTTACGTATCTGTAACTGAACTGTGGCTCGCCTCGCGCACCGCATACTTTGTTAAGACATTTTTTCAGGTCCTCACCCAGAGTATCTTCGCTGGAATGCACCGCAATCGCGCCCGGCAAGTATTCTCTTAAGGCATTTGAGCCACCACCGATGTGCATATCGTAAAATCGACAAGCCTTCACGTCCGCTGCTTTCCATCCTGGCACGGCAGAGGCAAGTGGCTGAGGACCATGCAACCAAACCACTGCGTTCAAAGGCGTCGCTGCCGCCAAAGATATGGCTTCCGTCAACGACGGTATGTTATCCGGTCCACCAACGAAAGGAGCCAATTGAAGGTCTCTAAGTTGATCAGCTGAGACCGCAGGTGTGGAGCTAGCGTCCCTTTTTTTCAAGCTCAAGCTAGACAGTTCGTCAGAAGCAAAAAGAAGCGTAGTGGTCAAACTTGCTGGGACGCAACCCAGCGCTTCTATTAGCTTGTTCTTGTGGCGAGCCAAGTTTGCGCTGCCATCGACCACGACGAAGAGGTTCTTCGGGGCAGGAAGACGGAATGATACCAATACCTCTTCTGCCATCTGACCCTGCGGAGCTTCGGCGGCGAACCGTAATGCCGCTCTGGAGCTGCGCTGACAGAGAATCGAATTCTCATTTAAGGTACGCGGATAGTTTTCTCCTTTGCCAGTTTCGGCATTAACAAAGCGCGCTGTGGTTTCTATTTCGTCAAAATTTCGCTCGACAAAGATAGGTAACGCAAGCCTTGCAGTTTCCTTGTCGGCAAGCTCCATTGGAGTGGTTATACCAATCTTGATCTTCATCTCGCCCCCCCTTGATCGCGGAGGAACGGGGTAACACTGAATCATGATTCTGTCTGCACCATGGGTTGTGACAAGCAACGGATCACGCTGCCCCAGCACCACATTTTCGTAGGCTCGACGGGCAGTATCTGTAGCAGTTACCGTCGCATTGCGCGGCTCACCGTTCACCCAGAGCACCGCGCTCGATACCACGGCTCCAGCTGGTAACAGGATTTGAGCTCGCGCTTCTTGCTGCGAATCACTATCATTTACAAATGACATTTGCCAGGATAGATGCGCCAATGCACGGTCTGCATCGATCTTACCGTCCAGTTGG
>Ga0163151_10009836_pt1 | contig 10266 bp, 8 predicted proteins | sample OliLakLV19MP5IB2_FD_145596 | JGI IMG/M metagenome (GOLD analysis project Ga0163151, IMG submission 145596) | Freshwater microbial mat bacterial communities from Lake Vanda, McMurdo Dry Valleys, Antarctica - Oligotrophic Lake LV.19.MP5.IB-2 | ecosystem: Environmental > Aquatic > Freshwater > Lake... | reverse complement strand
AATGTCGGAAATGGCCCCTTCGATAATTTCTCCGGAAGTAGTTTGCACACGCGCTGGTTTGTCGCCAGCTCTGGTTAGGCTGGCGAAAGAAAAGCCGCCTTGAAAAATTGCAGTACCTCGAATTGCTCGATTTGAGCCGCTGCCCACAATATGTGTGTTAAACGCAGTGCCACTCAGCAAAGTCTGGTCGGTGTTGTCCGGCGCCTTGCCTTTCACTTCGATCATCGAACCGTTCAAGAATGCAGTTGCGTCTGCCAAGAGAAGCGCACCAATTTTGTTGACCGGAATTTGCGCTTGTGCCGTGCTGTCGCCGGAGTTGAATGTAGCTGTGGCAGCATAAGCAGCCGGTGAGTATAACGTCGTCTCAATTGCGAACACCAGAATTAAGATTAGGGCAATAAGTCTCACGATCAGCTCCAAATGCTAATGTCCATCTAATGCAATCGGTATCTTGCCAACCAATGGTCAGCTAACATGCCTGCATTATTCGATAGTCGTAAAGTCTGGTCAAAGGCTTTACAACAAAAGTCGTACAGATGGGAACAACTGCTTACAGATAGTGAGCCAACTTCGACTATAATCTTCAGTTCTCTTAATCTTGCAGACAAACGAAATGCTTGCCAAAAGAATCAATTCCCTACTCCTGATCGGTTGCTTGATGGCGTGCGCGTTATGCACCACGGCCTCGGCTGCCGTCCCGGCCCTTACTTCGACATGGACCACACTGCGTGCGGCGCTCAAAGAGGGCGCGCTTTCGATGAAGGTTCGAGGAGACGGTGAGACCACTGCCAAAGTCGAATTAGGTCTTACAAACAAAACTAACACCGCAATGAAAGTAGTGATACCAGCAAACGAAATCTTGCTTTCTCGAACTTTGTCGATTCAAAACATGATGGTCACCCAAGATCGCATTGTGACTGTGCCGGCCGGTGGAACTATCTGGGCGGAAGTTCCTACGATGTGCGTTTCTACCAAGACCGTTAAGCCGCCGGGGGCAGTGGAGGCAGAGTTCGACGTTGGTGCCTACCCTGACGAAGCTGTTTGGAAGCAATTGGCCTCCATCGTTGAAGCCGCTCGTATCCTCAGCCGCAACGGCGCATTCGACAAGACTATGTTCGCAAAGGAACGTCGCGAGGCAATCATTTCTCAGTTGGCTGTTTGGCTCTTGTTAGGTAAGCGCAGCGACAAAGCGGAGGACCAGGTTACGGCACCGGGAATAGCTGCAGATACCCTGAGCAAAATGGGAATCAACCGCGAACAATTGTCGAAAGAGAAGCAACAAATGTTTGACCACGGCGTGGATGAAATATTTCTGGCCGTCGATTTGACATTGAAGACGAGCAAAGATCCTTCTGTGCAAAAAGCTGTTTCCTTGCCGACTGATTCTCGCGCCGAGACCTTCGCATCTGTAGGGGCTCGCGCCCTGAATGTGGGGGACTTCACTGAAGCAGAGGAACTGTTGGGCGCAGCAGTAGAACAGGCTGGAAGCGGAGCAAGTCCGCTTGCTGCAACCAGTCTCTACGAATTGGGCAAATGCTATTTGTCCCAAGGCAAGCCTGCAGAAGCAGAATCGTTCTATAAACGCGCTCTCGACATGCGGGAAAAGACTTCGGGAGCTCAATCCTTCGAGACTTCTGAATGCTTGAATGCACTTGCACTGTCTGTGCAGCTGCAAGGCAGAGCGAAGGACGCAGTTCCATTGTTCGAGCGTGCGCTTGCAGTTCGTGAGAAGTCGTTGGGTGAAAGCCACACACTTGTTGCTGAGACCGCCAATAACACCGGCCTGGCTTATGCCTCCCAGGAGCGTTATGAAGATGCCGAAAAGATGCTCCGCCGCGCGCTGCTCATTCGCTATAAAAATCTCGGTCCCGATAGCACTGAGGTTGCAGAGACCAATAAAAATCTTGGGGACTTGTATGTTAAGCAAGGCAAGCTGCCACAAGCAGACAAGTTGTATAAGAGGTCGGTAGAAATAACGCAAAAAAATCTGGGCAGCGACCACCCGTACAGTTCTGCAGCCGTCGATGGCTACGCGCAATGCCTGCGCGGAATGGGACGCGAAGCCGATGCTGACGAGCTCAGTAAGCGGGCTTCTGCCGCTAAGGAGATGTCGCTGGGATCGAATCTTGATCTGATCGCTATGGTGCCACCAGACCATAGATCCTACGAACTGCTTGCGTTGTTCAGCAGTAAAGTAGGCAAGATGGAAGCCGGCGTGCGAGCAGTTCAGAACTTGCCAAATGGTGCAGCATCGTTAGCACAGGCCAATATCAATCGTCCAGTCAAGGATAAATGGGCACTTGTGATTGGAATCAGCAAGTTTCAAGATTCATCGATAAACCTTAAGTACCCGGCGAAAGACGCGGAAGACTTCCGCAACTATCTGATTAACGAAGGACACTTTCAGCCAGACCACGTGCATTTAATCACCAACGAACAAGCCACACGCGAAAATATTATTGCTGAAATCGGCGATCGTTGGTTGCCTCGTGTTGCAAATCCGGACGATCTTGTACTCATATATCTATCCAGTCACGGTAGCCCATCCAAAGCGGATGTGCGTGGCACAAACTACCTGGTGGCACATAACACCGATAAGAACAGCCTCTATGCAACCGGGATAGCGATGCCGGAATTGTGCAAGATGGTCAAAGACCGAGTACATTCAGACCGAGTTGTGCTGCTGCTTGATGCCTGTCACAGCGGCGCCGCGACCCCAGCTGCAAAGGGAATTTTTAGACAGGCAAACTTCGACGCTGACATCATTGCCCAAGGTACCGGTCAACTCGTAATTTGCTCCAGCGAGCCTTCCCAAATCTCTTGGGAATCGAACAAATATCCCAATGGCGTTTTCACGCATTACCTCATTGAAGGGCTTCGAAAGCAGGGTGATAAAACCTCTCTCGGAACGGCCTTCCAATTCATGAAAGACCAGGTTCAACAGGAAGTCTTGCACGATCGAGGAGAGCTGCAAACGCCGGTTCTAAAAAGCAAATGGCAAGGAAATGACCTCTACCTTGCAGCACCACCTGCAAACCCAGGCCCGCCCTTAACGGACAGCAAGCTGCCTGGCGGACACTAGTACGCGTGGCTGTAGGCCTTTCCTTTAACTGACGCCGGATCCATGCAAGGGTTAGAAATCATTCCATTCCGTCCGATTTGTCTAGGCTCTGGTGTTACAACTGTGCCGTTTTCATCCAAAGCAACTGGTGCGTTGTTAGTGGCATTTTCAATATTTTTCTCACTCGTGCCACCATATGCAGTGCTTCCATTTGCGTCGCTGTCGACTGCTCTGCGACCGATGGCGATTGGATAGCCGCTGGTTGTTTGCTCGTACTCCATCATTCGTCCGCTGACGGCTCCAGGCATCCGTGGAAGGGCAGCGTCCGGTGGCGGCTGCGGTGCCGCGGTTTGAGTCCCAAGTGCTTGCGCAGCTCCGCTTGAAGGTACTTCCGTGCCAAATGGTTGTGAAACGGTTTTACTTTGCTCGGCCGATGTTTCAGTTTGCTGGGCCACGGCCTTGTTTCCTTCTGACTGCTGCGCTGTTCGTTGCATGGCGATCATGATTGCCATACCGGCAATTATTCCGATAAGTAATAAACAAACTTTTGGTAAAGTGAATTGCATGGCGACACTCTGGGCGATCCTTACAAGACTGCGCGTGATGGCGCTGTCTGTCAATGCGTAATTCAACATAGAGAGCACAAAGAGGCAGCGAATCGCGGTCTGCACTGACCGATTTCTCGTTCTCGGTATCGTTGACGGCATTGAGTTAATCTGTCCAATCTGCGTACAATGTGCGATCTCAGATCTCTTGAACCACTATCACACCCAGCAGGTAACAGCATGCCAGCAGTGAAACTGAAAACCAAAGCATACGCGGCTCAATCTCCTACCCAACCGCTGGAGTCCTTCGAAATTGAACGCCGGCAACCCGGTGTATATGACGTTCTAATCGAAATCAAGTTCTGTGGCGTCTGCCATTCAGATATCCACCAAGCTCGAGATGAATGGGGCAATGCAATTTTTCCGATGGTTCCGGGGCATGAAATCGCAGGGATCGTCGGCTTGGTCGGTGAAAACGTTTCGAAATTCAAAGTCGGTGACAGGGTTGGTGTTGGATGTCTGGTGAATTCTTGCCGAACTTGCGATTCGTGTAAGGAAGGGCTCGAACAGTATTGCGAGAAAGGCTCGGTCGCGACGTACAACGGTTACGAGCGTGATGGCAAGACGCCTACTTACGGTGGATACTCAAAGCAGGTTGTCGTCGATCAAAACTTTGTTGTGCGGATTCCGGAGTCGATTCCGCTCGATGCAGCAGCTCCATTGTTGTGCGCAGGCATTACGACTTACTCGCCGCTGATGCACTGGAAGGCAGGTCCGGGCAAATCAGTTGCGGTAGTCGGGCTAGGCGGACTAGGTCACATGGCAGTCAAGATTGCCAATGCCATGGGTGCAAACGTGACCGTTTTGAGCCAATCACTGCGAAAGAAGACCGATGCTGAGCGCTTTGGGGCTAAGGCTGCCTATGCGACGTCTGATCCTGCGACTTTTAAGGCGCTGGCAAGCAGTTTTGATTTGATCATCAATACGATATCGTCCAGTGCTGATATCACTCAATATTTGAGCCTGCTAAAGCGCGACGGCACGATGGTGCTAGTTGGTGCGCCGCCCGAGCCACTGCAAGTTCCAGCCTTTAGCTTGATCCCGAAGCGCCGCAGTTTTGCCGGCTCGATGATTGGTGGCTTGCCTGAAACGCAAGAAATGTTGGACTTCTGCGCCAAACATGGACTTGCTGCGGACATTGAAGTGATAGCGATCGACAAAATCAACGAAGCCTACGACAGAATGATGAACGGCGATGTCCGCTATCGCTTCGTGATCGATCTTGCCACATTGACGTAACACCTGCCCTCATGGATTGTAGAGGGGTGGCGCCATGCGCAGCATGCCTGTGTATTGTCACCAAAGTTGCCGGCTGTTGGCCTCAATATTGCCGGTCGTTGTCATTTAATGTTGCCGGCTATTGGCCTTAATGTTGCCACTTGAGATGCGCCTTTCGTTAATCTCCGAAGGGTCGAATCTTAGACTGCATTAAGTGTCACACCGTATTTGAATTTAGCGCTGCGCAAGGCGGGATTCTTGTCGTCGATTGGTTCGACGGAGACGAGGATTCCATGGTGCGAGAGAGAATTGCAATGCGCGACATCAAGCAAATACTGAAGTTGCATTTTGAATCCGGCATGTCTGGCAATGCCATTAGCCAGGCTGTCGGAGTCTCGCGCCCGAGCGTGCACAAGTGCATCAGAGCTGCATTGGCCCTTGGGTTTAATCCAGCGGAAGTAGAACAGCTTTCTAACGCGGATCTGGAACGGCGGTTGAAACTGTATCAACCGCGCTCGTCCGACGCGTCAGTCGACGACGGATTGGATTTCGAGAATATTCATCGCGAGCTCAAACGGCGCGACGCGAAGATGACACTGGAGCTCCTCTGGGAAGAGTACCGGCGAAAGGTGCCAGATGGTGTCAGTTACGGGCACTACGCCAAGCTGTATCGGAAGTGGAAGCGCTCAATTAACCTGACCATGCGGCAGGAGCATGTTGCCGGCGACAAACTGTTCGTGGATTTTGCTGGCAAAACGAAGCACGTTGTGGACCGCGTTACAGGCGAGGTCCAAACAATCTACTTCTTTGTTGCCACGCTTGGTGCGAGCAACTACAGCTTCGTCTATCCGTGCAGCGGTCAAGACATCCGTTCTTGGCTCACATGTCACGTCAAAGCATTGGAATTCTTTGGCGGTGTGCCCAACTGCGTGGTGCCGGACAACTTGAAGAGTGGCGTCATCCAGCACATTCGATTCGACCCGAAGCTGAATCGCGCCTATCGCCGACTCGCCGACCACTACGGCTTCGTCATCATGCCAGCCAGACCATACCGCCCGCAGGACAAAGCCAAAGTCGAAGCCTGCGTTGGACTTATCGAAACCTGGATCTTAGGCGTGCTCAGGGACGTGGAATTCTATTCATTGGAAGACCTCAACCTCGAAGTAAACAAGCTGGTCAGCGCCGTCAATGAGAAGTCCTTCAAGAAGCTATCGGGTAACAGGCGCAGCTGGTTTGAGGCTCTCGACCAACCGGCGCTCAAACCGTTGCCTACAGTGCCATTTGAATATGAACAATGGCTGGTGAGCGTGCCTGTCCCGCGCACTTACCACATCGAGATCGAGCGCCACCACTACAGTGTGCCGCACAGTCTTGTCGGCCAGGAAGTAGATGCGCGAATTACCGGCACCACCGTCGAGATCTTGCACGAAGACCAGCGCATTGCAAGCCATCAACGCAGTTTCATCGAAGGCAAAACGACCTCGATTGCCGCACACATGCCAAAAAGACATCGGGAATATGCCGGACGCAGTCCAGAAAAGTTCATCGCAGAAGCAGAAGCCATCGGTCCCGCTACCACCGCAATAGTCAAAGCGATTTTGGTATCAAAGCCCTATCCACAGCTGTCCTTCGACCAGTGTTTCGGACTCCTGTATTACTTGAAGAACAAACACTCTGCTGACCAGCTCGAAGCGGCTTGTCTTATTGCTCTTCAACTCGCGCTGCCAACATACCGGCTGGTCAAAGAACTTCTTAAAGTCGGTCTGGAGAATATTCCTCGGCAGCTCTGCATCGAATTATCAACCAACAGCATAAGCCACGAAAACATTCGCGGCTCCCACTACTATCAATAAGGAGTTCACACAATGCTAACCAATCCAACGACCGACAAGCTCCGGAGCCTGAAGCTGCCCGGCATGGTCAATGCCCTGGCACATCAAGCTGAGACCCCCGACCTGCACAAATTATCCTTTGACGAACGCTTCGGACTAATCGTCGACTGGGAATTTAGCGAGCGGGAAAGCGGCAAACTCGAACAACGGCTGCGCCTGGCTAAGTTGCGGCAATCAGCCTGCATTGAAGACATCAGCTTCGAAGAGGTGCGAGGCCTCGATCGCTCGCTAGTCGCGCAGCTTTCAACAGGCAAGTGGGTCCAAGACGGACTCAATGTGATCATTACCGGTTCTACCGGGGTCGGAAAGAGTTACATAGCCTGTGCGCTCGCGCACAAAGCCCTAAGGTCCTCTTTTACGGCTTGGTACATTAGGGCACCGCGATTCTTCCATGACCTCACGGTCAGCCGGCTTAACGGCACGTACACCAAGACGCTAGCCCGCATAGCTAAAATCGATCTGTTGCTGCTGGATGACTTCGCGCTGGTTCCGATCAATGAGGAACAGTGTCGTGACCTCCTCGAAGTCGTGGACGACCGCTGCAATAAGAAGTCGACAATCCTAATCAGCCAACTCCCCGTCGAGAACTGGCACCAGACGATGTCGAATGCCACCATCGCGGATGCGATCCTCGATCGACTCGTGAACAGTTCATACAAGCTGTGTCTAAAAGGACCGTCGAAGAGGAAAGAGGTGAAGGTAAACGGTAAATCAAAGTGATTGAAAAGTTAGCGCCAGTTCAAATATTGACAGCCGGCAACATTAAAGGCCAACAGCCGGCAACATTGGGCCAACGGGTGGCAACTTTGAGGCCAATACACAGCATGCCGACCGGCAGCCTGTCGTTGCCCCTACAGCTACAGGCATCAGCAGGCGGGACGCCTGCGCTTCCGGGAATAACAGTCCTCTCTTGTTGCACACCAACTACATCAGTGTCATTTCAAGAAATAGAAGTAGTTGTCTTTATCGCGCGGATAAGACCGTAGATGGATGCTCATCTGCGGTCCTGGCTGTAGATCTATGTTGGTATTGGTGAAAAAATTGTAGCGCCCAAGACAAGCTGCGATCTCATCGTAACTATCCGTGGGCACAATCACTATACCTGTGGAGATCCTTTTGAGCTGGAGGTCAAGCATCAATCTGACTAACGCATTTGAGATTGCTTGAGATTGCTCTGCCTGCACGTCGCTGGCTCCCACAACAATCGCTCCGATGTTGCGTGTTGCAATGTCCAGTTGACTGAAACGTCGAGAGCCGACGGGCATGCCTTTGTGATACCAGGGTTCCTCATAAATCCTAGCTTCGGCGCTGTTAGAGCCAGTGCCTCGAGGAAATTCTCGAACATTGATGCGCACTTTTGTAAGGGGATAGAGCAGGGAACCTTGGTTGCTGTAATTACCAGCGGAAACGGCACGGTTCGATCATCCTGGTGTCCTTTGTATTTATTCACGGATTACGCTTAGGCGTAGGGACCATAAATTTCCTTAGGTCTGCGGGAGACATACTTCGCAATTTCGCCATGTCTTCTTTCGAAATACTCGAGGCATCTTTGTCGCCGGCGGTGGCTAATTTGTCGAATACTTGGCTTATAAGATAGGTTCGTTTGCGATCGATTGCTGATCTAGGATCGCTTGAATTCTTTAGGAGTTCGTCGAACTTGGCGTCGATGTCTTTTTTAACAATTTCCCCGGCTGCATTCTTCGGTGCTCTGTCATTCATGTACTCTATCGTCATTGAAGGAAGGAGATCCTTCGATTGCGACATGGTCTGAAAATAAGCGCTTGCATCATTTCCCGTGAATTTAGCATCTTTGACTGTTTGCTCAAACATCTTGTATGCAGCGGCGGCTCCGGCTCCGGCTGCCGTATCTTCGAGGACCGTTTTTATGTCCTTAGTATCAGAGATAGCCTTTGAAGCTGGACTTTGTTCATTTCCGTCGCCCGGCATATCGTCCCTCAGAATAGAATTAGCTAATTGAATCATACAGCTCAAATGTGGCAAGCCAGTGAAATTGCCCGAAAGCGTGCGTCAAACCTCATCGTACTCTGTACGGGCGAACAGGAAATTAACTCGGGCGACGCGAAAGCATACCGGCTTAGCATTTCCGACGATTTCTTCGGCTGTTGTTGATTGAACTGTTCCAGCAAGCGGCTCGCATGATTCTAGTGGAATGCCCAGGTCAATCTCCTGCCTGCAGATGCGTCCTGACCAAGGCTGCGATGACATGGCGCGGTCCTGAGGCACGCAATAGGCAAGCATATCGCGATAAGTTGGGAAGCAGGCGCGCCAATCATCAGGCAATTGCGCGATAGGAACTGGGCTGAGTATCGCATTAACGCTTGGAGAAGTTCCGGAACCGGCGTCCAAGCGCACGATCATTGTTCCGTCATCTTCTCGGAGGACCTTTGCCTGTTTGGGGACGTGCATGGCTACACCGTCTGACAGCAATCTAGCGGCTAACGCGTTGGCGGTTGTGCTCACAGCCGTCGTCACAAAATGGATTCCCTGCTTGCCCGTAGCAGGGTCATAGACGTGGATTCGCCAGTTACTTTGCACCGGCGATGGCAGGAATCGCCGTAAAGGACCAAACATGCGCGGTCCGAAGTGGCCATGGTTGTATGTGAGAAGCGTAAATAGCGCGTGCTGTTTCTGGTCACCAACTCGGTTTAGCTCCAATCCCCACGGCACTAATGGTTGCAACAGTTTTGCATCAACGAGATAGTTGATATAGCAAACATCGGTTATGTCGCTGACGAAAGCGATTGGTGGGAGCCATTCGCCGAAGTAGCGGGCGAACCTGCTGTTTGCTACCAAATCGAGACACCAACCAATCGGTTTATTAGTTGGATGACGCCAAACGGCTTCGCGTCCATACTTGGTGAAGGGACGGGACCGGCGCAAAACCATTTCCATGACAAGAGCGAACCACAGCATGAGTAAAATGAATCCAATCGCGTTGCCTGCAGAGATCAGCTCTGGACGCGGAGTGAGTGGTGGCGGAATGAGTGGACCCACTGAAACTGCAATGAGAACGCTCCAAGCAACCACCGATAACCAAGTGAGCATGCGGCTCCATGTGCGCGCTTTCGCGAAGCACCAGCTCCACCCAATTGCAGACAGACTGTAAAACAACGCTGCCCAGGCGCTTACGCGGGTGAAGATGCCGGCTTCCGGGACAAGGTAGATGGATAGATTGCCCGTTGAATGTGCAACCTGAGCTAAACGGATCCCTTCGGTGACCCACCAGAACTCGCCAGGCTGTTCGAAGGCTACTGCCACCAGAGTTAGCAGCATGACAACGACTGCCGGTGCGCGCGGGATCCAAGTCGTTTTCAGTAGGGCTATGGCAAGCACCACATCGGAAAAAGCTGTGAGTTGCCACGGCAGCCATCCTAAGCGCCAGAGCCATGGATTCTCGAGTTTTTGCCAGAAGTTGTGTTTTGATTAATTGAAAAAGGCGGCGTATTCTTTCAATCGCTAAGTGAAGGAG
>Ga0163151_10009834_pt1 | contig 10267 bp, 9 predicted proteins | sample OliLakLV19MP5IB2_FD_145596 | JGI IMG/M metagenome (GOLD analysis project Ga0163151, IMG submission 145596) | Freshwater microbial mat bacterial communities from Lake Vanda, McMurdo Dry Valleys, Antarctica - Oligotrophic Lake LV.19.MP5.IB-2 | ecosystem: Environmental > Aquatic > Freshwater > Lake... | reverse complement strand
TCTTCAGCTTCTCGTCCGCCCGGCTGACCAGGCCGAGCTCCTCGTAGACCTTGTGGAAGTTGTCGCGCATTTCCTTGCGGTCGTCTTCCATCGACTCCGAGGCGTCGAACATCCAACAGGCGAGGATCTTCTCCTCGCGCATCAGCCGGACGAGCTCCTGCGTGACCTGCGACAACGCCGCGCCGTAGCCTTCGACCACGCGGCCGATGTCGCCCGTGACCTGGCCCGCGCCGAGGTCGTTGCCGAGGACGTTGAGTCCGGGGACGGTGATCGGGCCGGGGCGGAAGGCGAAGCCGGGCTCTTTCAGGCTTTCGGAGCCGTCGATCTTGGCCTGGGTGGTGCCGCCGCCGGCCCCGCTACCGCCGGTCCCGCCGCCGCTGCTGATCGAGATGGTGTTCGCACTCTCGTTGCTGGCGACGAAGTTCATCGTCTCGGCGACGTCGGTGTTGGTGTCGACGGTCTGCTCGAACTCTTCCTGTTGCCGCTCTTCGGTGAAGACGGTGTCGAGCACCGTCTGCTCCTGAGTCCGCTCGATCTGGTACTTGATGAGCCCCAGCGCGACCAGGATCGCGCTATGCAGGACGAGCGACACTCCGAACGACGAGTAGTTGCGAGTGGTCATGAATGGAATGCTCGGAGGAGGGCGAATCGGAACGGTCTCGACGAAATCGAATGCCGGCCGGCGGCGATCAGATTTCGCGACGCTGCGGTTCGCCGGAGATCTGCTTCTTGGTCTTCTTGCCGGTCTTGGGATCGACCTCTTCGATGAACTTCGGACGGGCCTTGTCCTTGTTGTCGTTCTTCATCTGTGGCGCGGGATTGTAGGTGCCTTCCTTCCATTCCCAGCCCAAGGGGGTGCTGTACTCGCGTTCGGCGAGGACCGCCCACGGCGTGCCGGCGTGCTCGTCGATCACCCGCTTCAGGTAGTCTGCGGCTTGGTTGGCCAGTTTCTTGGTGGCCGCACCGGAGGTGATGTCCTTCGACGGCACCAGCCGCCATTGATTGCTTCCCTGCTTCTCAAACTTCTTGGGAGACGATTTCATCTCCGCGAGCATCATGTTGTAGCCGTAGCTGCGGACCCGCATGGCCAGCACGCGGCCGAGGGCCAGATCGTACACGGCCCGCCAGCGCGGCTCGGAGATCTTCGCCCGGTCCTTCTCGCCCGCCTGCAACTTCTGGAGCAACCCGTCGAGCTTGTAGTCGAGTTCCGCCAGCGGGCGCTGCGCCTCGGTGATCGCCGTCCGCAGCACGTTGTCGTTCTCCGCGGGGAAGTAGGTCGTGGGGAGCGGGATGTTGTCGACCTGGTACTGGTTGCAGACCTCGACCAGCGCCGCTTTGGCTCGATTGTTGCGCAGGTCGGTTTCGAGCACGGGAATCGGGCGGTAATCGGGCGGATAGCTCCGCATCACGATCGGGTCGATATTGGCCCGCGTGTTCGATTCCGCAATCAGATACAGGCCGTTCGTTTCGGCGCACAGCCGGGTCAGGGCATACGGTCCGAAGCCCGACGGAATCTCTTCGAGTCCATTGCCATTCGCGCCCCAGTAGGGCATCCGCAGGCGTTGTTGGAAATAACTTTCGGGGCCGCGGTCCATCACGCCAATCACCGTCTGGCCGTCTTCCAGCGTGAATTCGGCTTCCACTTTTTGCCGGCCGAGTGGCGCGCCGTCGCCGACCACGTAGCACTTGATGCCGTAGCGCTTCGTTTCGACAATTGCCTTCTCAAGATTCTGAATATCGGAACCTGCTTCATCGGTCACGATGACCAGCATCATGGCCCGTTGCTGCTGGGTTCGATAGGTCTTGAACTTGTTCGTCGCCGTAATGACGGCCTCGAACACGTTCTCCTTGCCGGACTCCTCGGACTTGATGCCGCGCACCGTCTTGATGACTTCATCGGTGTCGTCGAGTGGGTCTTTGGTCACGATCATCGGCTTTTCGCCGAACGTCACGACCGCCGTTTTCAGCGCCTTATCCGCGCCGACGTTGAGCTTGTTGAGCTGGTTGTAGATGTTTTCGACGCGGTCGGCGATCTTCTCACGGCGGACGTGCAACGAGGGCGACACGTCGAACAGCCACACCACCAGCGTCTTCTTCTCGCGGAGCGAATTGCCGATCTCGAACGCCATCCGGTCGATGGCCCCTTCCACCCCCGCGGCGTGTTCGCTGCCGCCGTTGGTTTGCACCGTGCCCAAGATTTCCGTCCGGGCGGGCTGGACGATGCTGTCGGTGACGGCGAAGCCGACGTTCAGCGTTTCGTCGACCTTGGATTCCAGGTCGGCCTGAGTATTGCGGCCGGTCGCCACCGCGACGGCGGCGGCCTGCGAGGAGGACATCGTTTCGACGGACGCCTCGCTGCCGATCTGGTCGACGACCGTGCTGTCGAATTTGTACTCGGCCGCATCCACGTCCTCAAAAGCGCTGTCGATGAGGGTGGTGATCTTCTGTTCGACGTCGAAATAGACCAGCGACAGCAGCAGCAGAACCACGGCATGCGCAGCCATGCTGAAGCCCCAGGCCGAGACGTCGCGCCAGCGAAAGCGGGTGGCCTCATCGTCCGGCTGATCCAATCCGGCCGTTGACGAGTGCAGAACGCGGCTCATGGAACACTCCTCCGGGGACGCACCCACGCCGGTCAGCCCGCGCGTTGGTCGCCTCTCCCCACTTTATCGGGCCAGGAAACAATCAGCAAGTACCGATTTGCGAGAACCTTAGGTCAAATCGACATTCCCCGCCGAGCGGACGATTGCTCCCCAAATCTACTCCATCAACCGACCCTCCGGCGATGGGTGCATTTCGCGATGCGGGACGGTAAAGTCGCTTTCACCGATCTCTACGACTCGTCTTTGTTCCACTGGACGTGAAACCATGCCCCGACTCAGTCCTGCAACCGTGTTGGCGGCACTTCTGGCCGTTGCGACGCAATTCATTACAATGCAGTGCTTTGCGAATGCAGATCAATCAGATCAGAGTGGTTCGACCGAACGGTATCACCGTCAATTAACCCGTTCGGCCCGCGAAACGTTCGACGTGATCCACCGCTATTGCGGCGATCGTAGCGACGCGCCGGACCACCGGACGGCAGTTCAGGATCTGTGTGCCTTGGCCCGCACCTGGGGTTGGGAGGCCGAGGCCCGCGAAGTCGTCGAACCGGTCCTCGGTTGCGACGGATTGGAGCCGGCGATCACGCGGGAGATCCTGTCCGTCGTGGCGCTGGGAGCCGCGCGGGCGGGCGACCGGGCGGCGTCGGCCGCGGCTTACGAGCGGTTCCTCCGCGCGCTGCGGTTGCGGAATCCGAATGAGGCGACCGACCTGGCCCAATCGTTGTCGCTCGTCTGGCAACTCCGCGGCGACCGGGACGCCGCCACTGCAGTCTACGAGCAACTGTCGACAGCGTTCTTCCTGAACCCCGAGGTCCGCGACTTCGCCGCCGCGCGGTCGAAGCGACTCACACTCGTCGGACAACCACTCCCCAACCTCTCCGTCAACGACCTTGCCGACCGGGAAGTGGTGCCGTCCGACTTCACCGGCAAGGTTGTCCTGCTGGACTTCTGGGCCACGAACTGCCGCCCGTGTCTCGAAGAACTGCCGCGGCTGCGGCAGATTTATCGCGATTGCCAGCCGCACGGTTTGCAGATCGTCGGCCTGAGCTTCGACGACGACCGGGCGACGCTCGAACAGTTTCTGATGCAGGAGCCATTGCCGTGGCGGTTGGCCCTCGGCCGCAAGCCGGCGGAAGAGACCTTTCACGTGCAGCTCATTCCGTGCCTGATGCTGGTCGACCGCCAGGGCCGCATCGCCGCAGCGGATGTCCGGCCGTTCGATTTGCGTCGCACGGTGGAGGCGTTGCTCGATCGGCAACCGTAGTGCTCCCTCCAAGTATCACTGTCAGGTCCGGCGGCTTTGTCCCCTCGCCCGCCGCTTCGGTGGGAGAGGGTTAGGGAGCGGGTGCCTTTCGGTTTTGGCTCGTTGCCGGGATGAAATCCAAGCAGAAGAACCCTCACCCCAACCCTCTCCCAGCGAAGCGCCGGGAGAGGGAGCCAAGCCGACGCAACCATCAGGACCGGCGATGCTCGTCGAAGAAACTCACTGGCGGACGACCGACGGACTGCAACTGCACGTCCGCCGTTATCAGCCGCGGATCGCGCCCACGACGCCGCGGTCGATGCTCGTCATCCACGGCGGCTGCGAACATGGCGGGCGGTATGCCCACGTGATGGAAAAGCTGGTCGCCGCCGGGTGGACAGTGACGCTCCCCGATCTCCGCGGGCACGGCATGTCGGAGGGGGAACGAACCGATGCGGCCGACGCTTCACAGTATCTCGCCGATCTGACCGCGATCGAGCGGGACTACTGTCCGAACGGCGTCGCGGACGTGCTTCTCGCCCACAGTTTCGGCGGGCTGCTCGCCCTGCGGTATGCGCAGACCGAGCGGCAACCGCGGGCGATGGTGCTGTCGGCACCGCTGCTGGGCCTGTTGCTGCCGGTGCCGTGGTGGAAGGATCTGGCGGGACGGCTGCTGGTCGGCATCGCGCCGACGACCCGCTTCCGGACGGGGATCAACCCGCGCAACATGACGCGCGATCCGGAGTTTCTCGCGCGCCGGCTCGCCGACCCGCTGCTCATCCGGTCGGTGACGGCCCGTTGGTTCTTCGCGATGCGGCGCGCCTTGCGCGACGTGCATCGCGACGCCGCCTTGGTCCGGTGCCCGCTGCTGATTCTACAGGGCCTCGACGACCGGACCGTGGACGCCCGCGCGGCCGGGCCGTTTCTGGAGCGAACCTCCAGCCCGATGAAGCAGCTCATCGAGCTGCCGGATCACGTTCACGAAACGCTGAATGAGGGGGACTGGTCGGCGACGGTCGACCGGATTCTGGCGTGGTTGAATACGGCGCTGGATTAAAGAGCGTGAATCCTTGGGAATTCCGTCGAGGTAAAGTTGCTTACAGAATCTGCCTCAAAACCAGATGGTTTCTACGCCGAAGGCGTTGTACCTCACAGCCCAGGGTCGCGAGTCTGCGAGCGCACCCTGGGTGGCGATCAATGACGAACCCCATACCCTGAAAGGGTTTCATCAGGGTTGGCGCCGCCGGTGATGCGACCCTTTCAGGGTCGATTTGCCTCGAACGCCATGTCCCCTGTGTGATCGAACGCCTGCGGCGTACATGACCTCCGATCAATGTCCCGCCGCTAACGGCTACAGCCAGGATTGGGTATTGAAACCGCTGCGTAGCACTCGTTCACGGCTTCGCGTCGATCCGGCAGGTCGGGCACAGATACTCGATCACCCATTTCTGCGTGACCTTGTCCTGCTCCGTCACCGTTTTCACCAGCTTCGTGCGCGTCTTCACTTCGGCGCACTTGGGAAACCAGAGCCAGCCGCGCTTGTGATGGTCGGCGTCGGGACTGCACGGTGCTCCGTCGTCACACTTCACGCGCTCGCTGGGGCCGGGCACGCAGAAATCTTCGCACTGACAGGAGTACGTCGTTTTCGGAACCTTCTTCGTTTCACAGACCAACCGACACACCTTCTGCGGCGCGCACGCGCAGCCGCAGCGTTCGCAATGACTGCGGTCTGTTCCCGCCAGCAGGACCAGCGGGATGATGCAGAGTCCGAGCGCCATCAGTCCTCGATGCATGCGGTTCATCGCGTTGCCTCCATCGTGCGGCGCGCCGGTTAGAAATCGACCTGCACGCGACTGACGAACAAGTCCGCCTGGCTGAAGCCTTTGGCCGTGTTGTCGAGCATGGCGTGAATCCAGTTGAACTGAACCTTGGCGTGCGGGTTCAGGAACCAGGTGACACCGAAGGTCGTATCCGTCAGGAGGCCGTTGCCGGCTTTGCTCGTTCCCGTAAACGTGTTGGTCGCGCTGTCGTAGTAGTGACCGTCGAGCTTGTCGGGGTTCTTCAAGTCCACGAACGACAGCCGCCCGGCGACCTCCCAGGCTCCCCAGCCGACGACGCCGTCGTTCTTGAGCGGAATGAAGTCGGTGAACGGAACGAGCCGGCCCAGCGCGCCGGTCTTCTTGTCGTAGACCCGATGTTCGCCCGTGAGACGGTAGGCCACCTGAGCATACGCCCCGTGATAGAAAATGGGGCCGACGGCACTATCGACCACCGTCGCCATGTATTCGTTGGTCAGTCCCCACGGCCCGGACTGGTAGACGGTCTCGACCCCCATCAGGTGAAAGTGGTTGGCCGCATACCGCCCGGTATCGACGAAGATCGGCGTGCCGTTAACGGCATTCCCGAAACTGCCGCCGAGCTCCGAGTAACCGAGCGGCCCGAATTCCGGAGTGGTCCGCGCCTGATAAAACGGTTCCGGGGTGCCGGCGTTGCCGTTGGTGCCGCTGCCGATGGCGTCGTTGGCCCCGAGCACGCTGAAGTTGTAGCCGCCGCCGACGTGCCACAGGTAACGATCGCCGGCGAGTTCGTCGTAGTGGAGCAGGTGGGTCAATCGGCCGGAAAACGCATAGCCGCCCAGGTCGCCGAAGTCGGTGGCGAACCGGTCGTCCCCCAGCGGCGCGTTGTTGAAGCCTCCCGAACGATACAGGCTGCCCGCCCAGGCCGTCATTTCATCCTCCGAGAGGTCGGAGAACTGGGCCCCGATCCGGCGGAACGGCACCATCGCCAGAAATGGCAGCGACCGTTCGAGGAATGTCAGGTTGCGGAATCCGGCAAACGAATCGGCGCAAAATGGCTGGCAGTATTGACCGATCTTCACCGCTCCCAGCGTGGGGATGTTTCCCTGCTCGACGAACGTGTCGAAAAAACTGGGACGGCCGGCCGTCGCGAAGTCCAATTCGAGTTGATAGTTCGTGAACTCCGCGACTTTACCGTTCACGGCCAGCCGCGCGCGGCGAAAGCCGGAGCCGTCCTGGGCGTCCCCCACGGTTGCGAGGTTCTCCGGCGACTGCGAATAGAAAGCGGTATCGAACTGCGTGAAGCCCGTGATTTTGACCGAGGGAAACTCCGGCGGGGGCTTGGCAGAATCCTTGGCGGCTTTGGATTTCCGGGCATCGGATTCCAGTTGGTCGATCCGCAGCCGAAGCTGCTGAAGCTCGCCGACCAGGTCGTCGTCGGCCGACGGCGCAGCGAGCCCCGCGACGTACGACACGATCCCTGGAGAGTCATCCACGGCAGGCGCGGGCGGAATCGGCTCCTCGGCCAACGCCGTTGCGACGAAGCACAGTCTCAGCCAGAGGCAACGCCAAATCGGGCGGTCTCGACCAGAACCCAACACAATCGTCCCCGATCAAGCGAAGAAGCGCGGGCCGTTTCGGCAATTTCCGCCGCCGAGCCAATCGCCATCGCTCGTCCGGTGGTCCGGTTAGAGAGACGTTTCCGGTTATTCCGTCCGGATATCGTTTTCTTCGTCATTTTCGGGCGGCGGCTTGAGTCTACTCAAGTCTCGCGGGCCGATTGCTACGACAGCCCGCCCAGTCGCGCCAGCGACTCCTGCGCGGCGGCGGCCACGACGGCGTCCTCATCCGTGGTCGCAACCTGCAGCGCGGTCCGGAGCGCATCATCCACGAAATCGAGTTGCCCCAGCGCCCGTGCGGCGTGTTCACGGACGAGCGGTTCCTCGTCATCGAGCGCTGCGACCAACTCGGGGGCGGCCGGGACGGAGCGCGAACCCAGCGCCGCCAAGGCGTGCGCGGCCGCTTCGCGCACGTCGGCTTGCTCGGCAGACAACAGACCTGCCAAACGCGGGACGCTCTTCACGGCGATGTCCGGCAACCATCCTGACAATCGACAGAGCGTCGCGAGCGATGTCGCTTCCGTTTCCGGATGCCGCAGCAGTTCGAGCACTGTCGCGCTCACCGTCGGCGTGATGACATCCCACGCGACGGCAGCCTCGGTTGCGGAGAGACGCACATCGGGATCGGCATCCGCCAACAAGAGCAGGATGCGTTCCTGCACATCGGATCGATGCGTCTCGGATGGTTCGATCCGGCCGCGTTCCTTTACCACGGCGATCCAGTGGGCCGCCGTGGCCCGCAGTTCGGCATCGGTGTCGGATAACACGTTCATCACGTGCGGCCAGGCGTCTTCCGGCGACAACAGCGTCGTCACGGCCGACCACGCGCGATAGCGGTCCTCGATCGGGCCGGGCGATTGCAGCTTCACCAGCCACTCGGCGACCGGAATCTCGGCGTACGGGTTCTGCGGCAGCGTTCGTCGTCGGGAGTCGCCGGTCATTGATTCAGGCCTGCTCGAACAGCCGGCGGATCGTTTCCACGCGGTTTCGGTTGACCCCCAGGTCGGACCGCCCCACGCGCGACGCCGAACGGACGTGAATCACTTGAGCCGTCGGATCGAACAGGAACTCCAGATCGTCGACGAACCGCAGGATGAGCGACGTGCATTCGATCCGCAGATACTGCCCATCATCGACCACGATCCGCGTCCGGGGCTGTGAACTGACGACGGTCAACAACCGCTCCCGCGCGGTTTCCCACGGGCCGGCGAATTTGAGCGGGGCGATGCCGTGTTCGTCGTCGGTGTCGAACGAGCAGACGCAATTCGGCGTCCCCGGGCACGGCTGCAACCGCCCGTTGACCACCCCGACATTCTTCGGCCGCACGAACCACATCCGAGCGAACCTCACCATTTCCAGTCGCGGACGCCGGCGAGGTTGCGAATCCGCTCCGTCGGCCAACTACCGCGCTGCAACTGAATGATCGTGTCGGCGGCCATCGTCAGCGTGTCGTGCTGCGATTCGTCGTCCAGCCCCGCGACGTGGCCGCTGAGCAGGACGTTGCTGAGCTTAAGCAGCGGACTGTCGAGCGGCAGCGGTTCAATCTCAAAGACGTCCAGCCCGGCTCCGCTCAATTGGCCGGAGGCGAGGGCGTCGTACAGCGCGGCTTCGTCCACCAGCGCCCCGCGGGCCGTGTTGATCAGCGCCGCCCCGCGTTTCATCTTCGCCAGGCTGGTCGCGTTGATGATGTGCTGGGTCTCCCGTGAGACCGGCAGATGCAGCGACACGTAATCGGAACGGGCGAGGAGGTCGTCGAGCGACAGCATCTCCAGCTTCCAGTCCCTGATGAAGTCCCCGTTCGGGAACGGGTCGTAAGCCACCACGCGCATACCCAAGCCCAGCGCGCGGGTGGCGACCGCCTGACCGATCCGACCCAGGCCGACCACGCCCAACGTCCGGCCCATGACCCGCGGTCCGGATTGTCGTTCCCAATGTCCGGTGCGGACGTCCTGATCGCGCTTCGGAAAGCCGCGCGCCAAGCCCATCAGCAGCGCGATCGTGTGTTCCGCGACGGCGTGATGATTGACGCCCGGCGTCGTGGCGACGGCGACGCGACGGTCATCGCACGCGGCGAGGTCGATGGCGTCGAAGCCGACCCCCGTCCGCGACAGCACCCGCAGCCGCGGCAACTGCTCGATGACGTGCCGCGGCCACGGCTCCGACCCGGCGATGACGGCGTCGGCCGTCTGCGCGGTGGCGAGCAGCACATCGTTCTGATACAGGCCGCGGAAGGTCGGCGGGACGATGACCTCAAATCCGGCCTGCTTCAGCAGCTCGAAATGCGGACCGACATCGGTGTTGAGCGCAGTGCAGAGCACATTCGGCATGGCGACGATTTCCCCCAGTGAGTTGGCGAAGAGCGTACCGTCCGCACGCGGGAAAAACGACCGTCCGACTGAATTGCAGGGATTGCCGGAAATCGCAGATCGTGGGCCGTGCAATGAGCGGCCAGCCAGCCTACAATGGTGATATTGAGACTGAATCTCAATGTTGCTAGGCATTACTCGCCGGGAGCCATCAGTGCCGCAAGTCGTTCCATTAGAATTGCTTAAGTCGGGCGAAGAGGGTCGCGTCTGTGAAATTGACGGCCGCCCGGACTTCGTTCACCGTCTCGCAGAGATGGGGCTGCGAACCGGCGCGACGGTGCGGATGCTCCGCCCCGGCTCCCCCTGCATCCTCGATCTCGATCACCAACGCTTGTCCTTCCGGGCCGATCAGGTCGCCAGCGTGTTTGTCGAAGTCGGCAACTAATTCCCACGTCCCTCGGCCACCCGAATCCCCCCCATGCCAACGCTGTGTGACTTGCCTCTGGGTGCGACTGCGACGATTCGCGACATCGCCGGTGAAGACGCCGTCGCCATCCGGTTGATGGAGATGGGGCTGACCGAAGGCGAAGCCATCGCCCTCATCGGAGCCGCGCCGCTGGGCGATCCGCTCGAATTCAGCGTGCGGGGCTACCGCCTCTCGCTGCGCAAATCCGAAGCGGCCCGCGTGCTGGTCGATTTC
>Ga0163151_10009832_pt1 | contig 10267 bp, 5 predicted proteins | sample OliLakLV19MP5IB2_FD_145596 | JGI IMG/M metagenome (GOLD analysis project Ga0163151, IMG submission 145596) | Freshwater microbial mat bacterial communities from Lake Vanda, McMurdo Dry Valleys, Antarctica - Oligotrophic Lake LV.19.MP5.IB-2 | ecosystem: Environmental > Aquatic > Freshwater > Lake... | reverse complement strand
GGAGCGGGGCCGGCCTGACCGCAGGGAACCGACTCCGCAACGTCCGCGCCGCCGCGCCGCCGCCGCCGCCCAAGGAGGGTCAGGACGAGATATTCGACCGCTCCAAGCAGTTCGCCGACCTTGGTTTGCGCGAAGACGTCCTCCGCGGCATCACCGAGGCCGGATACTTCTTCCCGACCTACATCCAGGCACGCATCATCCCGCTGATCCTCAGCGGGCGGGACGTCCTGGGCCAGGCCAAGACCGGCACCGGAAAGACCGCTGCGTTCGGCCTGCCCATGCTCTCACGCATCACCAAGGGCACGCCCTTCCAGGCGATTGTCCTCGTGCCGACGCGAGAGTTGGCCCTCCAGGTCGCCGCGGACCTCGCCGAACTCGGGCGATATTCCGACCTGTCCATCCTGCCGGTCTACGGCGGGCAGAACATCTCCACCCAGGCCAAGTACCTGTCCCGCGGCCCGGAGATCATCGTCGCCACGCCCGGGCGCGTGATGGACATGGTCGAGCGCGGCTACCTCCATTACGGCAACATCAAAATGGCCGTGCTCGACGAGGTTGACCGGATGCTGGATATCGGCTTCCGCGACGACATCAAGCGCATCCTCAAGATGTGCCCCGCGGAGCGCCAGACCATCTTTGTCTCGGCGACGATCTCTTCGGAAATCGAGGCGCTGGCACGCACGCACGCTCGCAACGCGGAAAAAATTGTTGCCGCGGAAGGCTCGCTCACCGTCTCGATGGTCAAGCAGTTCTACCTCGGCGTGCAGCCCTGGGACAAGCGGGCGCTGCTGGCCCACCTTCTCACTCACGAGGAGCCCGCGCTCACCCTCGCCTTCTGCCGAATGAAGCGGACGGTCGATGAGGTCGTCATCTACCTGTCCCGCAAGGGAATCCTGGCCCATGCCATCCACGGCGACATGTACCAGGCCAAGCGGAACAAGGTCATCGACCAACTCCGCTCCGGCGAACTGTCGGTGCTCATCGCCTCGGACCTTGCCTCTCGCGGCCTCGATGTCGATGGCATCACCCACGTCATCAACTACGACCTGCCCGAGGACCCGGAGATCTACGTCCACCGCATCGGGCGAACCGCCCGCGCCGGCAAGGACGGTGTGGCGTGGTCGCTTGTTACCCCGGAACAGGGGGAACTTCTCACGACCATCGAGCGGTTCATCAACACCGAGATCCCCAAACTCGAGTACCCGGACTTCAAGCCCGGACCCATCCCGCAGGGTGTCAGTTTGGCCCGCCAGCAGGATGAATCACGCCTCCAAACCGCCAAGCAGTTCAACCGCTTCGCGGCCAGCGTGCCGGAAGTTGCGCAGCCCGCGTCCAAGACAGAGGTTGTGGTCGTGGATACCGCCCGGTTCCCGGGGGGGATCGTCCCCAATGCGCTCCCGAACAAGCGCATGATGGGACGGGTCAAGACTGCGCGGTCGATGAAAGCCGCGATTTCACAGACCTTGTTGGCCAAACCCGATCAATCCCCCCCCCCCCCGCCGCCGATGACCACCAAAGAGCCGTGAGTTTTCCGCGGTCCGGGGCGATTGGTTCGTCTGGCACGGCTTTTTGGTTGCAGTTGCCCAGGTTCTCGTTTAGATTAGAACTCCCTTAGGCTCCGCGCGTTGCGGTGCGGGTTCCGTTCGGAATCCTGCTTTGGCCTCGGTGTATGTCGTCCGTGTGTCGAGAAGAAGAAGAGGTGTATGCATGAGAACGCGTTCCTGTAATGTCGTGCGGGCCACGCTTGTGGCCTGTGGGACGATTGGGCTGCTGGCCTCGCTCGCGACAGCGCAGCAGGCTCAGAAGCCCGATCCCGTGAATCAGAAGAATCCTGCCGCGCTCAAGAAGGCGCTGTTGGGCCAGACCAACCTGAAGCAGACCCAGGACCAGCATGCCGGCAAGGGCACGAACGGCCCCTCGCTCGGAACGGAGCGTCCGCTCGTTCCGACGAACAGCCGGCCCCATGCCGCCGGCGGCGGCGTGGTCGTTCGCGGCCCCGGCGCTGCGGGTGACCTCTGCGGCTCCGCCCCGATCGTGGCCGAGGGCACCTACGGCTTCGACTCCTCATCGTGGTCAGAGGGCGTCGACATCGACACCTGCGCGTTCGGCAACAACCTCGACGGCTGGTGGCACTTCCGCCCGCTCGCCACCGGCACCGCAACGGTGACCGCGTGCACCGGAAGCGGCTCCGACACAGTGTTCTCGGCTTTCGACGCCTGCGGCGGCGCTCAGATCGCATGTGACGATGACGCCTGCTGCTTCGTCTGTCCGTCCGCGATCTCCTTCCCGGTCGTCGCCGGCGGCGACTACTGGGTCCGCGTCACCGGCTACGCCGATGATCCGGTCTCGGGCACTGCCGACTTCACCGTCTCTCCCCCCGCCACCAACGAGAACTGCGACCCGGGCAACCCGGCTCTCACGCTCGACACTCCTGATTTCGCCAACAACACCGGCGCGGCCACCGATGTGACCGTGGACGGTGCCTGCAGCTTTGGCGGTGCGCCCACGCTGAATGACCTCTTCTGGAAGTTCACCGCTCCCGCCGACAGCGCCTACCGCTTCAGCACCTGCGGCTCGACGCTCGACTCGAATGTCGCCGTCTTCAGCGGCTGCCCCGCGGACCAGTTCAGTAATCTCCTTGGCTGCAACGACGACTCCTGCGGCGGCTCGCTGCAGAGCCAGGTCGATGTCACCTTGACCACCGGGCAACTTGTGTACGTCCGCGTTGCCGGATGGAACGGCGCTCAGGGCGCGTTCCAAATCCAGGTCACGCTCCCCCCGCCCCCGGCCGACTGCGCTGTCTGCCCCCCGCTCGCCATCGACGAGAACGAGCCCGACTGCGGCATCGCTGGTGGAACGGACACCGTCAACGGTGGCTGCAACTCCCCCTCGCCCGTGTTCACCGCGATCTCGATCGGTCAGACGGCGTGCGGCACAGGGGCCTTTGACGGCTCCTTCCGCGACACCGACTGGTACGAGTTCACGCTCGTCAGCGGCACCCAGGTCACCTGGACTGTCACGGCGGAGTTCCCGGTGCTGGTCGGCCTCATCGCCGCTCCGTGCCCCGCGACGGCCTTCATCCCCGGCACCCCCTTCGAGGCCGGGGCCTGCACGCAGGTCCTCTCGACCGCCTGCCTCCCGGCCGGCACCTACTACGCCTTCGTCGCCCCCCAGTTCACCGACACCTTCGCCTGCGGCAGCGGCGCTGGCAATCGCTACACCGCCGCCCTCACCGGCACGCCCTGCACCCCCATTGTTCCTGATAACGATGACTGCACCGGCGTCGAAGTGCTGACCCTCGGCGTCGTCGCGTTCGGCGATAACACCGGCGGGAACACGACCACGACGATGACATCGTGCTCCTTCGGCGGTGCGCCCACCGGCCCGGACGTGTTCTACTCCTTCACTCCGGTCGCGAGCGACAACTACATCGTCAACACCTGCGGCTCGTTCCTGGACACGACCCTGTCCGTGTTCCTGTCCTGCCCCGGCGACGAGTTCTCCGACATGGTCGGCTGCAACGACGACTTCTGCGGCCTGCAGTCGCAGACCACGGTCGCCATGTCCGCCGGCACCACCTACACCATCCGCATGGGCGGTTGGAACGGCGCTCAGGGCGCGTTCCAGATCCTTGTCGATGTGGCTCCCCCGCCCGCAACCTGCGGCGAGTGCCCCCCGGGACCGGTCGTCCTGGAGAACGAGCCCGACTGCGGCATCGCTGGTGGAACGGACACCGTCAACGGCGGCTGCAACTCCGCCCCGGAGGTGTTCACCTCGATCTCGCTCGGTCAGACGGCGTGCGGCACAGGGGCCTTTGACGGCTCCTTCCGCGACACCGACTGGTACGAGTTCAACCTCGTCGCCGACACCCAGGTGACCTGGACCGTGACGGCCGAGTTTGATCTGCTCATCGGCCTCATCAACTCTCCGTGCCCCGCGACCGCCTTCATCGTCGGCACGCCGCAGACCTCCACGGAGCCCTGCATCACCCTGACCTCGACCGCCTGCCTCCCGGCCGGCACCTACTACGCCTTCGTCGCCCCCCAGTTCACCGAGACCTTCGCCTGCGGCACCGGCGCTGGCAACCGCTACACGGCCACCCTCTCGGGCGTGTCCTGCACTCCCCCGACGCCCCCCGGCAACGACCTCTGCCCCGGCGATGTCGTGACCGCTCCGTCCTCGACCCCCGGCACCACCATCGCCGCCACCAACTCGTCGGCGACCTGCCTGGGCTCCGCTCCTGACGTGTTCTACTCCTTCACCCCCCCGGTCTCCGGCACCTACACGATCGACCTCTGCGGCAGCGCCTATGACACTTCGCTCGCCGTCTACACCGACTGCTCCTTCGCCACCACGGTCGCCTGTAACGACGACTCCTGCGGCCTGCAGTCCAGCCTGACGCTCTCCCTGACCGGTGGCACCGTCCACATCATCCGCGTCGGTGGCTTCGCCGCACAGTCGGGCACCTTCACCCTCAACATCTCCGCTCCGCCCGCTGCCCCGACCGGCGCCTGCTGTGTCGGCGGCAACTGCTCCGTCATCACCGCCGCGGCCTGCGCGTCCGCCTTCGGCACCTACCTGGGCAACAACGCCTCCTGCTCCAGTGGTACCTTCACCAGCAACCCCGCTCTCGCCATCCCGGACAACGGTTGCCCGGCGACCGTGAGCGACACGCAGGTGATCGCTCCTGCGGCCACCATCACCGCCATGACGGTCCGTGTTCAGATTCCGAACCACACCTTCATCGGTGACCTCAACATCCGCCTGACCAATGGCATCACCACTGTTCAGCTCTGGAACCTCCAGTGCACCTTTAACGACGGCATGGACGTGACCTTCGCCGACGGCGCCCCCGCCGTTGTCTGTGGTCAGCCCACCGTTGGCACCTTCGCTCCGGCCGCGCCCCTCTCGGCCTTCAACGGTGCGAGCACCGCGGGCAACTGGTCGCTCGTCCTCTGCGACGATGTCGGCGCAGACATCGGCACCCTCACCAGCTGGTCGCTCAGCTTCACTGCGGCGGGCCTCCCCTCCGCGTGCGGCCCCGCGTTCTGCGATGCCGACTGGTGCCAGGACGGAATCGTCGGCGTGCCCGACATCTTCTGCTTCCTGGCCGATTGGTTCGCCAACGACCCGACCGCCCGCAACTACGGCGGTACCAACGGCGTCCCGGCGATCTTCGCCTTCCTGTCGGTCTGGTTCGCCGAGGGCACGGGCCCCTGCCCGTGATCAGATAGTCTGATCGCCTGATCAGACTCGGCGCATCAGAATCTACAACTTCCAAAGGGCCCCCGTCACGCGACGGGGGCCTTTTCTTGTTTTGGGAGTGCTTGAGGCGGCAGCGCCCTGGTGGCACCGCTCTCCAGAGCGGTACAAACCCTGCAGCACGCAAAAAAAACACCGCCCGGCCTGGTCCGTGACAGGTCGGGCGGCGCATGTGGGCACATTGCCCACATGTCCCGTTTGTTCCGGCCGAGGCGGCTCACATTCGGAGCAACTCGCACACGGCCGTATTCTTCCGCAATCGGCGGCGCCTGAACAACTCGACGCCAGCCGTAACAAAGTCCGCTGAGACTTATTGCAACCTCCGTGCCAGACCCGCCGGATGCGTTGCCGAGCGTCTGTAACAGGCCCGTGCCGTCTGCCCCCGCCTGTCCGGCCACCCAAGCGCGCCCGGATTGGCCAGGCGCGCAGCGCTGGCCAGTGCTTTCCCCCCATCAGGACACCGTTCTGGAGAACGGTGCCACCAAGTGAACGGTGCCACCGGGGGCCGTTAGAATGAGGGGAATGTCAACACCACCCGCTCCGGCAAACGACGGTTTCAAGGTCTCGATCACCAGCGGAGAGTTGGCCGCCATGCTCGGGGGCGAACTTGTCGGCCCTTCGACACTCATCATCCGGGGCGCTCGCGGGCTGGAGGAGGCCGGGCCTACCGACCTGACGTTCGTCCGCTCGGGGTCTTTCGCCGCGATTTGGGCGCGTTCCAAGGCGGGCGTGGCCCTCGTCAGCCGCGGCGTTGAAGTGCCGGGTCACGACGCCCTCTCGAGGGCGTTGATCATCGTCCCCAGTGCGGACCTGGCGATGGCGGCGCTCTTGGCGCGCCTCGCGCCCCCGCCCGTGCGTCCGGCGCGCGGGGTCCACCCCTCGGCGGTGGTCGAGCGCTCCGCGCGAGTCTCCCCGGAGGCCGGCATCGGCCCGCTCTGCATCATCGGCGCGAACGCGGTGATCGAGGCCGGCGCGATCCTGCACCCGCGCGTCACGATCGGTGCTGGCGTGCGGATCGGTGAGGGTGTCGAACTCTTCCCGGGCGTGACCATCTACGACCGCTGCGAGATCGGGGCCGGGAGCATCCTCCACGCCAACGTCGTGATCGGCGCGGACGGCTTCGGGTTCGTGCCCGATCCCAGCACGGGCGGCGTTATGAAGATCGCGCACGCCGGGATCGTTCGCATCGGGCGGGGCGTCGAGATCGGCGCGTGCTCGTGTATCGACCGTGCGAAGTTCGATGCCACCGTCATCGGCGATGGCACCAAGATCGACAACCTCGTGCAGATCGCGCACAACTGCCAGATCGGGCGCGGCTGCATCATCTGCGGCGTCACAGGCATCGCCGGCTCCGTCCGGCTGGGCGATGGTGTCACGATCGGCGGCTCGTGCGGCATCGCCGACGGCCTCACCATCGGCTCGCGCGCAATCATCGGTGCCAAGAGCGGCGTGATGAACGATGTTCCCGCCGGGGAGACGTGGCTTGGCTACCCCGCCCAGCCCGCGCGCGCGCAACTCCGGAGTTGGTCTGCCGTGCGCGAACTTCCCGAACTTTTGCGTGCGTTCAAGAAATTTCTCGCTCGCGAATCGGCCGGAACGCACTCCAAGTCGTGATGCAGCCACGTCTTGTGATCGTCCACCAAAATCAGGCATGCAACGACTGGCCGATTGCGGGGATTGTTAGTCCCGCCATATCGCGGTAGATTCCCCGATGTCAGCGTTGTTCCGCCGCGCACCCCTGCTTTCGTGGAGTCCACCATGCGCCACTTGTTTGCAACTCTGTTTGTGTCCTGCCTGGCGATTCCCGCGCTCGCCGGAGACCCGGACTGCGATGGCGACGGCACGAGCGATGCCGCGGAGATTCTTGCAGGCTCTTTGGACTGGAATACCAACCTCATACCCGACGAGTGTGAGTGCGTCTGGAACAATGGCGAGCCGCCGGCCGACGTTGAGGACATCAACGGGCAACTGTCCCATATCGGTGGCGGCGCGGTGGGACCAGGAATCGACGCGGTGCGCGTCGCCGATGACGTGATCCTGCCGCCGGGTTACCTGCACCGCGTCATGTCGTTCCGCGGCCTGATGCAGACCGATTCACTCGCGCCGGCGCGCCGAGCGAGGGTAGAAATTTTCAATGACTGCAACGGTCAGCCCGAGGAAGAGCCGTTCTTCACATCGACCAACTTCCAGGATGTCCAGGTCGGCGGCATCGGGCCCGACGGTTTTTACATCGTCTGGTACACCTTCGACCTGTGCGAGGACAACCTCTGGCTCGACGGCGGTAAGGCCTATTGGTTCAGTCTGATCGGGGAGACCGACCGGGTGACGACGGACTTCTCGAACTGGGTGTTCACGTCGCCCGATGACGCGGCGCTCCTGTCGAAGTTGCCCGTGAGCGCAACGGGGCAGAAGTCCGGTTTCCTTCAGTACACCTGGGAGCCCTGGGCACCGGTGTGCATCGGCTGCCCGGACTGCGTCAACATGGTCTTCGCGCTCGACGGCTACTCGTGCCCGATCATCCACGACAACGGTCGGCCGGACCTTGACGACTCCACCAAGGGCGGCATCAAGTCCGGCCCGTACGCGTCCACGGTCTGGCGCGCCCGCGACGACTTTGTGATCCGCATGTGCGAGAACCGCACCGTGTGCGTGCTCGACGCGTATGTTTGGGCCAACTGCAACCCGATGCACGGGTTCATCGAGATCTACGGTGATGCGCCGTGCCCCGCCAGCGATGGCCCCCCCGTGCTGAGCGAGGTCGCCACGCCGCCCCTGTTCGAGCCCGTTTCGCCGACGCAGGTCGAGGACCTGGGCGAGACGTTGACGATCCCCGGCGTGACCGAGCCGCTGCGCCTCTACCGGATGCGCCTCATCGAGCCCGCCGGCTGGGAACTCGTGGCAGGGCGCACATACTGGGTCAGCGCCGGCGCGGCCATGTCGGGCTCCTTCGGGACCAAGAGCCTCTTCGCCTTCGCGGACGATTGTGCCATGGAGTGCGATTACATCTTCAACCCGCCGCAGCGCCGGCAGGTCAGCGGTGCGGCGACCGGCTGGCTCAACGCGCCCCTCTCCGAGCGGAGGAATCTGGCGTTCCGCCTCGCTGTCGCCCCCCTGACGCCCGACGGCGACGGCGTGCTGCCCCCGTTCGCACAGCCGGAGTGCCGCGCGGACCTCGACCTCGACGGCAACTACGGCGTGCCCGACATCTTTGCGTTCCTCACGGAGTGGTTCGGCGCGAACTGTCCGTGAGGTGGCTGCGGCTTGCATGTCCGGGATCAGAGCAGCGACGGCAATCACATCGCGGGCAACTGCATCGGCACAAACGCCGCGGGCATGGGCGCGATCCGCAACGGCGGGGCGGGCGTGTTCATCGATGATTCCAGCGGGCACACCATCGGCACCACCGGCGGGGGCGTGAGCGATGACATCGCGGGGTATCTCATCTCCGGCACCGGCGACGCGGCCGACGAGTCGGACGCGGGCATCCTGCTGAGCCAGGCCTCCGGCTGCGTGGTCGCGGGCAACCTCGTGGGCGTCGCGGCGCTCGACTCCATCATCGACGCCTGCAACGACGACGCCAAGCCTGTCGCCTAGGCCGCCGAGGCCAACACCATTCTCGAACGCATCGCCAGAAGTCGTGCGGAGCTTTCTTGAAGTCAGGACACCAGTGCTTGGAACTGGGCTTCTTCTTGAAGTTGCTAGTTTGTTTGGTGTACAAGAAATATTGGGGATTATGCTTGCATAAAACACCTAAAGTGGGTGTAATGCAAAGGTTGAGAATGACCTATTGTGGGGATTTTGCAAACCATGGCTCCCAAGACACGAGTCCATCGGATTGATCCCTCCCATCCCCGTCGCGAGGGCGGATCGAGCGCAGATGACGTGTTGGAAGGCGCAAGTCGTGACCTTTGAAACGCGAACTCGTGTTGTGCTCGCCGCGTGTTTCGGCGATGCGATCGGCATCACGCCGCGCCCTGACGAAGTTCCTGCAAGCCACGATCCATGTCGAAGCAAAGGAAGTGCGAAATGAAGTGCTTGAACCCGATCCTCGTCGCGATGCTCGCCGCCTTGGCGGTGCAATCGCACGCATCCGCGCAGTTCCTCGGCACCGCCGACAGCTTCGCTGTTCTCGGCGGCACCACGGTGACCAACACCGGCCCGAGCATCGTCAACGGCGACCTCGGTGTCTCGCCCGGCTCGGCCGTCATGGGCTTCCCGCCCGGGTCGGTGGTCGGCGGCACCATTCACGCCGCCGATGCCGTGGCGTGCAGGCCCAGAATGATGTCACGACCGCCTACAACGTGCTCGCCGGACTCGCCGCCGACCAGGACCTGACCGGAATGGACCTCGGCGGGCTCACCCTCACCCCCGGCGTCTACTCCTTCTCCTCCTCGGCGTTCCTCACCGGGGTGCTCACGCTCGATGCACAAGGCGACGCCGCGGCCGAGTTCGTGTTCCAGATCGGCAGCACGCTGATCACCGCCAGCGGCTCGTCCGTCCGCACCATCAACGGCGCATCGGGCTGCAATGTCTACTGGCAGGTCGGAAGCTCCGCCACCCTCGGCACCACCACCGCCTTCCGGGGCAACATCCTCGCGCTCACCAGCATCGACATCAACACCGGTGCCGCAATCGTCGATGGCCGTGCCCTGGCCCGCAACGGCGAGGTCACCATGCAATCCAACACCGTCGCCGGCGACTGCATCCCCGGCGCGGGAAACCCTCCGTGCAACATCGATTGCCCGCCCGACATCGGGCCGGTGAGCGCAGACGAAGGTGAGTGCTGCGCAATCACGGCGTTTGATGTGACGCTGCCCGACGATCCTGCGTGCGTCGGCACCACGCTCGAGTGCACCATCATCGACAGCATGGGCGCTCCAATCCCCATCACCTCACCCTACTGCTTCCCGGAGGGCGTAACCACCGTGACCTGCACCGTGCGCAACGCCGCGGGCGCAGCCGTGGATGTGTGTGCCTTCACCGTGACCGTGACTGATACGCAGGC
>Ga0163151_10009829_pt1 | contig 10268 bp, 19 predicted proteins | sample OliLakLV19MP5IB2_FD_145596 | JGI IMG/M metagenome (GOLD analysis project Ga0163151, IMG submission 145596) | Freshwater microbial mat bacterial communities from Lake Vanda, McMurdo Dry Valleys, Antarctica - Oligotrophic Lake LV.19.MP5.IB-2 | ecosystem: Environmental > Aquatic > Freshwater >... | reverse complement strand
AACGTGCACTGATCGAAGGTATGGAAGACCGCGGAATGAACAAAGTTATCAAAGCTATCGTCCCTCTATCTGAAATGTTTGGTTACATGACTGGACTACGATCTAGCACCGAAGGCCGCGCATCATTCACAATGGAATTTTTCCGATACGACATCGTACCAAACAATGTCGCCGAAACTATTATCGCGGCAAGGAAATAAACATTTGACTTAGTAAGTTGTATTGCTATACTTGTAATATGTTAGACGACAAGGATATAAATAAACTCAAATCAGTGTTTGCTACAAAAAGCGATTTCAAAAATCTCGCTACTAAAAAAGACCTTTCTGATTCTGAAAATAGAATGTCAAAGCTTTTTGCTACTAAAAAAGATGTTGAGGAAGTTAAGGGTGAATTGAAAGACATGAAGGAATTACTTCAGAGTCTTTTGGTTGCCGCTGATTCTATTGCTAAGTCTATTGGTGACTTAAAGCTAGAATATGCAGCGATTGCTACACAATTATCCCGCCATGATCGCTGGATTAAACAGATTGCGGAAAAAGTAGGCCTTAATTTAGTCACCGAATAATTTTTTGTATATATTTTATATATTTTTCGAAGGAACTCCAGAAATGGAGTGTTTTTGATTTTCTAAACTGTGGATAACTCGTCCTTGCTAAGCATGGTCGGGGGGGGGTATTATTATGATATGAATGAAAAAATCTCAACAAGTGAAAGTGGAGAAAAAATAGAAAAAAGAGTAGGCGCATTATCGGCTGATCAGATTTCCAGGGCTATGCGTTTGGCTAAGTGGTTTACTGGAGACAAGGAATGGCAGTTCGCTCGCGACGACGATGAAAAAAAAGGTATTCTGTACGTTTCTTGGAATTCCCTTATCATGCAGGATGGTAGAGTTTTTGTGAGGGATACTGAAGATGGTCCAGACGGTAAATTACCTAAATTCGAGGAAGTTAAGCCTGATGATGTGCCACCTGGTGAATTGTCTACAGTAGAAGTACCAGAAGATAGATAGATAGATATAATTTGTTGGTTTTCTGTTTGAGTAAGAAGAGTTTGTTACTAGCTAGGACCGTCCAAGCTAGTGAACCATTACGTTTCATTTGACAATCGTTTATAATCTGCTATTATCTAAATAACTGCACTTTCTGCAGTTTTTGTTTTGTTTATTATTATAAAGTTTATTAATTATTGTTAGTAATTAAGCCTTAGCAGCTGGTTCTCGTATGTTAAGTTTTAATTAGTAGCTCAAATTATATTATGGCAGAAGAATTTAAAAGAGATAAGCCTCACGTAAACGTGGGTACAATCGGTCACGTTGACCATGGTAAGACTACTTTAACAGCTGCAATCCTCCACGTTTTGAACTTGGCAGGAAAGACTGTTCGTCTTCGAGATGTTAGTCAAATCGACAACGCTCCTGAAGAAAAGGCTCGTGGAATCACTATCAACATTTCTCACAATGAGTATGCTACTGACGCTCGTCACTATGCACACATCGATGCTCCAGGACACGCTGACTACATCAAAAACATGATCACTGGTGCCGCTCAAATGGACGGTGCTATTCTTGTGGTTGCCGCTACTGACGGTGCGATGCCTCAAACTCGAGAACACGTTCTCTTGGCAAAACAAGTTGGTGTGCCAAAGATCATCGTTTTCCTAAACAAGTGCGATATGGTGGATGACAAGGACATGATTGACCTAGTGGAAGAAGAAATACGAGAATTACTTACCAAACAAGGTTTTGATGGCGCCGGTGCTCCAGTTATCCGTGGCTCTGCTCTAAAGGGTCTAGAATCTAAATCAGCTGATGATGAATGGGCAAAGAAGATTCTTGATCTGACAAACGCTCTCGATACTTACATCCCAGTTCCAGAACGTGATGTTACCAAGCCTTTCCTTATGCCCGTAGAAGACATCTTCTCAATCGAAGGACGAGGAACTGTGGTTACTGGTAAAATCGAAAGAGGAGTTGTTAAAGTTGGTGAAGACATAGAAGTCGTCGGTATCAAGCCTACTCAAAAATCTACTGTTACTGGTATTGAAATGTTCAACAAGAACCTTCAAGAAGGTATGGCTGGAGACAATGCTGGAATCTTGCTCCGAGGTCTTAAGAAAGAAGACATCACTCGTGGACAGGTTTTGTGTAAGCCAGGTACCACTACTCCACACGACAATTTCACAGCTGAAATTTACGTTCTAAAGAAAGAAGAAGGTGGACGCCACACTCCATTCTTCAAGGGATACAAGCCTCAGTTCTACATCCGAACTACGGACGTTACTGGTGACGTTACTCTTGCAGAAGGTACAGAGATGGTTATGCCTGGAGATACAGTAAAGATTACGGTTAAGCTAGTTAGCCCAGTTGCGCTTGAAGAATCACAAAGATTTGCTATCCGTGAAGGAGGCAAGACAGTCGGAGCTGGAGTCGTAACTAAAATTTTAGGATAATTTTAGTTATTAGTTTAAAGTAGAAAGTTAAAAGTTATAAAGAGCATTTACAGTACAATGACAACAACAGATAAAAAAGTTAAGAAACCAAAAGTATCCAAAACTTCCAAGAAAGAAAATGGAGATGATAAAGTTGTACTGCGTATTCGAGTTCGTGCTTACGAGAGCAAGATCTTGGACTCTTCAGTAAAACAAATCATGGATACTGCTGTCCGGTACGATGCTACTATCGTTGGGCCTGTACCGCTTCCTACAGAAATAAAAAAATATACGGTAAACCGTTCTCCGTTTATTTACAAAAATACTCGAGAGCAGTTTGAAATCCGGGTACACAAAAGATTAATCGACATAATCAACCCAAACGCAAAGACAGTGGAATCACTGACCAATCTTTCGCTTCCTTCCGGAGTTGATATTGATGTCAAGATGCTATAAGTAGTTATAAAGTAGAAAGTTAAAAGTTTTTAAAGTAAAACAATGAAATTTATTTTGGGCACAAAAGAGAATATGACAGAATACTTTACCGAAGACGGTAATGTTGTTCCTGTTACTGTGGTTTCTGCGGGCCCTGTCACTGTGACTAGAGTCATGTCTCATGATGTAGATGGTTACAACTCAGTTCAAGTAGGATTTGGCGTTGGCAAGAAAGAAAGAATCAACAAAGCCCAACTTGGACAAATGAAAGATGCTTTGTTTACAATTCTAAAAGAGTTCCGTATCAAGCCTACAGATAGCAGTGACGCTAAAATTGGTGACGTTATCGATGTATCTGCATTTCTCCCTGGAGATAAACTTCAAGTTACGAGTGTTTCCAAAGGTAAAGGTTTCCAGGGTGTCGTGAAGCGCCATGGTTTTGCCGGAGGTCCACGTACTCATGGTCAGAAGCATTCTGAGAGAGAGCCGGGAAGTATCGGTGGAGGACTACGTACTCACGTTCCAAAAGGTATGAGAATGGCTGGCCGCATGGGTTCTGATAGAATAACTCAAAAGAATTTAGAAGTTGTTTTTGTTGATAAAGAAAGTAATTTGATGTTGATCAAAGGTGCTATCACAGGCCGACGTGGAAGCTTGGTAGAGATCATCAGCAGGTAATTGATATAATTTTATGGCAGACACTACAATACAAGCAAAAATATTTAATCAGAAAGGAAAAGAAGCAGGATCGATAGATCTGCCTGCAAAAGTTTTTGCTGCGAAGTGGCGATCTGATTTGGTGCACCAGGTGGTGGAAGGCATGCGTTCAAACAAGCGTGCTGGTACTGCTGATACCAAAGGCCGTGGGGAGGTTCGCGGTGGAGGTAGGAAACCTTGGAAACAAAAAGGAACAGGACGCGCTCGACACGGATCTAGTCGCTCACCTATCTGGGTTGGGGGAGGTGTCACGCATGGTCCACTAGCCGAGAAAAACTACAAAAGAAAAATTTCAAAGAAAATGCGTGCCCAAGCTTTGTTCTCTGTTTTGTCTAGAAAACTCAAAGAAGGAGAACTTATTTTTGTTGACTCACTTGCTCTATCTGCTATCAAGACTCAAGCTGGAGTAGAAGCTCTAAACAGTATTGCAAAAGCTGCTGGTATGAAAATACCAGCAAAGAGTAAGAATCCAAAAGTTTTGACCACTCTTTTTGCTCGCGATGAAAAAATAGAAAAGAGTTTCCGAAATATTTCAACACTAGACTTGGTCTTTTTGAAAAATTTGAATCCACTCGATGTGTTAAACCACAAATACCTTTTAATAGAAAATCCTACTGAGAGTGTTAAATTCTTGGAAAGTAGAGGATAGAGATTCATAAAGTAGAAAGTGTAAAGTTATAAAGTAAAATGAAAACAACAATTATTAAAAATCCTAGAGTTACCGAGAAAGCATCTTTTGCATTAGAGCAAAATATTTATACTTTTGATGTAGTTCCTTCTGCCAATAAATCAGAAATAGAGAAGGCTATCTTTACGCTTTATAAAGTAAAACCAATCAAAGTAAACGTGCTTATCAACCCTAGAAAGAGAGTCACTTCTCGAGGGCAAAATGGTATTCGCGGTGGTGGTAAAAAAGCTTTAGTATATTTGAAGAAGGGGGATAAGATTGAGATAGTGTAAAGTAGAAAGTGAAAAGTTATAAAGTATTATGAAAACATACAAACCTACAAGTAAATCCAGGAGACAAATGACAAACATCAATTATCGAGATGTTCTGTCAAAGACCGCCCCTACTAAATCTTTGGTGCATGGTTTCAAGCGCAGTGTTGGACGCAATAGCCAGGGACGCATCACTATGCGACACAAGGGTGGAGGACACAAGCGTCTATATCGCGATGTAGATTTTCTATATGACAAAAAAGAAATCGAAGCAAAGATAACTTCAGTCGAGTATGATCCAAACCGTTCTGCATTTATCGGGCTTGCAGTTTATAAGGATGGTGAAAAAAGATATGTGGTACTACCAAAGGGTATTGCACCAGGAGACACTTTTATAGTTTCTGTAAAGGCTGAATTAAAGCCAGCAAACAGATTGCCTTTAAAAAATATTCCAGTCGGAACTTTTGTTTACAACATAGAGATCAAGCCCCAAGGTGGTGCAAAGATCGGCCGTTCTGCAGGTATATTTGCGCAAGTAGTGGCGAATGCGGATGGTTATACAAATATAAAGATGCCTTCATCTGAAATTCGAAAGGTGAATGAAAATAGTTGGGCTTGTATCGGTACTGTCTCAAACGAAGAACATCATTTGGAAAACTACGGTAAGGCAGGACGAAGCCGCTGGAAGGGTATACGCCCGACAGTTCGTGGTACTGCCATGAATCCAGTGGACCATCCATACGGTGGAGGTGAAGGCCGACAAGGACGAGGTACCAAGCGTCCGAAGACCATGTGGGGTAAAGTTACAGGTGGACGAAAGACTAGAACTCCAAAGAAATATTCAAACGTGTTTATTGTCTCCCGCCGAAAGACTGGAAAGAATAAATAAAATAATAAAAACAAAACTCCGCCCTATGGCGGTTTTTTGTTTTGCACAGTTTCATGTTTACTAATTATTTTTATTATGGTTATATATAAAATAACTCGTTCTTTAATGGTTAACAATAGTGTCGACCAGACGAGTCCAAAGAGAGAGACAAATGACCCAAGATACTGGTCGCAAACGTGGAGTGAGGCGCTTCATTCAGTGCTGTCGAATGAAGCACAAGACGGTGATTTTGCAAATCACCGTCGCTCTGGAAGATAGGGCGCGGAGGCGTGGCCTGTCGGAAGTTAGCGATCAGCGCCGGCATCGGCGCAGGTTTGCATAGAATCTGAGATTTGATATTCAGATTCTCGGCGCCCCGAACTCCGGTTCGGGGCGCCTTTCAATTTTAAGTGTAGAAGTTTGACATTTAAGCCATATTTGCTAATATGTTTTTAAGGCTCAAATGAGAGCCGTTTTGTTTGCTTAGTATATGTTTCGTTATAAATCAAATGACCCGATCACTTAAAAAAGGAATAAATGTAGATGAAGGACTGCTAGAAAAAATTGCAGGCAAAAGCTCGCTTTCGACTCCTACCATCAAGACCTGGAAGCGCGCTTCAGTTATTTCTCCGGAAATGCTCGGCTTTACTTTTGGCGTTCACAATGGAAAAACTCACATAGATGTTTTAGTTACAGAAGACATGGTGGGTCACCGACTTGGAGAATTTTCTCTGACAAAGAAATTTACAAAGCACGGTGGTAAGATGCAGAAAGAAATGGAAATGAAGAAGAAAGAAGCTGAGATAGCTCAAGCGAAGGGCGCGACAGAGGCAGCTGCAGATGCGAAGGGGGGCGCAAAGAAATAGTTATAAAGTAGAAAGTTCATAAAGTTATAAAGAAAAAAATGAAAGCTTATTTAAAAAATTACAGACAATCACCTAGAAAAGTTCGCTTAGTGGCGGGCTTGATCCGAAGGAAAAATGTTGCGATAGCTTTGGCAGCGCTTGAATTTTTACCAAAGCGTGCAGGACTTCCGATGAAGAAGCTTTTACTTTCAGCGATAGCGAACGCAAAGAATAGCGGTATCGAACAAGAAAATTTATTTGTAAAAGAGTTGAAAGTTGATAAAGGTATAACCATGAAGCGGATGATGCCGAGAGCCATGGGTACTGGTCACCGAATCAACAAGCGAACCAGCCACATTGAGTTGATTTTAGCGGAAAAGGTTGTAGCAGTAAAAGCTACTAAGACTGAAAAAGTAAAGGTTAAGAAAGAAGTTAAAAAAGTAGCTAAGAAATAATTTAAACATATGTCAAAAATAGTACACCCATACGCGCATAGATTGATCATACTCCGAGATTGGAAATCTCGTTGGTTTGCTGATCCTAAAAAGTATGTGGAAAACTTGAAGGGTGATGTTTTGATAAGGCAGTATCTCGAAAAGAAATTGCGCGGCATGTATATATCTACCATCGAAGTCGAACGAAGTCGTAAGGCTACTCGTTTTATCATCCGAACTTCTCGCCCAGGACTTTTGATAGGACGCAGTGGTGAAGGTGCAACCAAACTAAAAGAAGATATCTTGAAGAAGATGGACAAGTTAAAGATTCCTCGACCAGAAGATTTCAAGCTTGAAGTTGTCGAAGTAGGGAACCCAGAGGCTGATGCTGCGATAGTGGCATATATGATAGCTGAAGGACTTGAAAAGAGAATGCCTTATCGCCGAGTTATCAAGACAATAATCGAAAAAGTCATGACTGCTCGCGGAGTAGAAGGAGCTCGAGTAGTTCTGTCTGGACGTTTGGGTGGTGCTGAAATTGCTCGTACGGAAGAGTTGAAACGTGGAAGTATCCCGCTTCAAACTTTCCGCGCGGACATTGATTTCAAGCGTGAGCGTGCGACCATGTCTTATGGAGTGGTAGGTATAAAAGTTTGGATATATCGCGGAAAAATATTCGCCGACAAAAAGCGCGAAACAAATTTGTCAGATGGAGATAAGAAAGATCTAAAAACCGATTAAATATAAATAAATTTATGTTATTACCAAAAAAAGTAAAATTTAGAAAGTGGCAAACCAAGCGTTCGAATCCAAAAACGAAAGCTATTCGTCCGGATTCTCGTGGTACCCGTCTTGCCTTTGGCGCTTTTGGCCTCAAGTCTGAATCTCAGGCTCGCGTCAAATCAAATCAAATCGAAGCAGCTCGAAAGGTCATCTCTAGAACACTCACCAAAGCTGGCAAGTACTGGATCCGTATTTTTCCAGATCGTCCTTTTACCGCGAAAGCAGCTGAAGTGGGAATGGGAAAGGGTAAAGGAGATCCACAAGGTTATTGCTTTGACGTTTTGCCAGGACGTATTATATTTGAAGTAGATGGCGTCGATGAAAAAACTGGACGTGAAGCACTACGAAAAGCTGGTACAAAATTGCCGATCAAGGTCAGAATTATTTCTAGAGTTCACAATCAGTAATCACGCCAAAGGCGGATAAGTAAATTAAAATGAAAAATACAACAGATAAAAAAGAAATAAAGAAAACTAATACTAGCACCCTAAAAGGTGTAGTAGTAGGGGACAAGATGGACAAGACTGTCGTCGTATCTGTTTCGCGTTTCATCAAACATCCACTTTATGGAAAGTTTTACAAGGTGAGTAAGAAATACAAAGCTCATGATGAGGACAATAAATACAAAATCGGAGATATGGTGGAAATAATGGAGACCAGACCAATATCAAAAGATAAAAAACACAGAGTACTTTAAGACTTTATAAATTTTATAACTTTCAACTTATAGCCATGATTCAACCACGAACTTTAGTAAAAATAACAGACAATGCCGGAGGAACACTTGGATCAGTGTTCAAAGTTTTGGGTTCTTCTAAAAAGCGTTACGCAAAGATTGGAGACTTGGTGATTATTTCTGTAAAAGTGGCGAGCCCTAGAAAAGGAGTCAAAAAGAAGGATGTTCACCAGGCTGTTGTCGTGCGTACTCGAAATGCTTTTAGGCGAAAAGATGGTTCATATATCCGTTTCGATGACAATGCTGTAGTTATTTTAGAAAAAGACAAGAAAGATCCAAAAGCGGGAAGAGTGTTTGGGCCAATACCGAGAGAGCTCGCTGAAAAGGGATTCCAAAAGATTATTTCTTTGGCACCGGAAGTTATTTAATAAGAATGCTAGGTCTTGCCTTGGGAGCACTGAAGGCAAGACCTAGCACACCAATAAAACAATGAAAATCAAAAAAGGAGACAAAGTAAAAATAATAACAGGGAAAGACAAAGGTAAGTCTGGCAAGATTGTCCGTGTTTTGGTTTCTCAAAATAAAGTTATCGTAGACGGTTTAAATATGTCAAAGAAACATCAACGCGCTCGAAAATCAGGAGAAGTAGGATCGATAATAAGTGTGGCTATGCCTATACACGCTTCAAACATAAAGAAGGCGGAATAATTATATGAAACACTTAACTGTTAAAGAAAAAGAAATAGAGGCTTTTGGAAAAATGAAAACTGATTTTCATTATAAAAACGTCATGGCTGCGCCAAAATTGAAGAAAGTGGTGATCAATGTCGGTACAGGCACTATGATGAAGAAAGACAAGAACAAGAATGAGTCAGTTTCAGGACGTCTCGCTAAGATCACAGGTCAGAAGCCGGCCCTCAGGGGAGCAAAGCAGTCTATCGCTTCTTTTAAAGTCCGTCAAAATGACCCTATCGGAGCCGTGGTGACTATGCGAGGTAGTAGAATGTATGCATTCGTAGAAAAGCTGATCAATGTCGCTTTGCCACGCACCAAAGACTTCCGAGGTATAAATCGTAGTGGAGTGGACAATATCGGTAACCTTACTATAGGTATCAAAGAGCACACAATTTTCCCAGAAACAGCAGACGAAGATATCCGCGATGTATTCGGCATGTCTATCACTCTAGTTTCTTCAGCCAAGAACCGTAAAGAAGGTCTGGCATTCTTCGAACTTTTAGGCCTACCTTTCAAGAAAGAAGACGTGAAGGAAGTAAAGAAAAAGCCTGCCCGCAATGCTAAAGCATAGCTTTTGCCCGTCCGCATGACTCGCTTAAATGTGTCGGGCAGGCGGGCGGGAAAAAGTAGAGACCACTGATTTTGTATTGCAGGAATCTCCAAGGCGGTGTATAATAAAGATATGAAAAATATTGTTCAATTTTCAATATCCAAAGGAGAGGATGGATTTTATATAGCCGAAGGGCAAGGTTTTCCTATTTTTACTCAAGCAAAAACTCTAGATGAATTAGTTTCTAATATTCAAGAAGCGGCTGATTTGCATTTTCGTGATGAGAATCTAAATGAGCATGGTTATAAATCTAACCCGTCTGTTTTGGTGAATTTCGAATTGCCACGATATGCCTAAACTCAAAGTTGTTTCAGGTGACTATCTAATAAAAAGTTTTATTCAGTTTGGTTTTGAAATTGTGGATCAGAATGGTAGTCATGTAAAAATTCAGAAATATGTTAACAAAGAAAAACAGACTTTAACTATACCACTTCATAAAGAATTGGACCGCGGGCTAACAAAGGGAATATACAATCAAGCCTTGAAATATTTACCCGAAGACGAATTGAGAGAGGTTTTTTATACAGAATAGAAATTTTCGCAAGAACGGTTCTTGCGAGTAAAGATATTCACCTCGCCCATAAGCTAATCAACATTGTAATCTAGTTATCCCCAAATCCTTACCTAGCTTTTTTCGGGGGGGGGTATGATATAATATAGAAGTGCACAAAATAAAATCTTTAAGAAAATTAAAAAGAATTTTTTCTCTTTTTTGGATTTTTGCATTGCTTTTTTCTTTTTCTCCAGTCCACGCTAACCACGATCTATCTAACTCACAAGACTTGAGATGTATGTT
>Ga0163151_10009827_pt1 | contig 10270 bp, 10 predicted proteins | sample OliLakLV19MP5IB2_FD_145596 | JGI IMG/M metagenome (GOLD analysis project Ga0163151, IMG submission 145596) | Freshwater microbial mat bacterial communities from Lake Vanda, McMurdo Dry Valleys, Antarctica - Oligotrophic Lake LV.19.MP5.IB-2 | ecosystem: Environmental > Aquatic > Freshwater >... | reverse complement strand
TATATTATACATTAGTTCTATTGTTTTTGGTGAATTAATAAAAAGCCCTGTTTCTAGCTAAACAGGGCTTTTTTGTTGCCACGGAAAATTAATCACCAACATTAGGTGATTATTCTACTTTTGCAGAAATAACAGAAATTTCATTTTATGGGAATAATTAAGGAGTTTAAAGAGTTTGCATTAAAGGGTAATGTAATAGATCTTGCCGTTGGAGTTGTAATTGGAGCAGCTTTTAATAAGATAGTTGGATCTCTGGTTGATGATATAATTACTCCAGCTGTTTTAACCCCTGCTTTAAAAGCAGCACATTTAACAAATTTGAGTGACTTGGTTGTGCAAGGCACAGCCATTAAATACGGAAACTTTATTTCCACAGTAATCTCATTTGCAATTACTGCCTTTGCCTTATTCCTCTTTATTAAAGCAATTAATAAAATGAAGAAGAAAAAAGAAGAAGCTCCGGCTCCTCCGGCTGAACCAACTAAAGAACAAGTTTTGCTTACTGAGATAAGAGACCTGCTGAAAAAGAATTAGGATTCACCCCTGATTTAATTCCGTTCACTCATATTCACCCTTCACTGGCCATAACAAAAGGGCCATTGGTGGATTGTTTCGTAAAATAGATGTATAAAATCATACCTATGCGAAAACTAATCCATTTCTTGTTATGCATAATTGTAGTTACTACTATGCAAGCACAAACTTTCGACACTATTTATCACGAAAGAATTTACATTGGAACAGGTGAATACAATCCTTTTCCTAACTGGCACGGAATTCTTCGTTTTGAAGATGCCATGAATTATAACAGTGGTCCTGATTGTGATTCGACGTATATGCCTGATGCTACCATTCCGGTAAAACAATGTTCAACAGGAACCATGTTTATGAATTTTGAACATGGATTTTATTTGGATGAAATGAATGATAGAATGTATGTATCCACTTTATTTACAAATCCCGGAAATGTTTTAACCACAAATCCGGATACTGCTAAAGGTTCTATTGCCATTTTTGATAACATTAGCTCCCTAAATGGAGGTAATCCTCCAACCCGACATATTTTCGGAGATCTTACAGGTCTGCGTCAACCGCATGGTTGTTGGTTAGATGAAAGTCGGGATATGTTGTATGTCGCCAATTCGTTTGGTTGTAACATCCTTGTATTTCATAATGCTTCTACTCGTGATGGAAATACTGCACCAGATAGAATTATTTCATGGTCAACCTTAGCAACACCAGTTTATATATTCATTGATGATTCTGCCGATAGAATGTTTGTTGCATGCAGTGGAATTGGTTGTAGCAGTCAACCCAAAGTATGTGTTTATAATGATGCATCTACTATAACCGGAGTGGTTCAGCCTGATATTACCATTGCAGGAAATAATACTAGATTACTGCATGGAAATCCAACAGTTCACAATGTTTGGTATAATAAGAAAAACGGATTGCTTGCAGTTGGTCATCATACTTTTGAGTTATTGTTTTTTGATTTGAATCCAATCAATTTAAGTCCATCATCTCCGGCAACGCATAATTTAACTCCGAGAGTTATTCAGATTAATGATGATCCTTTGTTAACGGATACCTCAAACCATAATCTTTATGGGTTTTTCTGGGATGAGCAAAGAGATATTATTTTCTTATCAGATGGAATTTCGAATGGTGGACCTACACCCGGATCTCCACCAAATGTTTTGAAGGTTTATCATGATGTAAGTGATACTGCCACGCATGGCTTAGTTCCTCCAGCCCGTACAATTTGTTGGAGCAATGGTGATGTATATTTTCCACCGCAACCAATTTGGGTGCAAAAAACAGTGGAGATCGTTGGCCTTGAAGATATTTATTTGCCTAACTTTAAAATATTCCCTAATCCAGCAAGTGACTATTCTATAATCGAATTTCCGAAAAATGTAGAGAACAAGCGATTGAATGTGTTAAACAGTTTAGGGCAGATCACACAATCTAATCTGATAAATGGGACCCAGTTTAAACTTGAAACCCAAACATGGGCTAAGGGTGTTTACATCATTCAGATTGAAGAATTTGGGAATAGCAGATTGATTAAACAATAGGACTTTGGGCTATTCCAGGATATATGATCAGTGTTGTTTATGAACTTAAGAAGCCTGTTAATGAATTTAAAGGAGCATTTTAAGCCAGGCTTGGTTATATTTGAATTAAAGTAATAGCAATAGCAAATGAGAAGAATATTTATTTTAATAATGGTGTTGGGTTTTACAGGAATTATTTCCGCCCAGGCTTATGTAAAGGATTATTCTACTAGTAAAAAGTTATGGACTTATGATGATGGATACTTGAAGGATTATTCTACTTCAAAAAAGATCTTGCAGCTGGATGGACAATACATAAAGGAGTATTCAACGAGCAAAAAACTTTATCAAAAGGATGGTGAATATTTGAAAGACTATTCTACAAGCAAAAAGGTATTGCAGTTTGATGGGAATTATATCAAGGATTATTCAACCAGTAAGAAGCTTTATCAAATAGATGGAAATTATATTAAGGACTACTCTACAAGTAAAAAATTGTATCAGATAGAGGGTATTATACCTATAGAAATAATAATGGCTGCGATTCTTCGCGGCTTTTAAGGCACCAATCTAAACCAGCCTGAAACGTGATTTGCATTTAAAATATGTGGATCACGTTTTTTTTTAATAGTTTTCCTATAAACTATTCGTATCTCAATGATTCAACAGGATCTAATTTAGAAGCACGAAGTGCTGGGTAAAATCCAGAAATAACTCCCACTACAAAACAAACTATTACAGCAGTTATGATCCAGTTCCATGGAATAATGAATGAACCTCCGAAAAGAAGCGTTAGTAGATTCCCAATAGCGATTCCCATAACAACTCCTAAAGCTCCTCCAAGTTGACAAATAAGAATTGCTTCAATTAAAAACTGAAGAGCAATACTTCTTCTGGTTGCACCAATTGCTTTTCGAACTCCTATTTCCCTTGTCCGTTCTGTTACACTCACTAACATAATATTCAATAAACCTATTAAAGCTCCAAACAAAGTAATTACTGCAATTACTACTGATCCAATTGAGATATATGCTGTCATTCCTAGCAATTCGTTAATGATGCTGTCGCTTTTTACAACTTCAAATGATGATTCACGTCCAGGAAGGTCACTTCTACAAATTCTAAAAATTCCGGTTGCTTCTTCAATTCCGGGATCCACTAATTCGGCTTGACCTACTTTTACCGTTATAGCGAATGATGTTTTATCGTTCTTGTAATTCTGGCGTAAATTATTTAATGAGATTAAGACTGATCTGTCGTTACTTATTCCTATTCCCGCACCTTTACCCACTAAAACTCCAATAATGGTATATCTTTTTGGTCCAATGGAAATTTCCTGATCAACACAATCGTTATTTCCAAAGAGATTCTTTTTTATTTCAGCTCCAATAACGGTTACGTTTCTTCCTGTCTGAACTTCTTCAGGTGTAAAATTTCTTCCTTCCTGAATTTCAAATCCACTGGCATCTAAATAATTTTCATCACAACCGGTAATAATAATATTTGGGTTTGTTTTTTTACTGGCATGTTTAATTACACCTGCACGTGTAGCAATCGCCGAAACCGAAACCGCACTAGGAAACAGATAATCGTTTTTGAATTGCATCGCCTGTTCGTAGGTAATTACCGAATGTTTTTTAGGACGTTGGCCATTATTGCTGAACTGAACTTTGAATCCTTTGTTACGGATCGTAAAAGTATTGGCCCCTAAAAATGCAAAATTATCATTGATGGTTTGCTTTAATACATCGATTGCGGTTAACATACCAACCAGCGACATAATACCTAAGGCGATGATAAATATAGTAAGTACAGTACGAAGTAATTGGCCCTTAATAGACCTCCAGGCGATGACGATGTTTTCTCTTAATTGCCTTAACTTCATGGAGTAAAAGTGCTCATTTTTTTAATTGCTTCCTTCTAAAACCCTTGTTTTAACTATAATTAGTAAGGGTGGCTGACATTTTGTCACAATTTTAGTACTTTTGTAATTCCATAGATCACAGCATGCTAGAGATAGAAAAAAAGGTAATTGAAGAGTCGAAACAGGGTCAGCCAATTTTGTTGAATACCGAGATTCCGGCAAACGCCAAAAGATTGTATCTCGAAAGTTATGGATGTCAGATGAATTTCAGCGATAGTGAGATCGTAGCCTCGATTATGCAGGAGAATGGTTATTACACAACCAATAATTTGTATGAAAGCGATGTGATTATGTTGAACACTTGCGCTATTCGAGAAAAAGCGGAACAAACAGTTAGAAAACGTTTGACCGAATTCCGTAAACTAAAAAAATCGAAACCCTCTTTGATCATTGGTGTTTTGGGCTGCATGGCTGAAAGATTGAAAGAGAAATTTTTGGAGGAAGAAAAATTGGTTGATATAGTTGTTGGGCCTGATGCTTATCGTTCGTTACCCGAATTGGTTGCAGAAGTAAATGGCGGACAAAGAGCAATGAATGTTCTTCTTTCGTTGGAGGAAACCTATGCTGATATCAGTCCTGTTAGGTTAGGAGGCAATGGAATTACTGCTTTCATAAGCATTATGCGTGGTTGCGACAATATGTGTTCGTTCTGCGTAGTTCCATTTACAAGAGGAAGAGAACGCAGCAGAAATCCTGAATCTATTTTAAAAGAAGCAAAAGAATTATTTGAAGACGGTTATAGAGAAGTAACATTGTTGGGTCAGAATGTAGATTCATATTTATGGTATGGTGGTGGTCCAAAAAAGGAATTCAAAAATTTTACGGAAGAAGAAAAATATACAGCAGTTAACTTTGCTCACCTGCTTGATATGGTTGCTTTGGTAAATCCTGATTTGAGAATAAGATATACTACATCAAATCCTCGTGATATGACAGATGAGGTGTTACAAGTAATGGCGAAGCATGAAAATATCTGTGAATATATTCACTTGCCGGTTCAATCTGGAAATACGGCTGTGCTTGAAAGAATGAATCGTGGTTATAGCAGAGAAGAATATTTTGATAGAATTGCCGCTATAAAAAAATATATGCCTGATTGTGGTTTATCAACGGATATTATTTGTGGATTTTGTGGAGAAACGGATGAAGAACATGAGGATACAAAGAGTTTAATGCTGGAAGTAGGGTTTGATTATGCCTATATGTTTAATTATAGTGAACGCCCTAAAACATTGGCCGAAAGAAAATATTCGGATGATGTTCTGGAAGAAGTAAAAACTAAAAGATTAGCAGAAGTTATTGTGATTCAAAGAAAACTTTCGTTGGAAAGTAATCAAAGGGATGTTGGAAAAACATTCAAAGTTTTGATAGAAGGCACAAGTAAGAAAAGTGAAGATGACGTGTTCGGACGTAATAGTCAGAATAAAGTAGTTGTTTTTCCAAAGGGAAATTTCAAAAAAGGAGATTACGCCGTGGTGAAGGTTTACGAATGTAATTCGGCGACCTTGCTAGGTACGGTAGTAAATTAAAGTAAAACCAAGATTCAAACGTCAACATTACATGACTGTTCAGGAAATAAAAAATAGATTCAGCATCATTGGAACCTCGTCTTCCCTAGATAGAGCTATTGATGTAGCACAACAAGTAGCACCTACCAATCTTTCGGTTTTAATTACCGGAGAGAGTGGAGTAGGGAAGGAAGTCTTCTCAAAAATTATTCATCAGTTATCTACACGTAAACATGGACCTTTTATTGCGGTAAACTGTGGAGCTATACCTGAAGGAACTATAGATTCGGAATTATTTGGTCATGAAAAAGGATCGTTTACAGGTGCAACAGATGCACGTAAAGGATATTTTGAAGTAGCTGATGGAGGAACTATCTTTTTAGATGAGGTGGCTGATTTACCTTTACAAACTCAAGTACGATTACTTCGTGTATTGGAAACTGGAGAGTTTATAAAAGTTGGATCAAGCAAGGTTCAAAAAACGGATGTGAGAATAGTTGGTGCAACGAATGTAAACTTCATGGATGCTATTCAAAGAGGGAAATTTAGAGAGGATTTGTTCTACCGTTTGAATTCGGTTCCGATTATTATTCCACCATTGCGTGAAAGACCTAATGATATTGAATTGATCTTTAGAAAATTTGCAGTCGACTTTGCAGAGAAATATAGAATGCCTGCGGTGAAATTATCTGAAGATGCAAAAATATTTCTTGAATCATATTCATGGCCGGGTAATATTCGTCAACTAAGAAACATTACAGAACAAATTTCTATTCTTGAAAAAGAAAGAGAAATCACCATTGATACTTTAAAAAAATATATTCCTAAAGAAGGATTTTCAACCCAACCAGTTTTGTTCAAAGCAGAGGGTGGTCCCGAGAATATTACTGATAGAGAGATTATCTATAAATTTCTTTATGATATGAAGAAAGATATCGTAGATCTAAAAAAGGTGATGCTTTCTCTGATGCAAAAGAATGGTCAGGGAGCCTCATTCAACGATAATGATACACAACTCATTAAAAGATTATACGAAGATTATAATGAACCTGTGCAGAATGGGGATCATGATGAGGATAATATCATCATCCACAGTGGGAATAATTCAAATAATCCAATCAAACCAACGGTTATTCATCATGAGGTGGAGGAGTCTTTGTCGTTAGATGACCGTGAGATGGAATTGATCACCAAAGCGCTACAAAAGCACCGTGGTAAAAGGAAAAGTGCTGCCCGGGAGTTAGGTATCTCAGAACGTACTTTGTATAGAAAGATTAAGGAGTACAATATAAAGGAGTAAGATTCAACTCGAAGTACAAAAATATACGAACGTACGAAGTACGAACTCATACGAATTTTTGCGAACGACCCTAAAAAGAAATAACTTTTAAAAATGAAACCACCCATTCATAAAGATGATCTTATTTATCCCGAACTTAGTTATGATATTGTTGGATGTGCCTACAATGTCTTTGATGAGCTGGGGCTAGGGCATTTAGAAAAGGTTTATCACAAGACTATGGGAATAGCTTTTTGAGAAAAAGGGTTGTCTTTTGTAGAACAAATTCAATATCCGGTTAAATTTAGAAGTGAATTAGTTGGAAAAGGTATTTTAGACTTTTTCGTGGAAGAAAAAATAGTTGTAGAATTTAAAAAGGATGTTTTTTTTCCAAAATCTCATATTCAACAGGTACTAAATTATTTGAAACTCTCTGATTACAAACTAGCTCTACTTATTAATTTCCCTAGCCGAGGACTACAATTTAAGCGAATCGTGAACATCTATGATGTTTCGTAGGTTCGTACAAGTTCGTAGTTCGAGTGGTTTAATTATATTTGAGGCTCAATAAAGTATTGAATAGTACGTTATAGAATCGAATTCGAAGTTGTGAGAAGAATTAAATCTACATTTTTAAAAGTAACCGGGGTGATTGCCATCCTTACTTCTGTTTTTCTTACTTCGTGCCAGGAAGATGTTTCTAATTTGCCTAAGATCACCGTTTCAAAAGACACTGTCATTTTCGATACAGTATTTACGAATTTGGGTTCTATGACCAAAATATTTCTGATCAGAAATAATTCCAACGAAACGGTTAATCTAGATAAGGTTTATATCCCGGGAGGTAATGCCTCTGATTATCGTTTCAATGTAAATGGTTTTGAAGGCCCTTCGGTTGAAGATCTTGAATTGGAAGCTCATGATAGCATGTATGTTTTTGTTGAGGTTACGTTGGATCCGAATGGTGGAACAAATCCATTGATCGTTGAAGATTCAATTGTAGTTGAGTATAACAATAATGCCAGTTATGCCCGAGCAATTTTAGTTGCTTTCGGACAAGATGCTATTTACTATTATCCAACGGATACTACTTCATACGGACTAGCATATTCAACTCTGCCATGTGGAAATGTAGTTTGGGGGCCGGGTAAACCAATAGTTGTTGTTGGATATTTACAGGATACTTGCGGAACACTTACTGTCTTGCCAGGAACTAGGATTCACTTCTATGGTAACAGTGCCCTCTTTATGGATGATGGATCTACGTTACAAGTTTTAGGTGAGGCACATAACCCTGTTATATTTCAGGGAACAAAATTGGAATACGCCTATAAAGATGTTCCAGGTCAATGGGATAGAATTTATCTTTTCGAAGGAAGTACGAACCACATTATTAGAAATGCCACCATTAAAAATGCATTTATAGGATTGCAATTGGATGATGCCATGGCAATGACACCGCCTTCTTACAATACATCTTCTTCTAAAAAAGTGATTTTAGAAAATGTAAAAATCCAGAACATGAGTGCTGTAGGTATATTGTCCCGCCAATACAACATTGACGGTTATAATGTTCTAATCACCAATTGTGGTCAGTATTGCGCTGCTATTACCTATGGTGGAAATGTGAAATTTTATCACAGTACATTTGCAAATTATTGGAGTGGAGGTATTCGTAATTTTCCAGCGTTGTTTTTCAATAATTACTATGTTAATCCAAACAATGGCGATGTAGCAGTTGCTCCTCTAAATTTTGAATTCAACAATGGAATTGTTTATGGAAATACATTGGCAGAAGTTGATTTTGATAGTACCGGTGGTGTCGCATTCAATTATATGTTCCGCAATTCCTTATTAAGATTGGATGACGAATTAAACACAACTCCGTTGCATTTTAATGCAGCTTGCAAGATTAATCAGGAGCCGAAATTTACCGACGATTTTAACCAAATCTATACTTTAAAAAGCAATTCACCAGCTCTTAATATGGGTGATCCTGCTATCGTTAATTCATTTTCGGATAAATTGTTATTTGATCTCGCTGGCAATAATCGGTTGAGTGTAGGTATGCCTGATGCAGGTGTTTTTGAGAAGTAATTTTGAGAAGCTATTCCTGATTCCCTCTAAACCCTGTTTTATTTTTATTGGTTCTGTAATCATCACTAGTGTGGAGTTTCACTTAAAATATCAGGTAAAAATTTGGCTTTTTTGAAAAACTACCTATATTTGCAGCCCGTTAAAAGGGAAACGTTCATTCGGGAGCTTAGCTCAGCTGGTTCAGAGCACCTGCCTTACAAGCAGGGGGTCGCTGGTTCGAACCCAGCAGTTCCCACTAATAAAATAAGGGGTTTCAGCCGTTTTAAGGTTGCGCCCCTTTTTAATTTGCATACAATTTGCATACAGATACCCATCAAAAAGTGGTTATGCCTATTAATAAAGGGTTTTGTGAAATGGAGCCACAACGTAATAACTCAAATTTGACCCAAAATGTACTTTTGGGGTCAATATACCGATATGTATTTTATTACTACATTGCTTAAATTTAAAACAAAAATGTGAAAGACCTTGTTCCTAAAGAACCGACAAGACCTTATTATTATTCAAAAAATAACATTCTGTTAGCAACAGGGTTTTACTTCACATTAAATGAAGATGGAACTACTGGTATTTGTGGCATTCATAACGAGGAAAATTTGGCTCAACGTTATGGAATGGTAGAACAATATACTTTAGCCCAAATATTATCAAAAGAGCTATCCGGCGAGTTTTCTTTTTTGCAATTTATACCATTGCCAGGCAATAAAATATACCGACAATAATTTTATTAATCATGGTTCCCGCTACCACTAACTTTTGAAAAGAAAAATAAACTCCAAAAAAACAAATTATGAAAAAAACAATCTTATTACTGTTTATTATGCTAACCCCTATATTAGCATTTTGTCAAACTGATGAATCTGCTACAACTATGTCCTATTTTTTAGGAATTGTTGGAGGGTTAATTTCAATCTGTATTTGTGCAGGAATTTTTTATTGGATTTTTGGAATTTCAGGGTTTAAAAAAAGACAAGAAAAAATACTTGATTTATTACAACTTGAATTTGATATGAAATATCAATTAAAAAATAAAATAAAAAGCGAAGATGAAAACGAGTCTAATCTTAGAAAGTTAATAGAAACCCAAAAGTCGCAAACAAAATAAAGTAATGGTTTTAACTCATCATTAACCTTTCAATTTCATGGTATGGTATGCTTTCGGTTTTGTGTATTTGTTCCATAAGTCGTAAATACTTTTTGGTTGGTTTCCCAGCATACGATTTTTTAAAATTCTTTTTGTAAAGCTGTTCAAATAGTTGGTCGCTTTGGAAATAAGCCCCCAGCGTTTTATCTAACTGCCTGCTCTTTTTGCTTTGCGTTTGCTTTTCGTACATACAACCCCTGAACGCTGAACGGTGGTAAAAATAGGTGTCGGCTAAATATAATTTTCGGCAACGCTTCC
>Ga0163151_10009826_pt1 | contig 10271 bp, 9 predicted proteins | sample OliLakLV19MP5IB2_FD_145596 | JGI IMG/M metagenome (GOLD analysis project Ga0163151, IMG submission 145596) | Freshwater microbial mat bacterial communities from Lake Vanda, McMurdo Dry Valleys, Antarctica - Oligotrophic Lake LV.19.MP5.IB-2 | ecosystem: Environmental > Aquatic > Freshwater > Lake... | reverse complement strand
GATTCGCGGATGTTCCGTTGGGTGCCTCATCGGCACCAGCCATTGACTGGATGTTTGTGAACGGCATCTCCACCGGCACGGTCCAGCCATCCGGGCTCCCGCTTTACAAGCCATCCGATCCGGTCTCGAGGCAGGCTATGGCCGCGTTCCTCTTCCGGGTGAATGCCCTGTTGTCCCCGCCGTAAACGAATCCCGAAGATCGGCCAGATCGATGGTTCTTGCGCGGCGAGCTGCTCGGTACTTGGCCAGGTGAAAGAAGGGATTTACTGCCAGCCAATACAGTTTGCGGCCGAATGAGTAATCCCGGTCGCGAATGATGCCAATCGGATCGAGCACGGTCGCGCGCACGAAGCTGCGGAATCCGCTCGATGCCGCGGGAACGGGGGCTCCAGCCGCACGCAGTCCAACGATCTCGTCAAACACGCGTGTCGAGTAGCCGGAATACGTAAGGTCGTTCGAGTGCACGACAGCGCCGCGCGGTGCGTAGGCCTTCGAGTGTCCGGCGCGCAGCACATCCTGCCCGAAGAGTTGGTCTTCGGCGTAGGCAACATCTTGGTAGCCGATCTGCTCAAGCAGAAAGCGCCGTCGTGCCGCCGAATTCACGTCAGAGTAAAAACGCGCTGGCATTGCGAGCTGCGGATGGCGGTCGAACGCTGCGGTGTCGTAGGTGATCGCCGTTGCAAACTCGGGTCCCTGGCCTGCAAAGACGCGCTTGATCTCGTACTTGAGGATGGGCACGCAATCTGGCCGCGGTATCTGGCGACCCAGCACCGCCTCAACCCCCGGGAATCTCGAAAACGGCTCTAGCAGTTCAGCGAGCCAGAACGCATCCGCCGGCACGGCATCGTGGGTGAGATACGCGATGAACTCACCGGCAGCCAGTTTGGCGGCGAGATTGCGGGTGCGCCCGTGGCCGAACTGGGAATTGGGAATCTCGTGCAATCGCACCGCTGGATGCCGCGCGACGATCTCAAGGGTGCGATCGGTGGAGCCAGAGTCCAGCACGAGCACCTCGTACTCACCGTCGAACTGTTGGCGCGCGAGGGCTCCCAATATCTCGTCGAGGTAGGCTTGCGCGTTGAAGGTGAGTACCGCGACAGTCGCCCTCACTCGGTGTGCTCCCACATTTCAGTAACGCCCTCCTCGAGGGTGCGAAGGTCGTGTTTGCCGAACTCGCGGACATAGCGCGAGGTATCGAGCACCGAGCGGTGAACAAACGTGCTGGGTTCCGCAAGGTACTCGACCACTGGAGTGGTCTGCGTTATGTCGGCGATTATCTTGAGCAGCTGAAAAAGGCTTGTGCTTTCGCCGCTGCCAATGTTGTAGATCGCATGTTCGGTGGGTCGATCAACCGTTTTGGCGATCATGCTCACCGCATCGTCGACGTGTATGTAGTCGCGAACTGAGGTACCGTCCCCGAATACCTGCACCCGTTCACCTCGGCGTACCTGTCGCAAGAACGTTGGGAGCACACCCTGGCCTCGATTAGCGAGTTGACGCGGACCGTACGGGTTTGAGATTCGGTAGGTAACGGAATTGAGGCCGTGTCGACGAGAGAAGTAGGCCAAGTAGCCCTCAATCGCGAGCTTGCCGATTGCATAGGGTGACACCGGTCGGGTTCGACTGTGCTCGCTCATCACCTGCATCCCCTGGTCCCCGTAAATGGCACCACCGGTCGAGGCGAAGTGCACCGTGCCGACGCCCGCCTGCACACAAGCATCAAGCAAGTGAATAGTCGGCAGCAGGTTTTCGCGAACGTCCCGCACCGGGTCACCATCTGCCGATGCTGGCGTCGTCGTCGACTGGAAGTGGAACACGTGCTCGTGGCCGCGAATGGCCGAAGCGAGCGCCGCGCTATCGAGGAAGTCTCCGGTGACAGAGCGCACCTGCGCAGAATAGGTCGTTGGTCGTGAGAATCGATCGAAGGCGGTCACCGTGTGCCCGCGGGTCGCGAGCTCATCCACGAGGCTCGAGCCGAGGAACCCGTTGGCCCCAATGACGATGCTGTCAGCCACGGAGGGCGCCCTCGAACGCTGCGACGAACTGCCGGCCCGACTCGTCCCAACCCTCGGATCCGAGACTCGCTGATGCTTCGCGCGAATGCTGCACGAGATCGGCACGATCAACAATCGAGATCAGCCGGTCGGCGAGTGCGCGCGGCGTCGGTGGGGCGTACTCGATGTACGGATTGCTCGAGACCATTCTGTTGTTCGGTCCGTCATTGACAACAGGGATGACGCCGGCTGCGATGAGTTCGAGCGGCAGTAGAGACATGTTTGTCAGTGACAGCACAAGCCCAACGGCACAACGGTTGTAGAGAGCGTTGAGATCCGCGACCGGCAAGCTCTTGAGATTGTTGTAGCGAAAGGGGATTCGGTACCGTCGAACGTCTGACCCGGCGAGGTTGATCGTGAACTGGGGGCGCTCCCGAGCGAACGTGTCGAGGGCCATGATCCCCAGTTCGAATCCCCGACGCTGGGTGCCTGGTCGGGCATAAAAGAACACCTCGTTGCGGGGCTCGTCGTTGATGAAGTTGTAGTCGGCATTGTCGGCACCGAACTGGTACGAGTGGGTGGGCATGCTGTACTCCCGCGAGAGTTTCTGCGCAAGCCAGTCTCCCGCAGTGATCCCGGTGAATCCGAATCGATAGGTATTTTCGGCGAGGACCGTCTCAGTGCCGATCGTGTAAAAATACGGCTCGAAGTCCTGCACGAAATAGAGCCTTCTCGCGCTTGAAGGGTCTACATAGGAATGGTACGCAGTCTCCCAGCCTGTGGCGACGATAACGTGAGTATCCGCAGCGACCCCGGCCGGGGTCAGGCTCTCGACTGTGGCATTGACCCGCACGTACGAGCCCGACCGCAGTCGGGCCGCCACCTCAGCCGGGGAGTACACTCCCTCCATGTTGTGGAGGTAGATCTTGGACTCATGGCCGGCGAGCTCAAGGTAACGAATGAATCGAAATATGTTCTGGTGACCACCGCTGCCGTCGCCAGGTGGCGACATTATCCATGCGACCTTCAGTGGGCCAGGAGACAACGGAATTGGATTCAACACCGCGGGATGGGGCGACGTGAAGTCGACAGTCCGCGCATCCTCATAGGCGACAAGGGAGCCAGAGTATGGTCCGCCGATTCGTTCAAGCGCTACCCGCATGAACGGTATTGGCCCCTTCTTGCGGAGCACGCTCCAAGCTTTGCGGACGCTACTCATCGATCACCAACGAGCAGGTCGGTGAGATAGCTCCCGTATCCGCTTTTGGCGAGCGATGCTGCGCTTGCCGCAAGCTGATTATCCCCGATCCAACCGGCCCGCCACGCGATCTCCTCGATACAGCCGATCTTGTGGCCTTGGCGGGCCTCGATGACTCGAACGAACTCGGTCGCCTGCATCATCGACTCAAAGGTGCCAGCGTCGAGCCATGCCGTGCCTCGGTCAAGCACGCGCACTTGAAGAGTGCCAGCGTGAAGGTAGTGCTCATTGACGGTCGAGATCTCGAGCTCACCGCGCGCGCTCGGCGTGATCGATTGGGCGACGGCAACGACGCTATTGTCATAGAAATAGAGCCCGGGGATCGCGAAATTACTCTTGGGGTGGGAAGGCTTCTCCTCGATGGAGATGGCCCGAAGCTCCTGATCGAACTCAACGACTCCGTACGCACCGGGATTGGCGACGTGGTACGCGAAGATGAGCGCACCGACGACATCAGTATTGCTACTGAGGTTTGAACCCAAGCTTGTGCCGTGGAAGATATTGTCTCCGAGAACAAGCGCGACTTTTTCGTCGCCGATGAAGTGCTCCCCAATAATGAACGCTTGGGCAAGGCCGTCGGGGGAAGGCTGCGAGGCGTAGCTGAGAGAAATGCCCAGCTCGCTGCCATCTCCAAGCAACCGTTGGAATTGGGGCTGGTCTTCCGGCGTCGTGATAATCAGGATGTCCCGAATACCGGCCATCATCAGCGTCGACAGTGGGTAATAGATCATGGGCTTGTCGTAAATCGGCATCAGTTGCTTGGAAATGCCTTTGGTGATCGGCCACAATCGGGTGCCGCTCCCGCCGGCAAGGATGATTCCGCGCATCACAGGCCTTCGGCCGCGCGGAACGCCTTGACGGCATCCCATCGGGGTAACGTGCCGGCAGCCACGAGATCGGCAAAAAAGGGCGCTTCTTGGTCTTTCGGTGACATCACTATCGGTCCCGATTCAGCCGGAAACTTCAGAGCGATCTGCGGATCGAGCGGGTTAATGGAGTGCTCAGCTGGCGGGTTATACGTCTCGCTCACAAGATAGCTGAGTATGGTGCCGTCGGTCAGGGAAAGGAAAGCGTGCCCGATGCCCTCCGTGAGGTACAGGGCCTTGCGTTCAACCGTATCAAGCAGAACCGATTCCCACTGCCCAAACGTTGGCGACCCCACGCGAATGTCGACGACGAAGTCCAGACCCGCACCGCTTGTGACGGTCACGTACTTCGCCTGACCGGGAGGGACATCCGCAAAATGGATGCCGCGAAGCACCCCGCGATTCGAGACAGAGATGTTGCTCTGCCGCAGCACGAAAGAGCCGCCGGTCGCCGCCTCGAGGTGATCTGCCCTGAAGGACTCCAGGAAAACGCCGCGATCGTCCTTCCATTGCGTTGGGATGATTTCCCAGCAATTAGCTATCGCAAGCTCACGTATCACCACGGGGACGATCCTATCGCGCGGGCTCAGCTGGCTGGACGATGTCCCTGACGACGTCTTGAATCCCACGCCCGAAGGTTCGATAGTTGCCTCGAGCCCTTGCGCTGAGCACGGGCAGCACGCGTCGGATGCGAGCATTGGGCAGTGCCAGTCGTGCCCTCTCGTGCGCGAGCTTGCGCCGCGCGAGTTCCATTCTCACGAGGTTAACCTGCACGCCGCGCTGCTCAAGCTCCCGGAGTCGCTCCGTCAGGTCGATGGCACGTTGCACGAGGTGCTCATTACGCTCCTGACGCGGTTCGCGGAGCTTTCGCATCTTGTCAACCATCGTCAGCTTGCGAGCGCCGATCTGATTGGCGCCGTGCTGGCGATAGTCCACAAGCTCGCGTTCGATCAACTCGGTGGTCGCAGTTGCCGCGGCTATGATGCCGATCCACTCGTCGTGAACCCAGCTTTCTGGGAACGGGGCAGCACTCGTCATGAGCGAAGATCTGAAGACGACGGTAGCCCCGGTGACGAGATTACGCCGAAGCAGCGCGGCGAAGGCTTGCCCTTCGTGAATCTCGCGGATCTCCCGAGGCTGCACCTCAAGACTTTTGAGCAGGGTGAGTCCGACCGGTGTACCGTCACCCGCAACCAGACGCGCATCGGTGTGTACGAGAGCGACATCAGGGCGGAGCGCGAAGACTTCAAGGACACGTTCAAGCTTCTCCGGGTGCCAGCTGTCGTCTTGATCGCTCAGTGCGATCAAGTCGCCGGAACAGGCGAGTGCCGCCTGTTGAAAATTTCTCCTGACACCGAGCGGAGTCGCATTTGCCAGTACCGTCAGGGAAACGGAGGGATGGTCGGCCATGGCCGCGCGCACCAGTTCGATCGTGCCGTCACTTGATGCGTCATCCGACACGATGATCTCGGACGGAGCGATGGACTGGGCCAGAATGCTTCGGAGTTGCTCGCGGATATACCGCTCCCCGTTGTGGGTGCATAGGGCCACTGAAACTTTTATCCCTGCAGCCGCCGATAGATTCACTCGGCAAGCCTAGAACTATTGTTAGAGGTTGAGGGCGATAGGTGGGTGGTTCGGCAATGAAGATCCTCGTGACTGGTGGTGCCGGGTTTATCGGTTCCAACTTCGTGCGTCGCACGCTGGAAGACGCCTACCCCGGCCTAGAGGGTGCTGACATCGTCGTCCTGGACGCCCTCACGTACTCTGGCAACCTTGCGAACCTCAGCCCTGTTGCCGATTCGCCGCGGTACAGCTTCGTACACGGCGATATCCGCGATGCCAAACTGCTCGACCGGCTATTGCCGGGGATAGATGCGATCGTGCACTTTGCAGCCGAATCCCACGTCGATCGGTCGGTGCGCGACTCGAGCATCTTCGTCGAGACCAACGTGCTTGGTACCCAGCGTCTGCTCGATGCGGCCATGCGTGCCGGCGGTACGCGCTTCGTGCACGTCTCAACCGACGAGGTCTATGGATCGATTGCCGAGGGAAGCTGGGACGAGACCCGGCCGCTGGAGCCAAACTCCCCGTACTCAGCGTCGAAGGCCGGCAGCGATCTGCTCGCTCGCAGCTACTTCCGCACTCACGGACTCAATCTGTCGATTACGCGCTGTTCGAACAACTACGGTCCGTACCACTTTCCCGAGAAGGTCATCCCGCTGTTCGTCACCAACCTGATTGACGACCTGCATGTGCCCCTCTATGGCGAAGGCAACAACATCCGCGACTGGCTGCATGTCGATGACCACACGCGCGGTATTGCAACGGTGCTCGTTGGCGGTCGCGCCGGCGAGATCTACAACATTGGCGGGGGCACAGAACTGACGAACAAGGAACTCACCCAGCTGCTGTTGGATGCGACCGGCAAAGACTGGTCGTACGTCGACCGGGTGCAAGACCGCCTCGGCCACGATCTGCGGTACAGCGTTGATATTTCCAAGATTCGTGACGAACTCGGCTACGAGCCACTCGTGCCGTTCGCGGAGGGCCTCGCGGACGTTGTGCAGTGGTATCGAGACAACCGCGCCTGGTGGGAGCCGCTCACAGTGCGCGCGGCGCTGTGAGCCGCTACCTCGTCACGGGGGCACGCGGGATGCTCGGCACCGACCTGACGCTCGCACTCGCCGGGCGCGATGTCACCGCCCTCGGTCGCTCCGACCTCGACATCACAGATCGTGCAGCGGTCGACGCCGCCGTCGCTGGCCACGATGTCGTGATCAATGCCGCAGCCTATACACGGGTCGACGATGCGGAGACTCACGAATCCGAAGCCCGCGCGATTAACGCGGCAGGTGCTGGCCTGCTCGCGGATGCGGCGCGGCGCAATGACGCAAGGCTCGTGCAGATTTCGACCGACTACGTCTTTGACGGCACCGCGACCTCCCCGTACGCCGAGGATGCGCCGCGGCATCCTGTTTCTGCGTACGGTCGCACGAAGGCGGAAGGCGAAGCGCTGGTGCTTGCCGCGCATCCCGAAGGTTCATTCATCGTGCGCACCGCATGGCTCTACGGCGCCAACGGCCCCAATTTTGCAAAGACCATGCGCAGACTGGCCGTCGACCGGTCCGAGCTTGCCGTGGTCAACGACCAGCTCGGACAGCCGACCTGGACTCGGGACCTCGCGCAAGCAATAGTCGCCATGCTCGATGCGGATGCACCGGTCGGCATCTACCACGGCACGAACTCAGGAGAGGCAAGCTGGTTCGACTTCGCGCGCGCTGTTTTCACCGAGGCGGGACTGGACCCTGAGCGGATCACGGCAACCGACAGTGCCTCGTTCTTGCGTCCAGCGCCGCGACCCGCATACTCAGTGCTCGGTCACGACGCGTGGGGCAGAGCCGGACTGGAGCCCCTTCGCGACTGGCGTGCCGCGTTGCGCGAGGCGGCCAAGAGAGGCGCAACCGACCCGGCAGTGTGATCTGCGTCACCCCCGGGCCGGTACGATGGTCTCTTTAGTGGAGAGCTACCCGAGGCGTAGGTTGCTTCCGCTGGATTCGTGTGGATCGGAGGGCGCATGGCGAGCCTCCGCGTCATCATCGACGAGATCCTCACTCCGCTTCCCGGCGGTGCCCCGCGCTATGCGGAAGAACTCACGAGAGCGCTTATCGCGGCTTCGCCCCGAGGCACGTCCGTCGAGGGCATCATTAGCGCTTCGACCGAAGCGGAGTACGCGGAGATCGCCGCGCGCCTTCCAGGACTGAGCGGACTCTTCAAAAGCGCCCTCGCTCGGCGTGAGCTCCGTCGTGCGTGGCACCGAGGGTTCACGCGACTGCCAGGCGGCGGGATGATCCATTCGCCGAGCCTCCTTGCGCCGCTCGCGCGTCACGATCGGCTCAACGGTGATGGAAACCAGACCGTGGTGACGATTCACGACACCGTCGCGTGGACACACCCGGAGGCGATTGGCAGCCGTTCTGCCCATTGGTATCAAGGCATGGCCGCACGAGCGCAGCGCTACGCCGATGCGATCGTGGTGCCGACCCATGCAACTGCCGCGCGGCTTGCCGAGCTGCTCGACGTCGGCGAGCGGCTGCGCGTCATCGAGGGGGCCGCTAGCACCGGGCTCTCTGTTCCGGAGGATGCCGATGAGCGCCTCAGGCGACTCGGCCTCGGTGGTCGCTTTTTAGTGACAACGGGCGGCACTACCGCGCCGCACGGATCGCGAGACGTACTTGCGGCCATCGCCCACCTCGACGCTGACGTGCAACTCGCTGTGCTGGACGCGGAGTCTGGCGACATCATCACGGCGAATGCGAACGAGCTCAGAATTGACCATGATCGCGTCATCGCGCTTGACCGCCTGGAGCAGACAGATCGTGCAGCCGTGCTTCATGGCGCCATGGCTCTAGTGCTGGCGGGCGAGGAGGTTGGCTTCGGCCTGCCGATGCTTGACGCCTTCTCACTTGGCACGCCAGTGATCCACTCCGACCATGACACCGCCGTCGAGATTGCCGCAGAGGCCGGACTGATTGTCGAATCAGGAGAGGACCTCCCAGAGCGACTCGCTGCTGCAGTGCGCACGATTCTCGAAGACAGCGAGGCACGCGACCGCCTCGCGGTGTCAGGCCAGGACCGAGCTGGCGCCTTCAACTGGCGCAGCAGCGCCGAAAAGACCTGGCAACTGCACGCCGACCTCTAGCGCCTCGCGACCGCGCGGCGTTCGGGAGATTACCCGCTCGTCTCATCGACGACGATCGGCGCAATCCCCTCCGCGACCAGTTGGCGGATGTAGTCCCAGTCCGCATCCTCCGGGTCCACCCCGTTGTCCGGAACCAGTTCGACGGCTGTGACCGGTAGCTCGCGCGTCTTCGACGCGAGCTCGACAAAGTAACCGAGCGTGGACTGAGGGATGTCGGTCTTGACCACCTGGGCACCGGCGCTCGCGATGGACTGGAACTTGCTCAGGACGTTGGCCGGGGAGAATTGCTCGAGAATCGCCTGCTGGATCTGCCGTTGCCTCGCCATGCGGTCGTAGTCGGTCGTGTCGTGTCGTGATCTGGCGTACCAGAGGGCGTGGTAGCCATCGAGGGTGACGACACCAGGGCCGATCCACTCGGCCACCGTCGTGAAGGTCTCGTCAGCGTGAATTGGGACGGCCTCATTGACGGTGACCGTCACCCCCCCGAGCGCGTTGACGAGATCGGAGAAGCCCTGCATGTCAATGAGGGCGTAGTACTGGATCGTGATGCCGGTGATGCCCTCGACGGCGTCCCGCATCGCTTCGATGCCTGGCCTGCTGCCTCGTGCGATGGCATCCGGGTACATCTCGGGACTGATCTGTTCGACCTCGGTATAGATCGAGTTGAGCAGACAGACGTCAACGCCGCACGATCCATCCGCACCGAAACCGTTGGGATACTTCGTCGCCATCGGTGACCCGTCAACGAAGGGGACGTTGAGCATATTGCGCGGCAGCCCGATCGTTGTCGCGGCTCCAGTTAGCGCATCGATCGATACGACGCTGATGCTGTCTGGGCGCAGCCCCTCCCGGTCGGGACCGGCGTCCCCGCCGAGGAGCATGATGTTATAGCGGCCGTCGATAGGCGGCTCAGGGGGCGCGACGACGAACACCTCGGAGACGAAGCTGCTCGCCGTTCCAGCAACGTATGCGCCGAACGCCGCTGTGCCACACAGCGCGACGAGTGCGATGGCCGCAAGCCCGGCGATCCAGCCCTTGGCTGCGGGACGCGCTTTCACGATGCGCACAAGTCGCAACGTGTCAAAGGTCAGCACTACCCACAGTGCGGCGTAAAACACCAGTGCCGCAGTGATGATCCAGAGGGTGAGCGTCGTGCTCGCGAGCGTGTAGATCGCGGTTGGCCACAGAAACCAGAGCAGGAGGCCGACGGCGGCGATTGCCCACAGCACGAACGTCGCACGAACGCCGAACCGGCCAAGACGCCGGTCCCCTGCGAGCAATTGTGCCGAGCCGGGAACAAGGATATTCAGACCGACCAGCCACCAGGCCCGCTTGGTCATCGCCTCGGGTGAGTTCGCGTCTGGGTTGCGGACGGTGCCGACGGTTGTGACGGTGCTCACAGCGACCGGTTCAGAGCGGCGTTCTTTTCGTCCACCGTCGCCGCGAGGTCG
>Ga0163151_10009822_pt1 | contig 10276 bp, 7 predicted proteins | sample OliLakLV19MP5IB2_FD_145596 | JGI IMG/M metagenome (GOLD analysis project Ga0163151, IMG submission 145596) | Freshwater microbial mat bacterial communities from Lake Vanda, McMurdo Dry Valleys, Antarctica - Oligotrophic Lake LV.19.MP5.IB-2 | ecosystem: Environmental > Aquatic > Freshwater > Lake... | reverse complement strand
TGGGTAAGTTTGTTTCCAATATGGCACCAGAGACAGCAGCTAAAATTTTAACAAAAGATAAGGAGGGTAGATTTTTGCGAGCTAATATCAATGAACTTCAAAAGGTTTTGAATCCAGAGGAGTTTGGTGTAGTTTCTAAATTTTATAATGACATAGATAGTTTAGGTAAAGAAGCTGTTGATTTAGGGTTACTTTCTAAGAAAAAATATGAAGAACATCTCGGTGAATATATTAAAAGTGCATTTTTAGAATATGAAACAACAAAGAGTAAGGGGGTATTTGGTTTTTCTAGGATAGGAATTAAGGGGATAAAAGGACGCAAACAAGTAGGGAATATTTCTGAATTTGGTTTAACTCAAGTAGACAATCCAGCGTATTTATTATTTAAGACTGCGGTTGATTTAACTAAAGATGTAGAAAATGCAAAGTTATTTAAGCAGGTGGCAAGTAAATTTGGAACGGACGTTGCTCAAGAAGGATTTACTTTAATTCCAAAAACATCAAAGTTCACTTCTTCAGCAGGAAAGCAATCAGAGATTTTATCTGGGGTGAAGAAAATAAATACAGATTTGAAACCTTTGTTTAAGGAATTAAAAATGACATTCAAAGCCGACAAAAAAGTTTTAGCTGAGATAGCAGACGCAGAGAGAAGAATAGGTGGCCTAGGGAAACTACAAGGTGAGGAATTATATAAGTTTTTTAATGAAGGTGTTGATATTACTAAGAAAGTACAAACTGCAAGGAAGTTAGGAATTATAAATGAAAAACTCCAACCTCTAGCAAACACATTAAAGAAGTTTAAAAAATTGGATGAATTTAAAAATCTTCCTGAAGGAATACAATTAGAAAAAGCATTTCTTAATGGTGATTTAGAGAGGAATGGATTTAAGTCTATGCAAGTTTTTTTTGACACCGTGAAGAATCCGTTTAAGGCATCTACAGAAACTTCAAAAGTTACTAAGGCTGTTGCTGATGTGCCAAAAATTATTAAATTCCAAAAAGAAATAGAAAAACTAGTTGGTAAAAGTAAAACCCTTTCTGAAATAGACAAGCGAAGTATTAATGACTCATTTAGATTTTTGGAAAAAAATATAAATGACCTTAGATTTGGAAAAGAAGACCTACTGGAAAATCTCGCAGATGCAAAACTCGGCGATTTGGCTGGTAAATATATACCATCAAATATGGCAGAATATTTGCAAGACATAATCAATCCATCTAAGGATACTATCGCTAAAAATTTAGTTGCTAACTTCAAGTTTTTCAAGGTGGTAATGAACCCAGGGACACACGCTAGGAACATTATTTCAAACAAGATTCTAAATTACTGGAAATTGGGTATGAATCCACTTGACCCTAGAGTTTTGAAAATAGATGTAGAAGCCGGACAGGAAATATTTAGAGGCACAGGAAAGTGGATAGATGAAGCTACGCCATTAGGGTACAACGCCAACACTTTTATTGGAGGAGAAATGAGGGGGGTGTTGGACAGTCCAGAGGCAGTAAGCGCGTTTGGTAAGGGAAATAAACTGTGGCAAACTACGAAAAAGAAATTGGGTGATATTTATCAAGGGGAGGAAAACCATGCGAAACTTTCTGCTTACATATTTCAAAGGACTGTAAAAAATATGGAACCAGAGGCGGCGTGGAAAGCGGCAGAGGCGGCCACTTTTAATTATGCTCAAATAACTCCTTTCGTCAGGAAGCTAAGAGAGTCATTGTTCGGCTTTCCTTTCATTACTTTTACAGTTAAATCGACCCCAGCAGTTGCGGAAGTTTTAGTTACAAACCCTAACAGAATATCAGTCATTGGGAAAATAAAGCAAGGTATAGAAAACTTATCTGATATAGAGGAAACAGATAGAGAAAGAGCATCAGAACCTTCTTGGGTCAAGGAAGGCTTCTTTATAAAATTACCAATCAAAGATAAACAAGGACGCTCAGCATATTTTGACCTTACTTACATCCTTCCTTTTGGAGATTTAATTTCAGGTAATTTCCTAGAAAGGGGACAGAGTTTAGAAAAAGGTGTTCCTGAAAATAGAGTTGTGTCGTTTAGTAACAAGAGTCCGTTTATACAAACCGTTACCTCCATTGGTAAGAATAAAGATTTTTATGGTAACTCAATTTGGAGAGATTCTGATTCTGAGACTCGCCAACTTAAAGATTTGATGACATTTCTTACGAAGTCGTATGTTCCACCTTTAATTGCAGACCAACTTCCAGGTGGTTATAATCGTAAAGGTGAACGTCAACAACGAGGTATAGTTGGAGCACTAACACCTCAAGAAAAAGAGAATCAACAAAGAACCCTCATGCAAGAACTTCTAAGAAATGTAGGGGTTAAGGTTCAACCTATTGATGCAGATATACAGGAGACGTATCAAGAATGGAATAAAAAGAAAGGATTAGAAACCCTTCTAAGAGAAAGAGGTGTTCTAAATACTCTGAACCTTAATTATGTTCCAAAGGATTAGTCTTTTGTATATCTTTCAACAAAAAGACAATAAGCGAACAAGAAAATTAGTGCTCCAACAATCCAAATGTTGTCCATAATAAGATTATCCCATAAGAGTTTCATGTTATAATTAATACCATAATCATCAAACTTAAGTCAAATGACTAATCCACAGTTTAAAAAAATAGCACGCCTCCTCAAGCAGGTATACAAGGAGCTTGAAATAGAAGCATTGAAGAATGGGATTGACTTAATGTCTCATGAATACGACGTAATTGTGGCTAGTGCGAGAGAAGCTGTCCTTAAGGAGATGGGCTTTACTATAGAGGAATACAGAACTGCAAAAGAAGAAGCATCAGAAGAAAGAAAGAAGCTCGTACCTCAATACGATGAAATAAAGAAGCGTTTAGATGAGATGAAGATTCCTACCTCTGAGGAAATTGCACAGATAGCAGAAGAAATTGCCAAGAAGATTGTGATTGCACCTCAGATAATCAATAAGATTGTAAAAGAAATTAAAGTTGAACGTCCTCCACAAGTTATCAAAGAAACTATCCACACAACAGAACGTGTGGAATATGACGACTCATCTTTACGAGCAGAGATGGAGTATGCAATGGACGGCATGGAAAAAGTAAGTAAGGATGTAGAATCTCTTAAAAACACTCCTAACACAACTGAAGAACTACGAAAAGAGATGGGTGGGTTTAATGCCTTTTCTGAGAACTTTGAACACAACGTAAAGGCCTACACACTAAAGCCTATGCAACAGCTTGCTATGGGTCTTCAGGGTCAGATTGATACAAAGATAGAGGGTGTGAACACAAGCAAACTTACAGTGGCTTCTACTGCCCCTAGTAGTCCAAAATTATACGACCTATGGGTAGACATTTCATAACATGCTCAGTGTAATTATCCCATCAAGAAACGAACCGTTTCTACAAAAAACAATACATGACCTTCTTTCTAAAGCAAAGGGGGAGATAGAAATTATCGCTATCTTAGACGGGTGTTGGCAAAATCCTCCACTTGAAAATGATGACAGGCTTGTCATATTACACCGAGGAAAATCTCAAGGAATGAGGAACGGAATTAACTCTGCTGTTGCTATTTCAAAAGGTGAATACCTCATGAAAACAGACGCTCATTGTATGTTTGATGAAGGGTTTGATGTGAAACTTATTGAACATTCAAAACATAATTGGATTCAAATACCACGAAGAAAAAGACTTGATGCTGATAATTGGTGCATTCAAGATGTTGGAAAGATTGATATTGATTATGAGTATCTCTCATACCCTGAAGACAAAGCGGACTTTGGTGGCCCTGCTTTAACAGGTAAAAAATGGAATGAAAGAACTTCCTCTCGTACAGATATTTTAATTGATGATACTCCTGCTTCACAAGGTTCATGTTGGTTTATGGAGAAGGTATATTTCAAAGAACTGGAACTCATGGATGAACAGAACTACGGACCTTTCTGGTGTGAATCTCAAGAGTTAGCATTTAGATGTGTCCTCTCTGGTGGAAGATATGTGGTAAACAAAAACACATGGTATGCGCATTTACATAAAGGAAAGAAGCATGGGAGAGGTTACAGCATGTCTAACTCATGGCTTACTCAAGGAAGAAATGAAACTATGCGGTACTTTGAAGGACACAAAGTCTGGCACAAACAAAAATACCCTCTCTCTCATTTGATAGAGATGCACATGCCTATGCCAACATGGGATGAACAAAAACTTAACTTCTTGAAAGAAAATGAAAAAAGAAACTTCACACAATAGAAACGAACTTGCAAAACTCTTTACTGGAGTTGGCGTTGAAATTGGCGTTGAACGAGGACACTTTGCAAAAGTTATAGGAGAGTATTCAAGTAAACTCTACCTTGTAGACCCTTGGAAAGCATACAAAGGGTACAGAGAACATGTCTCTCAAGATAAGTTAGATGGGTTTTTTGAGGAAACAAAAGAGAGATTAAAGAATTTAAACGTAGAGATTATAAGGAAATTTAGTCTTGAAGCAGTGAATGATTTTGAAGACGAGTCGCTTGATTTTGTATACATAGATTCAAACCATAGTTACGAAAATGTAAAAGCAGACATTGAAGCATGGAGAAAGAAAGTAAAGAAAGGTGGAATCGTAGCAGGTCATGATTACAAAAGATTTAAAGGACAAGCTCACATGTACGGAGTTGTCGAAGCAGTGAATGAACTCAAAGACGAAGTAACTATCTGGAGAGGGGATAAATCTCCTTCTTGGAATTTTATAAAATGAAATACGACCTATCCATTTTAATACCGTCTCGAAACGAGGAGTGGCTTCAAAGAACTATTGAAGACTTACTTCAAAATATACGAGGCAACACAGAGATTATTGTTTTACTTGATGGACAATGGTCTGTTACACCACTTCCTATACATGAACGTCTAACAGTTTTGTATGTGAATAAAAGTATCGGACAGCGTGCAGGAACAAACCAAGCATGTCGTGTAGCACAGGGTAAATACATAATGAAAGTTGATGCTCACTGTGCGTTTGATGAGGGTTTTGATGTGAAGATGTTAGAGGCTTTTAAAGAGACAGGAGATAACGTAACTATGATTCCTGTTATGAGAAACCTCCATGTCTTTAATTGGGTTTGTGAGAACGGACACTCTCGGTATCAAGGAGTGAGTGGTGTTTGTACTGAGTGTGGAAAAGAAACAAAGAAAGATGTTGTGTGGATTCCTAAACAAAGTCCACAGTCTACTTCATACTGTTTTGATACCACGCTTCATTTTAAATATTTTGGAGAATATAAAAAACAACATGAGGGTTCGTTAGTTGAGTCCATGTCCATACAAGGTTCTTGTTTCATGCTTACACGTGAGAAATATTGGGAGCTTAATATATCAGACGAAGGGTTCGGTTCATGGGGACAGCAAGGAGTTGAGGTTGCATGTAAAACATGGCTTTCAGGTGGAAGGATTATTGTAAATAAAAACACATGGTACGCACATTTGTTCAGAACTCAAGGTGGAGATTTTGGTTTTCCGTATAACCTTCCAGGGAAAGATGTAGACTACGCAAGGAACTACTCAAGAAAACTATTTATTGAAAACACATGGGACAAACAAATTCACCCTCTTTCATGGCTTATAGAAAAGTTTAACCCTGTACCAGACTGGCACTTTAAAACAGGGAACTCTCCTGAAAATAGAGAAAGTTTATATGAGAAGGTTGTAGAGAACGGAAAGAAATTCTCTCTGAAGAAAGGAATCGTATACTACACCGACAATAAACTTGATGATGTAATTTTACGCACCTGCCAAGAACATATACAAAAATCAGGACTTCCGATTGTTTCTGTATCTTTAGAACCACTTGCGTTCGGAACAAATGTTCATCTTCCTTTAGAAAGAGGACACCTCACAATGTTCAAACAAATCCTTGCTGGACTTGAAGCAAGTGAAGCAGATATTATTTTCTTCTGTGAACATGATGTTATGTACCACCCTTCACATTTTAATTTTACTCCTTCTGAGAAAGACACCTACTACTACAATACTAATGTGTGGAAAGTGCGTGTGGAAGACGGACACTGTATGCGGGTTGATGATTGCAGACAGTTAAGTGGACTTTGTGCATATAAAGAAACCCTTATTAAGCACTACAAAGAACGTGTGCGTAGGGTTGAGTCTGAAGGATTTACGAGGAAAATGGGGTTTGAACCAGGAACACATAACAGGGAAGAAAGGGTCGATGATTTAAAATCTGAAAAGTACGAGTCGCTTCTACCTAATCTTGATTTGAGACATGCACAAAACTTAACACCTTCAAGGTGGTCTCAAGAAGAGTTTGTAGACAAGAGGTATACAAAGGGTTGGAAAGAAGCAGAACATGTTGAAGGTTGGGATATTAAAAATATTCTTTATGTAGACGTAGCTTAAAAAACAATGGACTTCACTCAAACAGTAAATGGTCATGAGATCACAGAACCAAGATATTATTATCTTGGAAAATATACATTTGATGCAACAGGTCTTAATGGAAGTCCTTTAGCTTTTCTTCCTCCAGAAGTTATCGGGTCCGTAGACCTTCGAACGCTTCCTGACCAAGTGTATAAAAACAATTCTGTATCAGATGGATATGCTTTTTTTGTAACTGAAACAGAAATTCCTAATCATGTATTTCTTGGAAATAAATTAGAAGAAGTATTGCCTCAAGAAACTATTGATACGTGGAACACTCTGCTTAAGATAAATTCAACAGCAACAAATCTCGTTGATTTACTGTGGGACACGCTTACTATCTTCTCAGACCCGACAGGTAAAAATGCTCCAATGTCTTTGATGCCTTCCGGTGGAGAACTGGAGCTTTTTCTCGGAGGACATTCAAGAATAAAAAGTAAAACCTTTTCAACTTCTCTACCTGAATGGACAAAGATTAAAGAACAGAAACAACTTGGGTATACAAAATTAAGAGATGAGAATAAAAAAACTGGTGATAAGACATACCTTCAAATTCTTTCAGTATGGGAAAAAGAATTTGGTGTTTCATATAAAGAATTTATCCCTGCTGGATTACCAGATGAGAAACCAGAAGAACCTCACACTTTTTTACTTGATGCTTTCACAGATACTAACGGCACTGGTATTGCTTCTCATACTCCGACAGGTGGTGGCTTCTCTTGGGTAGTTGATGTTTCTACTGGCACACCTCAAATTCAAAGCAATAAACTGAGTGGTGGAGGTGTAACTGGCGACAGCTTTTCAAGAGCAGCGACGTCATTGTCTTCAGCAGACCAATTTGCACAAGGTGTATGGTCTAGTCAGACATCAGGTTCTGGTCCTGGCTGGGCAGTTAGAAAGTCAGCTTCGGGAACACAGACGTACTACATGGCTTTGATGTCAGGAGGGACAACTGTCTATGACAAATTTTATAAATGTGTAGCAGGCACTTTTACTGCCTTGGGAAGTGAGTATGGAATAAATAAAACGCTACCAAACACTTATAGAATGGAGGTAATAGGAACAAGACTGAACCTCTATCAAGCAAGTGGTGATATTTCAAGCGGAACGATGACGGACTCATCTATTGACGGCACAACAGTTGGAGGTCTTCAAACTGGTATCTATCTGGGTTATGGTACGAGTGGAACTGTAACGTGTGACGACTTCGTTGCTGGAGATTATATTCCTACAACAAACCTTCCTGTAACTTCAGGACTTACTGGAAGCTGGGACTTCTCTACGAACTACTACTTGTGGGAATCCTATAAAGGCTCTGCTCCTTATAAGTTCAGTTTAGTTGGTGATGGTGAGGTTATTGGTTATGTAACAAACACACAACGAATTGCTGACCGTACATTACAACCAACGGGGGCAGCAAAACCTTTGTGGGACGCTGATGGTATAAACGGAAAAGGCTCTGCAAATCTTGATGGAGTTGATGACAGTCTTGAGGGCTGGAACGATTCGGGAGCAGCCAGTACTGCTGTATCTACGTATGTTACAGCTTCTGCGTACACAACCTTTGTATCATTTAGGGTAACAGGGGATTGTTCAGACAATGCAAGCATGTGGGAGAACGATGCTATTTGGTGCGATAGCGGTGGTTATATAGGCTTGCATTGTAAAACATCGGGAGGTGTAACAACTCTCTATGTATATAACTATGACTCAAATGCAGACTCTGTAGGAATAGCGATTACTCAGAACACTGACTATGTAGTAATGGCAAGACATGAGTCTGGCAATATATACATTTCAATAAATAATGGCTCTGAGTCTTCGGTTGCTTCAGGTAACACTGGTGCAATTTCAAGCCCTTTGCGAGTGGGTATTGGTACTGGGTCAAGATTCATGCCTGTGCGTATCGGAGAAATAGCTATCTATAACACTGCTCTTACAGGAGCGAACTTCACAAGTGTTATGAGTTACTTCATGGATAAGTGGCAACCTTCTGCTGGTTCTCCATCTAGTTCTGTTTCTCCTTCACTTAGTCCAAGTGCTTCTGCTTCTCCGTCAAGTTCTACTTCACCTTCTGTTTCTCCTTCAAGTTCTACTTCACCTTCAGTTAGTCCCTCCATATCTCCTTCAGCCTCGGCTTCACCGAGTTCTTCAACCTCACCCTCAATCTCTCCTTCTGCTTCCCTATCACCTTCAAGCTCTGTTTCTCCTTCCGTATCTCCAAGTGCTTCCCTATCACCCTCATCTTCTGCAAGTCCGTCAGTTAGTCCGAGTAGTAGTATCTCTCCTTCTGTTTCTCCGAGTAGTTCATCATCTGCTTCAGTTTCACCTTCTTCAAGTATTTCGTCTTCCCCTTCACCTTCAGATGCTCCAAGCACACGTCTTAAGTATTGGAATGGTTCAAGTTGGGTTCTTAAAGATATTAAATACTGGACTGGAAGTGCATGGGTAGTGAAGCCTATTAAATATTATGACGGTAATACATTCCAAAATTAACATGAAAGAACTACACGAAAAACCAGCATGGTTTAAAGCTCACGAAGAAACAGACCGGATTGCTTTTGGTGTTGCTCAAATGGAGCGTGCTGAAATAAAAAACACACTTATAAAACAGGTAGCGGTTGATGCAGAATTTTCAAAAACGCTTGTTGAGATTAAAGGGTTCATGGCAAATCTTCAATGGCTTGCAGACTCTTCAAAAGGAGTGAGTCTGTTACGCAAACCTACATTGTGGATTGTTGCTTTGATTATAGGAATCGTAGCGTTCACAGGAGGTTTAAAAGCATTATTATTAGGAATAGCAAGCTGGCTTAAATTTTAAATACTATGACTTTATTCAAAGATTTTTCACCTACATATTATCCAAAGGGTTCTATGACGCAGGATTTTGGAGAGAACTTTCCATTGTATAGAGAAGCGTTTGGTATGGACGGACATAATGGAAAAGATTTTGTAGCTCCATGGGGAACACCTTTGTTTCCATTTAAAGCAGGAAAGGTTGTTGAAGTAAAAAACTCTGAAACAGGATATGGAAAGTATATCCGTATTCTCACTGATGAAGTTAACGGAGTGTGTGAAGAGTGGACATACGGACACATGTCTAAAATAATTGTTGTATTAGGTCAAAGAATTGAAACTAACGAATGTTTTGGTGAAATGGGAAAGACAGGTTTTGTAGTTTCTGGACCAACACCTTTTTGGAAATATAATCCATACGCAGGGACTCATGTTCACGTTGGAAAACGTCTTGTGAAAATGTTTAAGAAAGAACATAAGACTTGGACTATCTCTTATGGAACAGGAGAAAAAGGAACTATCTTAGATTATGAAAATGGATTCAAAGGTTCAATAAATTACACACTTGATGAGGGAGAAGATATAAGACAAAAACAACTTACTGTTATTTCTTTAGCTAACCAAGTGATTGTCCTTTATAGACAACTTATCAATATTCTTAGCCTTAAAGAATAAAGGACAGTTATCCACACCTTCGCTTGTGGACTTCATAATGTCCTTGATATAATTAGAGTATTACCTTTCCGCTTTCCACATTTCTGCCCACGGATTTTTGGTAAAAACTGGGAATCACGTGTATACATAAAACATTCTAGGAGTGCCACAAATTATAAAGAGCACCTACCTAGAATGTTGTGGAAATCGGGTAGATAATAGTTCTTTAACACAAGGAGTTTGCCATGCTTTCTACATTGTCAGGAGAAACAACTCAGAAGTTAGTTAGTTCTGTTCTTCAAAGGGAGAAGATAACTATCGAACAGTTATTTCTCACAGCAACTCGCACCGAAGGGTATACGGAACATAACGTGAAGGAGCACATCGCTGACGCACGTTTGAAACTCTTTTACCA
>Ga0163151_10009821_pt1 | contig 10276 bp, 7 predicted proteins | sample OliLakLV19MP5IB2_FD_145596 | JGI IMG/M metagenome (GOLD analysis project Ga0163151, IMG submission 145596) | Freshwater microbial mat bacterial communities from Lake Vanda, McMurdo Dry Valleys, Antarctica - Oligotrophic Lake LV.19.MP5.IB-2 | ecosystem: Environmental > Aquatic > Freshwater > Lake... | reverse complement strand
GAAGTCTGTACTCGCAAAGTTCGCAACTCATTACAAGACGGGCGAGGTGATTCCGGCGTCGCTCGTGGACAAGATCGAAAAGGCTCGCAACTTCAATCAGGGATTTGCGATGGTTGAGTTTTTGGCCAGCGGCATCATTGACATGAAGTGGCACTTGCTGACGGAAGTGAAGAACCTCGACATACGTGAGCAGGAACAAGCCTGGCTCAAAGAGATTGGGATGCCGAGGGAGATCATTATGCGGCACCGGTCTCCGCACTTTACGCATATCTTTTCGAACGACTACGCGGCTGGCTACTACAGCTACCTTTGGGCGCAGGTGCTGGATGCAGATGCCTTTGAGGCATTCAAGGAAGCCGGGAATCCGTTCGATCCAGCAACAGCGGCTCGATTGTACAAGTTCATTTATTCCGCTGGCGGATCCAAGGATCCGATGGAGTTGTACCAGTCATTCCGGGGCCGGCAGCCTGATCCGCAGGCGCTGATGCGGAAGCTTGGCTTTGCGAATTAGGGGTGTCCTGGTTGCTTGCGGAGAATTGGATAGTATAGGCGCATGAGTACCCGTCGAACTCTGATCCAATCCGCTGCCGCGGCTGTCGCCGCGCAATCGATTTCTTCCCGTCTCGCTCTCGCTGACCAGGCCGCGCCCATGAAAGGCAACATTCAGCACTCCGTTTGCAAATGGTGCTATCCGAAGGTGTCTCTGGATGACCTGAGCGAAGCGGCGAAAGGTATCGGCCTCGGATCGATCGAATTGCTGGGGCCTGACGATTGGCCAACGCTGGCAAAGCACGGACTGACTTGCGCGATGACCACCTCGCCGACCATCGACGGTCTGGGTGGAATTGGGAAGTCGTTCAATCGCGTGGAGCACCATGACAAACTGGTTACAGTCTACACAGACTGGATCCCAAAGGCTGCCGCTGCCGGAATCAAGAACCTGATTTGCTTCTCGGGTAACCGGGATGGCCTCGATGACGAAAAAGGCATGGAAAATTGTGCGATCGGGCTGAAACGCCTGATGCCGCTGGCTGAAAAGCACAAAGTCACCATTGTCATGGAATTGTTAAATTCCAAGGTGAACCACAAGGACTACATGTGTGATCACACGGCCTGGGGTGTGGATTTGTGCAAGAAAGTGGGCAGCGAAAACCTGAAACTGCTCTACGACATCTATCACATGCAGATCATGGAAGGCGACGTCATCGCAACAATCAAGAAGTACCATCCCTTCTTTGCTCACTATCATACGGGCGGTGTGCCGGGCAGGAATGAGATCGACGAGAGTCAGGAACTGTTCTATCCAGCGATCGTGAAGGCGATTGTCGCGACCGGTTTCAAAGGCTTCATTGCTCAGGAGTTTATCCCGAAGCGGCCCGATGTCCTGGCTTCGCTCAAGCAGGGAGTGGATATTTGTGATGTTTAAGTCACATAATTGACCTCTCCCTACTCTAAAGTATACAAAATAATCAATCGGAGTTTTTGACTCTAGCCCGAAGAACAAATCCAGCCTTCGCGAAGGCTGGCAATTCCTTCTATCACACTGAAAGAAATAAAGTTAAAAAATCTTCGCCCTGCAGCTCAGGGTTTGGTAGAGTAACATTACCTTGCGAATTCATCTGATTAACCCAAGTGACATTTCCTTCGGAAGAGGAGTCATCACTCCCCGCTGGCTCTACGTGCTTGCCGCGGCAACCCCGCGCCAGTACGGAGATCCCCTTTTGGTCGACGAGACGCTTGTGCAACTCGATTTCAGCACCGTCAAAAAAGGCGACATCGTTGGCATTGGAATACACACCGCGAATGTTCTGCGCGGCTATGAAGTAGGCCGGAGAGTCCGTGAACTGGGCGCTTGGGTCGTATACGGCGGCATCCACGCCACACTTTACCCCGAAGAGAGCTTTGAGCTTGGTGGGGCACACGCAGTCGTCAAGGGCGACGGGGACGACGTGTGGCCCACTGTAATCCAAGATTGCGCTGCCGGGACGCCTGAAACGATTTACGACGGTGGCAGGGTCGGTTCCGACCGCTTCCTCGAAGCTCGTTGGGACCTGCTTCCTGAGAAGGGTTACATGTTTGCCTCGGTGCAAACTGTACGAGGTTGTCCGAAACATTGCTCATTTTGTAGTGTTTGGCGGACGGACGGCCAAAAACCGCGCCAGCGCTCAACTGACGCCGTTATTAATGAAATTGTAGAGCTTCGCCGCCGCGGATATCGATTTATTACATTGTCGGATGACAATTTTTATCCCGTAACTCTCACGGATATTGTTTTGGCTGAAAAGCAGGGCAATCAGGCTCGCATCACTGAGCTGAAGACGCTGCGAGAGGAGCGATTTGAGCTGATGGAGGCGATGTCGCAACTGCCGAAGGACATGGTGTTCTTCACACAGATCACGATGGAAGCGGCTGAAGATTCAGCGTTTCTCGATGCGATGTCCAGAGCTCGGATCAAGGGTGCTCTAGTCGGAATCGAAGCGGTTACCGAGGAAGGGTTGAAAGCGGTCTTCAAAGACTTCAACTACTCGGGAGAGAACCTGGTTGCGCGATTGAAGGAATTCAAGAAGCACAACGTTCACGTGTTAGGTTCGTTTATCTTCGGTCTGCACACGGACCGGGCCGAAACCTTTACTGCTACAGCAAAGCTTGCGCTTGAGGCTGATATCACGTTTGCCCAATTCGTGATGATGACTCCTTTCCCCGGCACTGTCGACTTCCAGAAGTGGGAGAAAGACCTGGGAGAAAACGTCCAGAAAATTGACGGCGTTCCGGTTACGCGGTACTGGTTGATTCCTCCAGATAAGCGTCCGAAGCTTTACACGCCGCATCCGACGATGAACCCGGAAGAGATCCGCATGCGGACACAGAAGGTGTGGGATGCGTTCTATGAGAATGGCGCTGTCTGGAAGCGTTCCAACTGCGTGAAGAGCATGAAGGCGAAACTGGCGTTCTTCCTGATCTCGAAACTATACCGTCAGATGTATGCGAATACGGGAATCGCTACCGATAGTGCACGCCGCAAGAGTTCGACTAATTCGGCGAAGTGGCTCACACTTCCGCTGGTATGGATCTTCCGCGCCAAGCCGATGCCCGATTTGCAGAAGCCGGCAAACGTGGCCGGAGTTCGTCCTTTCGCGATTCTGAACTAGGATCCGCTCTTTACTTTATCGAGCAGAGCGCTAAGCTCTGCCACCTTTTCAGGCATCTGGGAGGCGAGGTTGATCCTCTCGCCCAGATCGTCGTTCAGGAGGTAAAGTTGCGCGGCATCGCCAGTGCCAAGCTCATTTTGGGAAGTCTTGAGGACTGGTTGGCCCGGGTTGGCTTCGATCATCTTGAATTCACCCTTGCGGATAGAGAGCGCCCGGGAATGCTCGACCAGCCATTCCCTGCCCTGCTTGGACTCGCCCAGTAGCGTAGGCATAAAATCCATGCTGTCAGGGGCATCGGTGGGATGAAGCTGTTGGCCGTTCAGGTGGGCGAAGGAGCGGAAGAAATCGAGTTGACTGACCAGCGCATCGCTCACTTGAGGCTTGACCCTGGCGGGCCAACGAACGATCAAAGGGACCCGGGTGCCAGCTTCGAAGTTGCTGTATTTTCCACCTCGCAAAGGCCCGGCAGGACGATGGGTGCCGAGCTTCGCCACTGCGTCATCCTCGTAGCCATCGTTGACAACAGGGCCATTGTCGCTTGAGAACATGACGATCGTGTTTTGAGTGAGCTTGAGGCGATCGAGTTTGTCGAGGATCTGGCCAACGGTCCAGTCGAGTTCTGCGATAGCGTCGCCGCGTGGCCCCATGGTTGTTTTGCCGGCAAAGCGTTTGTTCGGCAAGCGAGGAACGTGGATGTCGTGGGTTGCGAAGTAGAGAAAGAAGGGGTCCTTGCGGCTCTCCTCCATAAACTTTGCGCCTTCGGCGACAAATCTGGCGGCCATGTCTTCGTCAATCCAGAGTGCGCTCTTGCCTCCGGTCATGTAACCGATACGGCTGACTCCGTTGACTATGGCCATGTCGTGGCCAAAGCTGTAGTTCATCTTAAGCAACTCGGGATTCTTCTTCCCCAGGGGCTCGTCGCCAATTGGCTTCGTGTAGTCGACTCGAATTGGGTCCTTCGGATCGAGGCCCACTACGTTGCGATCCTTAACGTAGACGCACGGGACACGGTCGCCTGTGGCGGGCATCAGAAATGCTGAGTCGAAGCCAACTTCGAGCGGGCCGGGTCTGATCTCGCGGTTCCAATCCAGGTTGCCCTCGCCGAGGCCAAGGTGCCACTTGCCGACGACTCCTGTGCGGTAGCCGGCTCGTTTCATCATGGAGGGCCAGGTGAGTTTCGCAGGATCAAGGATCAGGCGGGCATCGCCTGGCAAGACGCCGGTACCCTTCTTGCGCCATGCATATTCGCCGGTGAGCATGGAATAGCGGCTGGGCGTACATGTGGCCGACGAACTATGAGCATCGGTGAAACGAACGCCCTGGCGGGCGAGCTTGTCGAGGTTAGGAGTCTTGACCGAAGTTGCGCCGTAGCATCCAAGGTCGCCATATCCAATATCGTCAGCGTAGATTAAGACGACGTTGGGCTTGGTGTCGGCTGCGGCGAGTTGACTGCCTATTGCGGCAGCGAGGAAGGCTCTGCGATCCATCTACGCATTCTATCGGTAGAACGGTTGCCAGGTCAGCCAACGAGGGCCGTATTTAAGCGCGGGCTTACCCAATTCGAATGCGCCCAGATCCGGCGCTCTTCCTGTGAAGTTTTCGTTGACTGTCGGGATCCGAGCGCCAGCATCGATTGCCTTGCTTCCGGACTTGAGCTTGAAGTCGAGATCCATCGCGTGATAGACAGCATGGCGCTGAGTTGGATCCGCCGGAACCATTCGATCGAAGACATCGAAGTCAAGTTCGAGACCATGAGTCTCCTGGCCAGTTGCCTTGCTGAATTCGGCAAGCGAGGCAAAGTGCTTCCAATCGGAGGCTTTGGTCTCGTAAGCCGTTTTGCCTTTGGCGGGCGCCAACCATGCATATTGCTTTTCGACCCCTTTGTTTGGGCGGTAGCCGTTGTAGTCGGAAGAGTAGGTATCCGTGGCGTTGGCCCAGGCCATGATTCCACGATCGGGAGTGTCGCGGCCCAGGAAGAGGTTGTTTCGCCAATGCACGCCGGAATACGGGTCACGTACGGTTTGTTCGCCGATCAGGGTGTTGTGCCAGACGAAGAGGTTGACCGGCTTGGCCGAGAACTTGAAGGAGACTCCACCTTGAGTGTTGTAGAGAGTGTTCCGGATGAAATAGATGGGCCCGCCAAAGACAGGCTGAGAACTGTAGCCCCCGTGGAAGGCATTGGTTCCGCGATTCTCAAAGACACGAACGTTATGGACACCGCCATCGGTTTCAACGAAATCGTCGTTGGACATGTGCATGTCGTTGCCGTAGATGTCGATCGAAGAGGCACGCCGCTCGGGGTCGGATTCCGGCGGACCGTAGGTTGAGATGCCAATCGAATCGTGGAAGTAGGCGATAGCGTTTCGAGCGATCACATGGCCCGGGCCATAGACCTTGATCGCGTAGTAACTGACCATTGGGTGTGAGCCGTAGGGGCCGACGCTTGCCCAATAAACTCCAGTCCAGCCCAGGAGCCGATACCGATCGTCGCGGCCAATGAAGAGATTGTCGGCGATGTAGAAATCACTTGAGCCCGCGTACTCGGTCCAGACGCCGAAGCCGATGTTTTCAAACCGGCAGTTCTTTACTGTCAGTGCGACTGCGCCTGCCGCTTCCTTTGCTCCCGCGAACAGCGCAACTCCGGTATTGCGAAACGTCAGGCCATCAAAGATATGGTGCGCGGTGAACATGACATCGAAGAGGCGGCCATTGTTATCGCCATCGATGATGACTTCGCCGTCGCCCGCGGACTTGATCGTGATTGGCTTGTCGAATGTGCCTTTTAGAGTCAGATTCATCGTGCCGTCAAAGGGCGCCATCATGGGGTCGACATAGTTGAGACGCTCGGGTTTGTAGAGGCCGGCGTGCATCAGGATCGTGTCGCCGGGCTTGGCCTTGCGCTCCCACATGACGCTCCAGTCGCCGAGGCCAGCACCGTAGTAGGCCTGAAGAATGCCGGTGAAGCTGGGTTCAATGCGAGGGCCTTTGTAGTCGGGTGCATAGACGTGCAGAGTGCGGCCTGAGGTGGACGGCATCGGTTCGGTACGGGTGCGCACCTTCACCGTTTGCGTTGTTTGCCCCTTCGCGCCGTCTGGATCGGTCATGACGAACTGGCACTCATACTCAGTGCCTGGTTCCAAATTGAAGATGCTGCCCGCGAAGGCGTGCGGGACGGTGTAGTCGAAATTCTCTCTAGCGCGGAAGATGCGCTCGCCGCCCATGCGCACCAGGGGTAAGCCTTCACGCCAGGCGGCGTCGCCTGTCTTGCGAAACTTCACGGCTACCGAGGAGTTGCGGTTAGCGTCGCCGGAAATTGGCCATTCAAATCCGAGATTCAGTAGTGTGGGATGCTCGACGTGGAAGCGGCCGGCCTCCACAGCATCCTGTCCGATGAGTCCCGATGCGACGAGGAAGATAAGCAGAAGGATACGAGTCAATTGCGGTCTCCTTTAGAGGACAGTAGGCCAAATTTCGAGTTCCGGCACCGCAGCGCGTGGATGTAATTTTGCGACGCTATAGATCATCTCTGCAACGTCTTCGGGTTGCAATGCTTTGCCGAGAGTTTCAGCGTCTGGTTTGACAGGGCGCTTTTCCATCAGTTCGGTGTCGACCAAACCCGGGCAGACAACGCAGGTCCGGATGCCGTGTTGGCGTTCCTCTTGACGAATGGCGAGTGCAAGGCCGAACATGCCGCGCTTGGATGCCTGATAAGCAGCGCCAGAGACATCGGCGTACTTGCCTGAGATCGAAGAGACGTAGATGAAGTGCCCCTTCCTGGCGTCGCGCATGGCTGGCAGAAGAGCGGATGTTAGTGAGAAGGCGCCGTTGAGATTGACTTCAATGAGTTCGTTCCAGATCTCGCGAGTCAATCGGGTCAGCGCGCGATTGGGGGTGTTGGTTCCTGTGACGTATACGACGATGTCGACGCCGCCGAGTTTGGCGACTGCATCCTCGGCGAGCGCAACCATGGATTCATGAGTTGAGGCATCGCTGGTTCCATAGACCAGGTTGTGGCCCTCGGCGGTCATTTCCTGGGCAAGTGCGGCGAGGCGTTCTTCACGCCTGGCGCTTGCGTAAACTCGTGCGCCATCGCGCGCAAACATGCGGGCAGCCTCCCGTCCAATACCGCTTGAGGCTCCTACAACCAATACACGTTCGTCTTTCAATGAAACTGGCACCATCAACGTATATCATCGTTAAATCCGCATGTCTCAACCCTCATTGATCTTCGACGCCCACTTGGATCTTTCGATGAACGCGATGGAATGGAATCGCGATATTCGTCTGCCACTGGTGGAGATCCGGCGACGCGAGATTGGCCTCAAGGATTTGCCGGATCGAGGCAACAATACTGTCTGTTTGCCTGAGATGCGTAAGTGCCGCATTGGTCTGTGCGTCGCTACGCAAATTGCAAGATTTTCGGGGAGGTTCAGCAGGCTTCCCGGGTGGCAGAGTCCCGAGCAGGCATGGGCGCAGACTCAGGGCCAACTGGCCTGGTATCGAACGATGGAGCAGGCGGGCGAGTTGCTTCAGCTTCGCACGTGGCAGGACGTTACCGCTCACGCTACGCTGTGGCGCAACTCAACCAATACGACTAAGCTTCCGATCGGGTATTTGTTGAGTCTTGAGGGGGCAGATTCGATCTTGACTCCGAAGCATCTTGAGCAAGCGCGGGCAAGTGGATTGATTGCGATGGGGCCGGTGCACTACGGCCCCGGCATTTACGGGCATGGGACGGATGACGAGGGGCCGTTGACGCTGCGCGGGCAGCAGTTGCTAAAGCAAATGGAGGAGCTGCACATCATCCTCGATGTAACTCATCTTTGCGATGAAAGCTTCTGGGATGCTCTTGAGCGGTTCAAAGGGCCGGTCTGGGCGAGCCATCACAATTGCCGCGTGTTGGCGGATTGGAACCGGCAATTGACCGATGACCAGATCCGGGCGCTGACCGAACGCGGCGCTGTGATTGGAATGGCTTTTGACGCGATCATGATGGTGCACAACTGGACGCACCATAAGTCGAAGCCGCAGGACTTCCAGTTGAAGATGGAAAAGATCTGTGACCATATTGATCACATTTGCCAAATCGCCGGCAATGCAAAGCATGTGGGGATTGGCACCGATCTCGATGGTGGATACGGGACGGAGCAGACTCCGATGGATTTGAATTCGATTGCAGATCTGGGATCGCTTTCGACTCCATTGGCGGCCCGGGGTTATAAACCTGCCGATATCGACAACATCTTTGCCGGCAACTTTCTGCGCTTCCTCAAAGACAATCTGAAGTGAGCAACCCCACTCACGTCAGGTACGCGATTCTATCGATTGCGACTGCAAATGCGTTTCTGTTGTATCTCGATCGCGTGTGCATGGGCGCTGTAGTGCAATCGCAAAGCTTTCAGAGTGAGCTTCAGCTCACGCGGCAGGAAACGGGCGACATACTCGCAACGTTCTTTCTTGCCTATGCGCTGGGGCAGATGCCGGCTGGCTATCTCGCAGACCGATTCGGGCCTCGCAAGATGCTTGTGATCTACATTCTGCTGTGGAGTCTGGCAACTGCCACGACAGGACTGACATCGACTCTGTTTGCTTTGATGGCTGTGCGGGCGATTTGTGGTTTGGCTGAAGCTGGAGCTTATCCGGCAAGCGGCTTGTTGATCTCGCGATGGTTCCCTTTTGAATACCGGGCGCGCGCCAGCAGCATCGTGGCATTTGGCGGCCGGATCGGGAACTCAGTCGCGCTGTGGTTGACTGCTTACGCGATCGTAACTTTCGGATCGTGGCGCGCTGTTCTGTGGACCTACGGAATTCTGGGCATCGGCCTCGCCATTCTCACCCATGTGGTGTTTCGCAACTACCCGAGCGAACATCCCTGGACCAATGCCGCGGAACGAGAGTTGATTGGAAACGTGCCGCGGAAGGCGGTTACATTCCCGCTATTGGCGTTGGTGGCACACCCCGGACTTTGGCTCCTCAACACGGCATCGCTGGGGCTGAATTTCGGCTGGGCCTTTCTGATCACATGGCTGCCCACTTACTTGCAGGAAGTACGTGGCCTGGACCAGATTTCGGCCAGCCGTTACGTCTCGTTTGCGCTTGCATCGAGCCTTGGAGGGGTACTATTTGGCGGTTGGTGGTGTGATTTTCTGACCCGGCGTTATGGTCAGAAATGGGGCCGGAGGCTGCCATTCCTGACGGGCGGTACGCTTTCGGCTGCTGCCTACTTGATCTGTCCGTTTTTGCCGTCCGCCTTTGCGGTTGCGGTAGCTTGCGCCATCGTCGCTTTTGCAACGGATAGCGTGTTGCCGGCTATTTGGACACTCGCCCAGGATATAGGCCAGACGCATGTGGCTTCGACCATGGCCTGGTCCAACATGTGGGGTAACTTTGGGGCCTCGGCAATTGCCAAAGTCATACCACTGGTGATCGCCAGCAGTTGGCACATGCAAGCCTGGCAGGAGATCTTCTATCTTTGCGCGGCAGGGTTCGTGATGGTGGCAATCACTGGATCGTCGATTGACAGCACTCGGACCCTACGCAAGACCTAGAAAATGAACTGGCGGTCAACTGGATGCGGCGCGGATAGTTTCCGGCCCGAACGCGGTTCAGTCCACGATGATGTTTTGAGTTCGTGGATTTTGATATGCGCCCACGCGAATCGTCACGGGCACTTTGCCGCGGATTCGATTGTCATTTGGGATGCGCAAGTTGATTTGCAACAATCCCGGATAGCCAGGCGCGGCCCCGGCAAAAAGGAGTTCCGCAGGCTGCCCTGCAATTTCAACGCTCGTAGGAAGGAATGGCACCTGGAAGCCGCCAGACTCTCGCAAGAGCCCTTCGCCAGTGCCGTACAGTCTCAGTGTCTCGCCATGCTTGGCAGCGCGGCCGATCGAGTTTAGGGAGCCATCGGCGTACTGCGCCACGGCCAGGCCTGAAGACTCAAATAGGGCAGGGTTCGCGCCGGTCACATCAAGGATGGTGCGGAACAAGAGTGCCCCAGCCATGCGCAATTCGAGGCTCGCCTTAGTGCGTCCAGCGATGGCGTAGGGAACCTGGAAATTCACCTGCGACTTACCGGCATACGAAACTGGGGAAGCAATGCCATCGAGTGTGACTTCGACCAGGGT